>Ga0335084_10004946_pt1 | contig 13162 bp, 7 predicted proteins | sample Lox_Sample_44_FD_206721 | JGI IMG/M metagenome (GOLD analysis project Ga0335084, IMG submission 206721) | Soil microbial communities from Loxahatchee National Wildlife Refuge, Florida, United States - Lox_Sample_4.4 | ecosystem: Environmental > Terrestrial > Soil > Wetlands | place: USA: Florida... | reverse complement strand
AGGGACGTGAGGTCGAAGCGCCGCTCGCCGTCGTTGTCCAGCGCGGACAGCCGCGCGTGCTCCGCGAAGATCGCCCCCGGCCCGTCATAGTCGAATGCGGCGCCGTGACCCATGCGCTTCGCCACCTCGCTGACGATCCACCAGTCGGGCCGCGCCGCGCCGGGCAGCGGCCGGAAGGCGCGCTGCCGCGAGATATGGCGGTCGGAGTTGGTCACGGTGCCGTCCTTCTCACCCCAGCCCGCTGCCGGCAGCAACACATGGGCCAGCCGCGTGGTGTCGGTGTCCGCCATGCAGTCCGAGACCACCACCAGCTCGCAGCGGCGCAGCGCGGCGCGCACCTGGTCGGCATCCGGCAGGCTCACGACCGGGTTCGTCGCCATGATCCACAGCGCCTTGATGCGACCGCGACGCACGGCCTTGAACAGTTCGACCGCCTTCAGCCCGGGCCGGTCCGCGATCACCGGGCTGTTCCAGAAGCGTTGCACGCGGGCGCGGTGCGTGGCGTCATCGAGTTCCATGTGCGCGGCGAGCATGTTGGCGAGACCGCCGACCTCGCGTCCGCCCATCGCGTTGGGCTGGCCGGTGATCGAGAACGGCCCGGCACCCGGCTTGCCGATGCGGCCGGTGTACAGATGACAGTTGATGATGCTGTTCGCCTTGTCGGTACCGCTGCCCGACTGGTTCACGCCCTGCGAGAACGCCGTGACCACGCGCGGCGTCGCGGCGAACCACGCGTAGAAGCGGCGCAGCGCCGCGCCGTCCACGCCGCAACGGCGCGCCACGGCGTCGGCGTCACCGGCGGTGTTCCCGGCCGTGAGCAGCGCGCGTCCGCTGCCGCGCGTGTGCCGGCGAATGAAGTCGGTGTCACCGGCGTCGTGTTCGGCCAGCCAGTGCAGCAGGCCGTTGAACAGCCACACGTCGGTACCCGGCCGCAACGGCAGATGCAGGTCCGCGATGTCGCAGGTCGGCGTGCGGCGCGGGTCGATGACCACCACCCGCAACGCGGGCCGCTGCTCCTTCGCCGTGGCGATGCGCTGGTAGAGCACCGGGTGGCACCAGGCCGTATTCGAACCCACCAGCACGATGAGGTCGGCGCGCTCCAGGTCGGTATAGCTGACCGGCACCAGGTCCTCGCCGAAGGCGCGCTTGTGCGCCGCCACCGCCGAGGACATGCACAGCCGCGAGTTCGTGTCGATGTTGGCGCTGCCGATGAAGCCCTTCATCAGCTTGTTGGCGACGTAATAGTCTTCCGTCAGCAGCTGGCCGGACACATAGAACGCCACCGCATCCGGTCCATGCTCCGCGGCGATGCGGCTGAATCCGCCGGCGACCCGCGCCAGCGCCGTCTCCCAGTCCACGTCGGTACCAGCGACGCGCGGCTGCAGCAGGCGCCCGCCGAGATCGAGGGTCTCGCCCAGCGCCAGCCCCTTCGAGCACAGGCGACCGAGATTGGCCGGATGCGTCGCATCACCCTCGACGCTGATCGCCGCGCGATCGGGCGCCCCGGCCGGCTTCACCACCACACCACAGCCCACGCCACAGTAGGGGCAGGTGCTGCGCACGGACGCGGTCGCGTTCACGACGGCGGCTGGCAGAAGGCCTCGCCGAACAGCAGATTGTTGCGCAGCGCGCCGACGTCCCGGCCCTCTCTGATCAGGTCGGCGTACCAGCCGCCGTCGCGCGTGTCACCGTACAGCACCGCGCCGCGCAGCCGGTTGCCCTGCAGCACCAGGCGCTTGTAGACACCTTGCCGGCGGTCCGACATCACCAGCGCTTCGGTGCCCGTTCCGCCCAGGTGATCGCCGGCCGAGAAGACCTGCACCCCCGCCACCTTCAGCTGGGCCGATGCGAGCGAGCCGCGATAGCGGCTGATGCCCCGTCCGGCGAGATGCGCCGCACACACGCGCGCCTGTTCCATCAGCGGCGCGACCAGGCCGTAGGTGCTGTCGCGGTGCTGCACGCATTCGCCCACCGCGTAGATCGACGGATCGTAGGTCTGCAATGTGTCATCGACGAGGATGCCGCGATCGCAGCGCAGCCCGGCCGCGCGCGCCAGCGCGATCTCCGGCCGCACGCCCACCGCCATCACGACCAGATCGGCCGGCAGTTCGCCGCCGTCCCGGAGCCGCACCTGCGTTACGCGGTGGTTGCCGTCGATGGCCTCGGTCTGGGCGCTGAGCCGGAACTGCAGGCCGCGGGCTTCCAGCTCCCGCTGCAGCAGCGCCGCTGCCGGCGCATCGAGCTGCTGGTTCATGATCGACGGGCTGCGGTGCACGACCGTCACGTCCATGCCCTGCCGGCGCAGGCCGCACGCGGCCTCGAGGCCGAGCAGTCCCGCGCCGATCACCACGGCGCGCCGGCCGCTGCGCGCCGCCGCCAGCAGGGCGTCGACGTCCTGCAGGTCACGGAACGTCGTCACGCCCGGCAGGTCCGCGCCCGGCACCGGCAACAGCACCGGCCGCGAGCCCGTCGCGATCAGCAGCCGGTCGTACTCCACCGCCAGTCCGCGCTGCGAATGCACCACGCGGCGGGCGCGGTCGATGCGTGTCACCGCGTCGCCGGCCTGCAGGATCACGCCGCGCTCCCCATACCATTCCGGCGGATGCGTGATCACGTCGGCCGCGCGCTGCTCGCCCGCCAGCAGCGGCGAGAGCAGCACGCGGTTGTAGCCGCCGCGCGGCTCGGCGCCGAATACGGTGATGCGAAAGCCCTGCGGTGCGATCGCCAGCAGCTCCTCGAGCGTGCGCGTGGCCGCCATGCCATTGCCGATGACGACCAGCCGCGGCGCCGCGCCGGCGGCGCGTGGGCGATAGGCCTGCGCCTGCACCCACACGTGCCCGTCGACCACGCGCGCCAGGTGCACCGGCACCGACAACGATGGATCCTCGAGGCAGCGCCCGCTGACCAGGCTGTAGTGCTGCTTGTAGACAGGCGAAGCCACCACCGGCTCGCCGGCCGCGTCGCCGACGATGCCGCGCGCCAGGATGTTCACGCCGCTGGCCGGGTCGTGATTGCCGATCGCGTACACCGCGTCGCCGGCGCGAAACACAGCCACCTGCTGGCCGTCGAGCAGGGCGCAGACGCCGCTGTCGGGCACGATGTCATCCAGCGTGCACACGGAACTCCAGCGCGCGGCCGTCATACCGCGTCTTCCAGCGCGGGCGCGGCGGTGGCGCGCTCGTCGCGTCGCGCCGGGCGGAGCTGGCCGCGCTCCTGCACGAACACGACGCCGGGATCGGTCTGGTCGCTGTTCACGAAATGCCGGAAGCGCTTCAGCGTCGCCGGATCCTCGATCGCGGCCTTCCATTCGCAGGCATAGCTGGCCACGACCCGCTGCATGTCCGCCTCCAGTTCCGCGGCGATGCCCAGGCGATCCTCGCACACCACCTGCTGCAGGTAGTCGAGCCCGCCCTCGAGATGGTCGCGCCACACCGAGGTGCGTTGCAGGCGGTCAGCCGTGCGGATGTAGAACATCAGGAAGCGGTCGACGTAGCGGATCAGTGTCGCCTTGTCGAGGTCGCTGGCCAGGAGCTCGGCATGGCGCGGTTTCATGCCGCCATTGCCGCACACGTAGAGGTTCCAGCCCTTCTCGGTCGCGATCACGCCGACGTCCTTGCCCTGCGCCTCGGCGCATTCGCGCGTGCAGCCGGAGACGGCGAACTTCAGCTTGTGCGGTGCGCGCAGGCCCTTGTAGCGGTTCTCAAGTTCGATGGCGAAACCGACGCTGTCCTGCACGCCGTAGCGGCACCAGGTCGAACCCACGCAGCTCTTGACGGTGCGCAGCGCCTTGCCATAGGCGTGGCCGGACTCGAATCCGGCATCAACGAGTTCGCGCCAGATCAGCGGCAGCTGGTGCACCTGGGCGCCGAACAGGTCGATGCGCTGTCCGCCGGTGATCTTGGTGTACAGCCGGTACTTGTGCGCGATCTCGCCGATGGTGATGAGCTGCCGCGGCGTGATCTCGCCGCCGGCAATGCGCGGCACGATCGAGTAGGTGCCGTCCTTCTGCAGGTTGGCCAGGAAGTAGTCGTTGGTGTCCTGCAGCGCGGCCCGCTCGCGCGCCAGCACGAAGCCGTTCCAGCATGAGGCCAGGGCCGAGGCAATGACCGGCTTGCAGATGTCGCAACCCCGGCCGCGGCCGTGCTTGCGCAGCACGGCGGCGAAGTCCTGCAACTCACCCACGCGGATCAGGTGAAACAGCTCCTGCCGCGTGTACGGGAAGTGATCGCACAGGTGGTTGTTCACCGCCACGCCCTGGCGGGCCAGCTCGGCCTTGAGGATCTGCGTCACCAGCGTCGCGCAGCCGCCGCAGGAACTCGCGGCGCGTGTCGCCCGCTTGAGCGCGCCGATGGTGGTGCAGCCGCCGCCCACCGCCGCGCACAGGTCGCCCTTGCTGACGTTGTTGCACGAGCAGATCTGCGCGCCGTCCGGCAATGCCGCGACGCCCACCGCGGCCGGGCGCGGCGCGGCGCCGAAGCTTGGCAGGATCAGTTGTTCCGGGTGCTCCGGCAGCGGCAACGCGTTCTGCATCATCTGCAGCAGCGAGCCATAGTCGGCTGCATCGCCCACCAGGATGCCGCCGATGAGCCGCGCGCCGTCCTCGCTGACCACCAGTTTCTTGTAGACCTGCTGGCGCTCGTCCACGAATGCGCAGCTGCGCGCGCCGGGTGTGCTGCCATGGGCGTCGCCGATCGAGGCGACGTCCACGCCCATCAACTTGAGCTTGGTGCTGAGATCGGCGCCCGTGAACGCCGGCGCGGCTGCATGCATCGTACCTGCCGGCGCAGCCTGCAGCTGCGCCGCAACCACCGACGCCATCTGGTAGCCGGGCGCCACCAGGCCATAGATCCTGCCGCCCGCCAGCGCGCATTCACCGATTGCCCAGATGCGCTCGTCGGATGTGCGGCAGTGCTCGTCGACGACGATGCCGCCGCGCTCACCGACCGCGAGCCCCGCCGCGCGCGCCAGCTCGTCGCGCGGCCGGATGCCGGCCGAGAACACGATGAGATCGGTGGCCAGCGAGCTGCCATCGGCGAATTTCATGCCGAGCGCGCCGCCCGCCCCGCCCGCTTCGATCGCCGTGGTGTTCTTGCCGGTGTGCACCTGCACGCCGAGCTCGGCGATGCGTGCGCGCAGCACGCGCGCGCCGGCATCGTCGATCTGCACCGCCATCAGCCGCGGCGCGAACTCGACCACGTGCGTCGCGAGGCCCAGGTCCCTGAGTGCCTTGGCGGCCTCGAGGCCGAGCAGCCCGCCGCCCACGACCACACCGGTCTTCGCCTTGGCGCCCGCGGCGCGGATCGCTTCCAGGTCTTCGATGGTGCGATAGACGAAGCAACCCGGCAGGTCCTTGCCCGGCACGGGCGGCACGAAGGCATAGGATCCGGTGGCGAGCACCAGCCGGTCGTAGCCGATCGTCCGGTCGCGCGTGGTGCGCACCTCGCGCCGCTCGCGGTCGATGGACGCCGCGCCCTCACTGGCGAGGAACTCGATACCATGCTGCGCGAAAAATCCCGGCGCGACCAGCGACAGGTCGGCGGCGGTCTTGCCCGAGAAGAAGCTGCTCAGCTGCACGCGGTCATAGGCGGGGCGCGGCTCCTCGCACAGCACGGTGATCGCGCAGCGCGCCGCGTGTGGCACGCACAGCAGTTCGAGCAGCCGCTGGCCGACCATGCCGTTGCCGACCACCACGATGCGGAGCTTGTCTGTCACAGGCCTCCTCCGGAAACGAAAAAGCCGCCGACCACTGGCGCCAGCGTCGGTGGGGGAGACCGGGATGGCGCAGGGATCGGCGGCGTTGCCTGAACTAGAAGTAGCAACCGCTGTGCCAGCGTTCGCGATGAATCAAATCATGGACTTGCGCTGGCGCTGGCGAACGCTATGCACCAGCCGGGTGCGGTGCAGCGAAAGCCTGCCCATCGAAGAAGCGCTCCTCGCGCTCGACGGAGAGCGGCTTCCACCCGAGCGATGCCGCGGCCTGCCGATGCCACTGCGGATCGAAGCACGCGGCCACCGCAGCGTCGCCATCGGCGACCGGCGCGCATTGTCTCCAGCGCAGCATCTGCTGGTAGTACCAGGCAGCGTGTGCAGGGCGTGGCAGGGTGGCGGCCCGCGAGAATCCCATGAAGCCCGGCACCGTGACTGGTTCGCCGCCCGGCGCCAGATGCATGCGCCCCGACAGGCTTTCGAGCAGCAGCTCGGCCGGCACGCCCACGAAACGCGGGCCTGCCAGCAAGGTGGCCAGCTCGCGCTGGTTGCCTGCGTCATCGCACCAGGCCGAGGCCCGCAACACGGCGCGCACCAGCGCCTGCAACAGCTCCGGGTGCGACTCGGCCCAGTCGCGGCGCAGGCCCAGCACCTTCTCCGGCGGTCGTTGCCAGATGTGCCCGGCCGTGGTGATCACGCAGCCGGCCCCCGCCGCAACCGCCACGCTGCTCCAGGGCGCGCCGACGCAGAAGCCGTCGACCTGGCCCGCGCGTAGCGCATCCACCAGCAGCGGCGGCGGCAGCACGATGAGCTGCACGTCCTGGTCCGGATCGATGCCGCAGGCCGACAGCCAGTAGCGCATCTCGAACGAATGGCAGGAGAACGGGTACACGGTGGCGAACACGAGCGGCGGCGCGCCGCGCGCGCGCCGCGCCGCGATGACGCGCCGGAGCGCCGCCCCCTGCACGGCCGGGTCGAGCCCGCCAGCCGCATCCGGCGCCGTGCCGGACCCGTGCATCTCGGCATACAGCGCCCGGCTCGTGGTGATCGCATTGCCGCCATCGCCCAGCGCCGCCGCGGCGAGCATCGGCACGCGCAGGTGGCCGACGCCCAGCGAGGCTGCCACCACCATCGGGCCCAGCATGTGCGCCGCCTGCATCTGCCCCACGATCAGCCGGTCGCGGATGTTGGCCCATGAGGTCTCGCGCAGCAGCCGCAAGTCGATGCCCTCCTGCGCCGCGAAGCCGCACTCGGCCGCGGCCACCAGCACCGCGCAGTCCAGCAACGGGATGAACCCGGCGACGATGCGCTGCGAACTCATGGCGCCCTCCGGTTCACCGCAGCACCCTGGCCGCGGTGATCACGCTCTGCGCCACGTCGGCCAGCGGCAGGTTGCTGTCCATCGCCGACTTGCGCAGCAACGCGTAGGCCTGCGCCTCGTCGAGCTTGCGCTGCTTCATCACGATCCCCTTGGCGCGTTCGATCAGCTTGCGGTCCTCCAGTGCCTGGCGCGCGCGATCGAGCTCGTCGCGCAGCTTGCGGAACGCGTTGAAGCGGCTGATGCACAGGTCGAGCACGCCGCGCACCCGCTCCTTGCGCAAGCCGTCCACGATGTACGCGCCAACGCCCGCCTCGACCGCCGCCTCGATCGACGAGGCATCGGCGCTGTCCACGAACATCGCCACCGGCCGGTGCACCACGCGCGACACCTGGAACATCTGCTCCAGCACGTCGCGGTTCGGGTTCTCGAGGTCGATGAAGATCACGTCCGGATCGGCCGCGACGATGCGCTGGAGCAGGTTCTGCATGTCGCGCACCACGATCACGTCGTCGAGACCCGACTCGCGCAGCCCCGCCTCGAGCACCGCGGCCCGCATCAGGTTCTGGTCGACGATCAGGATCCGCAACGGCTTCTCGGGCATGCTCCCGGGCTCAATACACGTACTCCAGCTGCAGCCACAACTTGTCGGTGTCGCGCGCCACGGCCGTGGGCGTGGTCGCCGCGGCGCGGTAGCTCGCGTACTTGATCATCGGCACGCAGCGGTGGTACTTGGCCGACACCAGCAGATTCAGCTCATGGCCGTAGTTGCCGGCCACGCGCTCCGCGCGGTAGTCGTGCCAGGCGACCGTGCCGGTCAGCGTGTCGAGGGGCCCCACGCCCTTCTTCAGCCACACCACCTGCGCATAGCGGTCGTCGATGCCGTTGCCGGGCGTGGTCAGGAACTTGTCGGCCCAGCCCTGGAACTTGTGCAGCGTGGCCAGCGGCGTCGCGAAGCCGACGGTGGTGGTCGTGCCCGGCACCAGGTATCCCGACAGCACCTCGTCGCCGAGGCCGAAGGTGAACTGCTTGTAGGTGGCATTGAGTTCGAGCAGCCAGTAGTGGTTGTCGATCTTGAACGGGTTGTAGCCACGTTCCTTCTGCGTGGCATAGGACGCGGTGTAGGCCAGGCGCGTCACGCCGGCCACATGGCTGCCGGCGTAGCGCACGCCGTAGGTCGACGTGGCCTGCCGCGCCGGATTCAGTGCCGCCGGAATCGTCGCGATCGGCCTGAAGCCCAGCAGGTAGGCGAATCCGGTCAGCTTGCCGAACGGCCACTGATAGGCGATGTTGGCGTAGTAGCTGTCGCCACCATAGGGGCTCTGCGGCGAGTCCGGCCCGTACACGCGATTGACGTGCGTGATGTAGCCCAGATCCACCACCGTGTTGCGGAGGTGCCGATACTGCACCCGCAGCGCGTCGAAGGTCTGTTCGTTCTGGCGCCAGGCCACGTTGCCGATGAAGCGCTGGTCGTCGAGCACGATGCGCTGCCGGCCGAGCGTGAGCGTGGTGTCCGTCAGTGACGTGTTGGTGAGCTGGAACCGGTTCAGCTCCTGGTCTTCGGGGTCCGCCACCACCGGATAGTTGGTGCGCAGCGCGACCGCGTTGTCCTCGCGGTATTGCGGGTGGTAGAGCGGCGCCACCGCCTCGCCCTCGACCAGCAGTGCCGTGTTCCAGGCCTTGCCGGTCTCGAATCCCAGCCGCGCGCGCAGCGTGAAGGCATTGGCCTGGCGCAGCGCCGGCGCGGCGAGCTGGTCGACGCCCTCATAGCGCAGCCGCAGGTCCACGATCGGCTTCGCCTCGCCGAACGCGCCGGCCACCGGCGAATCCGCGCGCGCCGAGCCGCCGCCCGCCACGCCAAGAACCACCGCGGCGCCGAGCGCCGCCCGCATTGCCACTCTGCTCATCGATCCTCCCTATCCAGCACCCACAGAACCAGACGTCCCCCCGTCCGGTCGCGTCCCTCAGGCCGCGTGCCTGCCCGCTTCGAAGTCGGCCAGGAACTGCAGCAGCTCCGCGCGGTACACGTAGTAGCGCGGATGCTCGAGCAGCGCCTTGCGCGTGCGCGGTCGCGGCAGGTCCACCGGCATCACCTTGCCGACGCGCGCGTGCGGGCCGTTGGTCATCATCACGACGCGGTCCGCCAGCAGGATGGCCTCGTCCACGTCGTGCGTGACGCAGATGGCGGTCACACGATTGCGCTTCCAGACATCCATCAGCACTTCCTGCAGTTCCCAGCGCGTCAGCGCATCGAGCATGCCGAACGGCTCGTCGAGCAGCAGCAGCTTGGGCGAGAGCGCAAACGCGCGCGCGAGACCCACCCGCTGGCGCATGCCGTTCGACATCTCGCTCGCCAGGCGGTCGAGCGCGTCGCCCAGGCCGACCCGGCCGAGGTAGTAGTCGACGATGTCCGCACGTTCGCCGGCGCTGATGTGCGGGTACACGCGCGCCACGCCGAGCGCGACGTTCTGCCGCGCGGTGAGCCAAGGCACCAGGCTCGGCGCCTGGAACACCACGCCGCGGTCGGGTCCGGCCGCCACCACCTCACGACCGTCCAGCACGATGCCGCCATCGCTCACCCCGGTGAGCCCGGCCACCATGGACAGCACGGTCGACTTGCCGCAGCCGGAGTGGCCGATCAGCGAGACGAACTCGCCCTTGCGCAGGTTGAGGTCGAAGCCGTCGACCACCTTGAGCGGGCCTTCGGGCGTCGGAAACACCTTGTCGACCTGGTAGAACTCCACGTACTTGTCGAGGTTCTGCGCCGGCCGCGCCGCGGCGCCCTCGCGCAGCGCGCGTGGCGTCAGCATCGCGGTGACCGGCTGCGCGTCCGGCAGGCTCACCTGCGGCTCGTCGCCGGCGCCGCGCTGTTCGCCGATTTCCAGCAGGTACTCGGTGATCGCGGCGCGCAGCTCGCGGGCGCGCGCGTCGGCGTTGAGCGCCGCGCGCTCGCGCGGGCGCGGCAGGTCGACGCGGAACTCGCGCCCCAGCGTCGCGCCCGGACCGGTGGTGAGCGGGACGATGCGATCGGCCAGCAGCAGTGCCTCGTCGACGTCATTCGTGACCAGCACCACGGTCTTGCGCTCTTCGCGCCAGATGGCCTCGATTTCGTCCTGCAGGCGCGCGCGGGTCAGGGCGTCGAGCGCCGACAGCGGCTCGTCGAGCAGCAGGATCTCGGGGTTGGTCGCCAGCGCGCGCGCCACCGCCACGCGCTGGCGCATGCCGCCGGACAGTTCCGCCGGCCGCCGCTTCGCCGCGTGCGCCAGGCCGACCAGCCGCACGTACTTCGCCACGTGCGCGGCGCGCTGCGCCCGGCTCCAGTCCTTGAACACGGCGTCGACCGCCAGCGCCACGTTGCCGGTCACCGTGAGCCAGGGCATCAGCGAGTAACTCTGGAACACCACGCCCCGATCGGGTCCGGCCGCGGTGACCGGCCGGCCACGCACGCTCACCGTGCCGGTGTCGGGCGGCGACAGGCCCGCGATCGTCGAGACCAGCGTGGTCTTGCCGCTGCCAGAGAATCCGACGATGGCGACGAACTCGCCCTCCTCGATGTCGAGGTTGATGTCGCGCAGCACTTCGCGGCGCGCGCCGCCGCTGCCGTAGGACTTGCCGATGTTGCGCAGTTCCAGGAAGGCCATGATCAGCGCCGCTCGCTGAAGCTGACCAGCGACTGGATCGTGTACATCAGCCGATCCAGCAGGAATCCAATCAGGCCGATGGTGAACACCGCGACCAGCAGGCGGCTGAGCGAATCACTGCTGCCGTTCTGGAACTCGTCCCAGACGAACTTGCCGAGCCCGGGATTCTGCGCCAGCATCTCGGCGGCGATCAGCACCATCCAGCCGACGCCCAGCGACAGCCGCAGCCCGGTGAAGATCAGCGGCAGCGACGAGGGCAGCACGATGCGAAACAGCTTCGTGCCCCAACCCAGCTTGAGCACCTTCGATACGTTCAGCAGGTCTTTGTCGATGCTGGCCACGCCCAGCGAGGTGTTGATCAGCGTCGGCCACAGCGAGCACAGCGCCACGGTGATCGACGAGTTGATGAAGGATTTCTCGAACAGCGGATTCTCGGAGACATACACCGCGCTGACCACCATCGTCACCAGCGGCAGCCACGCCAGCGGCGACACCGGCTTGAACAGCTGGATGAACGGATTGAAGGCTGCGTTCATGGTGCGGCTGAGACCGCACAGGATGCCGAGCGGCACGGCCACCAGGCTGGCGAACACGAACCCCATGAACACCGTTTTCAGGCTGGTGAGGATCTGGTCGATGTACGTGGGCTTGCCCGTGTATTTCATGCGCGCGACATCGGCCGCGGGGTCCTCTGCCAGCCGCTCGCGGCTGCGCTCGGCCTGCCGCCGGTAGAACGCCGACTCCTTGGCACGCTCGGCCTTGTGGTCGGCCCACAGCACGCCCACCTGGTGCCACACCGCCACCGGCCCGGGGATCTGCCCGAGACTGGTGACGATGCGCGTCGAGGCCTGGCTCCAGATGAGCAGGAAGACCGCGACGGCGACCAGCGGTACGCCCAGCAGCTGCCACAGCGCGGCGAGTTGCGGGCGCGCGTGCTCGCCGCGCGCGAGGCGGACCAGCGGCACCAGGAAGCCGATGCCGGCCACTCCCAGCACGGCGTACAGTCGTTCCAGGTGCCTGCCGCTCGCCCGGCGGGCGCGGCGCACGCCTGCTGGCGCCAGTGCCGCGTCAGCCGGCGCCGCCGCCGCGCCGTCAGCGGCGATGCCCGTTGACGTTGCATCCTTCCTGATGGCAGTTGCCGACATCACGTGCTCCTATTTGAGGGATCCGGACTCGATCCGCTGATTGCCCTTGAGACCGATCGCGAACTTGTCGATGTAGTCATTGGGCTTGCGACCGTCGTACTCGATCCCATCGATGAAATCGCGCGTGGGCGGCTTGTAACCGTCACTCGCGAACGGGAAGTCCTCCTTCCGCGCCTTGCCCTCCTCCACCAGCAACTGGGCTGCCTTGAGGTAGATGTCGGACCGGTAGACCCGCCTGGCGACGTCCGCGTACCACGAGTCCGGATGCGCTTCGGCGATCTGCCCCCAGCGCCGCATCTGCGTCAGGTACCACACGGCGTCGCTCTGGTAGGGAAAGGTGGCGTAGTAGCGGAAGAACACATTGAAGTCGGGATAGGGCCGCTTGTCGCCCTTGCCGAACTCGAAGGTGCCGGTCATGCTGTTGGCGATGATGCGCGCGTCCGCACCGACGTATTCGGGACGCGACAGGATCGCCACCGCCTCCTTGCGGTTGGCGCCGTTGTTGGCGTCCAGCCACATGTTGGCGCGGATCAGCGCCTTGGTCAGCGCCAACAGCGTGTTGGGATTCTTCTCGGCCCACGCCTTGGTGACGCCAAAGACTTTTTCAGGGTTGTTCTTCCAGATGTCGTAGTCGGTGACGATGGGCACGCCCACGCCTTTCGCGATGGCCTGCTCGTTCCAGGGCTCGCCCACCATGTAACCATTGATCGTGCCCGCTTCCAGCGTTGCCGGCATCTGCGGCGGCGGCGTCACCGACAGCAACACGTCCGCCTTGATCTGCCCGGACACGTCGCTCGGCGAATAGAAGCCCGGATTCAGTCCGCCCGCGGCCAGCCAATAGCGCAGTTCGTAGTTGTGCGTCGAAACCGGGAAGACCATCGCCATCCTGAACGGTTTGCCGGCCGCGGTCAGCGCTGCCACCACCGGCTTCAGTGACTCTGCCTTGATGGGGTGCACGACCTTGCCGCCCGCATCCTTTGGCAGGCTGGGCAACATCTGCGCCCACACTGCATTCGACACCGTCATGGCATTGCCGTTGAGGTCCATGCTGAACGACGTGATCAGCTCGGCCCTGGTGCCATAACCGATCGTCGCACCGAGCGGCTGCCCCGCGAGCATGTGCGCGCCATCCAGCTCGCCGCTGACGACGCGATCGAGCAGCACTTTCCAGTTGGACTGCGCCTCGAGCGTGACGTACAGCCCCTCGTCCTCGAAGTAGCCCTTCTCATAGGCAATGGCGAGCGGCGCCATGTCGGTGAGTTTGATGAAGCCAAGCTTGAGCTGCGGCTTCTCGACTTTCAGTCGGGTCGCCGCGGTGGCCGGCGATGCACCAACCAGCACGCACGCCGCGG
>Ga0335084_10004944_pt1 | contig 13163 bp, 10 predicted proteins | sample Lox_Sample_44_FD_206721 | JGI IMG/M metagenome (GOLD analysis project Ga0335084, IMG submission 206721) | Soil microbial communities from Loxahatchee National Wildlife Refuge, Florida, United States - Lox_Sample_4.4 | ecosystem: Environmental > Terrestrial > Soil > Wetlands | place: USA... | reverse complement strand
CGGGCTGCGACGCGTGCGGCAACAGTGGCTACAAGGGCCGGCTCGGCCTGCACGAGCTGCTGGTCGGCACCGACGCGATCAAGAAGAACATCCAGGAGCACGCGCGCGTGGCCGAGATGCTCGCGACCGCCCTCGAGGAAGGGATGCGCACGCTGAAGATGGACGGCATCGAGAAGGTGATGCAGGGCGTGACCGACATGGCCCAGGTCCGCTCGGTGTGCATCAAGTAGCGCGCGCGTCGGCAGAGCGGAGGCGGAAGGTGGAGCGCCAATGAGCACCGTACCCAGTCTCGTCGCAGTCGGCCGGGAGGCGGACCGGAACGACGACGGCTCGCCCGCCGATCTCTTCCGGCGGCTCGATCAGCTGAACGAGATCGGCGCGGCGCTCTCGCTCGAGAAGAACCTCAACGCGCTGCTCGAGAAGATCCTGCTCGCGGTCAAGGCGATCACCCGCGCCGACGGCGGCACGCTGTACCTCGTCGAGGGCGACGGCGGCGACCAGGTGCTGCGGTTCGAGATCGTGCGCACCGCATCGCTCGACATCGCCATGGGCGGCACGACCGGCAACCCGATTCCGTTCTACCCGATCCACCTCTTCAAGAACGGCGACCCCAACACCTCGATGGTGGCGGCGTTCGCGGCGCTCACCGGCCAGACGGTCAACATCGCCGACGCGTACACCGAGGAGGGGTTCGACTTCTCCGGCACGCGGGCGTTCGACTCGAAGACCGGCTACCGCTCGCAGTCGTTCCTGACGGTGCCGATGAAGAACCACGAGGCCGAGATCATCGGCGTCCTGCAGCTCATCAACTGCCAGGACCCGGACTCTGGCGAGATCGTCCCGTTCTCGCCGTCGGACCAGCGGCTCGCCGAGTCGCTCGCCTCGCAGGCGGCGATCGCGCTCACCAACCGCGCCCTGATCAACCAGCTCGAGCACCTGTTCGAGTCGTTCATCAACATGATCAACGAGGCGATCGACGAGAAGTCGCCCTACACCGGCGGGCACTGCCAGCGCGTGCCGCAGCTGACGATGATGCTCGCCGAGGCGGTGAACGACACCTTGGACGGCCCGCTCGCCGAGTTCGGCATGACCGAGAAGGACCGCTACGAGCTCAGGATCGCGGGCCTCCTCCACGACTGCGGCAAGATCACCACCCCGGTCCACGTCGTCGACAAGGCGACCAAGCTCGAGACGATCTTCGACCGCATCAACCTGGTCGACACCCGGTTCGAGGTGCTCAAGCGCGACGCCGAGATCGACACGCTCAACAAGAAGCTCGAGCTCGCGCGCGCCGCCGGGACCGACGAGATCACCCGGCGCGACCGCACCTACGCGATCGACGAGGAGCTGCGCGACACGCTGCGCCAGATCGAGGAGGACCGCAAGTTCCTGCGCCGCTGCAACATCGGCGCCGAGTCGATGTCGAAGGAGGAGCAGGACCGGGTCGCCCAGATCGGGCTCGGCTACAAGTGGCGCGACCCGATCGGCAACACCGCCGACTTTCTCACCGACGACGAGCTGAAGAACCTCACCATCTCGCGCGGCACGCTCACGCAGGAGGAGCGCGAGATCATCAACCACCACATCGTCTCGACCATCAAGATGCTCGAGGCGCTGCCGTGGCCGAAGCACCTGCGCAACGTCCCCGAGTACGCCGGCGGCCACCACGAGCGCATGGACGGCAAGGGCTATCCGCGCGGGCTCACGCGCGACCAGATGTCGGTCCAGGCCCGGGTGATGGGCATCGCCGACATTTTCGAGGCGCTCACCGCGAAGGACCGGCCGTACAAGAAGGGGAAGACCCTCTCCGAGTCGCTGCACATCCTCGGGAGATTCAAGCTGAACGGCCACATCGACCCGGACCTCTTCGACATCTTCATCCGCAGGCGCGTCTACATCAAGTACGCGGAGCAGTTTCTCGACCCGGAGCAGATCGACGTGGTCGACGAGTCGAAGATCCCCGGCTACGTGCCGTAGCGACGGTCGCGCCGACTCCATGAGCGCGGCGCGAGGATCGGGATGCTGAGGCGGCTGTTCGGCGCACGCCGGTCCCTGCCCGCGGCGCACTGGAACGACGAGGGAATCCGGCGCTGGCAGGCGGGCGAGCTCGCCGCCGCGCACGAGGCGTTCCGCGAGGCGCTCAAGGCCGACCCGTCGCACGCCGGCGCGGCGAGCAACCTCGGCGCGCTGCTCCTCGACGACGGCCGCGAGGAAGAGGCGGTCGCGCTCCTCGCCCACGCCGTCGACCTCGCGCCCGGCGATGCCGGGGCCCGCGTCAACCTGGCGAACGGTCTCGTCCAGACGAACCGGCCCGCTGAAAGCATCGAGCACTTCCGCGAAGCGCTGCGGCTGGACCCCGATCACGCGCTCGCGCGCCGGCAGCTGCTGCGACCCCTGCTCGACCTGTGCGAGTGGGAGGCCGCGGGCGCCGAGACCGACCGGCTCGTCGCCGACTGGCAGCGCGCGCCGGACGGCTCCGCCGCCGGGCTGGTGGCGCCGTTCGCTTCGCTCTTCCTCGCCGTGCCCGGACGGTTCCGGCTGGAGATCGCGCGTCGGTACGCCGCGCGCATCACCGCCAGGGCTGCGCCGCACGCGCTCGCACCGGCCGCGCCGGATGCGGGCAGCGGCCGCCTCCGCGTGGGCTACGTCTCGGCCGATTTCTCGAACCACGCCACCGCCCACCTCGCCGCGGGACTGTTCGAGCGGCACGACCGCGGCCGCTTCGAGCTGTACGCCTACTCGTTCGGCCCCGACGACCGGAGCGAATACCGCCGGCGGACCGCCGACGCGTTCGAGCACTTCGCCGACGTGCGGAACGAACCTGCGCATGCGATCGCGGCGCGGATCGCGCGCGACCGCATCCAGATCCTTATCGACCTGAAAGGCTACACGACCGCGAGCCGCCCCGGGATCTTCGCGCTGCGGCCCGCGCCGCTGCAGCTCAGCTACCTCGGCTATCCGGGCACGCTCGGCGCGCCGTGGATGGACTACGTGGTCGCCGACCGCATCGTCCTGCCCGACGCGGACCTCGCGTCGTTCGACGAACGGGCGATCTGGTTGCCGGGCAGCTACCAGGTGAACGACGACCGGCGCGTTGCGCCCACCACCGCGCCCGCGCCGGCGGAATGCGGGCTTCCGGCCGACGCGTTCGTATTCTGCGCGTTCAACCAGCACGCGAAGATCGGCGCGGGGATCTTCTCCGCCTGGATGCGCATGCTCGGCGCGGTGCCGAACAGCGTGCTGTGGCTCCTCGCCGGCCCGGGCGAGCCGCGCCTGCGGGCAGCCGCGCAAGCGGCCGGGGTCGACCCGTCGCGCCTCGTCTTCGCGCCGCGCCTGCCGATGTCGAAGCACCTCGCGCGGCACCGGCGCGCAGGACTCTTCCTCGACACGGACGTCTACAACGCGCACACGACCGCGTCCGACGCGCTCTGGATGGGGCTGCCGGTGCTGACGCTCCGCGGGGCGAGCTTCGCCGGACGGGTGGGGGAGAGCCTGGTGCGGGCGGTCGGGCTGCCGGAGTTGGTAGCGGACGATCTTGCCGACTACGAGCGACGGGCGGTCACGCTTGCGCGGGCACCCGAGCGCCTGGGTGCGTTGCATATGCGGCTGGAGCAGAACCGGGCTGCCGCGCCGCTCTTCGACACGCGGGGCTTCACGCGCGCGCTGGAAGCGGCATTCGAGACGGCCTGGTCGCGCCACCTCGCCGGCGCCGCGCCGGCGTCGTTCGCCGTCTAGGCCCCGCGCGCGGGCGCGCGGCTACTCCCCGCCGGGGCCGGCGGTTACGGCTTCTTCTCCCCGGCTTCGGCGACCGACTTGTCCGGGCCGCGCGTGACGTACACCATCAGGCCCTCGGTCGCGATGTCGATGAACTTCTCCGAGTAGCCGAGCTCGCGCAGGCGCCACTTGAACTCGTTGCCGAGCTTGGCCTTCCCGAACGTCCCGAGGCGGTGCTCGCGCTGGAACTCGACGGCGCGCGCGAGCGTTTCCTCGAGCACCTTGGTCAGCCGGTTGGCGGAGATCTTCTTCTCGGGGGTGACGTCGAGCACCGGCGGATAGCGCTTCGCCAGCGAGTCGGCGAGCTCGCGCGCGAACTCGTTGATGTGCTTCGTCGAGAACAGCGACTTCAGCGACATGTCCACTCCCTCAGTTTCGATCCCGTACGGTGCTTTCCGTGACGCGAGTCAACTCCCGCCTCACCCGCCGACCGGCGTCTTCTGCCATGGCCAGACGAACCCCGCCTTCGCCGGTTCCGGGGGGCGGCTGGTGATGACCTTGGTCACGTAGATGTTGTAGAGCAGCAGGTCGCGCACCACGTCGGCGTCGGCGATCGGGTCGACGCCGTGGAACGCGCGCTCGGTCTTGAAGAACGCGAACAGCGTGTTCGGCTGGTATTCCATCGTCGCCACCTTCTTGAACCTGTCGAACGGATGGTGGCCGGTGCCCGGGCAGCTGAAGTCGGGCTCCTTCGGCGCGTAGATCGACGTCCCGAGGTGGCGCTTCGCGTCGTCCTGGGGCAGGTAGAAGAGGAGGGACACGAGCTTCCGCGGGCTGTCGGTGTGCGGCGAGATCGCGTAGTTCGTGAAGTCGCGGACGAGGCGCGCGTCGGTCTCGATGCGCGGGGCGGTATCCGGCCCGAACCGCTCGCGCAGCGCCGGCCGGAACCGGTCGAGGATCAGGCGCGCGAACGCATCGCCGAGCAGCCAGTTGCTCAAATCGGCCCAGAACGAGGTGCCGGCGCCCGACTCGAACTCCTTGCCCTCGAGCTCGTCGAGCGAGCAGACGAAGCGCTCCTTGTACATGCCCTTCGGGACGGTCCCGGTCTCGTCGATGCGCGTGTAGCCGGCCTGCTCCGGCAGCCGCCGGCGGAGCTCGGCGTAGAAGTCCGCCGGGAACACGTCGGTCGCGTAGAAGTGCGGGAACGGGTAGTCGAGGACCGGCGTGTTCGCGATCCGGTAGTGGACGTGGCTTTCAACGTCGAAAGACATAATTCCCGACTCCCTTGAACGCCCCCTCGGTCCGGACCGAGCGCGCTACCTGGTCGCGCCCGTAGTCGAAGCCGAGCGCGAGCAGGGCGTCCACGACCTCCCAGTGCTCCTCGAGCGCGGTGTTGATCTCGACCAGCACTGACCGCACGCCCCGGTCGGCGAGCGTCTTCGCCGCGCCCGCGATGACCTTGTGCTCCAGCCCGTCGACGTCGATCTTGATGTGCGTGGGCACCGGCATCGCGCCCGCCGCCACCAGGTCGTCGACCGTCGTCGCGATGCAGCCCTGCGCGAACTGCGCGACCGCGGGCTGGTTGTGGTGGTCGAGCGGCGCGCCGAAACTGTGGCACGAGCCGCCGGCGAGGAACAGGCTGAGATGGAGGTGGGCGAACCCGGGCCGGTCGGAGAGGGCGGCGCAATAGGCGCTGACCAGCCCCGACAGTCCGTTCAGGTGGATGTTGCGGTTGAGGATGGCGTAGTTCTGCGACTCGGGCTCGAACGCGAACACCCGCACGCCGCGCGTGCGCGCGGCGAAGATCGTGTACATGCCGACGTTCGCGCCGATGTCGAGCAGCGTCTCGCCCGCGGCGAACCCGCCGATCCACTCGATCGTGTCCGGTTCCTTGGTGAACAGCGACTCCACGCGCCAGAACGTCGGGCCGTTGGGCGTGAAAAACGTCATGTCGCGGCCCTGGAACTCGATCGTCTTGACCGGGGCGAGGCGCTCGTATTCCTCGAGGTTCATCGTGGCGGTGCGCTCGGCGTGGTCGCTCGGGGGAGGGCCGGTTTCATCAACATTCAAGTCTAGCGGCGCGCCCCCACCAAGTCCATCGGCGTCCTCCGCCGACGCCACCTTTTTCCTCGTCGCAGGGACGGTGATCGACCCGCGAAGGGGCAAAACTCCTCGCGGGCGCGGCGGGTGCGGCGACTATAATCGCCGCGTAGGAATCCCCGCTCGCCCCTCGCGACGCAGACGAATGCACAGCCGCACAAATCCGAGCCCCCGCTACCAGGAGCTGACGGCGCTCTATCGCCGCATGCACGCCGAGGGCGAGCGTTTCCTCGACATCCCGCCGCAGGACACGTTTCCGGGCCTGAGCCTCCCGCCGCAGGCCGGGCGCGTGAAGCGCATGATCGAGCGCACCGGCGCGCAGTCGATCCTCGACTACGGCGCGGGCAAGGGCCGGCAGTACGACGTGCGCAACTTCAAGGCCGACGACGGCCGCGTCTACGACAGCATCCAGGACTACTGGGACGTGGACTACGTCCAGTGCTACGACCCGAGCTACGAGCCGTTCAGCAAGCTGCCGGCCGCGCGCTTCGACGGCGTGATCTCCACCGACGTCCTCGAGCACTGTCCCGAGGACGATCTCGCGTGGATCGTCGACGAGATCTTCGGCTTCGCCGACCGCTTCGTGTTCGCCAACGTCGCGTGCTACCCGGCGCGCAAGCGCCTGCCGACCGGCGAGAACGCCCACTGCACGATCCGGCCGCCGGGCTGGTGGGAGGAGCTCCTCCGCGAGGTCGCGGCACGCCATCCGCGCCTCGACTGGGAGGTGTGGGTGCAGTACCTGGAGGACGCCGGGAGCGGTGCGCGCCCGACCGAATCCCGCATCGCGCGGGACGCGGCGTGATGGAGCCGGTGCGCGTCTTCATCGGCTACGACCCGCGCGAGGCGGTCGCGTTCAGCGTCCTCGCGTTCAGCATCCACCGCCGTGCGAGCGTGCCGGTCGCGATCGCGCCGCTGATGCTGAGCCAGCTCGACGGCCTCCTGACCCGCGAGCGGCATCCGCTGCAGTCGACCGATTTCGCCTTCTCCCGCTTCCTGACACCGCTCCTCAGCGGCTACGCGGGCTGGAGCCTGTTCATGGACTGCGACATGCTCATGCTCGACGACGTGGCGGCGCTCTGGCGGCTCCGCGACGAGCGCTACGCGGTCCAGGTCGTCAAGCACGATCACCGGCCGCGCGAGGGCTCGAAGTTCCTCGGCCAGCCGCAGACGCGCTACGAGAAGAAGAACTGGTCGAGCGTGATGCTGTTCAACAACGCGCGCTGCCGGGCGCTCTCGGCCGAGTACGTGAACTCGGCGACCGGGCTCGAGCTGCACCAGTTCAAGTGGCTCGGCGACGACGCGCTGATCGGCGAGCTGCCGCCGCGCTGGAACCACCTGGTGGGCTACTCGGCGCCCGACCGGAACGCGTCGCTCGTGCACTTCACGCTCGGCGGACCGTACTTCGACGAGTACCGCGACTGCGAGTTCGCGCCGGAGTGGCGCGCGGAGCGCGCCGCGATGGAGCACGCCGAGAGCCGCACCGGCAACCGGACCGCCGCCTGAGCGGACCCCGCGGCCGAGGTACCGTCCCAGCCTGCGGGCGATCCCTCGCACCGGCCGTGCCTACCGTCCAGGATCTCCGGCGGCGATGCTGAAGAAGCTGTGGAACGAGCTCTCCCGGCCGCACCGGGGGGCCGCGCAAAAGACGCCGGATCGCCCGGCGGCCGCACTGGACGCCGCGCTCGACCGTGGCGACTGCGACGAAGCCAGGCGCCTGCTGAGCGGGCTGCCGCCCACGGCGCCCGCATTCGCGCGCGCCGCGACTCGCGTCGGCGATCTCCTGCTCGCGCGCGGCGACCATGCCGGCGCAATCGACCACTACTTTCGCGCGCTCCGGGCAAACCCCCTGTCCCGCGACGCGCGCATGGGTCTCGCCCTCGCCTACTACGAGGCCGGCGACCTGGACGAGTCGGCGCTGCAGCTGCGGAGCGTTCTCCAGCTCCGGCCCGACGATCCCGAGGCGCTCATCCAGCAGGGCGTGATCCACCTGCGCTGGGGCAACCTCGAGTACGCCGGGCAGAGCCTCGAGGAAGGGCTCGCGGTCGACCCGCACCACCCGCAGGGCTGGAACAACCTCGGCATCCTGCGCCGGCGCCTGGGCGACGCCGCCGCGGCGCTCGCCTGCTTCCAGCGCGCGGTCGCGATCAAGCCCGACTTCGCCACCGCGCACGCGAACCTCGGGCTCGCGCTGCGCGAGGCCGAGCGGCTGGCCGAGGCGCGCACCCACCTCGAACGGGCCGCCGAGCTCCGGCCGTCGAGCCCGGACCAGCACGTGAATCTCGGCACGCTGTTCGTGGATCTCGGCGAGCTGGGCTCGGCCGAGCGCGCGTACCGGCGTGCGCTCGAGCTCGATCCCCGGCATCCGGACGCGATCCACGGACTCGGACTCGTCGCGTTCCGCAACGCCGATCTGGTGGCGGCCCGGGCCCGCTTCGCCGAAGCGCTCGCGCTCAAGCCGGACTTCGCCGCGGCGCGGACCAGCCTGGGCGAGCTCGAGCTCGCGCTCGGCGAGTTCGCGACCGGCTGGGCGAACTACGAGTCGCGCCTCGACACGCCGGGCGCGCCGCGGCTCGCGCTGCCCTGGCGCGAGTGGCGCGGCGAGAGCATGCCCGACGAGACGCTCCTCGTGTACTGGGAGCAGGGCCTGGGCGACGTGATCCTGTTCGCGTCGTGTCTGCCCGATGCCGCCGCGCGGGTTGGCCGGATCGTCGTCGACGTCCCGGACGAGCTGCAGCCGCTATTCGCGCGATCGTTCCCGTCGGCGCGGATCGTCGCCGGGCGGAACCGTTCCGGCACGGGCTGGCTCGCCGGCTGCGAGCCGATCCACGCGTGCGCGCCGATCGGCTCCCTGATGCGCCACTTCCGCTCCGCGCGCGCGCGCTTTCCGGCGCGGACCGGTTACCTCACGCCGGACGCGACGCGCGTGCAGGCCTGGCGCAGCCGGCTCGACGCGCTCGGCCCGGGCCGCAAGCTCGGGCTCTCCTGGCGCGGCGGGCTGATGCGCACCGGCCGGCTGCAGCGGTCGCTGTCCGCGACCGCGCTCGCGCCGCTCCTCGCGATCGAGGGCACGCGGTGGGTGAGCCTCCAGTACGGCGATTGTGCGGCCGACCTCCAGGCGCTCGAGCGCGCGGCCGGGCGCACGCTCGACCACTGGCCGGAGTCGATCGCCGACTTCGACGAGCTCGCGGCGCTGATGGTCGCCCTGGACGGCGTGGTGACCGTATGCAACACGAACGCGCATCTCGCCGGGGCGCTCGGAGTGAAGGGCCTCGTGCTCGCGCCGCGCGTCGCTTCATGGCGCTACCAGCTCGAGGGCCGGACGCTCCCCTGGTACCCGTCGCTGACCGTGTTCCGGCAGCGCGATCCGGGCGAGTGGGCGAGCGTCCTTGGCGAGGCCGCGGCGGCGATCCGTAGCGACGAGTCGCGGAGCGCACCGGCATGAGCGCAACCGGCGAAGTGACCCCGCCTGGCCGCGCGAGCGCCTCCGCGCCCGCGGATTCCGATCTCCTCGAGCGGGGCCGCGCGGCGTTCGAGAGCGGCGATCTGGATCATGCGGCGCAGGCATTCGAGGAGGCGCGCGCTGCCGCACCGGAATCCGGGGCAGCCCTGCTCGGGCTCGGGAAGATCGCGTTGCAGCGCGGCGACACCGCGCAGGCGGCGGCCCTGTTCGAGCAGGCGGTCGGCGCCGAGCCGGCGCCCCCCGAAGCGAGCCTGGCGCTGGCGCGTCTCCACGACCTCGCGGGCCGGAACGAAGACGCGCTCGACGTGCTCTGGCTCGCGGTCCACCGGCATCCGGAGTACGGCGAGGGCTGGTTCGAGCTCGGCAAGCTGCTCGGCCGGGCCGGCCGACTGAAGGACGCCGAGGCATGCCTGGAGCGCGCGTGCACGGCACGGCCCGACTGGCACGAGCCGAGCGTGGAGCTCGGGCGCACGCTGCAGAGGCAGCGCAGGTACGCGGAGGCGGTGACCGCGTTCAAACGCGCGGTGACGCTCGGGCGCTGCCGGCCCGAGACCTACAACGATCTCGCCAGCTGTCTCGCGTACCTGCAGCGCAACGACGAGGCGCTCGTCGTCCTCGAGGACCTGGTGCGGAAGTATCCGCGCTCGCACGTTCCCCGGCTCGGCTACGCGAATGCGCTGTTCCAGCTCGGGCGGTTCGACGAGGCCGGCGCGCAGTACGACCTGGTCCGCGCCCGCGAGCCCGACAACCCGTTCCTGAAGTGGAACCGTTCGCTCCTGCTGCTGCAGCGGCACCAGTTCGACGAGGGATGGCGGTGGTACGAGGGGCGCCTCCTCGCCCAGACCGACGATCATCCGCGCGCCTTCCCGTTTCCGCGCTGGCGCGGGGAGTCCCTCGCCGGGAAGACCGTGCTCGTCTACGCGGAGCAGGGTCTCGGCGACGAGATCATGTTCGCCTCGTGCTTCGAAGAGCTCCTCGCGCAGGCCGGCCGCTGTGTCATCGAATGCGCTCCGAAGCTCGTACCGATCTTCACCCGCTCGTTCCCGGCCGCGACCGTGCTCGCCGCCGAGGAACGCGCCGTCCCGAGCTGGCTCGGGCGGCTGGGCGACGTCGATTTCCAGGTCGCCGCCGGCAGCCTGCCGGGCGTTTTCCGGCGTGCGGCCGACCGTTTCCCGGGCCGGCCGTTCCTGCAGGCCGATCCCGCGAAGGTAGCGCGCTGGCGGCGCGAGCTGGCGCGGCTGGGCACCGGGCCGAAGGTCGGCATCTCGTGGCGCGGCGGCACGGTGAGGACGAGGTCCGTCGCGCGCACCATCGGGCTCGCCGACTGGGCGCCGCTCCTCGGCGTGCCGGGGTGCAGGTTCGTCAGCCTGCAGTACGGCGACGTCGCCGCGGAACTGCAGGCGCTGAACGCGGCGGGCACCCGCGTCGCCGCCTGGCCGGAGGCGCTCGACGACTACGACGAGACCGCGGCGCTCGTCTGCGCGCTCGATCTCGTCGTCACGGTCTGCACCGCGCTCGTCCATCTCTCCGGCGCGCTGGGTCAGGAAGCCTGGGTGCTGACCCCGTCGGTCCCGGAGTGGCGCTACGGCCTCGAAGGGGACCGGATGCCGTGGTACGGGAGCGTCAGCCTCGTTCGGCAGCCCCGCGACGAGCCTTGGGGGCCGACCCTGGAGCGGGTCGGGCGTCGCCTCGCCGGCTTTGCCGCCGGCCGCCGCGGAGCGGCAACAGAGTGACGCTGCCCGTCACCCGCAGCGCCAAATAGCTCTTTACAACCTATTGATATATAAATATTATTATGCGGCGTGCCAAAAATTACCGGACGGCACGGAAGCTGCTTCGCCGTCGGTGGCAACTTGCCAATGTCATATAAGAGGAGCTGAGATGACGTTCAAATCCATCCAGAAGGGGTTCACCCTCATCGAGCTGATGATCGTCGTGGCGATCATCGGGATCCTGGCGGCGGTCGCGCTGCCCGCGTACCAGGATTACACGATCCGCGCGAAAACCTCGGAACTGATCCTCGCGGCCAGCGCGTCGCGGACGTCGGTCACTGAAGCGGCGCAGCAGCTGAACACGATCGTCGGGTCGGGCGCCAACATAGTCATGGGCAGCGGTGGCAAGATCAGCGCCGCGACGGTATCGGCAGACGGCCTGATCACGATCATGGGCGTCGACTCGTCGATGGGCACCACCGGCATCAGCGTCACGCTGACGCCGTCGTGGAACGCCACCGCGAACACGGTGATCTGGTCGTGCGAGGTGGCGCCGATCAAGTATTCGCCGTCGAGCTGCCGCACCGACTGAGGGGTGCTCGCGCCGGGAGGCGGAGGCTCCCGTCGCGATCGCCTGCGCTGCCGGAAGGCCACCCATGGGTGGCCTTTCTTTTTCCTGATTAGCGATGAATCTCAGCTAGGCGCAGGTGGAGCCCGCGCTCGCGCGCGCGTTTCCGGCCAGGAGGTTGCGCAGCACGCGGCGGATGAACATCGCTGCCGGTCCCGGGGTCACTCGAGCTCGATCGGCGCCGGCGGCTCGCCGCGCGCATGGCGCGCCCACATGGCCGAATAGGCCCGTTCCAGGTCGCGCGTGTACCGGGCGGTGTCGAAGAGCGGCGCGCTGCGCCGGCCCGCTGCGAGCGTCGCCTTCAGCGCTCCCAGCCGTTCGGGCGCACGCGCGAGCGCGATCGCCTTGTCGACGTAATCCTGCGGATCCCGGGCGACCAGCTCGGGCAGCCCGACCGCGTGCACCAGGCTCGCGGCGACGCGGGCCGCAAACCCCGCGCCAGGGCATGTGACCACCGGGACGCCGACCCACAGCGCGTCGCTTGCCGTCGTATGCGCGTTGCAGCGCCAGGTGTCGAGGAACAGGTCGGCGTGACGCAGGCGTGCGAGGTGCTCGGGCTTCGGTGCCCGGGGCGAGAACACGAGCCGCGTCCGCGCGATGCCGTGCCGTTCCGCGGCGGCCTCGAGCGCGGCACGCGCCGCGGGGTACTTCTCGAGCAGCCAGAGCACCGAACCGGGCACTGCCGACAGGATGCGCATCCACGCCGCGAAGACGGCGGCGTCGATCTTGTAGCTGTGGTTGAAGCACGCGAACACCACACCGCCCTCGGGCAGGCCGCAGTCCGCGCGCGGCCGCGCGGCCGGAGCGATCGGCTGGCGGTCGTCGTTCGCCTGGTAGGAGTGAGGCAGCCACGCCACGCTTTCGGAGTACCAGCGCCGGTCCTCCGCCGGAACGACGATACGGTCGGCGATCAGGTAATCGATGAAGTCGGCCCCGGTCGTGCCGGGGTAGCCGAGATAGTTCACCTGGACCGGCGCCGGACGCAGCGCGAAGATCTCGCTGCGGGAACCGCCGGTGTAGCCCTTCAGATCGACGAGGATGTCGATGCCGTCGCCCGCGATGCGGCGGGCGGTCGCGGCAAAGGGCTCATCCCTGACGTCGACGAAACGGTCGAACGCGGCCGTGAGCCGGCGCCGGTACCCGCTGCCGTCGTCGGGGCCGAACGAATAGGCGACGACCTCGAAGCGGCTGCGCTCGTGGCGCTCGAAGAGCCCCGCGGCGAGATGCGCCGTGGCGTGGTCGTAGAGGTCCGATGAGCAGTAGCCGATGCGGATCCGGTCGCCGCGAGGCCGCACCGGGCCGCGAGGGAGAGGCGGCACCCCGGCCACCCGTTTGCGAACTCTCGCCGCGTAGCGACGCGCGACGTCGAGCCGCAGGGCCGGCGGCACGGCCACGACCACCGAGTCGAAGGGCAGCATCTCGTCCCGCGATGGTCCGGAGGGATCGGTCTGCCACGCCGCAACGAGCGCGTCGATCTGCGCCTGCGCCGCGGCCCAGTCGCAGAGGTCGAGCAGCGGTCGCACCATCAGCGCCCGCGCACGGGCATTCC
>Ga0335084_10004940_pt1 | contig 13167 bp, 9 predicted proteins | sample Lox_Sample_44_FD_206721 | JGI IMG/M metagenome (GOLD analysis project Ga0335084, IMG submission 206721) | Soil microbial communities from Loxahatchee National Wildlife Refuge, Florida, United States - Lox_Sample_4.4 | ecosystem: Environmental > Terrestrial > Soil > Wetlands | place: USA: Florida... | reverse complement strand
TGGCGCGGCTTGAAGTGGCTTCACCATGGTTTCGAGGCAAGCGGCGATCATGATTTCCAGATTCCACTCGGCCAGGACCGGGTCAGCATATTTCCAGCTCAACACTTCGCCCTGCTCGGTGATGCGAATCTCGCCGGAGAAATCGCCGGGGGGCTGCGCGAGGATGGCGGCGTGGGTGGGGCCACCGCCACGGCCGACGGTACCTCCGCGGCCGTGGAAGAGACGCAGAGTGACATTCGATTCGCGGGCGGCGGTGTGCAGGTTGCGTTGGGCCTTGTGCAATTCCCAGGTGCTGGTGAACATGCCGCCGTCTTTATTGGAGTCGGAGTAGCCGAGCATGACTTCGTGTGTGCGATGCCAGGAGTCGAGCAAGGGCTGGAAGTCGCGGTCGGTCCAGACGCGGCGCATGACGTCGGCGGAAGCGCGAAGGGCATCAATCGACTCGAAGAGAGGGACGGGCATGAGGCCGGGGTCGTCGCCGCGGGCGAGCACGTTCGCGCCGGAGCGGTTGGCGAGTTGCACGACGGCGAACATGTCGTGCTCGGACTGCGTGTTGCTGATGATGAAATGACGGATCGCTTTCGGTGAGTGCGTCTTTTTGATTTCCGCAACGGCGTGGAACGTTGCCAGAAGTTCGGTCGATTGCGGTGTGAGGTCGGGCGGCAGCTTGGCCCTCGGCGGAAGTTTTCCTTCGGAGGTCAGTTCAGTCAGCGCCTTCGCGAGTACATCAGCGTGCTGGCGGATATCGAGCGCGTGCAGGTGAAAGCCGAAGATGCGGACTTTGCGAAGCAGGGGTTCGACCAACTCCGCCAGCCGCTGGCCGTGGTTCGCGGACAGACTGTCGCCGATGAGGCTAAGATCCTGCTCGAATTCTTCGGGCGTCTTGTAAGCGAATTCGTTCTTCGCGGATTTGCGGGTATAACGCAGGCGGGCGATGACGTACTCGAGGAAACTGCGGTAGAGTTCGGCAGAAGTGATCTGCTTCCATCGCGAGTATTTCTCACCGAGTTTCTTGTCGTACTCGCGGGCGCGCCGGGTGAGCGCGTCAGAAATGGCGATGCGCCGCGTTGACATACTGAGTTGGCCGATCAGACGCGTGGTTTCGGCAATGTAGTGGTCGATGATGGTGTGGCGCGCCATATCGACCGCTTCGCGCGAAGAGTCAGCCCTTACGTTGGGATTGCCGTCGCGGTCGCCGCCGATCCACGAGCCGAAAGAAAGCAGGCCAGTTGGTAGTTCTGGGCTCTCGGCACAAATGTCGCGGAGCGAATCCTGCAGTTCGGTGAAAAGGCGCGGCAGGGTCTCGAACAAGACCATGGGAAAGTAGTCGAGGCCCATGTGAACTTCGTCGCGCACGCTGATCTTGTTGAGGCGGACCTCGTCGGTCTGCCAGAGCGCGGTGATCTCGGCAAGGATGAGCGACTCGAGGTCGCGCGCATCGGAATCGGAGAGCGGGAGCTGGTCGAGGCGTTCGAGGCATCCGGCGATACGGCGGCGCTTGATGCGGATGGTGTGGCGCGTGATCTCGGTCGGGTGCGCGGTGAAGACGGGCGTAACCTTTATTTTTAACAGTGCGTCGTGGATTGCGGACGGCTCGATTCCGGCTGTCTTGAGGCGGTTGAGGGTGCCGCGGAATGATCCGTCGACGGGCGATTTTCCAGCCAGCATCCGGGCCGCACGGCGTCGGCGCTTGCGGTGATTGGTCTCGGCGAGGTTCGTGAGTTCGAAGTAAATGGCGAAGGCCTTGGTGACGCGGTAGGCCGTGTCGATGGGAAGGCCTTGGATGATCTTGCGGGCTTCGGCCATCAAGCTGGCGTCATTGTCTCCTGCGGGGTTGCTGTGAGCCTGGTCGCGATGCTGGATGAGAAGCTTTCGGAGCTGTTCGACCACGCTGAAGAAGTTTTCGCCCTCCTGTTCGACAAGAACGCGTCCGAGAAGGATGCCGAGGGAACGGACGTCGCGGCGGAGAGGGTTCTCTTTGGCTGGATCGGAAGTGTCGGCAGTCAGCTCGGCGAGGCGAGCGACGGGAGTGCCGTCGATCCAGAGAGGGCGGTCAGCCATGTTGTATTCTAGCGGAAGAGCGGGTTCCCACCCCTTCGGCAAGCTCAGGGCAGGCTCTGTCGCAAAGAACGTGACAAGGGTGGGGCACCCGAGTCATTTCTGATCCTCCCTATCCAAAATTTCCACATTCCCATCGCGGGCGTTCTCTGCCATAATTGATCGTGCACGCCAGCCTGCACAACTTTTCAATAAAAATTAAAGCGAGGAAGCGATGTCGGCAAAGTACATCTTTGTGACGGGCGGAGTTGTGTCTTCATTGGGGAAGGGACTGGCGGCGGCGTCGATCGGATGCCTGCTCGAGAGCCGCGGCCTCAAGGTCAACCTGATGAAGTTCGACCCATACCTGAACGTCGATCCGGGAACGATGTCGCCGTTTCAGCATGGCGAAGTCTTCGTCACCGACGACGGGGCGGAAACGGACCTCGATCTCGGCCACTACGAGCGTTTCACCCACGCCAAGCTTTCTCGCGATAACAACTGGACCACCGGAAAGATCTATGAGCAGATCATCGCCAAGGAGCGGCGCGGCGACTACCTGGGCAAAACCGTCCAGGTCATTCCACACGTGACCAACGAAATCAAGGCGGCGGCGAAAAAGGTCGCGCAGGATGTAGACGTGCTGATCGCCGAGATTGGCGGTACGGTGGGCGATATCGAGTCGCTGCCGTTTATTGAAGCCATCCGGCAGATGCGGCAGGAACTGGGACGCGATAACACCCTGTTCGTGCACGTCACGCTTGTGCCGTTTATTGCGGCGGCGCAGGAGCTGAAGACCAAGCCGACGCAGCACTCGGTGAAAGAGTTGCTCAGCGTGGGAATTCAGCCGGACATTCTCTTATGCCGGACGGATCGGTTCCTGTCGAAGGACATCAAGTCGAAGATTGCGCTCTTCTGCAATGTGGAAGAAGAGGCGGTCATCACGGCGAAAGATGTGGCCTCGGTGTACGAAGTGCCTCTGGTGTTCGCGCACGAAAATGTGGACACGCTGGCGATGCGGTACCTGCGCATTGAAGCGAAGGACCGTGATTTGAAACAGTGGGAAGAACTCGTGCATCGGGTTTACAACCCGCAGGATGTGGTGAAGATAGGAATTGTCGGCAAGTATGTCGAGTACGAGGATTCCTACAAATCGCTGAAGGAGGCGCTGGTACACGGCGCGCTGGCGCACAACCTGAAGCTCGAGCTGAACTGGATTGAGGCGGAAGGGCTTGAGACCGCAGACCCGAGCGACAAGAGTTACGAAGCGCAGCTTGAGGGGTATGACGGAATTCTCGTCCCGGGCGGATTTGGCAAGCGCGGGATTGAAGGAATGCTGAAGGCGATCCAGTATGCGCGCGAGAAGCATGTACCGTATTTCGGGATTTGCCTGGGCATGCAGACGGCGTGCATCGAGTTTGCGCGCAATATGTGCGGATTGGAGGATGCGAATTCGAGCGAGTTCGATCCGGCGACGCCGCATCGCGTGATCTACAAGTTGCGCGAACTGCGCGGCGTGGAGGAATTGGGCGGCACGATGCGGCTGGGAGCGTGGCCGTGCAAGATCGAGCCGGGCACGCTGGCGCACAAGATTTACGGCAAGACGGAGATCAGCGAGCGGCACCGTCACCGGTATGAGTTCAACCGGGAGTACGAAGAGCCCTTGACCGCCGCGGGATTGAAGATTTGCGGGTCGACGCCGGACGGGACGTACGTGGAGATGGTGGAGATTCCGGGACATCCGCATTTCATCGGGTGCCAGTTCCATCCCGAGTTCAAATCGAAGCCGCTCGAACCACATCCGCTGTTCAAGAGCTTCGTCGGTGCCGCCTACGAGTACGGGAAGACGCGCAAGGGGCAAAAGGAAGCGGCGGAAGTGGAGATGTTTTTGAGACCGACAAGGAGATAGACTTTGGAATCGGGTGATCTGGCGATCGGGTCATCGGGTGATTGAATCATTGAGTGATTGAGCATTTAACCATTGCGTCATTGAAATGAGCCAACGGCAAGACTCAATGACGCAATGACTCAATCACCCGATAACCCGATCTCCCTCGGCGTCTTGGCGGTGAATGCTTTGAGTTCCTCCTTCCAAATCGATAATGTGCGCGTGGGTTCGGGAGACCTCTTCCTGATTGCCGGCCCATGCGTTATCGAGAGTGAAGAGCACGCGCTCTTCATGGCCGAGGTCATCAAGGGCGTCACGCGTTCGCTGAATTTCCCGTTCATTTTCAAGGCTTCGTATGACAAAGCGAACCGCACGTCCATTCGCAGCTTTCGCGGTCCGGGGTTGAAAGAAGGATTGCGGATTCTGCGGAAGATCAAAGACGTCGTGCACATACCCGTGCTGACCGACGTCCATCAGGCGAGTGAAGTAGGCGCTGTGGCCGACGTGGTCGACGTATTACAGATTCCCGCATTTCTTTGCCGGCAAACGGATCTGGTTGTAGCCGCGGCACTCAGCGGGAAGCCCGTCAACATCAAGAAGGGGCAATTCGTCTCGCCCTGGGACATGAAGCACGCGGTCGACAAATGCCGCGACGCCGGCAACAGCCAGGTGTTCGTGACCGAGCGCGGCTCGTCGTTCGGCTACAACAACCTAGTGGTGGATATGCGATCGCTGGCGATCATGCGGAAATTTGCGCCCGTAGTGTTTGATGCGACGCACTCAGTGCAGTTGCCGTCGGCAACAAAGGGCGATGAGGATGGCCCGGCGGTCAGTGGCGGTCAGCCGGAATTCATTCCGGTGTTGTCGCGGGCGGCTGTGGCAGCGGGAGTGGACGGCGTGTTCATGGAAGTGCACGATAATCCGAAAGAAGCCAAGAGCGACGGTGCCAATGCGCTCGACTCGCGCAATTTGCGCGGAGTGCTGAAAGAGTTGCTGGCGATTAAGAGCGCCATCGATACCGCACACAAGACGCCATAATTCATTGCAGATTGAGGATTGTGGATTGCAGAAGTAACAGCCTATGGATTTGGGCTTTACTGGGTGAGTCGCGGGTTCACATCTGCAATCTGACTTCTGCAATCCGCGATTCCTGAATCTGTTACCATTCCCGCCGCATCGGTATCGCATCTCCTATGCATATTTGGGCCACGATTCTGGGCGCGGCGGTCATCTTCGCGATCTTGCGAGACGCCTTTGAAACCGTCGTGCTGCCGCGACGGGTCGATCGCCATTTCCGGCTGACAGCGTGGTTTTACCGCAACAGCTGGCGTCCGTGGACGCGGGTCGCCACGCGGATCAAAAAGGCCTCACGACGCGAGAACTTTCTCGGGTACTTCGGACCTTTATCGCTGATTCTGCTGCTGGGGTTGTGGGCGGTGGCGCTGATTTTCGGCTTCGCCTGCGTGCAGTACGGCATGGGACAGCACCTGCAGCTGTCGGGCGAGAGGATCACGTTCGGCAAACTCCTGTATCACAGCGGCGAGACATTCTTCACGCTCGGCTACGGTGACATCACGCCCAGCAATGCGACGGCGCGGGCACTGGCGGTGGTTGAGTCAGGACTGGGATTCGGGTTCCTGGCGCTCGTGCTCGGATATCTGCCGGTCGTGTACTCGTCGTTCACTTCGCGCGAACTGGAAATCTCGCTACTCGATGCGCGCGCGGGCTCGCCGCCGAGCGCAGCGGAGTTTCTCGGACGGCTGGGATGCTGTCCGGACCAGACCGTACTCGACGAGATTTTTCGCGACTGGGAGCGGTGGTGCGCGGATCTGCTCTCGACACATATTTCCTATCCGGTGCTGGTGTATTTCCGTTCGCAGCACAGCAACCAGTCATGGCTGGCGGCGCTGACGGCGATGCTGGACGTGACGTCGCTGATCATTACCGGGGTCGATGGAATCCACGCCGATCAGGCGAAGCTGACGTTTGCCATGGCGAGGCACGCGATGGTCGATCTGGCGCAGGTGGTGGACGCGAAATACAGGCCCCACGATGCGGATCGGTTGAGTGTGGAGGAATTGCAGCGCCTGCGGAAGGAACTGGCACATCGTGGGGTCACGTTGAACGACAATGCGGATCGCGCCGAGAAATTGACCAAGTTGCGCAGTCTCTATGAGCCCTATGCGCATGCTCTGGGGCGACGGCTGGCAATGAATGTGCCGCCCTGGATGCGAACCGAGCAACGAAAGGATAACTGGCAGAGTGGGCCGTGGGATCGGGCGATCCAGGCGCGGGCGCTGGAAAGGCCGGGGGGAACGGAAGACCATTTCTGATTGATTCATTGAGTCATCGAGTCATTGAATCACCGTCCCCAACAGCGACAACGCACCGTTGTTATCGAGTCAATGAATCAATGATTCCAGTTCTGCTACCATTTCCTCTTCCATGAAACATGTCGGCGAAAATGTGGTGCGCATCGAGGCGGAAGCGCTGCGGGCGCTGGCGGACCGGATCTCCGGCCCGATGGCGGCGGAGTTTCAGCGTGCTGTCGAACTGATGGTTGCTTGTTCCGGGCGAGTTGTCGTTACTGGAATGGGGAAGAGCGGGATCATCGCCCGGAAGATCGCAGCGACGCTGAGTTCGACGGGCTCGCCGGCGTTGTATCTGCATCCGGTCGAGGCGTTGCACGGCGATCTGGGGATGATCGTGCGCGGCGATGTGGTGCTGGCGCTTTCGGCAAGCGGCGAAACGGAGGAGATTCTGCAACTGCTGGCGACGATCAAACGGCTGCAGGTGCCGCTGATCACGATGACGTGCGACGAACTGACTGCGGGAGCGGACAGGCCTGCCCTGAGCGCAGTCGAAGGGAATGCCCGCTCGACACCCGCATCGACGCTGGCGGCGGCGGCCGATGTCGCGCTCGACTGTTCGATCTCGAAGGAAGCATGTTCGCTCGGGCTGGCGCCTACAGCTTCGACGACGACAATGTTGGCTCTCGGCGATGCACTGGCGGTGGCGTTGTCGGAGAAGCGAGGATTCAAGGAAGAAGATTTCGCCAATCTGCATCCGGGCGGGAAGCTGGGGAAGAAGCTGGCGCGGGTGGAGTCGCTGATGCACACGGGCGACGCCGTGCCCAGGGTTGCGGCGGCGACGAAGATGCCGGACGTGATCTATGAGATGTCGCGCAAGAAGCTGGGCATGACGACGGTGGTTGACGAAGAACGGTTGCTGGGGGTGATCAGCGACGGCGATCTGCGGCGCGTGCTCGAGAAGCGCGGGAAGGATGCGCTCGACCTGACGGCACGAGATTGCATGACGCGCACGCCGAAGACGGTCGGTCCGCAGGAGTTTGCGGCAGCGGCATTGGCGCGGATGGAAGAGAAAAAGATTACGTCGGTGGTTGTGGTGGATGAATCACAGCGCGTGTTGGGGATTGTGCATCTGCACGATTTGTGGGGAACAGGGATGGTGTGAGAGCTACGAACTGCGAGCCACGAGCTGCGAGCAACCAAAACCTCTACGATTGCTCGTAGCCCGCGGCTCGGAGCGCGCAGCCTTCTGTCACGATCAAATGAAGACAATCGTATATCGGTACGACGCCGAGCTTTCGGTGGAGAGTGCCATCGAGCTGTACAACGCTTCGGGCCTGGGTGAGCGGCGGCCGGTGGATTCGCAGGAGATTTTTGCGGACATGCTTCGGCATGCGAATCTTACCGTTACGGCATGGGACGGGGATTTGCTCGTGGGGATTGCGCGGACGCTGACGGATTTTTCCTACGTCGGATATTTGTCGGACCTGGCAGTGCGGCGGTCGCATCAGAAGCTGGGGATCGGGATCGAGCTGATTCAGAAGACGCGCGAGAAGATGGGGCCACGGTCGATGCTGGTGCTGCTGTCGGCGCCGCAGGCGGTCGAGTACTATCCGCGCATCGGCTTCACGCAACATCCGAGCGCGTGGGTGTTGCGGGCGGGAGAGAAGTTCCCGAAGTAGATGAGCCGTCCCTCCAGGAACCTCGATCAGCCTTTTAGCTCAAAGCCCTGCTAATTTCTCCTGCACTCGTGGGATCCAGACCTCCTGCGCCGTCGGTTCCATGTTGCGAGTTATGGCGAGTACCTTTTCGAAAGTGGCACGTGCTTCGGCGTTCTTCTGCAATGCTTTCTGGGCTTCCCCCAAAGCCATCAGGGCCTGAATGGAATCGGGTGCGATGGCAACTCCGGCTTGAGCCTCAGCCAGCGCCTGTTCGGGTTGATGCTGCTCCAGCAGGTCTCCGGACTTGATGGCGCGATCAAAGGCCGTGGCATAGGGAACGTCGAAGGTCCCGTTGTAGACAAACACGCCGTGTTGGATGACGTCGTCCGGCTTGCGTTTTATGAATTCGCGATATGGACTCAGCAGGCTGGATCCGGACTCATAGAAAGTCAGGGAAAGGTGGCTGAAGAAGACCGGTCCCTGAATCGTCGGAGGCGTGTCGAGCTTCAGGCCGAACCACATCGTGTCCATCGTAGGCAGGGGCGTGCAGGGGATGCCGTACCCGCGGAAGGGAATGGCTGGCTCGACCGTATAGGCGAACCAACATTGCTTGATTCCGCGCTCGTCGACATAGCGCTTGACCGCTTTCAGTTGTTGCCCCCAGTCGGTGGTGGAGTCGGTCAGGTACTTGTGAACGTTCGCAGGCCCTCCCCACAGTTCATTGGCGTAGGCCATGTACGAAGTCGGAAAGGCCCGCAATGAAGAAATGATGTGGAAAAGGACGAGAATGGCAATCGCCCACGTCCAGCGCCGGTCCTTCGAGATCAGGCTCCATGCCGCTCCGCCGGCCAGCACGAGCAGGAAGACGAACACCAGCAGGATGTGCCGAATGCCGATGTTCAGCTTTGAAGTCATGGAAATCAACAAGTAGAGCCCCGGTGGCACGGTGAGGAACAGGATCTCGCGCCATCCGCGCAGCTTCCCGCTTGCGATGGCGTAGATGATCAGAGGCAGGAAGATCAGGGTAGTCAGAGTCGCTTTGATGACGAACGCTACGGGGAAATAGAACCAGACGCCGTGCGCGTACACCTTCCCGAACATGTAGCTGGGCCAGACATTGGCTACGGAGCGGACGTCGGCCAGTCCGTAGAGCCACGATTCCGGCAACAGCTTCCAGCGCGCCATCAGGGTAATGGCCTTGCCTTCTACGGGGCTCAGATTGCCGAGGGTGGCCTCCAGCGGCGGATTGATCTGCTGTCCTGCAGGGCGGGCCGAAAAACGAAGGCCATAGCCGACCCAGATGATGGCTACGGTAATGACTCCGGCAATGATGAAGGCGCCAGCGAGTCGTATTGCCTGATGCAGGCGGGTTTCATCGGCCACCTGACGGCGGCGCAACAGTTCGGTGATGGCCAGCAGGACCAGCATTGCAGGCAGAAGCACGGCCGAATGCTTGGTGATGAAGTAGATGCCCGCAGCAAGACCGAGCACGGCAACGCGTCCCCATGACGGCGATTTCACGTAACGGTAGAACGCGTAAATGCTGGCGAGCAGGCAGCAGGCGGCGCCGATGTCGGTGGCGACAATGGCGCCGTGGGCGAGGAAATTCGGCTCGAAGACGAGCAGCAGAAGAGTGATGAAACCTGCGCCGGTTCCGAACATCTCGCGCGCCGTCAGGAAGGCCAGCAGGGCGACCATTAAGGCGAAGATCGAAGCGAACATGCGGGCACGGAAAGTGATGGCCTCGAAGTCATTGGCGAAGATCAGATCGCGGCCGCTCAGGTAGGCCTCGGTTTTGAAATAGCGATTCTGGAGCTGCGGCTCTCGCAGATTCATGCTCTGCAGGGGTATGGCGGCAACCATTTTCACGAGTGGAGGGTGCTCAGGGTTCAGGCCGAAGTCGCCATGCTTGAGCGACATGTATCCGGCAAAAATGTGATCGCCTTCGTCCCAGGTCAGCGACTCTTGCCGGACGGAATACAACAACTGGCCTTCCAGAACCAGCAGCAGCAAGATGACTCCGGCGACAGTTACCCAGGGACGGTCGAAGAATGATTGCGGTCTTTCTGGGGTTGCGTTTGACTTCGGATCGGTGGGGGCTTCTGTGGTCATTAGAGTCTCCGGGAGGAGAATGAGCAATATGTAAGCTAAAACGGTTTAGTTTACCGATGGCAGTGAGGTTGCGAAAGTCCTTTTCCAAGCGAAACAGTCTCTCCAGATCGAGAAACGCCCACCCACTCGCTTGCACCAGAGGGGGCTAAACTGAACCAACGGATTCAGAAGACGCGGGAGAAGATGGGGCCGCGATCGATGCTGGTGCTGCTGTCCGCGCCGCAGGCGGTCGAGTACTATCCGCGGATCGGGTTCACGCAGCATCCGAGCGCGTGGGTGCTGCGGGCGGGGGAGAAGTTTCCGAGGTAGGCTCAATCCACTTAGTGCTGGGGTGTTCTCGCCTGAATTGCGGTGATCGCCTCGGATGCCCACCTTCTAATCGCGTAATGTTGCGATGGATTGGGGTCTGTTTCCGCCACGATCTTAAGCGCTGGAATCATATCCTCTCCGCCAAATTTCTCCAGTGCCTTGACTGTTTCAATCTTCATCCCTACGTCGGTGCCGCGCAGAGCTTTGAGAGTAATCTCCCTTATAGTGTTTTTTGTCGTGGAATCGAGCTCATCCTGCCCTTTCGCGAATGACTGTATGAGCATTGCAACTACGGACCCTCGTGAAATGTCGGGCCCGGGCGCGTACCGGTTGATGCCGTACTTCAATCGTCGCAGAAGACAAGGAACCGCAACCTTTGCATGGTCCGCAAGTTCGTCTGGAAGAGCTACGCTGTTGGCCAGGACACACACCTGGTGCGGGTTGCTCCAATCCACAACTTTCGCCGCCGTGTCAGCGAGCCAACTTCGATCCTCCGCATAACCCTCCTCCTCGCCGTGAACAGGTTCGCGATTGTCGCGCTCCAATAAGTCGATGAGTGCAGTTTTGATTTTCGGATCGCTCAACGCAACAGGGTCCGAGCGCACCTGCTCCAGTGCCTCGCTCCAATCGCTTGAATTCAGTTTGGCCAACAATTGGGCTCGACTCTGTTGACCTGAAACAGCGGTCATCAACCCACATACAGCAATGACAGACAACAAAATGAAGCGCCGCATGGTCCCGACCTCTCCCATCCGAACACGATAGATGTCTTGATTGTGACCCTGATGCCGTCGCTCCGTGGCATTACCGTCGTAATCGGGCATGTGAACCAACTGTTCTCCGCCGCGCGGCTTTGTATCCCCGCAGAATCGCCTAACAAGAACAAGGACAGCGAGGAACCGTCCCTCCATCGACAAAGAAGAGGCGGGCAAGAATGCCCGCCCCACTCTTACTCAAGCACGAAGGCCACTGGCCACCGGCCACTGACCACTGACCACTGACCACTGCTCCCCCTACTCCAGCACAAAAATATTCTTCTTCGCGCAAATCTCCTTCAGGATCTTCGGCCACACCGTTACGCTGACTTCTCCCAAATGCGCTTTACGGAGGAGAAGCATCAACGTGCGCGATTGTCCGATGCCGCCGCCGATCGAGAGCGGCAGTTGGTTGTTGACGATGGCCTGGTGATAGGGGAACTGCAGGTTGCCAAGCAGGTCGGCCATCTCCAGTTGCTGGTGCAGCGTGTCGGCGTTCACACGGATGCCCATCGAGGTCAGTTCGTGGCGGCGCTTGGTCACGGAATTCCAGACCAGGATGTCACCGTTTAGGCCATGCGTCGGCTTGCCGGTTTCCTTGCTGGTGTCGGTGATCCAGTCGTCATAGTCGGCGGCGCGGTTCTCGTGCGGGTAGCCATCTTTCAGGGGCCATCCAATACCAATGATGAAGATCGCGGGATATTTCTGCAGGACTTGCGTCTCGCGCTGCTTGCGCGGCAGGTCGGGAAACATGTCGAGAATCTCTTCCGCGTGCAGGAAGGTAAGTTCCTCGGGCAGGTTGGGATAGCGAGAGTCTTTTAATTGCGGGAAGAGTTCCTGCGCGTACTTCTCCGCGCCGACGAGTACTTTCCAGATCTTGCCGACGATCTGCTTCATGAAAGCCAGATTACGGTCGCTGGCGTTGATGGCGCGTTCCCAGTCCCACTGGTCGACGTAGGCGGAGTGGTCATGGTCGAGGAAATAATCTTTGCGGACGGCGCGCATGTCGGTGCAGATACCGTCGCCGGGCTGGCAACTGAATTCTTTGAGCGCGACGCGTTTCCACTTGGTCGCGGCCTGCACGACCTGGGCGTCGATGGGATTCTTGCCGCGATCGTTCGAGATGTGGAACTGGATCGGGGTGCGCGAGCCGTCGCGGTCGAGCATGTCGTTGACGCCGCTGTCATGGTCGACGATCAGCGGCACCTCGACCATCATGAGGTTGAGTTCTTTGCAGAGATGGTCGGCGATATAGCGCTTGACCTGGAAAATAGCCTGCTGGGTTTCCCGCCGGTCGAGCAGGGAACGGTAGCCGGTGGGCAGGACGCGTTCAAGTTCGGTGTAGTCGCCAATACCGGGTCCTGCCAGATCGGCGCGCTTGTCATAAGTGACGGTAGCCATGAGTCCCTCCGCGGATGGAAGAAAGACGTTCATGCCCTAATGGGAACGCCGGGTGAGGGGATGCGCTGTGACGGAGGACACAGGGAGGTGTGTCGGGAACACCAGCTCTCGGCTATCGGCTGTCAGCTCTCAGGTCAAAGATGAGCGACGGCGGTGCCGCATTGCGGGGCGAAGCGGGCCTTGCATCCGCACGCCTGATCGGTATTGGATAGGGGTCCTTCGACTGCGTGGGAAGTCCACTTTCGTGAACTTCCCGCTTCGTTCAGGATGACAGCGCTTACAGGTTCGAGACGATGCCTGATGCCTCGGACTACTTTGGTACCTCTGCCTTTCCCTCAACCCTGAACTTCCCCGTCTGCACGGATGCTGCCTCCTGCGGCTGGGCGCCGCCGAGGGACACGGTGTAATCGCCGGGCACGATCATGCGGTTGCCCTTGGCGTCGACCTGGCCCAGGGTGCGCGGATCGATCGTCAAGGCGACGTGAGCGGTCTCACCTGGCTCAAGGTGAATGCGCTTGAATCCGGCGAGCGTCCGCAGCGGAGTCTCGAACGCCTTCGGCTGCGTCAGGTAAAGTTCAACGACTTCGTCGCCCGCCAGCGTGCCCGTGTTCTTGACGTCGCCTTCGACAGTGACCGCTATACCTGCCTTAACACTTGTAGTGGGAACCATCAGATTGCTGTAGGCGAAGGTCGTA
>Ga0335084_10004939_pt1 | contig 13169 bp, 12 predicted proteins | sample Lox_Sample_44_FD_206721 | JGI IMG/M metagenome (GOLD analysis project Ga0335084, IMG submission 206721) | Soil microbial communities from Loxahatchee National Wildlife Refuge, Florida, United States - Lox_Sample_4.4 | ecosystem: Environmental > Terrestrial > Soil > Wetlands | place: USA... | reverse complement strand
CCAGCGTGGTCTTGCCTAGGCCGGGAGGTCCGTAGAGCAATACGTGGTCGAGCGCTTCGCCGCGCGACTTGGCGGCTTCGATGGCGACAGACAGGTTCTCTTTGACTTTGCTCTGTCCGATGAACTCGCCCAGGCGCTGCGGGCGCAGCTTGAGTTCAAACGATGAATCGTCCTCGACCGGCGCGGCGGAAACGAGGCGGTCTTTGAGGTTGGGATTGTCCTTCGTGAGCGCCACTCTGGGCGATGGTAGCAGTTGAAGTGGCCAGTGGCCAGTGGGCAGTCATCAGGAGACCGTCCTGACTCCCCTGCGCCAGCGGGTGGACAAAAAATGTCCGCCCACACATCTACTGCCCAATCACTCCCACGCGCGCGCCTTTGAGCTTGACTTGGTCGAACCAGCCGACTCTCTGGCCAAACCAAGTCTTGTTGCCGGAGAGCTTGTACTTCTTCTGCGCGGCGGTGAAGTCCTGCGTGCCCAGCAGGTAGCCGACCGGACTCTCGCCGTACTTGCTGATGCGATCCGCGAGCCAGCCGCCGCCGGACGGCGCGGCGAGAATCACTGGCTCGCCTGGGAAGTAGGCGAGCTTGCCGAAATCCTTCTGGCTTTCCGTGAGCGGCTCCGACCATCCGTAAGCCTTGCGGAAGAGAGCGATGGCGGCATCGAGGTTGCTGACGCCCAGGATGACGTTCTCCACGCCAAACACCGGCGCGCTCTTCATGCTCTCCGAGGCCTGCACCCGCCAGGTGCGGGGTGTCTGGTCCTCGATCATGAACGGGAGCAGCGAGCCGGGAGCTCCCGGTCCGACCTGAGCTGTAATCCACTCGATATTCATGCCGTCGGGCCGCTTGCGGTTGCCGCGTTTCGGCTCCGCCACCGCGATGCCGGACTTCTTGAGGCGATCGGCATATTCGAGCAGGACATTGGTACCGACGGCCCAGGCGCAGGCCTCGCCGCCGCCACCCATGAACTGCGCCCATTCCGAGCCATCCGGTGCGCCCGCTTTGACCGGTGCGATCAACTCGATGTACGACTGATCGTTCAGTCCGATCAGCGCCATCTGCGTGATGCCATTGCCGTGCGGGCCTCCGAAGTCGGGCGTCATGCCGACGTCGGTGAAGGCCTGGCGAAGAGCGTCAAGATCGGGTCCGCATATCGAAACGTGATCAAGCTCCAGGACAATAGGTCCTTGCTTTTCCTGCGACACCGCCGGCCACGAGAGAAGAAATAAGACGGTAAGACTCAGCGCCGCGACGAACAAGCGGCGGGGAAATCGAAGATTCCGCTTGGGCATGCGTGCCTCCCCGGGAAAATGGAATGGTACGCCAGAACGCGCGGGCTGACGAGGATTTTTGAGTCGCCAAACCGGATCTTTCCGCCTCCGAAGAGCCTCAGATCAGTCTGGGGTCGTTTGCCGCGCCCGCCGCGAGTCATTTATACTTTCTGTTTGCCTTTCGGCAGTTGATTCAATCAGGAGCAGGGATTTTTCATGCCCAAACGTACATTTCAACCCAACCGGCGCAAGCGCTCGAAAAAGCACGGGTTCCGGACTCGAATGAAGACTAAGAGCGGAGCCAAGGTGCTGTCGCGCCGCCGGGCCAAGGGACGCAAGCGCGTCTCGGTGAAGCCGGGTTTCCGCGAGTAGCCTTTTCCCCACTTACGGGACGTGAGCCCGTCATTGGTGCAGGATTTATAAGTTGGTGAGCGCAGACGCTCCGAACCGGAGTGTAAGTCAACCCGTGGTACGGGCCGGGGCGAAGTTCCCCCGCCCAGCGCGTCTGCTGAAACATTCGGACTTCGACCGCGTATATAAGCAGGGACGGCGTCACTTTTCTCCTCACATGACCGTGTTCTATCTGCGGCGGGCGGAGGGTGGAGCGCGCATCGGATTTACGGTCGGACGGGTCCTTGGGGGAGCGGTCGCCCGCAACCGCATCCGGCGGCGGATGCGCGAAGCGGTCCGGTTGCAGCGCTCACGGCTTGGCGGATTGGTGGATGTCGTCATCAATCCCAAGAAGTCGGTTTTGACCGCGGCGTTTCCCGTCCTCATGGAAGAAGTCAGCCGGGCGTTCGATGTCATTGCCGGAAAGATGGCAGAGAAATGAAGGCTCTCGCACTCTGGATGTTGCGGCTCTACAAGCGCTGGATTTCTCCGGCGTTTCCGCCCTCCTGTCGCTACGTGCCGACTTGTTCGGAGTATGCGATGGAGGCGGTGGAGCGTTTCGGCGTGCTTCGGGGCGTATGGATGGCGGCGGCACGGCTCTTGCGCTGTCATCCGTTTGTGAAGGGCGGATACGATCCGGTGGTCAGGAATGCAAAAATCAGAAGTCAAACTGTAGAAGTTGGGCCGCATCAGGGCGAAGTTGGGTTCACTTCTTCAATTTGACTTCTGATTTTTGACTTAGGTTAAAGAACCGACGACGAGTTACCTTGGCCGAATATCACAATCCTCAGCAGGAACCGGGAACGGAGCGCAAGCTGCTCCTCGTCTTTGCGCTGACCTTCCTGGTCATCATGCTGTTCCAGACCGTCTTCAAGAAGTACCTGCCGCAGCCGCCAGCGCCAAAGCCGGCCGAGACCCAGACCCAGAGCCAGCCCGCGCCGCAGAGCCAGGCGGGAATGCAGAGCCAGGCAGCCGCGTCCGTCGCGAAACCAGGGCCGCAGAATGCGCCCGTTCCGGCGGCGAAGCAGGCTGCGAACCAATCTGAGACCGTCATCGAGAATGATCTTTACCGCATCGTTTTCACCAACCGCGGCGGTCAGGTGAAATCGTGGATTCTCAAGCAGTACACCGATGACAAGGACAAGCCCCTGGAGCTGGTGAATGCGACGGCGGCACAGAAGTTCGGCTATCCACTGTCGCTCTGGAGCTACGACGAGACGCTGCGCAACAAGTTGAACTCGGCGCTGTATGTGGTGAACAGCACCGGTTCTCGAGCACCGGCCGAGATCAGCTTCGAATACGCCGACTCCGACATCGCCGTCAAGAAGACGTACAAGTTCGATCACAGCTACGTCGTCGATATTCAGACTCTCGTGCAGGTGAAGGGCGCGCAAGTTACGGCATTCCCGATGTGGCCGGAAGGTTTCGGCGACCAGACGACTCCCGCGACTTTTGCGTCCAGCCAGATTGCATTCCAGAACGACAGCAAAGTGGAGCGGCTGGCCAACGGCTGGACCGTGTTCCCCGCGATCAAAGTCGTTGGCGGCAACACCATTCAGGGTCCGTTCCAATGGGCCTCGGTTTCCGACCAGTACTTTGCCGCCGTCTTCCTGCCGCAGGATCCGCAGAACGCCGCTCTGGTGACGCTGCGCAACCAGATCGAGATTCCGCGCAACCCGTCCGATCCTAACGACAAGCAGCACGACAAGGTGGACGTGTATGGCGCGGCGGTGGGCAACCTGAAGGGCCCCTCCGCGGCCCGTCTCTTCGTCGGTCCCAAGGCGCTGCCGGTTCTGGAGTCGGTTCCGGTTCCGGCGATCACCGGTGCTGAGCCCGATTTACGCTCCATCGTTGACTTCGGCTGGCTGGGCTTGATTGCCCGTCCCCTCTTCTTGTGGCTGAAGTGGACCTACAACCACATCATCGCCAACTGGGGCTGGGCGATCGTGATCCAGACGCTGATCATCAACCTGGCGCTGCTGCCATTGCGACTGTCGCAGATGAAATCCATGCTGAAGATGCAGCGCGTCGCGCCGCAGATCAAGGCGATCCAGGAGAAATACAAGAAGTACAGCCTGCGCGACCCGCGCAAAGCTGAGATGAATCAGGAAGTTTCGGCACTGTACAAGAAGGAAGGCGTGAATCCGGCGGGGGGATGTTTGCCGCTGCTGATCCAGATGCCGTTTCTGTTCGCGTACTACCGGATGCTCGGCGTCGCGATCGATCTGCGCCATGCGCCATGGGGATGGGTGCGCGACCTCTCGGCGCCGGATCCGTGGCATCTGCTGCCCATCGCTATTATCGTCACCATGCTCTTCATGCAGCGCATGACTCCGCAGGCTGGCATGGACCCGGCGCAGCAGAAGATGATGAACATCATGATGCCGGGCATGCTGGGAATCATCAGCTGGAACCTGGCCGCGGGCCTTTGCCTCTACTGGTCGGTGGGCAACCTGATCGGGATCGTGCAGCAGTCGGTGATGAACCGCACCAAGCTGGGACGCGAAATGCGCGAGATGATGGAGAAGCGGGCGAGAAAGAAATGAGCTACGAGCTTCGAGCTGCGAGCTGCTGGCAACCTGGGATTGCTGAGAGCTGAGAGTTGGGAGCGGAAAGCTAAAACGACATGCCAATCACCGACAAAGTCGCCGCTGCGAAAAAGCTTGGAGAATTCCTCCAGGTCGTGATCACCAACGGCGGGTTCAGGCTGAAGTACCGGATCACCGTCGATCCTCCCATCGCCGAACAACGGGACTGGGAACACCCCGAAATCCTGGTAGAGTTCGCGGGACCCGATTCGGCTCTTCTGCTCGAACGCGGCGGGGAACTGCTGCGTTCCTTCGAATTGCTGGGCACGGAAATCCTGCGCCTGCAAGGCAACGAACACGAGAAAGTCTGGTTCGACTGCAAGAATTTTCGCTCGCTTCGAATTGAGGAATTACAGCTGGCGTCTCGCGCCGCCGCCGACAAAGTGCGGCGCACCGGCGAACCGTATCGCTTCGCGCCGATGTCCTCACGCGAGCGGCGCATCGTACATCTCGCTCTGCGCGACGAAAGAGATTTGCGCACCGAGAGCGACGGCGAGGGGGGGCGGCGTTCGGTCGTCGTCTATCCCGGCGATTACCGCGGAACTGCGCGCCCAGAGCGGCATCCGCGGCGCTAGCTTCCCCAGCAGCCATGAACTTCCGCAATTTGACTTCTGCCTTCTGCAATTGAATTGCACTCTTTTTCGGCAGTTAGTTTCTCGACACTTGACAGAGAGAACAAATCGCGGTTCGATGAGACACCGCGCAGAAAATTTTTTCGGATCGGCACCGACGCGGCGAAATTTTTTGTGCTAGTATGCCGTTCGTCTCCGTTGTGAATTTCACCAAGGCAACCAGTACAGCAAACACTGTAGCTGCTCTGCGGTAAGAAAGAATTCATAGCCAGATCGGTCTTTATCCCGGGTGCGCCTTCACCGGTGGCCCGCTATTTTTGAAAAACATGTCCGTCTCCAGTTCCGCCATCATTCCGAATCCTTGGGTGCGCATCCTCGATGCGCTGGAAAAGAAAATCAATCGCCATTCCTACGACACCTGGCTGAAGCCCACCCGCTACAGCCACGCCAGCAACGGCATTCTCTTTGTCCGGATCCCCACTGCAGAGTTTCGCCACGTCGGCGACAAGTATGCCGATCTCATCCAGGAAGCCATCGACAACCTGGGGCTCGAATTTCAGGACGTGAAGTTCGTCACTTCTGAGGACGATCCTTCGAACACGCCGATCCGCCACAACGGCGGGCTCTCCATGACTGCGTCCAGCGCACCTTCAGGGGCGGCGTCGTTTCAGACTCAGGCCCGCTTCGACTGGGACAGTGCCGCGCAACTGAATCCCCGCTACACCTTCGACGCGTTCGTCATCGGCAGCGGCAACCAGTTCGCGCACGCGGCTTGCCAGGCGGTTGCGGAGCGCCCGTCGAAGGCCTACAACCCGCTCTTCCTGTACGGCGGCGTCGGCATGGGCAAAACGCATCTCATGCAGGCGATCGGCCACGAGATCAAGCTGCGCTCGCCGCAGTCGGCCATCTGCTATGTCTCCAGCGAGAAGTTCACCAACGAGATGATCAACTCGCTGCGCTACGACAAGATGACCAGCTTCCGCGACAAGTTCCGCAATGTCGACGTGCTGCTGATCGACGACATCCAGTTTCTGGCCCAGAAGGAGCGGACGCAGGAAGAGTTCTTCCATACGTTCAACGCGCTGCACGAGTCTCTGAAGCAGATCGTGATTGCCAGCGACCGTCCGCCGAAGGAACTGGCGGAGATCGAGGATCGCTTGCGCAGCCGTTTCGAGTGGGGCTTGATCGCTGACATCCAGCCGCCGGACCTGGAAACAAAGGTTGCAATTCTTCAGAAGAAGGCCGAACAGGAAAAGGTCACGCTGCCGACCGATGTGGCGCTTTTCATCGCTTCCAACATCCGGTCGAACGTGCGCGAACTCGAGGGCGCCCTGATCCGGCTGGTGGCACACTCCTCGCTGATCGGCGCGGAGATCACGCTGCCGTACACGCAGCAGGTGCTCAAGAACTTCATCGACTCCCAGGCCCGGCGGGTGACGATCGAGTCCATTCAGAAGGCAGTGGCGGAGCAATTCGGATTGCGGCTGGTAGAGATCAAAGCCAAGAACAACTCGCGGTCGATCGTGTATCCACGGCAGATCGCAATGTATCTAGCCAAGCATCTGACGGAAGCTTCGCTGCCGGAGATTGGACGGCAGTTCGGTGGCAAACACCACACCACGGTGCTGCACTCCGTTGAGAAGATCGAAGAGGTCCGTAAGGCCGACAAGGATTTGAACAGGCTGCTCAATAAATTGACCGAGCAGCTGGGCGCATAGATACAGGTTTGCGCCGCTTTTTCCACTCCACCGGCCAGTCTTCCAGCCCACCGGTTGTGGAGTGGTTGTGGAACCTGTGGGGGACAGGAACCGCGGAATAGATTCAGTACTCGAACTGCTTCTGCTTCCACTGCAACTGGGACCTGTCCTTCACATGAACACGGCCCTCGGAACCGATTGAGCGGATGGGACCTGGACAGGTTTTCCACTTCTCCGCAGCCCCTACGGTTACTGCTGGTTTTATGGTTTAAGCTTTTGATATAAGGAAGAAATAGAAGTAGAGTCGGGAGAGCCTCATATGCCGGTGGAAGTTGCTCCTGCCGTGGCGACGGGAACCATGGAACTCACGATCAGCAAATTCGAACTGCTCCGTGAACTGACTGCAACCCAGGGCGTGGTCGAGCGCAAGACCACGATTCCTATCCTCTCGAACTATCTGTTCGAAGCTGCAGGCGATCAACTCACACTGACAGCCACCGATCTCGATCTCAGTCTGCGGACAGCCTGTACTGCCAAGGTCAAGAAGGAAGGCGCTTGCACAGTTCCCGCTCGCAAGCTCTACGACTACGTAAAGCTGCTGCCGGACGCTGACATCACAGTCCGTCTGATGGAGAACCACTGGGTCAGTATCCGTTGCGGACGGTCGAATACCAAGATGGTTGGCATGGCACGGTCAAATTTCCCCACGCTACCGGTCTTCCCGTCTGCAGGGGTTGTAAAGATACCCTCAGGCGTGCTGCGGTCGATGATCGCCAAGACTGGCTTTGCGATCGCCACAGAAGAATCCCGCTACACGCTCAACGGCGCGTTGATGGTGCTTAAGCCTGAGTCAATCACCATGGTCGCAACAGATGGTCACCGCCTAGCGCATATCGAGCGCCCCGGTGAGAAGTTTGACGGCGTGTCGGGTGAGTTGAAAACACTCGTCCCAAAGAAGGCCATGGACGAACTCAAGACTCTGCTCGACTCGACAGATGCTGAGACGATTGAGTTTGCCAAGGATGAATCCACCCTCTACTTCCGCATCGGCCCGCGCCTGCTGACGTCACGCCAGCTTACCGGGCAGTTCCCGAACTACGAAGCCGTGCTGCCGAAGGACATCAACAAGTCAATCTCCGTGCACGGAGATGAACTCGGCGCCGCCATTTCGCGCGTCGCGCAGTTTGCCGACGAGCGCTCCCACGCCGTGCGCATGCGCCTGGAGAAAGGCGAGCTGAAGCTCTCCGCCACCACCGACTCGGGCGAGTCTGAGGATTCGCTGGAAGTCGCTTATAACGGCGAGCCGATGACCATCGGCTTCAACGCCCAGTACCTGACCGACTTCATCAAGGCAACCGGTGCGGGCGAGGTGAAGCTGGAGCTTAAAGATGCGCAGTCCGCCGGCCAGTTCCGCCCGGCCGAAGGCGAAGAGTACAAGTACCGCTACATCGTGATGCCGATGCGGATCTGAGGCGCACGCGACGTCCGCCGTAACACTGTCCAAGCAGTGTGATATGTGAGCTTGACCTATCCGACGGTCACCATATAGATTTGCGCCCATTCCATCCTGAGGAGGCCCTATGCTTTCCGGCTTCAAGCAATTCATTCTGCGCGGCAACGTTGTGGACATGGCGGTCGGTATCGTGATCGGTGCGGCCTTTGGCGGCGTTGTCACCTCGCTGGTCAAGTCGCTGATTGAGCCACTCATCGCGCTGCTCGTCGGCAAGCCAGATTTCACCGCGGTAGCGTTCACCATCGGGTCCACAGCCTTTCCGATCGGCGCGTTCATCACTGCAGTCGTGAACTTCCTGCTGATCGCCGCGGCCATCTATTTCTTCGTGGTCACGCCCGTCAATGCCCTGGTCGCGCGCATGCGCAAGGCGCCGGCGCCGGCCGATCCGACGACGAAGAAGTGCCCCGAATGCCTGAGCGAGATCCCGATCGACGCCAAGCGCTGCGCTCACTGCTCGCAACCAATTCCCGCACGGGCAGCGGCGTAGCTAGCAGTGATGGTGTGGCGCGGGCACTCCTTGCCCGCGAGAAACTAGCCTCATGGGCGGACAGGAATGTCCGCCCCAGACTCTGACGGCTAGAATGCTCCTGTGAATCTCGACGACACGATTGTTGCCATCGCCACTCCTCCAGGACGCGGAGGCATTGGAGTCGTCAGGCTGGCCGGGCCGCAGGCACGGGCGATTGCCGAGCCGATGCTGCGGCTGAAGCATCCGCTCGAACCCGGTCGGGCGGTATTTGGGGAACTGATCGATGCGCAAGCGGTGAAGATCGACGAGGTGGTCGTCACCTACTTCGCCAAGCCGCATTCCTACACGACCGACGACATCGTCGAAATCTCCGCACACGGCTCACCGGTCGTGCTGCGGCATATCGCAGAACTTTCGCTGGCGGCCAACGCACGCCTGGCTGAACCGGGCGAGTTCACCATGCGCGCGTTTCTGAATGGCCGCCTGGATCTCACGCAAGCCGAGGCGGTCCGCGACCTTATCGACTCGCAAACTCTCTTCCAGGCGAAAGTGGCCGCGCAGCAGCTCGAAGGCTCGCTGTCAAAACGCCTCAAGCCGATCAAGGCGCGGCTGGTCGAACTGATCGCGCTGCTCGAAGCCGGCATTGACTTTGCCGAAGATGACGTTTCCGTGGCCCCCGATGCCACGATTCTTGAACTCATCGCGGAGGTCCGGCAGCCGCTTGAACAACTGGCCGCAAGCTTCGCCTACGGCAAGATCGTGCATGAGGGCCTGACGCTGGCGATTGTAGGTCGCCCCAATGTGGGCAAATCGAGCCTGTTCAACCGCTTGGTGGAGCGCGAACGCGCCATCGTCACCGCGCAACCCGGCACCACGCGCGACCTGGTTAGCGAAACGGTGGCCATCGGTGGAATTCCTGTGCAACTGGTGGATACGGCGGGCCTCCGCCGCGCACTCGATGAAGCCGAGAGCATTGGCATCCGTAAATCGATGGAAGCTCTCGCTGACGCGGACCTGGTCCTGGTGGTGCTCGATGCCACGCAACCGGCCTCTGACGAAGATCGCGAGCTGCTGGCGCAGATCCAGGGACGCGCAGCGATTATGGTGGAGAACAAAAGCGATCTGGGCAGCTCCCAGCTCTCAGGCCTCAGCTCTCAGGTACCGCAGGTCCGTACTTCGGCCCTTACCGGCGAGGGAATTTCAGAACTGCGCGCGGCGATCCTCAAGCACGTCGGTGGAGAAGCCGGCCCGCAGATCGAGAGCGGCTTCCTGACCAACGTTCGTCATCAAAAGCTGGTTGCCGATTCGCTGGCGGCCCTCACAGCCGCCGCCAATGCAGTCGCAGCTCACGTCCCGCACGAAATGCTGCTGCTCGACCTGTATAGCGCCCTGCGCCCGCTCGATGAAATCACCGGAGCGACCACTACGGACGACATCCTCAACCTGATCTTCGGAACGTTCTGTATCGGAAAGTAGGTGAACGTGGCATACACACGACGGAAGATGCTTGCCGACCTCGGCCGGGCCGGACTCGGGATAGGGATGCTTTCGGCCATCGGCAAGGGCGACGCCCTTTCGCTCGCGGCGGGTAAGTCCGAATGCCCGTTTCGGCTCTCCGTGATCAACGACGAGATCACACAGGACTTCGAGAAGGCTTGCAGGATTGTGTCGGTCGACTTCGGTCTGCAATGGATCGAATTGCGCTCGATGTGGGATAAGAACGTGACCGCGTTTAATGCGAAGGAAGTGAAAGAGGCAAAGAAGATCCTGAAAGAACACAAGTTGCGTGTGACGGATATTGCCAGCCCACTGTTCAAGACCGATTGGCCCGGGGCACCACTGTCGAAGCAAAGCGAACGGCGGGACCAGTTCCACGCCGATTTCGACGCTGCCGCCCAGGACAAGCTCCTGGAACACTGCATTGGCCTGGCGCAGAGCTTTGAGACCGACCGGATCCGTTGCTTCGACTACTGGCGGCTTGATGACCAGAAACCGTATCGCGCCGCGATCAACGCCAAGCTGCGGCAGGCGGCTGAACGGTGCGCCAAGGACCATCTCACACTCGTGCTCGAAAACGAGATGTCCTGCAATACAGCAACAGGCGAGGAATCAGCCGCGGTGCTGAAAGCAGTGCCTAACCAGAATTTCATGCTGAACTGGGATCCCGGAAACGCGGCCGCGGCAGGTAGTGTTCCCTATCCCGACGGCTACCGCCTGCTGCCGAAGGATCGCATCGGGCATTGCCACTGCAAGGATGTTGTGCGCCAACCCGACGGCAAATACGATTGGGCTCCGGTTGGGGGAGGCATTGTGGACTGGGTCGGCCAGTTCCAGGCTCTCGAACGTGACGGCTTCCATTCTGGTGTCAGTCTGGAAACTCACTGGCGCGGAGCCGGCACGCCGGAAGCCTCGACGCGAATCAGCATGGAGGGATTGAAGAAGACTCTGGCCAAAGCCGGGCTCTCCTGCTGACTACGACGGCCTTCTTTTCGGCTCGGCGACTCTCGATTGCGCAACGCGAGGAACGACGATGATCACAAGACGCGAATTTCTCGATGCCCTGGCCGTGAGCGCGGCCGGCATGGCTGTGGAAACGACCGCACGGAGCTATGCACAGATCGCCGGATCGAACGAGCGCCTGACGTTTGCCATTGCCGGATTGAATGGGCGAGGCTATGCCCACCTGTCATCTCTCAAGGCGAACAAGAATGCAGCCCGTATTTCCCATGTCTGTGATGTGGATCGTGCGATTCTCGAAAAGTTTGCCACCCAGACGCGGAAGGAGATGGGCGAACCGGTGGAGGCAGTTACGGATTTCCGCAAGATCCTGGAGCGCAAGGACGTGGACGCCATCGCGATTGCCACTCCCGACCATTGGCATGCGCCCATGGCGATCGCCGCCCTTCAGGCGGGCAAGCATGTTTATCTGGAGAAGCCGTGCAGCCACAATCCGGCCGAAGGCGAGATGCTGCTCGCGGCGCAGAAGAAATACGGGAAGCTCGTGCAGATGGGAACGCAGCAGCGCTCCTCCGAGCACACGATTGAGGTCGTCGACAAAATCCATTCCGGCTTGATCGGCACTCCTTATTTCGCGAAGGCCTGGTACAGCAATGTGAGAAAGTCGATCGGCACGGGAAAGGTAGCGCCCGTTCCGGCAACACTCGATTGGGACCTGTGGCAGGGACCGGCGCCGCGCCAACCCTACCGCGACAACCTGCACCCCTACAACTGGCACTGGTTCAGGATCTACGGTACCGGCGAAACGCTGAACAACGGTACCCACGAGGTCGACGTTTGCCGTTGGGCGCTCGGGGTGGATTATCCAAAACGCGTGACTTCATCCGGCGGCAGATTTCATTTCCACGACGACTGGCAGTTCTTCGACACCCTTGTGACCAGTTTCGACTACGACGGCAAAATGCTTACCTGGGAGGGAAAGAGCTGCCAGGGGATGAAGTACTACGGGCGCGATCGCGGCTGCGCCATCATGGGCACGACCGGCACGGTCGTCGTCGATCGCGACGGCTACGAAATCTACGATCTCGATGGTGCGCGAACGAGCCAGCACAAGACCGGAGGCACGACCTCATCCGCTGACCTCGTTGGCCGCGATTCCATGACCGATGCCCACTTTGCCAACTTCATCGGCGCCATCCGCAAGGGCGACAGGCTCAACGCGCCGATTTCCACCGGCAATGTCGCGGTGACGATGCTGCAGCTTTCGAACATCGCGTGGGAAGTGAAGCGAGAACTGGAAATCGATCCGGCCAGCGGACACATTCAGAATGATCCCAATGCGATGAAGATGTGGAGCCGGGAATACGAAAAGGGCTGGGAGCCGCGCATCTGAGGGATTTTCAGGCCTTCAAGCTGCTTTCTTTCGATTCAGCGGGCGCGCTTCTCGGTCAATCTTGGGTTACTTCCGCTACTTCGGCAGCCCGGGTCTTCCGGACCTGCTCCACTTCTTCAGCCATCGCGTACTTGAGTTTGTCGATGCCCTCGCCCGTCACGGCGGAAATCGGAAAGAGCTTGAGCTTCTTGCGCGTACACCACTGCTTCAGCTTCTTGAGTTTGTCGGGATTGGCAACGTCGATCTTCGACGCCACCATCAGCATGGGCTTCTTCTCGAGATCGGCGCCGAAGCTGGACAACTCGCCGAGGATGACTTCCACATCTTTGACGACGTCGGGTCGGCCGCTGGCATCGGAAACGTCAACCAGATGCACCAGCAGCCGCGTCCGCTCGATGTGACGCAGAAACTGCGTGCCCAAACCGGCTCCGGTGTGCGCGCCTTCGATCAGGCCAGGGATGTCAGCGACGACAAAGCTGACTTCATCATGGCGCGGGCGGCCTTGCGCGTCTTTTCCTGTTTTCTTTCCACGGCGCGGCTCATCGCCGACGGCCACCACGCCGAGGTTCGGCTCGAGTGTTGTAAAGGGATAGTCGGCAATCTTCGGCCGGGCCGCCGAGATGCGCGAGATCAATGTCGACTTGCCTACGTTCGGATAACCAACCAGCCCGACATCGGCCAGCAGCTTGAGTTCCAGCCGGAAGTTGCGGTCTTCGCCCGGACGCCCCTCTTCAAATTCACGCGGCGCCTGATGCGTCGAGGTCGCGAACTGCGCATTGCCGCGCCCGCCGCGTCCGCCGCGACAGATCACGATGCGGT
>Ga0335084_10004937_pt1 | contig 13172 bp, 11 predicted proteins | sample Lox_Sample_44_FD_206721 | JGI IMG/M metagenome (GOLD analysis project Ga0335084, IMG submission 206721) | Soil microbial communities from Loxahatchee National Wildlife Refuge, Florida, United States - Lox_Sample_4.4 | ecosystem: Environmental > Terrestrial > Soil > Wetlands | place: USA... | reverse complement strand
TTCTCCCCCGATTACAAGAAGCTGTACGTCATCAGCACCGGCAAAGGGCCGGGCGACACGGGACCGGGCGGCAAGGGCGACATGTACGTCTTCGACGTGGGAAGCGACAACAAGCTCTCGAACCAGAAGTTGTTCTCCGACTTCATGGTCGACGGCATCAAGTGCGGCCCGGACGGTGCTCGCTGCGACATCGACGGCAATCTGTGGTGCTCCAGCAACGCCGGTCGCAACGTGGGCTACAGCGGCGTGACGGTGTGGAACCCACAGGGGAAGCTGATCGGTCGCATCCGGCTCCCCGAGGTATGCGGTAACGTCTGCTTCGGCGGGCCGAAACGCAACCGTCTGTTCATGGCCGCCAGCCAGTCGCTCTACGCGGTTTACGTGAGCACGCAAGGCGCGACCCCCGGTTGACGCCCACGGTCTCACGCAGCGAGGATCACAGCCGGGTGCTCATGACGAAGCGATGACCTCGCCTCACGCGGTCGACGCCAGCACCCAGCCGGCGCTCTCGCGTCGCGAAGGACCCAGCGAGCCCCGCCCGCCGAACTCGGGCGGGGCTTTTTTTCTCGGTATCGTGACCCCTGGCGAGCCCGGCTCCGGCCCGCCGATCCCGGACATAGCGGCGTCATACCGCAGCAGGACTTACCTCTCCGCGGTCGATCATGTAGAGCGCATCGAGCATCTGCCGCGAATGAGTGAGGTCGGATTCGGTGAGCAGGATCGACAAGCCTTCCTGCTTGAGATCCGAGATGACCTCGATCAAACGGTGAGCGAGCACGGGTGCTACGCCTTCGAACGGCTCATCCAGCAGCAGCAGCCGGGTGCCACACATGAGCGCGCGCGCCAGCGCGACGAGCTTCTGTTGGCCGCCTGACAGCAGCATCGCCTTGCGCAGCGCTAACGCCTGGACCTCCGGGATCATCTCGTACACCTTGGCGAGCCGCGCCTCCGCTTCGGGTTGGCCCGATGCCCACGCTGGAAGCAGCACGTTCTCCTCGACGTTCAGGTCGGGCACCAGCCTTCGGTCCTCGGGCATGTAGCCGATGCCGCTGCGCGCGCGTTGGTGGGTCGAGGCGGTATCGAGCGTCGCGCCGTCGAAGTGGATCGAGCCGTTCCGCGGCGTAAGAATGCCCATGATCGAGCGCACCAGCGTGGTCTTGCCTGCGCCGTTGCGTCCGATGAGCCCGGTGAACTTGGCGCTCGGCAGCTCCATGTTCACGTTGCGCAGGATGCCGACCGGCCCGATGGCCACATCCAGGCCTTCAATGCGCAGCACCGGTGCTCTCCGTGTGCGCGGGATGGTTCTGCATGCCGATCACGTAGCGGCGCACCTCGCCGTCGTTCAGCACCGTTGCGGGGTCGCCGTCGGCGATGATCCGTCCCTCGTAGAAGGCGAGCACGCGATGCGTGTAGCGCCCGACGATCTCCATGTCATGCTCGACGAATAGCACCGTGACGCCCTCGGCGGTGAGCGCGCCCATCACCATGTCCATCAGCCGGAACTTCTCCTCCGCCGACACGCCGCTGGTCGGCTCGTCGAGCAGGAGAACCTTCGGCCGGCCCGCCACTGCCATGGCGATATCGAGGAGCTTGCGCACTCCCTCGGGAAGCTGTCCGGCCAACTGACCGGCGTAACCACGCAGGCTGAAACGCTCGATGAGCTGTTCCACCTGTGCCGTCTGGCCGCGTTCGGACGCCTCGCGGCGCGCCGAGCGCGCGGCGATGCCCGCGCCCACCGCCAGGTTCTCGCTCACGGTCAGGCTATTGAACAACTGCGGGATCTGGAACGAGCGGCAGATGCCCAGCTGCGTGATCCGGCGTGGGTTGAGACCGGTGATCTCGCGTCCCAGGTACAGGACCTGGCCCGAGGTGGGTGTGAGATATCCGGTCACGAGGTTGATGAAAGTGGTCTTGCCGGCGCCGTTGCTGCCGATGAGTCCGACGACGCTGTCCCGCTCGATCTGGACATTGATCTGCGCGGCGGCGGTCACTGCACCGAAGCTCTTGTTCAGGTCGCGCGCTTCCAGCACCGGGGTCATCTCAGGCGCTCCTGCGCTGGCGAACGAATACCGACCACAGGCCGTCCGGGAGGAACATGATCACCAGCAGCATGGTGATCCCGAGCGTCATCTGCCAGGTGTTCGGGACGTACTGCAAGGCGAACGTGCGCACCGCCTCGAAGATGCCAGCGCCGAGGAAGGGTGCGAGCACGCTCCCCGTACCGCTCAAGATGGTGATGAACACGAAATCCCCGGAAGTGGTCCAGTTGGCGGTGGTCTCCGGGTCCACGTGCCCGATGGTGGCCGCCATCAGCGCGCCGCCGACTCCTGCCAGTGCCGCGCTGATGATGTAGTTGAGATGGATGACGTTGCGCACCGAAGCGCCCATGTACTCCACGCGCAGCTCGTTGTCGCGGATGGCCCCCGCCAGGCGCCCGCGATACGAGAAGGAGTAGCGGTGCAGGGCGATCGCGCACGCGAAGGCGGTCACGGCCGAGAAGGCATAGATCGTGTACCGGGCCCAGTGGGAGCTCAGCGCGATTCCGGCGAAGCTCTTCACCGACAGCCCGAAGCCGTCCGTGCTGCCCAGTTCCGACGTTCTCACCAGCAGCCCGTACAGGATCATGGAAAAGGCGAGGCTCAGCATCGCAAAGAAGATGCCGCGGTATCTGGCGAGCAACAGGCCCAGGACCGCCGCAACCGCCACAGCGAGCAGCGCTCCCGCCAGCACCATGGTCAGCAGGTCGGATGGTCCGAAGGGCGTCTGGATCAATCTCAATGCGCCGGAGAAGGCGTTGAGCACGAGACGCAGCGGCATCCATTGCGGCTGTGGGAAGCTGCGGCCGAAGCTCTCGACCAGGCCGATGAGCACGGGGGTCGCCCCTGCGGCGTAGGCGCCGAGGCAGTAATACAGTCCCTGCCCGAACGAGACCAGACCCGTGCGCATCAACAGGGCCATGCCCAAGACCACGATGCCCAGGTACAGCACCACGCTCACGAACGACAACGCCCACTGCGGCAAGACGGGTCCGATGGCGATCAGGATCACGAGCGCGGCGGTGAGATAGAGCAGCGTGCGATCGCGTCTCATGTGCGGATCAGATCTTGCGCGCTTCCGGCGCAGCGAACAGGCCCTTGGGCCGAACGATCAGCACCACAGCCATGACCATGTACACGCTGAACAGCTCGACTTCCGGCCGGTAATGCACCGCGGCCGAGCGGACCAGGCCCACGATCAACGCGCCGAGCGCTGCGCCGCTCAAACTGCCCAGACCGCCGATCACCACGATGGCGAAGGCAAGCACGATCACCTCGGCGCCGATGCCCAGCTGGACGGATGTGGTGGGGGCGGTCAGCGCGCCGCCGAGCGCGGCCAGCATGGCGCCGATCGTGAAAGTGACGAAGTAGACGCGAGAGACGTTGATCCCCAGCGCCATGCTCATCTCCCGGTCATGGATCACCGCGCGCAGGATTTTGCCCTGGCGCGTATGGTTGAGCGCCAGCGCGAGGGCCACACCCGCCAACACCGACACGGCCACCAGGACCAGGCTGTACACCGGATACACGAGCTCGCCGATGCGGAAGTTCCCGAGCATGCCGTAGGGCTCCGCCACCAGGATCGGATCGACGCCGAAGACGAGCTTGGTGACGTCCTCCAGGATCAGGAACACGGCGTAGGTGATGAGCACCAGCACCACCTCGTCGCGCCCGTACATGAACCGCAGCAGCCCGCGTTCGATGATCGGGCCCGCGACGAGGCCCACTAGGAGGGCCGCCGCTACCAGCGCGGCATAGCTTGCGTACGGTGCGTACCCGTGCGAGAGCCAGTAGCCCGCGAAGGTACTCGCGGCGTACGCGCCCAGGGCGTACATGCTGCCGTGCGCGACGTTGAGGATCTTCATCACACCGTAGATCAGCGTGAGCCCCACGGCGATGACGAACATCCACGAAGCGTACAAGATGCCGTCGATGATGACAGCGGGAAGTTGGTCCACGATGGCTGCGACTGCGGCTGGATGCGGGGCTATTTTGCCGGCTTCATCCCGGACTTGATCCACTCGGCGCTACTCACTCCGTCGGGCGGCTGCACGCGCTCCGGCGGATAATAGCGGATGTTGGTGACGGTGACCTGACCGTTCACCAGCTTGGTTGTGCCATACGCGGTGCCGGACGCGGCCTGGTGCCCTTTGCCCAGTTGCATGCTCATGCGTCCGCTGGGCGAGTCGAAGCTCAAGTGCTCGAACGCCGCGACCACTTCGTCCTCGCTCGGGCCGCTGCCGTAAGCTGCTTCCATCGCCTCCTTGACACCTTTGTTCGCACCCATCGGGATGGAGGCGGCGAGCTTTGCGATCTTGGCCCGCTCGTAGGCGGCCTTGAGCGCTAGGAAGGCGAGCGCTGCGTCGTATGCCGGATAGTTCGGGTTCAGGCCACCGGATTTGGCGCGGTAGATGTCCCGGAGCCAGGTATTCAGCGCGGAGTTGGGAGCGAACACTCCGTGTGTTCCGCGCGCTCCCACGACGGTGCTGTCGGGGATGACGCTGCCGAGCGCGTGAAGATACGGCTCTCCCGCAACCAGCACCAATTGGCTCTTCGCGAACAGGGCGCGCGGGGCGGCCTGCAGCATGAACGCCTCCAGGTCTCCTCCCCAGAGGCTGGAATGGATCACCTCGGAGCCGCTGGCGAGCAGCGCGGAGATCTCGGCGCCGTACTGCCCGGCGCCGAACTTCGGCATCTGAGAGGTCGTGGTCTTGGCGGCTGGCTGGAGAACGCTCATCGCGGCGGTGAAGTCGTTCCAGGAATCCTGGCCCCAAGCGTAGTTCGGGTTGATGCCGCCGAAGGTCTTCACACCGGGCCGCGTCTCGAGCAGGTAGAGCGCTGCGCCCACCGCATCCATCGTGGCGTGTGGCCGTGTCCGGAACACGTACTTGTAGCTTGCCTCCTCGAAGATGCGCGGGGTGCCGCAGTCGAACAGGATAGTGAGCTTCTGCATCTCCTCGGCCACGGGCGCGACGGCGAGGCAATCGCCACTGGAGATGTAGCCGACGACGAAATCGACGCGCGCGCGCTCGACGAGGTTGCGAAACTCGCTCACTTGCTTGGTCGCACCGCCGGCTTCGTCGACCACCGTGAGCTCCAACGGTCTTCCGCCGAAGCCGCGTACGCCATAGGGCGCGGGTACATTGCCGGCGTTGAGCGATTCGACGATCGCCTCTGCCGCCAGCTTGGCCGGCACGCCGAAAGGGCCGGCAGCCGGTCCGGATAGGAAGGTCACGAAGCCGATGCGGATGGGCTTGGTGTCCTGCGCCAGCACAGAGGGAGCCAGCGTACACAGCAGCGCGGCGACCGCGCAGCGCCCTGCAAACGATGTGCGACACAGCATGACTCCCCCGTTTTGCGAGGTTGTTCTGACGCGGCAGAAGAGGAAGGCTCCAGCCGGCGCGGTACGAGCCGGAGCCGGCAGCGAATCTATCAGCTTGGGGGTGAGTTCTCAAGCTCACCCCGCGCACGTGCAATCGCCGCGCGCACTTGCGCAGGTGAGGTTCCGCCCACGTGGTTGCGTGCGGCGAGCGAGCCTTCGAGGGTGAGTGCTTGGAAAACGTCGTCTGTGATCTGAGCGCAGAAACGCTGGAGGTCGGAAAGCGGGAGGGCTGCGAGGTCCACGCCTCGGTCCGCCGCGAACCGCACGGTGCGCGCGACGGCTTCATGCGCTTCTCGAAATGCCACGCCCTTGCGGACCAGGTAGTCGGCCAGGTCGGTGGCGGTGGCGAATCCCTCGGCTGCGGCGCGCCGCATCGCTTCCGGATTGACCGTGAGCCCGCCCATCATCCCGGCGAACACCCGCAGCGTATCGACCAGCGTGTTCACCGTGTCGAACAGCGGCTCCTTGTCCTCCTGGTTATCTTTGTTGTACGCCAGCGGCTGCGACTTCATCAGCGTCAGCAGCGCGACCAGATGGCCGTTGATCCGGCCGGTCTTGCCTCGCACCAGCTCCGGCACATCCGGGTTCTTCTTCTGCGGCATGATGGAAGAGCCGGTGCAGTAGCGGTCAGCCAGCATGACGAAGCCGAAGCGCGGGCTCATCCACAGGATCAGCTCTTCGGAGAACCGCGACAGATGCGTCATGAGCAGCGCCGCGCAGGCGACGAACTCGATCGCGAAGTCGCGGTCGGACACCGCATCCAACGAGTTCAGGCACACGCCTTCGAAGTCGAGCTCGCGCGCGACGCTCTCGCGATCAATCGCGTAGGTGGTGCCTGCCAGCGCGGCGGCGCCCAACGGCAACTGATTCACGCGAGTGCGGCAGTCCGCCAGACGGGAGCGATCGCGCTTCAGCATCTCGTAGTAAGCCATCAGGTGATGGCCGAAGCTGACCGGCTGCGCCACCTGCAGGTGCGTGAAGCCAGGCATGACGGTCTCGGTGTGCTGGCCGGCGAGCTCCACGAGCTGCGACTGCAGGGCTCGAATGAGCATGTCGATCACGTCGATCGAAGCGCGCAGCCACATGCGCACATCGGTGGCCACCTGATCGTTACGCGATCTGCCTGTGTGCAGGCGCTTGCCGGCCTCGCCCACGAGGTCGGTCAGCCGCTTCTCGATGTTCAGGTGCACGTCCTCCTGGGCGACCGACCACCGGAAGGTGCCGGCGCGGATCTCGGCCAGGATCTGCGTCATCCCGCGCTCGATGCTGGCGAGATCGTCGGACGACAGCACGCCCACGCGTGCGAGCATCCGCGCGTGTGCGAGCGAGCCCTGGATGTCGAACTCGGCAAGCCGCCAGTCGAAATCGACCGACGCGGTGTACTGCTGGACGAGCTCGTCCACCGGCTCGCCGAAACGGCCGGACCACGGTTGACCTTCGGATTGCTTACCGTTCATGTGGAGCTTCGGACCTGAGCCGCAGTCGGGGCACCAGCGGCGCGTCTGACCCAGGCCATCCCGAGAGCGCCGCGCTAGGCACGCCGACTGCCTCTGGCACATGTTGTGCTGCGGCCTCTCGGGTCTGGCCCAGCCAGGCCCAAAAAAGCCCGTTCGGACAGGCGGTTGGAGCGGTGAAGAGTATAGATCAAAAGGTCCACCGGGACGCGCTCCCAGACTTTCGCAACGTCGGTGTAGTGCTGCGCATCGTGCTGATCGTGCTCGCGTTGTCCGCGACCGTGGCTCTGGCGGAGGCCGAGAGTTGGCACAACGTCATGGAGCGGTTCTTGGAGGTGTCGGCGCCGGTGCAACCGGTGCTGGCTCTGAGCCTGCTGGTCCTGATGCTGTTGAGCCGGCCCCTGCACCGGCTGGATTATCGCTCCGGCATCCTCGCCGTGTTTCTGATCGAACTGATCGTGGTGACCTTCATCCATCACGCTGGCGACCCGCTGTTCGGCGGGGATCCCTCCGGGCGGCTGGCGCGTTACTGCGTGTTCACCACCGGCGCGACCGCGCTTATTCTCTACTACTGTCACCTGCGCAACCGCGCTTTGTCTCCTGCCCTGACGGAAGCACGGTTGCAGGCGCTCCAGGCTCGCATCCGGCCGCACTTTCTCTACAACAGCATCAACGCCGTGTTGAGCCTGATCCGCGATGAGCCCAAGCGCGCCGAGTCCGCGCTGGAGGACATGGCCGACCTGTTCCGCGTACTCATGGCGGACAACCGCAAGCTGTCGACGCTCGAACACGAGATCGAGCTCACGCGCCAGTACCTCGACCTCGAGCAGCTGCGCCTCGGCGAGCGCCTGAGAGTGGAGTGGCATGCCGACAACCTGCCGGGTGAGGCCCAGATCCCGCCTCTGGTGCTGCAACCGTTGGTGGAAAACGCCGTCTATCACGGCATCGAGCCGTCCTCCGAACCCGGAGTGATCCGCATCAACATCTACAAGGTCCGCGACGAAGTGCACCTGGTGCTGCGCAACCCTTACCGCCAACAGGGGAACCATCACGCCGGTAACAAGATGGCGGTCGGGAACATCCGTGAGCGGCTGGCATTGCACTTCGATGCGGAAGCCAGCCTGCGTACCAGCGTCTCGGATGCTGCCTATCAGGTGCATATCGTCATCCCCTATCGGACCGAAGCGCTCTGAGGCATCCGCATACGGGGAAGGATCATGACCAAGCACGCCCAGGCTCTGCGCGTCGTCATCGCCGATGACGAGGCGCCCGCCCGAAGCCGTATCCGCGATCTGCTGGAAGATTGCGCCGCGACCCTCGCGCTCGAGATCGTGGGCGAAGCGCCCAGCGGGCGCGCTCTCATCGAGGTGCTCCAGCGCACACCTGCCGACGTGGTGTTGCTCGACATTCGCATGCCCGAGATGGACGGCGTCGAGGCAGCGCAGCATATCCTCAACCTACCCGATCCGCCTTCGATCATCTTCACCACGGCCTACGACGGCTACGCGCTCCGGGCATTCGATCTGCATGCGGTGGATTACCTGTTGAAGCCGATCCGGCTGCGGCGGTTGCAGGAGGCGCTGTCGCGCGTGCGCGCGATTACGCCCCTGCGCCAGGAGGTGCTCCAGCAGATCGCGCCCGAGCCGCGCAAGCACCTCCCGGTGCAGGAGCGCGGGCGTGTGGTTCTGGTTCCCGTGGAACGCATCCTGTACATGCGCGCCGAGCTCAAATATGTGACCATCCGCACTGCGGAGCGCGAGTACCTGCTGGAGGAATCGCTCACGCGCCTCGAGCAGGAGTTTCGGGGCTGCTTTGTCCGCATCCACCGCAGCTGCCTGGTGGCACGAGAATACGTGGAATGCTTCGAGCGCGGCAGCGAAGCAGCGGGTGAGAGCGGCTGGGTGGTGAAGGTGCGCGGACTGGACGAGCGCCTTCCCGTGAGCCGTCGCCAGCAACACGTGATCAAGGAGTTTGGAAGACTTTAACCGATGTCCAGAGCGCAGCGCTTGGCGGCGTGTGCAGTGCTGCTGTTGGCCTGCGCTGCTCCGCTCCCGACCCACGCCGGCGACCTCTTCGATGGGCTCGCCCCGGAGGTCGCCGGGGCGGAGTTGAGCGCCGTACTCGAAGGAGCGGAGCTGGCGTGCAGGCAGGAGCCGGATGCGCCCGACATGCGGCGTTGCCGCCCGCTGGCCGGCGCCCTCGATCAGCTAGGCACGGTCCCGCTCGCTGACGTCGAAGCGCTGTTCGTCGATGGCCAGCTCGCCCAGGTCGCAGCCTACTTCCCTGAGCGGCGCTTCGCAGAGGTGAAGCAGCTCATTTCGCAGCGACTCGGTCAGGGCCAGGACTGGACGGTGGTCATCCGCGCCGGGATGGCCGGCCAATTCAACGACGAGATCCGCATCTGGGAGACCGAGCGCTTTGTCCTGATCGCGCAGCAGTACGACCGCAAGATCGACCGCGGCTCCGTGATCTATGGCACACCCACAGCGATGGAGGAGCTGCTGCATCAGGTCAGGTCGACCCCGCCTGGGGGCATGCGCGATCTCTAGCCTGCCAGCTTCGAGATATCCGCGACCTGATTCATCAGGCTCTCGAGCTGGGCGAGCAGCGCTAGCCGGTTGTCGCGGATGATGGGCTCGTCGGTCATCACCATCACCTCGTCGAAGAAGATGTCCACATCCTTGCGGACGCCGGCGAGCAGCCGCAGCGCCTCGGTGTAGTCCTCGCTCTCCACGAGCGAGCGCACCTTGGGCATGAGGCGCGAAGTCGTCTCGTACAAGTTCTTCTCGGCGGCCTCCTGCAGCAGCGCCGCATCGGGCTCGGTCTGGGTCACCGTGGTCTTGCGGAGGATGTTGCGGATGCGCTTGTTGGCGCTGGCCAAGCTCTCCGCTTCCGGCAGCGTTCGGAACGACTGCACCGCCTTGAGCCTCGGCACCACCAGATCGACTCGCGTGGGGTTCTGGCTCACTACCGCTTCGATCTCGTCCGGGACGAACCCACGCTCGCGCAGGTAGTTGCGCAGCCGCTCCAGCGTGAACGCGTGCAGATCGACGCTCACGCTGTCATGCAGGATGCCGGGGGGGAAGTTCAGCTTGGCTGCCTGAAGCAGCTCGACCAGATCCAGCGGCATCGACTTCTCCGACAGGATGCGCAGGACGCCCAGCGCCTGGCGCCGCAGTCCGAACGGGTCCTTGTCGCCGGTTGGGGCAAGGCCTATACCGTAGATGCCTACCAAGGCATCGAGCTTGTCGGCGAGCGCAACTGCACAGCCCACGTTATCCTCGGGCAACGTGTCGTTGGCGAAGCGCGGGTGGTAGTGGGCTTCGATCGCGCGTCCAACGATCTCGGGCTCGCCGTCGTGGCGAGCGTAGTACTGCCCCATGATGCCCTGTAGCTCCGGGAACTCGCCGACCATGCCGCTCACCAGATCGGCTTTCGACAGCCATGCGGCACGCTCGGCATGCTCCGCGTCGGCGCCCAGCTTCTCGGCGATGCCGCCGGCGAGCTTGCGGATGCGCTGGACCCGCTCGAGTTGTGTGCCGAGCTTGTTGTGGTACACGACATTGGCCAAGCGCTCGACGCGGTCGGCGAGCCGGATCTTGCGGTCCTGGTCGAAGAAAAACCGCGCGTCGGAGAGGCGTGCACGCAGCACGCGCTCGTTGCCGGAGACGATGTTGCGCGGGTCGGGCGTGCTGAGATTGCTGACGAGGAGGAAGCGGTTGAGCAGCTTGCCCGTCTTCGGATCCAGTAAGGGGAAGTACTTCTGGTGCTGCTTCATCGACAGGATGAGGCATTCCTGCGGCACCGCCAGGAACAACTCCTCGAAGCGCCCCTCGTAGACCGCCGGGCTCTCGACCAGCGCGGTCACCTCGTCGAGTAGTCCTTCGAACGCCCCCAGGCCCGCGTTGCCGGCTGCCTTCTGGAGCAGCTCGCGGATGCGCGCGGAGCGCGCGTCGAAAGAGGCGATCACCGCGCCCCGCTGCTCGAGGGTGCTCGCATAATCGCCCGCGTGCTCGATGCGTACCTCGCCCGGGCTCATGAATCGGTGGCCGCGCGTGGCGCGGCCACTCGTGCAGCCGAGCACCTCACCGGGCACGACGTCGCGACCGTGCAGCATCACCAACCCGTGGACCGGGCGGACGAACTCGGTGTCGCGCTCGCCCCAGCGCATGAGCTTGGGGATCGGCAGCTGTTTCAGCGCTCGCTCCACGATCTGCGCCAGCAGACGGTCCAGAGACTCCCCCTTCACCGTGAGGCGGGCGAAGAAGTAGTCCCCTTTGTCGTCTCTTGCCTGCGCGAGCTGGTCGGGCAACAGGTTCCAGCGCCGGGCAAAGCCGATCAGCTTTTCGTTCGGTTTGCCGTTGGCGTCCAGCGCGATCGAGACGTAGGGGCCCTTTTTTTCCTCGTGGCGGTCCGGCTGCTTGTCCAGGACCTCGGGGAAGAATGCGCCGAGCCGTCGAGGCGTTGCGAACGCCTGGTGTGCGGTTGCATGCGGCGAGAGCAAGCCGGCGTCGCCGAGAAACTCGCCTATGCTATCGGCAAACCGCTCGCCCAGACGGCGCAGCGACTTCGGCGGCAGCTCCTCGGTGAGAAGCTCGATGAGCAGGGCGTCTCGCATGGCTGACTCTAGCCTGGATTATTCACGAATTTTGTAACGCAAAGGCCCCGCTCATGGTAGAACGCCGTTTGCGGACGAGCGGTTCACCAGTGAGGGGGCCTTTGCGTGAATGACGATAGCACACAACAGAGTGTTTTGTTCCCGGGGTTGTTCGGCAAACGCGTGGTTGCGCAGTTCGATCAGCCGCATGGAAGTTCCGATGGCGGCGCGCTGCTGCTCAAGGCGTGCGATGAGCGGCTGGGGCTGACCGAACGATTGAACCAGGGCCTGGGCGAGGATCGTCAGCCGGGCAAGATTCGGCACACACTGGAGGATCTGATCCGCCAGCGGGTGTTCGCGATCGCTTGCGGCTACGCCGACTGTAACGACGCGGCGCGCTTGGCCGAGGACCCGATCCACAAGCTGCTGGTGGGGCGCGACCCGATCGAAGGAGAAGCGCTGGCCTCGCAGCCCACGCTGTCGCGTTTCGAGAACACGGTGGGGCCCAAAGCGTTGTATCGGCTGGGGCAAGCGCTGGCCGAGGTGGTGATTGAACGGCAGCGGCGGCGTCTGCGAGGCAAGGCGCGGCGCATCACGATAGAGCTCGATCCCACCGACGATCCCACGCACGGGGCCCAGCAACTGAGCTTGTTCAACGGCCACTACGATACCTGGTGTTACCTGCCGGTGGCCGGCTTTATTCAGTTTGACACCGAGCCCGAGCAGTATCTGTTCAGCTACGTGTTGCGAGCGGGCAATGCGCCCGCTAAGCTCGGTGCCATTGGGATTCTTAGCCGCGTGTTCGAGCGGCTGCGCCAAGCGTTCCCCAAGGCCAAGCTGCTGGTGCGACTCGATGGGGGCTTTGCCTGCCCAGAGATTTTGGACTTCCTCGAAGTGGAGCGCGTGGACTACCTGGTAGCCATGGCGGGCAACGCCGTACTCGATCGGCTGAGCGAGCGCTGGATGAAGCGTGCCCGGAGGCGCTCGGCGCAAAGCGAGCAAACCGAGCATGTGTACGGCGAGCTTCGCTACGCCGCCAAGAGCTGGTCGCGCAAGCGGCGCATCATCGTCAAGGCCGAGGTGGTGCACTTGCAAGATCGCGAGCCACGCGACAACGCGCGTTTCGTGATCACCAACCTGCCCATCGAGCCGCAAAAGCTCTACGAAGACATCTACTGCCAGCGTGCGCACATCGAACTGCGCATCAAAGAACTGCACCACGGGCTGGAGATCGACCGCACCAGTTGCACCCGATTCTGGGCCAACCAGTTGCGCGTGCTGCTCACCGCGGCGGCCTATGTGTTGATGCAGGAGCTGCGCACCCGTGCTGCCGCGACTTCGTGTGCGCGAGCCCAGGTGTGGACCTTGCGCGAGCGCCTGCTCAAGCTGGGCGTGTGGGTGAGCTGCTCGGTACGCCGCGTTGTGCTGCATTTGCCGCAAAGCTCGCCTTGGCGCTCGGACTGGTGTCGTATGGCCCGGCGTTTGGGCGCTGTGCCTGGCTGAGGCCGTTCCCCAGACGGTGCAATCCCTGAGGTCGTTCAACCGGCCTGTCCAACTGCGCATACTGCCCGCCAACCCACATGGAATAAGGCCCGATTTCGTACAATTTTGCTTGTCCGCGTTTCGGCCTGCGTTCCGCACCCGCATCTTCCCCAGTCACAACGACAAAATCACGCGTCCTGACCACCCGCCCCAAAGTTTCA
>Ga0335084_10004936_pt1 | contig 13173 bp, 14 predicted proteins | sample Lox_Sample_44_FD_206721 | JGI IMG/M metagenome (GOLD analysis project Ga0335084, IMG submission 206721) | Soil microbial communities from Loxahatchee National Wildlife Refuge, Florida, United States - Lox_Sample_4.4 | ecosystem: Environmental > Terrestrial > Soil > Wetlands | place: USA... | reverse complement strand
GCCCGCACTGCCATGCCGCCGACATCGAGTGGTTCCAGGCCAGCGGCCGCGGCAAGCTCCACTCCTTCGAGATCGGCTACCAGTCCTTCAACAAGGCCTTCAAGGTCAAGCCGCCCTTCGTGCTGGCCATGATCGAGCTGGAGGAAGGCCCGCGCATGATGTCGAACCTGATCGGCATCGAGCCCGACCCGAAGAAGATCCGCTGCGACATGCCGGTCGAGGTGGTCTTCGAGAAGCAGACGGAGGAGATCACGCTCCCGCTCTTCCGTCCCGCGGGAGGTGCGCGATGAAAGAGCTGCGCAACTCGGTCTGCATCGTCGGGGTGGACGAGAGCGACGAGCTGGGCACCCTGCCGCACAAGAGCCAGCTGACGCTCCACGTGGAAGCCGTGCGGAACGCCGTGCGCGACGCCGGGCTCAAGATCAGCGACGTGGATGGCATTTTCACCGCGGGCCAGCACTCCCCGGCGACCATCGGCGAGGCCCTCGGCATCACGCCCCGCTACGTGGACGGGACGACCGTGGGCGGCTGCTCGTTCATCATCATGGTCGGCCATGCATTGGTGGCGCTCCACCACGGGCTCTGCGACGTGGCCGTCGTCTGCCACGGCGAGTCGGGCCGCTCCGGCGTGGGCGTGACGCCGCGGCGGGACACCGCGCTGCCTGGACAGTACGAGGCGCCCTTCGGCTTCGGCGGCGCGTCCACGATGTTCGGGATGATCACCACGCGCCACATGCACGAGTACGGGACGACCTTGGAGCAGTGGGCGCAGGTGGCCGTCTCCACGCGCCAGTGGGCGGCGCTCAATCCCAAGGCGAAGAACCGCGAGCCCATCACCGTTGCGGATGTGCTCAACTCGCGCCCCGTCTGCTACCCGTTCAATATCCTGAACATCTGCCTCGTGACCGACGCGGGCGGCGCCGTGGTCCTGACCCGCGCCGACCGCGCGAAGGACTGCGCCAAGAAGCCCGTCTACGTCCGCGGCGCGGGCGAGGCGACAGAGCACGTGAGCCTGACACAGATGAAGAGCCTGACCTTCAGCGAGGCGACGAAGATGTCCGGAGCCAAGGCCTTCGCCATGGCGGGCGTCGGCTACAAGGACTTCGACCATCTGATGTTCTACGACGCCTTCACCTCGGGGCCGCCGATCATGCTCGAATCCTTGGGCTTCTGTAAACCTGGCGAGGGCGTCGGCTACTTCGAGAATGGCAAGTCGACTCCCGGCGGCTCGCTGCCCATCAACACCAACGGCGGCGGCCTCTCCTACACGCACTCCGGCATGTACGGCATCTTCCCCATCATCGAGGCGGCCCGCCAGCTCCGCGGCGACTGCGGCCCCCGCCAGGTGCCCAATTGCAAAGTCTCCCTCGTCAACGGCATGGGCGGCATGCTGTCGGCTGCGGGGACGCTCGTCCTGTCGAGTGAAAAATAAGCCCGTCGGAGGCGACCCGATGACTGACACTGGCCGCCTTGCGGCTCCGCGCAGCTGCCCGGCTTGCCTCTCGACGCGGGAAGGGCGATCTCGCTGTGGGAGTCGAAGCGCGTAAAGCCGGCACCGAAGCCGTGAAGCCGGCCCTTGATGCGATACGTCAGGCTCGTCCTCTCTCCCTTCAGCAGCTCGTTGATCTGCAGGAGAATGTTCTGCAAGCCGCTCACCGCCTGCAGGTCGATCAATACCTCGCCGAACCGCGGGAGCACGCCGCTCTGATTCCTGACGCCCATGGCAAACGGCGTGTCGTTGATCTCCAGATCGAACACCACGCCATCGAAGGCAAGGTTGACAGCAGCGGGATTCAACAGGCGGACCTTCAGCGCGTAGCGCTGCTCGAGCACTCCGACCTCGATTGGTTTCAGGTCGGCAATCGTCACGCCGACAGGCTCCTGCGTGCCCAAGGCGGCGCACGCGTTGAGCGAGATCGCATACATGAGCGACAGCAGCCCCTTCTTCACGGGCGGGCCGATTCTGCGCTCAGTGCTCCCCGCTCCGTGTTTCACACCCTGGGTCTTGGTGGTGGTGGCTCGGTACGGTCGATGTCGACCCTAGCAGGCACCCGATTACGCCTGACCGGCCAGCCGGCGTCGTGTTGCCGTCCGCCAGGGCATCGGCTATGTTTCTATTTCACAGCATGAAGCGACGAGCCTTTGTCTCCGCGGTCGGGATGAGCGTGTTGACGGCGCCACTTCGGCTGGCGGCGCAGCCGGCGCAGAGGATCCCGCGCGTCGGCTATCTCTTCTCCTTCACTCCGGCCGAGGGCAAACACCTGTGGGAAGCGTGCCGGCAGGGCCTGCGCGAGCTGGGCTACGCGGAGGGGAAGAACATCGTGCTCGAGCCGCGATGGGGGGACGGAAGGCATGAGCGCCTCCCCGAGCTCGCAGCGGACCTGGTGCGGCTCAAGGTCGACGTGATCGTGTCGGCCGCCACGCCCGCAAGCCGAGCGGCGAAGGCTGCGACGAGCTCGATCCCCATCGTCATCGTCGCCGTGGGCGAGCCGGTGAAGACGGGGCTGATCGCCAGCCTCGCGCGGCCTGGCGGAAATGTGACGGGCCTCAGCCTGTTGACGACGGAGCTGAGCGGCAAGCGCCTCGAGCTGCTCGGGCAGGTCGTGCGCAGCATGCACCGTGTGGCCGTCCTCATGAATCCGGACAATCCCGTGCATGCCGTGTTCCTGGAAGAGACACGGGTCGCTACCCAGAAGCTGGGAGTCCAGCTTCAGCCACTGGAGGCGCGCAACCCGAAGGATATCGAGCACGTGCTCGACGCCGCCCCTCGGGAGCGCGCCGCCGGCCTCATAGTCTTCGACGATCCGGTGCTCTGGAGCCACCGCCGGCAGATCGTCGGCCTCGCGGCGAAGCGACGGTTCCCGGCGATGTACGGCTACCGTGAATTCGTGGACGACGGCGGGCTCATGTCCTACGGGCCCGACCGAATCGACCACTACCGGCGCACCGCGATCTACGTGGACAAGATCCTCAAGGGCGCCAAGCCGGCAGATCTGCCGGTGGAACAGCCGACCAAGTTCGAGCTGGTGATCAATCAGAAGACCGCGAAAGCTCTCGGGCTGACGATCCCGCAGTCGCTCCGGCTGCAAGCGAGCCAGCTCGTCGAATGAGGGCGCAGGTGCTCGTCGTGTCATGCGGCCTGCGCGTGGCTGCATGCCAGGCGCTTCACCACCGAGCGGTCAACGTACCTCGTCTTCGACACTGAAACGACCGGCATTCCGCGGAGCCACGATGCCCCTTCGTCCGACGTCGGGACCTGGCCGCGGCTCGTTCAGATCGCGTGGCTGGTCGCTGACGCCGAGGGCCGCGAGGTCGGACGTCAGGCCTTCATCGTTCGACCGGAGGGGTTCGAGATTCCCGATAGCGCCGTCGGTGTTCACGGGATTGACACGCAGACGGCGTGCCGGCCTGGCGCGGAGGTGGGCGGCGCGCTCGACGCCTTCGCCGCGGACCTGTCGGCAGCCGAGGTTCTGGTGGCCCACAACGTTCGATTCGATGAAGAGGTCATCGGTGCGGAGTTCTTCCGTGCCGGCCGCCCGAAGAACCCGATAGAAGCGAAGACGCGCTGCTGTGCCATGCGGGAGGCGACGGACTTCTGCCGGATCCCCGGAGGGCCAGGGCACTATAAGTGGCCGATCCTCGACCACCTCCATCGAACCCTGTTCGGCGCTGCACTGGAGATGGCGCACAACGCCGTCGCCGACGTCCGCGCGTGCGCGGCATGCTTCTTCGAGCTCAGGCGCAGGGGCGTCCTATGATCTCCGCAGGGGCGTCAGGACCAGATCGTCGCTGGATCGATCGGCAGGTCGCTGAACGGCGGTAGCGGTGCCGGCTCCCCCATCACGCGATCTGCGAGCGCGTATGCCGTCCCGGTGAGCGTGTAGGCCTCGACCGAGCGGCTCTCCGGATCGGCGATCCAGCAGTACGGCACCCCGTGCTCCACGTACAGCTTCATCTTGCGATCACGATCGAGAAGGGCGGTGGACGGCGAGAGCACCTCGACCACGAGGGTGGGGGCCCCTTCGATGCCGCGCTCGCTGATAATTGAGAGCCGGTCCGTAGCGATGTAGAGGACGTCCGGCTGGACCACCGTCACGTTGCTCAGGATGCAGTCAGTGGGGGCGACGAAAACCTTGCCGAGGCCCCGAGATTTCACGTGCTCGAGCAAGAGCCCGATGAGATTGACGATGGCTCCCTGATGCCGGGTGCCTGGAGCCGGGGTCACCGAGAGCTCGCCCCAATGTAGCTCGTAGCGCCGCCCGTCGTCGGGAAGGGCCGCATAGTCGCTGTAGGTCAGAAGGGCTCGTGTCGCCATCTCTCAGTGCTCCGTGCGCTGCGTGTCACATATGAGAGCTTCGAGGTTGACACCCCGCATCGTCAATGTCCACTGTTGCATACAGCAGTTTACGCGTATATCCCCCTGGGGCACAGAGGAGGCACGAGCGATGCCTGTAGTCTTCGTCCACGGCGTTCCCGATACGCAGGGAGTGTGGGATGGAGTCATCTCCCGTCTCAACCGCAAAGACGCGGTGACGCTGTCGCTGCCTGGGTTCGGCTGCCCGGTGCCGGCGGGATTCAGCGCGACCAAGGAGGCGTACGTGGACTGGCTTCTCGGCCGGCTCGCGGCGATTCCGCAGCCGATCGATCTGGTGGGCCACGACTGGGGCGGGCTCCTGGTGGTCCGCGCGGTGTCCCTTCGGTCGGGCGCGGTGAGGAGCTGGGCCGCGGGCGGGGCGCCGCTCGACCGCGAGTACGTGTGGCACCAGGCCGCGAAGGCATGGCAGAGGGACGGGATGGGGGAGAAGGTGATGGCGGGTTTGACGCCTGAGGTCCTGGCGGCGGCGCTCGCCGCGGCGGGCGTGCCCGCGGACGATGCGGCGACAACGGCCGCGCACGTCGACCCCACCATGAAGCAGTGCATCCTCCAGCTCTACCGGTCGGCGGTCCACGCCGGAGAGGAGTGGGAGGACGATCTCAGCCGAATTTCGGCGCCAGGGCTCGTGCTGTGGGGAGAGAAGGACCCGTACGCCTCCGTGGAGTTCGGCGCGCGGTTAGCCCACAGAGCTCGCGCGCGGTTCGTCTCCTTCCCGGGGTGCTCGCACTGGTGGCAGCTTGAGCGACCGGGTGAGACCGCGGCAGAGCTCGAGCGCTTCTGGGGGGCCCCGTAGCCCGCTCACCCTGCCCTCTCCCCCGGTGGGGGAGAGGGAAATATGGACGAAGGCTTACCTAGAAGCGGGGCATCACCTTTTCGGCGAAGAGCTTCAAGGACCGGCGGACCTTGTCGTGGGCGAGGCCGCCGCGCGAGAAGGCGCCCATCATGAAGTCGATGTCGAGCGCTTCCCGGTGCATGCGGATCTTGTCGGCCACCTCTTCGGGGTCGCCGGCGATGGCGGCCTGCTCCAGCGCCTTCTCCTCGCTCAGCGACAGCAAGTTCTCCCGCACGCGGCGGTAGAACTTGTACTGCTCGGGCGGCAGGCCCGTCTCGTCGGCGATGAGCCCCGCCTGCGTCTGGAAGAACCAGCGGATCGGCTCGCGCAGGTCGTCGCGCGCCTGCTTCGACGTCTCAGCCACGTGGATGATCTTGTTCAGGCAGATGTCCGCGCCCTGCTCGGTGCCGTGCGTCTCGCGCCACGTCTGGCGGTAGGCGTCGTAGTTCTTGCGCAGGATGTCGAAGGGCGTGAAGGCGGGGGAGGTCAGGATCTTGAGCCCGCGCTTGGCGGCCAGCGTGTAGGTGTCGGGGGAGACGGCGGCGGTCCAGAGCGGCGGGTGGGGCTTCTGGACGGGCTTCGGCAGCACGCAGAGATCGCGCACCTGGTAGAACTCGCCCTCGAAGTTGCAGCGCTCCTCGGTCCACGCGCGGCGGATCACCTCCAGGATTTCGTCGAAGCGCTCGCGCGTCTTGTCCATCGAGATCCCGAGCCCGCGGAACTCGGCGGGCTGGTAGCCTCGCCCGAGGCCGAAGTCGAGCCGCCCGCCGGAGAGAATGTCCACCATCGCCCACTCCTCGGCGATCCGGATCGGGTGGATGAAGGGCGCGACGACCACGGCGGTGCCGATCCTCACGCGCTTGGTTTCGCGCGCCAGGGCGGCGGCCAGCACGCCCAGGGAGGGCGCGATGCCGTAGGGGGAGAAGTGGTGCTCGGCGAGCCAGACCGTGTGGAAGCCGAGCTCCTCGGCCAGGCGGCACTCGTCGAGCGTGTTGGCGTAGACCTGCGTGTGGGTCTGGCCTTCGCGGATGGACAGAAGGTTCTGGGTCGAGAATCGCATCGGTCTACCTCCCACGCTGCACCCTAAGGCGAGGGCCGCCGCAAGTCAATCCGCCGTCCAGCCCGGGTGTATGACCTGTGTCATAAGGCCCAAGGGCCCGCGGTGCCCGCTCCGTATGATCCCGCTCATAGGGCGCTTCTTCGCTTGCCGGTATACGTGAAGGCAGGGAGCGCGGCGGCACATGGTCGCCGGCGCGGACGTCCGGACCGAGGCAACGCGAGAGGAGAGAAACTATGGCGCCGCGATCGATCGTGAAAGGCCTGCTGGGCATGGTGGCAGTCGTCATGGGTGTGGGGCTGCTGCTCGTGTCGACGCACGAGGCGTCCTCCCAGGGCCAGGCACCCGCCAAGCCGGCGGCGGCGGCCGCGGCCCAGCCTGGGGCGCCCATCGAGGCCGTGCTGACCAGCGCGCCGGAGGTGCCGCCGCCGATCACCCGGCGCGACCCGGCCAGAGTGGTCGTCCACCTGGAGATCCGCGAGGTTACCCTGCCCATCTCGGACGGCGTCGACTACACGTTCTGGACGTTCGGCGGCCACGTGCCCGGCAAGTTCATTCGGGTACGCCAGGGCGACACCGTCGAGTTCCACCTCCAGAACCACCCGGACAACAAGATGCCCCACAACATCGACCTCCACGCCGTGACGGGCCCCGGAGGCGGCGCCGCCAGCAGCTTCACGGCCCCCGGCCACGAATCGCAGTTCACCTTCAGGGCGCTCAACCCGGGACTGTACGTCTATCACTGCGCGACCGCGCCTGTCGGCATGCACATCGCCAACGGCATGTACGGCCTGATCCTCGTGGAGCCGCTCAAGGGTCTGCCGAAGGTCGACCGCGAGTTCTACATCATGCAGGGTGACTTCTACACCGTGGGCTCGTACCGTGAGAAGGGCTCCCAGCCCTTCGACATGCAGAAGGCCATCGACGAGCGGGCGACCTACGTGCTCTTCAACGGCTCCGAGGGCGCGCTGGTGGGCGACAACGCGCTCAAGGCCAAGGTCGGCGACCGCGTCCGGATGTTCGTGGGCAACGGCGGCCCGAACCTCGTGAGCAGCTTCCACGTCATCGGCGAGATCTTCGACCGCGTCTACACCGAGGGAGGCTCTCACCACCAGGAGAACGTGCAGACGACCCTGATCCCGGCGGGCGGCTCCGCGATCGTCGAGTTCAAGGTCGAAGTGCCGGGCACCTACGTCATAGTCGACCACTCCATTTTCCGGACCTTCAACAAGGGCGCGCTTGGCATGCTCAAGGTCGAGGGCCCCGAGGACAAGCTCGTGTACTCCGGCAAGGAGGTCGACGTCGACTACATCAGCGAGAAGGCCGGACCTCAGTCGACCGCCATCGCATCCGCCGCCAGCGGGCTCGAGAAGGGCACGCTCGACATCAAGACGCAGATCGCGGCAGGGGAGCAGCTCTTCAAGGGCACCTGCTCGGTCTGCCACCAGCCGACCGGGCAGGGGTTGCCCAACGTGTTCCCGCCGCTGGCGAAGTCGGACTTCCTGATGGCGAACAAGCAGCGGTCGATCGAGATCGTGCTCAAGGGGCTCAGCGGCCCTCTCACGGTCAACGGCAAGCAGTTCAACTCGGTCATGCCGCCCATGAGCCAGCTCCGTGACGACGAGGTCGCCAACATCCTGACGTACGTGCGCAACGCCTGGGGCAATCAGGGCGAGCAGGTGAGCGCCGCCGAAGTGACGGCGACGCGCTCCAAGATCAAGCTGCCGCCGGGGGCAGCCAACTAGACCATGCGGCGCCTGGCCCTCATCACGCTGGCGCTCATACTCCTGAGCGCCAGCGTGCTCGGCGCATCGCCCGGGGAGATGGCGCGCGTGGGCTCGGGGGTGCTCCGCCTAGTCTACTCGCCCGCGCCCGGGGTGACGACGGTCGATGTCGGAGCCTTCGCGCTCGACCGGCTGCCAGTGACCAACGCGGAGTTCCTGAGCTTCGTCGCCGCCAACCCCGGCTGGCGGCGCGACCGCGTCGCCCGCGTGTTCGCGGACGACGGCTACCTGGCCCACTGGGCGGGACCCGTGGACTTGGGGCCCGACGCCCGTCCCGATCAGCCGGTGACGCGCGTCAGCTGGTTCGCCGCCAAGGCCTATTGCAGCGCCAACGGCAAGCGGCTGCCGACGGAGATCGAGTGGGAGTTCGCTGCCGCCGCAGGTGACGGGAGCCCCGACGGCGCGGCGGCGGAGCCGGGCTTCCGGGAGCGGATCCTGGCCTGGTACGCGAGACCGGCGACGGCTGAGCTGGCCTCGGTCGGCCGGGGACAGCCTAATTTCTGGGGGATTCACGACCTCCACGGTCTCGTCTGGGAGTGGGTGCTCGACTACAACAGCACGCTTGTCTCGGGCGACAGCCGGAGCGGCAAGGCCGCCAACCGCATCCCGTTCTGCGGGACGGGGGCGTTCACCGCGGGAGACAACGAGGACTACGCGAGCTTCATGAGGCTGGCCTTCCGCAGCTCGCTCGAGGCGCGGTACACCACACGCTCGCTCGGTTTCCGCTGCGCGGGCGACGCCGAGGTCGCTTCGCGATGAGGGTCACGGCGATCGCTGCCGTCGCGGGCCTCCTGGCCGCCGGTGTAGCCGCCGTGCCGCCGGCGGCCGAGGAGCATCATCACCACAAGGCGATGGAGGCGGCCCCGCCGCGAGGAGACTCCATCTACGCGTTGTCGGCCTTGCTTGTGGACCAGCGCGGGCGGCCGGTGGGTCTCGATCTCTTCCGGGGCCATCCTGTGCTGATCAGCATGTTCTACGCGACCTGTCCCGACGCCTGCCCCCTTCTGATCGCAGACCTGCAGCGGATCGAAGGCGAGCTGCCTCCTCGCATCAGAGCCGACCTCCGGATCGTCCTCGTCAGCATCGATCCGGGACGCGACACGCCGGAGTCCCTCCAGGCACTGGCACGAGCGCGGCACGTGGACGAGTCCCGCTGGCGGCTCCTGCGTGCGCCGGAGGACACGGTCCGCGAGATCGCCGCGCTCCTCGGCGTCAAGTATCGCCGGCTGCCCGACGGCAACTTCAACCACTCTTCGATCATCACGCTGCTCAACGCCGAGGGCGTCATCGTCGCCCGTGACGAGGCTGTCGGGGGCCCGCACACGGCTCTCCTGAAGAGCCTCCAGTCGGCGCAGTCGGCCCCGAGCCGCTGAGGCCGGACGCGTCAACGCTTCGGGCTGAGCTTTATCCGCTCGGGCGTCCAGGGCGGGTCGAAGGTGATGCGGACGTCTACGCTCAGGACACCCGGCACCGTTGAGGCGGCCTGGCGGATCCAGCCCGGCATCACCTCGTGGACCGGGCAGCCCGGCGCCGTCAGCGTCATCGTGATGGCGACGGCGCCGTCGACGATCTCGATGCCGTAGACCAGCCCCAGCTCGACCACCGACATGCCGAGCTCGGGATCGAGCACGCCGCCGAGCGCCTCGATCACCTGCTCGCGCGTGGGCGCGCCCGACCCGCCCGGGATGGCGACGGCGCTCATGCCGTGCGCGCTCCCGCCGCGACCTCGGGCCGCCGCCCGGACGGCGCCATGTGGCGAAGCACGCGCGCCACGCCCGCGGCGAAGCAGAGCGCGCCCGCGGCCAGGACCACGCCCGCACCTCCGATGCAGCGGGCTTCCCCGACGGCTAGCGCTGCGGCCAGGGCCGCGACTCCGCACGTGATGAGGGTGTACGCGAGCGCCTCTGCAGCAGGCCAGCCCAGCTGAGCGAGCGTCGGCACACGAAGCCGGCCGGCCTGAGGCGCGTAGACGCGGTACCAGACGAGGAACGGGATGATCTTGAGCATCATGCCCACGATGGTGAGCGAGACCCATCCTCCGAGCGCGAGGACGGCGTACGCCACCGCGGCGCGCGGCCCCGACAGGAGGTCGAACGCCAGGGCGAGCCCCATGGCGGCGGCGGGGACCAGGAAAGCAGAGCCTGTCAGCACGAAGCGGAGCCCCCAGTCGAGGGCGGGGCGCTTGCGGTCGCGGGCCATGCGGGACACCCACGTAAGGTGCGCCGTCGCAGCGGCGGCGACCGAGATCGCACCGGGAGCGACGAGGACGGGGACGCCGAGCAGGCCGGCAACGACGGCGGGGACGCCCACCGCCAGCCCCCAGAACTGGACCCGCTCGGGCCAGCCGCTGGGCTCGGGCGCCAGCAAGAACATCGGGTAGACCCGCGCGGCGACGCCGATGACGATGGGCGCCACGAAGCCCAGAAGCGCCAGGTGGACGTGGGCGTGGAGCGTCGGGAAGAATCCGCCCGGGAGGAACTTCCAGATCCTGTCCGCGCCCAGCACGAGCCCGAAGAGGACGGTCAGCGCGAGTCCCGTGAAGGCCATGCCGATGAAGCGCGCCGTGAAGCTCCACCGCTCGACGCTCCGGAGCGTCATCACGGCGTTGACGACGTGCATCGTCACGCCCGCGCCCACCAGGACGGCGGCCATGAGGAGTCCCGGCCACTGGCCGATGTAGAAGTGGGCGACCATGCCGGCGATGCCGGCCGCCAGGATCCAGAATTGCCAGCGCGCAAGCCGTTCGCTCCATACCCGATGACCGAGCACAATGGGGATGAGCTGATACGAAGCGCCCATGATGCTGAGCGTGACCCACCCGAGCGTCACCGTGTGGGTGAGCGCCGCGATGTGTGGGTGGTAGTAGTGCCCGGCCAGCTCGGGAGCGAGCGTCGGCACAGCCGCGCAGGCCAGCACGAAGGCCGCGACGGCGGTCACGAGATAGGACAGGGGCACCGTCGGCGGCGGCGCGCCGCCCGCGATGGGCCCGGGCCCGATCATGACGGCGGCGCGGGGCGGCGGATCACGATACGCACGAGGCCGGGCTCGAGCTCTTCCGTCTCGTGCAGGAAGCCCCGCTCGTCGAGCTGCGGATACAGGAACATGGGTCGCCGCTCGTGCAGCACCACGAAGCGCTGGCCCTGCGCGAGGGCGTCGAGCCGCTCGAGGATCTGGACCATGGGCTCGGGAGGCTCGAGCCCGCGCACGTCGAGGACTTTCATATCGCCGTCGGCTGACGCAGATGCTCGCGCGCCTGTCGCCGGCGGCGAAGAGGGCTCGCGGTAGAACCAGACGGTCCAGTCGTCGGGCGCGCTCTGCTCGGCCCAGTGAGCGAAGCCGCGCTTGCCCAGCGCGGCGAAGAGCGGCACCGGCTCGAAGGGCACGCGCAGGACGAGCGCTTGTTCCGGAGCCAGCGCCTTGATCGCCGCCATGATCCTGGCGAACGGCTCCTGGCCGCGGCGGATGTCCCCCCGGACGTCCAGGTGGATCTCGTTCGCCGCGATCAGCCGGCGGAGCGCCTGCGGGCGGTCAGCCACGGTGTGCTTCCTCCTTGCCGGAGAGGTTACGCCACGGCGTCGGAGGCGCCTATGACGGAGGTCATAGGCGATGAAGCAAGGGACAACCGCGTGGATCAGTGCTGGGCTGCGGCGGGGGGCATGCGGACGCGACGCCACATGTTGACGACGAAGAGCAGCGCGCCGCCGACCTGCCCGAGACCGCCGCCGGCGATCGCCAGCCGGAGCGCGGGGGCCGGCGAGAGCCCCGCCCACAGCTCGGCCGCCGCCCGCACCGTCGTGGAGATGGCCATCAGCCAGTAGACGGCTTCAGCCAGCTCGGGACGGTAGCGCGTGTCGTCCCTGGCCGGCCTCGGGAACATCCACGTCGCCACGCCCATGACCATCATCAGCATGAAGCCCACGAGCAGCAGGTGGACGTGCGCGGTGATGAAGAGCCTCGGGGGGTAGCGGCCAGCGAGAAACTCCGCCACGACGATCCAGCCGCCCAGGAGGAGGCCCGCCAGAAGGAAGACGAAGCTCGTCTTGATGTACCGGCGCACCAGCGGCGTCACGGCGCCTCAGTCCTCGGGCTCGCCCGCCGCGATTTCGGCGAGCGCCGACGTGTCGATGATGACGAGGCGTCCTTCTTCGTCGATGACGAGCCCGGCCTTGAGCCACCGGCTCAGGCTGCGTATGGCAGTCTCCACCGTGGTGCCCGTCATGTCGGCGAGGCTTTGCCGCGTGAGATGGAAGGGCAGGGCCAGCCCTGCCTTCGTGCGCGCCCCGTCGCGCTCGGCCAGCCGGAGAAGCGTCGCGGCCAGCCGCGCCTCGACCGGATCCACTGACAGCGACTTGACCGAATCGTGCGCCTCGCGAAGCCTCCGCCCGATGATCAGCGCCATCTCCTTGATGACGTCGGGGTGGCGCTCGCTGGCAGCGATCAATGCCTCGGCCGGGATCTTGAGCACGGTGGTGGCCTCGACGGCCTGGGCCGCAGCGGGGTAGGGGCGTTTCTCGATGACGGCGACGCCGCCGAAGATCCCACCGGGCCCGAGGAGATCCAGCACCACGTCCTTGCCGGTGCGCGAGTGCCTGAGGATCTTTACGCGCCCCGACGTGACGACGCAGAGCCAGCGCGCCGGATCACCCTCCATGAAGACGTATTCACGCGCCCGGTATGTGTCCTCGCGGGCCGCTCCGGCCAGGGCTTCGATCTCCCTGGCCGGCAGCCCGGCGAACACCGGGTTGGTCTTGAGGACCGTCGCCCGCTCGCCCGTCGCCATGGCCGAGACGATACCACGGCGCGCCGCGCCCCATCCGTGGCGCTGGTGCCCCAGGCGAGCCCTGGTGCCTGCCGCTAACGGCGCGAAATCATGGCCGGAGATTGTGGCACTCGCGTTGCACTACCCATGGCCGACAGTGACCACTCCGTCCAGGGAGGCAGCCATGCATGTCAGCGAGTTGATGAGCCGGAACGTGGTAACGGTCAGGGCCGACGATTCCTGTCTCGAGGCGGTGTCGCGGATGCACGGCGCTCGCGTCCGTCACCTGCCCGTTGTCACCGCCGAAGGCGGCCTCATCGGGATCGTGACCGACCGGGATCTGCGCCACCACCTCTTCGCCCCGCG
>Ga0335084_10004935_pt1 | contig 13173 bp, 11 predicted proteins | sample Lox_Sample_44_FD_206721 | JGI IMG/M metagenome (GOLD analysis project Ga0335084, IMG submission 206721) | Soil microbial communities from Loxahatchee National Wildlife Refuge, Florida, United States - Lox_Sample_4.4 | ecosystem: Environmental > Terrestrial > Soil > Wetlands | place: USA... | reverse complement strand
GGTAGTGAAGGAGCTACTCGAGAACAGCGTCGATGCCGGTGCGCAGGCGGTCACCGTCGCGCTCGAGCAGGGCGGCGCAAAACGCATCCGGGTCACCGACGACGGCAGCGGCGTCGCACCGGACGAGCTGCCGCTCGCGCTCGCCCGCCATGCCACGAGCAAGATCGCGACGCTCGCCGATCTCGAGCGCGTCGCGACGCTCGGGTTTCGCGGCGAGGCGCTGGCGAGCATCACTTCAGTGGCGCGCGTCGCCGTCACTTCGCGCAGCACGGGCACTCCGCACGCGTGGCGCATCGCGGCCGAGGGCGGCCCGCCGAGCCCGGTCGAGCCGGCCTCGCATCCGCTCGGCACCACGGTCGAGGTCGCGGATCTCTACTTCAACACCCCGGCGCGCCGGAAGTTCCTGAAGTCCGAACCCACGGAGCTCGCGCACTGCGCCGACGCGTTCGACCGCGTTGCCCTCGCCCGCCCGGACATCGCGCTCACGCTGCGCCACGGCGACCGGGTGACCCGGCACTACCCCGCCGCAGCACCGGCAGGCAGGGTCGGTGCGGTCCTCGGCGATGAGTTCCGTGGCGCCGCGCGTGCGTTGCACGCAGAAGCCCCCGGCCTGCGCGTGAGCGGCTACCTCGGCGCTCCGGACCAGGCGCGCGGCGGACGCGATGCGCAGTACGTCTTCGTCAACGGCCGGTTCGTGCGCGACCGCCTGCTCGGACACGCGCTGCGCGAGGCCTATGCCGACGTGCTGCACGGCGATCGCCACGCCGCCTACCTGGTGTTCATCGACATCGACCCGGGCGCAGTCGACGTCAACGTGCATCCGGCGAAGATCGAGGTCCGCTTCCGCGATGCGCGGGCGGTGCATCAGTTCGTGTTCCACGCCGCCTCGCGCGCGCTCGCGGGCACGGCCGGCGAAACGCCGGTGCCGATGGCGGCTGCCGCGCTCGCTGGCGATCGATTCGTCCCGCGCCCGCAGGGGTTCCAGCCGTCGCTCGGCGTCGCGCAGCCGGTCGCCGCGTACAGCGCGATGCTCGATGGCGCACGCGCGGCTGCGCCCGCGACAGCGCTCGCGGAAGCCCCGGCCGAGGCCGAGCAGCCGCTCGGCTTCGCGGTGGCGCAGCTGCACGGCGTCTACATCCTCGCGCAGAACCGCGCCGGGCTGGTCCTGGTCGACATGCACGCGGCGCACGAACGGATCCTGTACGAGGAGCTGAAGACGGCGCTCGACGCCGCGGCGGTCGGCGCGCAGCAACTCCTCATTCCGGTGACCTTCCACGCCGACCTGGCGGACGTCGCGGCGGTCGAGGAACACGGCGACGCCCTCGCGTCGCTCGGATTCGAGATGGCGGCGCTCTCGCCGACCGCGATCGTCGTGCGCGGCGTGCCGGGCGCACTCGCGGGCGGCGACATCCCCGCGCTCGCCCGGGCGCTCCTGGCGGACCTGCGCGAGTTCGGTGCGAGCCGCGTCCTCACCGAGCGCCGCGACGAGCTGCTGGCGACGATGGCCTGCCACGGCGCCGTGCGCGCACACCGCACGCTGACCGTGCCCGAAATGAACGCACTCCTCCGCCGGATGGAGGAAACCGAGCGCTCAGGCCAGTGCAACCACGGGCGCCCCACCTGGTACCAGCTCTCGCTCGCCGACCTCGACAAGCTGTTCCTCCGCGGGCGGTGAGCTCGTCCCCCGCCGCCGGACAACCGCCCACGGCGGTGCTCATCATGGGTCCGACGGCGAGCGGCAAATCGGCGCTTGCCGCGTTTCTCGCGCGCCGGTTCCCGGTCGAGATCGTCTCGGTCGACTCGGCCCAGGTCTACCGCGGCATGGACGTGGGCACCGCGAAGCCGACCGCCGCGGAGCGCGCGAGCGTGCCGCACCACCTGATCGACCTCCTCGAGCCGACCGCGGCGTACTCGGCCGCGCGGTTCCGGGCGGACGCGCTGGCGGCGGTCCGGGCGATTGCCGCCCGCGGCAACGTTCCGCTCCTCGTGGGCGGGACCATGCTCTACTTCAAGGCCCTCCGCGAGGGGCTGTCGGATCTGCCGGAGGCGGACCCGGCGCTGCGCGCCGCGATCGAAGCCGAAGCGCGGGCGCGCGGCTGGCCCGCGCTGCACGCCGAGCTCGCGCGCGTTGATCCCGAGACCGCCGCGCGGCTCAAGCCCGCGGACGCGCAGCGGATCCAGCGCGCGCTCGAGATCTGGCGCTCGACCGGCGCGCCGATGTCGAAGCTCGTCGGCGGCGAGAAGCGCGCGCCGCCCCTCCGCCTGGTGCAGATCGCCCTCGTGGCGGGCGATCGCGCTGCCCTTCATCGCCGCATCGAGGCGCGCTTCGAGCAGATGCTCACCGACGGGCTGGTGGAGGAGCTCGCGGCGCTGCGCGCGCGCTACGCGCTGCACGCCGGCCTGCCGTCGATGCGCTGCGTGGGATACCGGCAGGCGTGGGCGCACCTCGAGGGCGAGTACGACCGCGCGGCGTTGCGTGACCGCGGCATCTTCGCGACGCGCCAGCTCGCCAAGCGCCAGCTCACCTGGCTGCGCTCGACGCCCGGCACGATCGAGCTCGACTGCCTCGCGGCCGATCTCGCAGATCGAGCGGCCGGGATCGTGGCCGGTGCCCGCGCAGAGAGAACCGCGTGAAGACGCTGCCGGACTACCTCGGCCCGGGGCTCGAGATCGTCTCGATCGGGATCAATCCGTCGGTGTATTCGGTCGAGCGCGGGTTCAACTTTGCGCGCCCGGGCAATCGCTTCTGGCCGGCGCTCAACGCGTCGGGGCTGGTATCCGAGCGGCTCGAGCCGTCGCGTGAGGCGGTGCAGCGGCTCTTCCGCCGGCACCGGATCGGCTTCACCGACCTGGTGAAGCGCGCTACCGCACGCGCCGACGACCTGACCGCCGCCGATTACGCGCGCGGCGCGCGCCTGCTCGAACGCAAGCTCCGCCGTCACCGGCCCGCGATCGCCTGGTTCCAGGGCGTCAGCGCGTACCGCACCTTCCTCGCGCACCTCGGGACGCCACGCGCGAAGATCGCCGCAGGGCTTCAGCGCGAGCGGATCGGCACCACGCGCGTCTTCGTCACGCCCAACCCGAGCGGCGCGAACCCGGCGGCGAACCTGGACCAGCTGATCCCGCTCTACCGGAGGCTCGCGCGGTTGCGCGCCTCGCTCGCCGCCTGAAGAGGGAGCGACCTCACTCGCCCCGCGCGATCCCCTCGCGCCGCGGGTCGGCGGCGCCGATCCACTGCTCGCCGACCCGCCGGATGGCGTGCACGCCGCTCCCCATCTCGTGCACGCGCGGATCGTGGCCAAGGGCGCCGAGCAGCGGGCGCAGCCGCTCTGCCGACGTGCGGCTCTCGAGCTCGGTCGGGCCGTTGCGGCTGCCGAAGTGCGGCGCATCGAGCGCGTCCTGCAGGCCCATCTCCCAGTCGAGCACCGCCACCACGACGCGCGCGACGTAGTTGATGATCGCGTGCCCGCCGGGCGAGCCGGCGACGAGCACGAGGCGCCCGTCGGCGTCGAACACCATCGTCGGCGACATCGAGCTGCGCGGCCGCTTGCCGCCTTCGACCCGGTTCGCGACTGGCGCGCCGTCTTCCTCCGGGCGAAAGGCGAAGTCGGTCAGCTGGTTGTTGAGCAGGAACCCGCGCACGAACCGGCGGTTTCCGAACATGGATTCGATGCTCGTGGTCGCCGCGACCGCGTTCCCTTCGGCGTCGACGATCGAGAAGTGCGTCGTGGCGGCGAGCTCGGGCACGATGCCCTCGAGCGCGGCGGTCGGCGCGCCGCGCGGCCGCCCGGCCTGCGCCCGCCGCAGCGACCGGTCGGGCGCAATCAGCGCGGCGCGCTCTGCCAGGTAGTCCGGGGCGATCAGCCCGGCGACGGGCACGTCGACGAAGTCGGGATCGGCAACGTAGCGGTCGCGGTCGGCGTAGGCGAGCCGGCCCGCCTCGGCGAAGAAATGCACCGCCGCCACCGGGTCGCGGGCGTAGTCGGTCCTCGGCACCCGCTCGAGGATCCCGAGCATCTGCAGCACGGCGATGCCGCCCGAGCTCGGCGGCGGCATGCCGCACACGCGGTAGGACCGGAACGCCCCGCAGACCGGTGCGCGCTCCTTCGCTACATAGCTCTCGAAATCCGCCAGCGTGAGGTTGCCCGGCTCGACCGGATGCTTCTGCACCAGCGCGGAGACTTCGCGCGCAGCCTGGCCGCGGTAGAACGCCGACGCGCCGCCCGCCGCGACCTCGCGGAGGACCGCGGCGTACTCCGGGTTGCGCAGGATCGTGCCGACCGGCTTCGGCTTGCCGTCGGGCAGGTAGAAGTAGCCGGCGGCGAACGGATCGCGCCGCAGGAATCGATCGAGCGCGAGCAGCGCATGGAGACGCGGCGAGACCGGGAAACCGCGCTCGGCGAGCGCGATCGCCGGCGCCGCGAGCTCGCTCCAGGGGAGCCGGCCGTGATTGCGGTGGACGAGCTCCAGCAGGGCGATCGTGCCGGGCACGCCGACCGAGCGCCCGGAGAGGACCGCCTCCATGAACCCGAGCGGGCGGCCGAAGAGGCCAATGAACCGCTCGGGGCGCGCCGCGGTGGGCGCGATCTCGCGGCCGTCATAGGCGCGGACGCGCTGGTCCGCGGCCGAGTAGTGCAGGATGAATCCGCCGCCGCCGATCCCGGACGACTGCGGCTCGACCAGCCCGAGCACGAGCTGGATCGTCACCGCCGCGTCGGCCGCGCTGCCGCCGCGCTTCAGGATCTCGAAGCCGGCGTCGACCGCGAGCGGGTGTGCGGCTACGGCCATGAAACGGGTGCCGACCGCCGGCTCCTTCGGCGTCCGGCCGGTGGCCGCCTCGGGCGCCGGCTGGCCGAGCGCTGCCGATGCGGCAAAAAACAAGGGCAGCCAGAAGGCTGCCCTCTTCGCGCGCGCGAGGACGCGCACGAGCGTCACTTCGCGACGCTGATCTCTACCCGGCGCCCCTCCGCGTCCTGGCCTGCGCCCAGGATCACCTGCTCCGGCTTCTTGAGGTTGACGCGGTTTTCGGCGATGCCGGCGGCGAGGAGCGCGTCGCGGACGGCCATCGCGCGCTGCTTGGCGAGCTCGAAGTTCTGCTCCGCGTTGCCGGTCTTGTCGGCGAAGCCGGAGATGTCCACCCTGAGGTCGGGCGTCTCCTTCATCTTCTGCGCGACCGCCCCGACGATCTTCTGATTCTCGCTGCTCAGCGCCGTGCTGCCGGTCTCGAAGTGGAGGCGCACCGGCCGTACCGTGACCGGCGCCGGTTCGGGCGCGCCGGGTGTGGCCGCGGGTGCGCTCGGCGCGGCCGGAGCGCTCGCCGCCGGCGCGGCAGCGGTGACCGGGGGCTTGGGCGCCTCGCTCCCGCCCATCAGCGGAACGATGAGCAGCGCGACGATGTTGATGATCTTGATCAGCGGGTTCACCGCCGGGCCGGCAGTGTCCTTGTACGGGTCGCCCACCGTGTCGCCGGTCACGGCCGCCTTGTGCGCGTCCGAGCCCTTGCCGCCGTGGTGGCCGTCCTCGATGTACTTCTTGGCGTTGTCCCACGCGCCGCCGCCGGTGGTCATCGAGATCGCGACGAAGAGGCCGGTGACGATGGTGCCCATCAGCACGCCGCCGAGCGCCTGCGGCCCGAGCAGGAGGCCGACGACGATCGGAACGACGACCGGCAGCAGGCTCGGGACGATCATCTCCTTGATCGCCGCCCGCGTGAGCATGTCGACCGCGGCGCCGTACTCGGGTTTCGCCTTTCCTTCCATGATCCCGGGGATCTCCTTGAACTGCCGGCGCACCTCGAGCACGACCGCACCGGCCGCCCGGCCCACCGCCTCCATCGCCATCGCGCCGAAGAGGTAAGGGACCATGCCGCCGATGAAGAGGCCGATGATCACCATGTGGTTCGAGAGATCGAAGCTGAACACCTGCCCCTTCGCCTCGAGCGCATGGGTGTAGTCGGCGAAGAGCACCAGCGCCGCCAGCCCCGCCGAGCCGATCGCGTAGCCCTTGGTCACCGCCTTGGTCGTGTTGCCGACCGCATCCAGCGGATCGGTGATGTCGCGCACCGAGTCGGGGAGGTCCGCCATCTCGGCGATGCCGCCGGCGTTGTCGGTGATCGGGCCGTAGGCGTCGAGCGCGACGATGATGCCGGTCATCGACAGCATCGAGGTCGCCGCGATCGCGATGCCGTAGAGGCCGGCGAGCCAGTACGAAGCGAGGATCGCGACGCAGACCGCGAGCACCGGCCAGGCGGTCGCCTTCATCGATACGCCGAGCCCGGCGATGATGTTGGTCGCGTGGCCGGTGGTCGAGGCCTCCGCCACGTGCTTCACCGGCTTGTACTGCGTGCCGGTGTAGTACTCGGTGATCCACACCATGAAGCCGGTGAGCGCCAGGCCGACCACCGCCGCGCCCCAGAGCTTCCACACCGGCACGAACTCGCGTCCGCCGGCGACGTCGAGCGGGACGGTGGCGAGCACCTCGCCCATGATCCAGCCGGTAAGCGGATAGAACGCGATGAGCGCGAGGATGCCCGCCACCCACAACCCGCGGTAGAGCGCGGGCATGACGTTCTTGTCGCCGGGTTTCGCCTTGACGAACCAGGTGCCGACGATCGACGCGATGATCGAGAACGCGCCGAGAACCAGCGGGTAGACGACCGGGGCGATCGACTCCGTCTTGATCATCAGCGCGCCGAGCAGCATCGTCGCGATCAGGGTGACCGCGTAGGTCTCGAAGAGGTCGGCGGCCATGCCCGCGCAGTCGCCGACGTTGTCGCCGACGTTGTCGGCGATCACCGCCGGGTTGCGCGGGTCGTCCTCGGGGATGCCCGCCTCGACCTTGCCGACGAGGTCGGCGCCGACGTCCGCGCCCTTGGTGAAGATCCCGCCGCCGAGACGGGCGAAGATCGAGATCAGCGACCCGCCGAAGCCGAGGCCGATGAGCGGCTTCAGCACCTCGATCAGCGGCTCACCGCCCTTCGCGTTCGCGTTCAGGATCCAGAAGTAGCCCGCGACGCCGAGCAGGCCGAGGCCGACGACCAGCAATCCGGTGATCGCCCCGCCGCGGAACGCGATCGCCAGCGCCTCGTTGAGACCCTTGCGGGCCGCCTCGGCCGTGCGGACGTTCGCGCGCACCGAAACGTTCATGCCAATAAGGCCGCAGAGGCCGGACAGCACCGCGCCGAGCAGGAACCCGAATGCGGTCGGCCAGCCGAGCGCGGGGATCACGCCGATGATCACGAACAGGACGGCGCCGACGATGCCGATCGTCGTGTACTGGCGCTTGAGATAGGCCTGCGCGCCCTGCTGGATGGCGGCCGCGATCTCGCGCATCCGCGCGTTGCCTGCGGGCTGCGCGACGATCCAGGTGGTCGACCAAATGCCGTACAGCAGCGCGAGCACCGCGCAGGCGAGCGCGAAGAGAAGTGCGATGGTCATGGAGTCCCCCTTCGAGAGGCGCGCGTGGGCGGGCGCAATTGGCAGGCGGGCCCGCCCCGGGCCCCGAGTTTGTATTCGAAAAGCGGGCGATTATAGCCTGCGCGGGCGCGGCGTTTGAAGCCCGCCGTGGCCTCGCGGCGGCTAGGCGAGCGCCGCGAGCGCCCGGTCGCGGATCTCCTCGACGCCGCCGACGCCCGAGATCCGGCGGTACTTCGGCGCCTGCGGGTCGCCCGCCGCGCTCAACCCCGAGTAGTAGTCGATGAGCGCCTTCGTCTGCGCGTGGTAGACGCCGAGGCGCTCGCGCACGGTGTCCGCCTGGTCGTCCGCGCGCTGGACGAGCGGCTCGCCGGTGACGTCGTCGCGGTCGGCCGCCTTCGGCGGGTTGAACTTCACGTGATAGGTACGCCCGGACGCGGGATGGACGCGCCGCCCGCTCATGCGGGCGATGATCTCGTCGTCCGGCACATCGATCTCGAGTACGTAGTCGATCGGTACGCCCGCCGCCTTCATCGCCTCGGCCTGCGGCACGGTGCGCGGGAAGCCGTCGAAGAGATAACCCTGCGCGCAGTCGGCGCGCTGCAGCCGCTCCTTCACCAGGCCGACGACGATGTCGTCGGACACGAGCTGTCCGGCGTCCATCACCTTCTTGGCGGCGAGGCCGAGCGGCGCTCCGGCCTTCACCGCCGCGCGCAGCATGTCGCCGGTCGAGATCTGCGGGATCTTGAAGCGCTCCGTGATGTACTGGGCCTGCGTCCCTTTGCCGGCCCCGGGCGGGCCGAGCAGGATGACTCGCATGGTCGTTCCTTTTCTCGTTATCGCAGGGCGACGGCGCCGGATCCGGCGACGATAGCCCCTCGCCGGGTGCGGGTCAAACCGGCTGCCGCGCGAAGAGCCGCCGGGTGTGCTCCAGATCCTCCGGCGTGTCGACGCCGGGGGGCGGCGCGGGCTCGACCACGAGCACGGCGATCCGGTGCCCGTGCCAGAGCGCCCGCAGTTGCTCGAGGGCTTCGAACTGCTCGAGGGTGACCGGCGCGTGCCGCGCGTACGCGCGGAGAAAACCGGCGCGGTACGCGTAGATACCGAGATGCCGGAAGACCGGCAGCCCCGGCGGGAGCGGCGCGCCCGCCGCCAGGCCGCCCGCGAACGCGTCGCGGGCGTAGGGGATCGGCGCGCGGCTGAAGTAGAGCGCGTAGCCCGCGTGGTCGCAAACCACCTTCACCGCGTTCGGGTTGAGAAACTCGGCGGTGTCGTGGATCGGGACGCAGGCAGTGGCGATCGACGCCGCAGTCCGCTGCGCGAGCGTGTGCGCGAGCCGCCCCACGAGATCGGACGGAATCAACGGCTCGTCGCCCTGGACGTTGACGACCAGCTCGTCGTCGGCGAGCGCGAGCGCCTCGGCCGCCTCCGCGAGCCGGTCGGTGCCCGAGGCGTGATCGGCACGGGTCATGATCGCGTCGCAGCCGTGCGTCCGCGCCGCCGCGGCGATGCGGTCGTCGTCGGTCGCGATCCAGACCGCGGAGGCGCCGCTCGCCCGTGCGCGCTCGGCGACGCGCACCACCATCGGCTTGCCGCCGATGTCGGCGAGCGCCTTGCCCGGCAGCCGGCTCGACGCGTAGCGCGCCGGGATCAGGACCGTGAAGCGGAGCAGCCCCGCCATCGGCCGCCGGCCTAGTCGAGCTCTTCGGTGGCGGGAAGCTTGCGCGCCTCGTCCTCGAGCATCACCGGGATGCCGTCGCGGATCGGAAACGCGAGCCGGTCGGCCTTGCAGACGAGCTCCTGCTCCGGCTTGCGATAGAGGAGCGGGCCCTTGCAGACCGGGCAGACGAGGATGTCAAGGAGCTTCGCGTCCATTGAGGCGCAGGGTGACGAGGTCGGCGAGGCGCTCATCCACGCGGGCCTCGACGCGAAGTGCGTAGAGGTCGGCGCGCGGGAATGCGCGGCATTTTACTGCATCCTTCTCGGTCATCAGGACGGCGTCGCAGTCCGCGAAATCGAGATCGCCGGGCACGAACGGGTGATGGTCGGGGAAGGCGTGCGGCGTGAACGCAAGGCCGAGCGACGAGAGCGTGGCAAAGAACCGCGCCGGGTTGCCGATCCCCGCCACCGCGTGCAGCCGCTTGCCGCGCAGCGCGTCCGCGCCGAGCGTGCGCTGCACATCGCGCACGCCGTGGAATCCGGCCGGCTCGAGCCGCATCGCGAAGGCGCCCGCGCGCGCTGGGGCGCCGTTGACGACGGTCGCGTCGACCTGCCGCGACGGCGGCTCGCGGAGCGGCCCGGCCGGGAGCAGCAGTCCGTTGCCGTAGCCGCGCTCGTCCTCGACCGCGATCTCGAAGTCGCGCGCGAGCGCGTAGTGCTGCAGGCCGTCGTCGCAGATCACCAGGTTGCGATCCGGGTGCGCAGCGAGCGCCGCGCGCGCCGCCGCCGCGCGGTCGCGCCCGATCCACACCGGCACGCCGCTTCGCTCCGCGAGCAGCAGGGGTTCGTCGCCGTAGCGGGCCGGATCGCCGCCGGCGGGCACTTCACGGGGCTGCGCGTTCGCGCCGCAATAGCCGCGGGAGACGATTGCGGGACGGAAGCCGCGGGCGCCGAGCGCCGCGGCGAGCCACAGCACCAGCGGCGTCTTGCCGGTGCCACCGGCGACCAGGTTGCCCACGACCACGACCGGCACCGGTAGCCGCTCGGCGCGGTACCAGCCAGCGCGATAGGCGAAACGGCGCACGCCGACCGCGGCACCGAAACCGAGCGCGAGCGGCGCGAGCAGCGCCGAGAGCCAGCTGAAGCGATACCAGTGCCGCTCGGGGAAGCTCGCGCCCACGGGTTGCGCGGCGGCGGACCGCCGCTATTTCGACGAGGTCTGCGTGGCGAAGGAGACGTGCGAGAGGCCGGCGAGCCGGGCGGCCTCCATCACGTGAATCACCGACTGGTGGTTCGCGTTGGCGTCGGCGTTTATAACGACGATCGGGTCCTTCAGCCCGGCGCCGGCCGCGCGCATCGCCTCGCCGAAGGCCGCGACGCTGGCGAAAGCCACCGGCTTGCGGTCGATCGTGTACTGGCCGGCGGCGCTGACGGTGATGTTGATCTCGTTCGGGCGGTCGGACTGCTTTTCGGCGTCGGCGGTCGGGAGGTTGATCTGCAGCTCGGCGTACTTGGAGTAGGTCGTCGTGACCATCAGGAAGATCAGGATGACCAGCAGCACGTCGATCATCGGGATCAGGTTGATCTCCGGCTGCTCCCGCTGGGCGCCGCGGAAGTTCATCGTGCGAGGCCCTAGCCCCGGTCCCCGTGCACGATGTCGACGAGCCGCGCGGCCTGCTGCTCCATGTCGAGCACGAGCCCGTCCACTTTGGCGCGGAAATACCGGTAGAAGATCAGCGCCGGGATCGCCACCAGCAGGCCGAAACCGGTGTTGTACAGCGCGACCGAGATCCCGTGCGCGAGCACGGCCGGGTTGGAGCCGGAGGGCGCCTGGGAGCCGAAGATCTCGATCATGCCGACCACCGTGCCGAACAAGCCCCACAGCGGGCTCGCGGTCGCGATCGTGCCGAGCGTATTCAGGAACCGCTCGAGGTCGTGGGCGACCGCGCGTCCCTCCTCCTCGATCGCTTCCTTCATCACCGGGCGCGGCGCGCGGGTGTTGCGGAGGCCGGCGGCGAGCACGCGACCGAGCGGCGAGTCCCGATACAGGTTCTCGACCAGCTGCGGGGTGACGCCCTGCTTGCGGTACGCGTCGACGACTTTATCGAGGAGCGCCGCCGGCGTGATTCGCCGCCGCCGCAGGACGATGAAGCGTTCGATGATCAGTGCGACCGCGATCACCGACGCGGCGAGCAGGAACCAGATCGGCCAGCCTGCTGCCTGGATGATGCTGAACACGCGCGCGAAATTCCAAGTGAAAACAAAGGTCGAGACTTTAGCGGCGCATCGCGCTTTGAGCAAGGCGAACGATCGGTGGGACCGCGCGCGACGCCGGCGCATGCGGGCGGCATACCCGCGTTATCCACAGTTGCTGTGGATAAGGTTGTGAATAGTGTGTCAGCACACGCGCTAAGTGGACTGCAGGTAAGGAGATTTCCGTCGATGATGAAAATGTGATCGACTGGATTTCAGTCGCCGGCTCAGAGACTTACGCGATTCTCCCTAGGGGAACTTCGCGCGTGCGGCGCGGTCGGCGGGGGCGGGTCGGCGCCTGTGGATAGGTTAGGATTCCAAAATGGCCGGAGATCCAGCGTTGGCGCGGGAAAGCGAGCTTCCGGCAGGGGCGATCCTCAGCGTTTCCGCGCTCAATCGGAGCGTCCGCGATCTCCTCGAGCATCGCCTGCCGCTCGCCTGGGTCGCCGGTGAGATCTCCAACTTCCTGCAGGCACGCTCCGGTCATCTCTACTTCTCGCTAAAGGACAGCGCCGCTCAAGTGCGCTGCGTCATGTTCCGCAGCCGCGGCATGCTGCTCGACTGGGAGCCGCGCGACGGCATGCAGGTCGAGGTGCGGGCGCTGGTGACGCTCTACGAGGCGCGCGGCGACTTCCAGCTCAACGTCGAGTACATGCGTCCGGCAGGGCTCGGCGCGCTGTACGAAGCCTTCCTGCGCCTGCGTGACAGGCTCGAGCGCGAGGGCCTGTTCGATCCGCTGACGAAGCGGCCGCTCCCTGCCTATCCGCGCGCGATCGGCGTGGTCACGTCGAAGGCCGCGGCAGCCCTCCGCGACGTCTTGACGACACTGCGGCGGCGCAACCCGGCAATCCCGGTGATCGTCTATCCGACCGCCGTCCAGGGCGAAGCGGCGCCGGCCGAGATCGTCGCGGCGCTCGCCCACGCGGGGCGGCGGGCCGAGTGCGACGTGCTGATCCTGTGCCGGGGCGGCGGCAGCATCGAGGACCTCCGCGCTTTCAACGATGAGCGGGTGGCGCGTGCCGTCCGCGCCTCGCCGATCCCGGTGGTGGTCGGCGTCGGGCACGAGACCGACTTCACGATCGCCGACTTCGCCGCGGACGTGCGGGCCCCGACGCCGACCGCGGCTGCGGAGCTCGCGAGCCCGCCCCGCGACGAGCTGCTCGCGCGGATCGGGATCCTGGCCGGACGCCTTCGGCGATGCGTCGAACGCGATCTCGAGACTCGCATGCAGGCGGTCGACCAGTTCTCGCGCCGACTGATCCATCCCGGGCGGCGCCTGGAGGCGCAGGGCGCGCTCGTGGCCCAGCTGTCGACGCGGCTCGCGCAGGCGGTCGCGCGCGCGCTCGATCGTCAGGGCTGGGTCGTGCGCGACCTCGTCGGGCGCAGCCGCCGGCATCTGCCCCCGCTGGCGATGCTGTCACTGCACGCCGGGCAGCTCGGCGAGCGTCTCGCCGCAGCGTCCGGACGGCAGCTCGTCGAGGGCGCGGCGCGCGTCGACGCGCTCGCGCGCAGCCTGTCGCACCTCGACCCGCGCGCAGTACTCGAGCGCGGCTACAGCATCGTTCGCGGCGAGACCGGCCGCATCGTGCGGCGCAGCGCCGAGGTCGCGAGCGGCGATCGCGTCGACATCACTTTCGCCGAAGGCACCGCGTCGGCGCGCGTGGAACGCTCCGGGTAGGGTCTTTGGTGCGCGCGCGGCGCGGCGGGTCGCCGGAATCGCTGCTACACTCGCCGCGCTGCACCGCTGTTCGACGACTCGATCACAAACGAGAAGAAAGGGGGCTAATCGCATGGGCGCAATCTTTCAGTCGCTGGGACGCACCATCACCGCCGGCGTCGTCCTCCTGGT
>Ga0335084_10004934_pt1 | contig 13173 bp, 7 predicted proteins | sample Lox_Sample_44_FD_206721 | JGI IMG/M metagenome (GOLD analysis project Ga0335084, IMG submission 206721) | Soil microbial communities from Loxahatchee National Wildlife Refuge, Florida, United States - Lox_Sample_4.4 | ecosystem: Environmental > Terrestrial > Soil > Wetlands | place: USA: Florida... | reverse complement strand
CCGCTCGTGGCCGCCGTTCCGGTCGTGCTCGGGGCCAACATCGGCACCTGCGCGACCGCGCTCGCCGCGAGCATGCGGTCGTCCTCGGACGCCCGGCGGGTGGCCCTCGCCCACATCGCGTTCAAGGTGCTGGGGGTGGCGTTGGTCTTCCCGTTCATCACCCCGCTCACGAGCCTGGTCGGTCTCACCGCGGCGGACCCGGCCCGGCAGATCGCCAACGCCCACACGCTCTTCAACGTGGCCATCAGCGCGCTGTTCCTGCCCTTCGCCCCCTGGGCGGCCCGGGTCATCACCGCGCTGGTGCCGGAGGAGGAGCGGGGGGACAATCCCTACCGGACGCGGTACCTCGACGACCGCTACCTGGACCAGCCCGCGCTGGCCATCGGGCAGGCGACCCGGGAGGCGCTGCGCATGGGCGACGTCGCCCAGGGTATGCTACGCGACGCGATGGTGGTGCTGCGGAGCGACAACCAGGAGCTCCTGGAGGACGTGGAGCGACGCGACGACCAGCTCGACTACCTCGAACGCGAGATCAAGCTGTTCATCACCCGGCTCGGGCGAGAGACGATGAGCTCCGACATGGCCCACAAGGAGATCGCGCTGATCTCGTTCATCGGCAACCTCGAGAATATCGGCGACATCATCGACAAGAACTTGATGGAGCTCGCGCGCAAGAAGCTCTACCAGGGCCGCCGCTTCTCGGAGACCGGAGAGACCGAGCTGATCGAGTTCCACGGCATGGTCTCGAAGAACCTCGAGCGCGCCATCGCCGGGTTCGCGGCGAACGACCGGAGCCTGGCCCAGGAGGTGCTGGACCAGCGGCCGGTGGTGCGGCAGCGCGAGCGGGAGCTGCGGGACTCGCACCTGGCCCGGCTGCGCCGCGGCCTCGCCGAATCGCTCGAGACCTCGGAGATCCACCTGGACGTGCTGACCAACCTCAAGCGGATCTCCTCGCACATCACCGCGCTCGTCTTCCCGATTCTCGAAGAGGAGCCCTAGCATGGCCACCCCGCTCCGGATTCTGGTCATCGCCTCCGAGGTCGCGCCCTTCGCCAAGACGGGCGGGCTCGCGGACGTGGCGGGGGCGCTGCCGCGAGCTCTGGCCGGCCTCGGCCACGACGTCCGCATCATGATGCCGAAGTACCGCGGCGCCGAGGTCCACGCCACCGACACGCGCCTCGTCGTGCCCAGCGTCCGGGTCCCGCTCGCCGATCGATCGGCCGAGGGCGCGCTGATCGAGGCGCACGGCCCCTCGGGGGTGCCGGTGTACCTGCTCGAGCACGAGCACTACTACAACCGCGACAGCCTCTACGGCACCGCGGACGGCGACTACTGGGACAATTGTGAGCGCTTCGTGTTCTTCTGCCGCGCGGCCCTGGAGAGCCTGACCCGCCTCGCGGCGGCCGGCCCGGGCGTGCGCTGGCAGCCGCAGGTCATCCACGCCAACGACTGGCAGACCGGCCTGCTCCCGGTGTACCTCCGTACCCTCTACCGAGATCACCCGATGGTGGGCAGCCTGGCCAGTGTGTTCACCATCCACAACCTCGCCTACCAGGGCGTGTTCTGGCACTACGATATGCCGATGACCGGGCTCGGCTGGGACCTCTTCACGCCGGCCGGGATCGAGTTCTACGGCAACCTGAACTTCCTGAAGGGCGCGCTGATCTTCTCCGATCTCCTCACCACGGTGAGCCGCACCTACGCGCGCGAGATTCGCACGCCCGCCTTCGGCTGCGGGCTCGAGGGGGTGCTGGAGGACCGCAGCCAGGAACTGCACGGCGTGGTCAACGGCATCGACTACGACGTGTGGAACCCGCAGAAGGACGCGGCCATCGCGCATCCCTACTCGGCCGAGGACCCGGAGCCCAAGGCGGTCTGTCGCGAGACGCTGCGTCGGGAGTTCGGTCTCGAGGACGCGGCCGGGCCCCTGATCGGGATGGTGGCCCGCCTCATCGAGCAGAAAGGCGTGGACCTGGTGCTGGAGGCGTTGCCTGGGATCCTGGCCGAGGGCTGCCAGCTCGTGGTGCTGGGCTCCGGGGATGCCGGGCTCGAGGACGGCTTCCGCGACGCGGCGGCCGCGCACCCGGGACAGGTCGCGGTGCGCATCGGCTTCGACGACGACGCCTCGCGGCGCATCTACGCGGGCAGCGATGCGTTCCTCATGCCCTCGCGGTTCGAGCCGTGCGGCCTGGGCCAGCTCATCGCGCTCCGCTACGGAGGCGCGCCCATCGTGCGGCGCACCGGCGGGCTCGCCGATACCGTCACCGAGTTCGATCCGGCCCGGCGCACCGGCACCGGCTTCGTGTTCGACGCCTTCACCGCCGAGGCCTTGCTCGGCGCCGTGCACCGGGCCGCCTCCACGTACCGGCAGCCATCGGCCTGGAAGGCGCTGGTCCGCAATGCCATGGCCGAGGATTTCTCGTGGGACACCTCGGCGCGGGAATACGTCACCCTCTATCGCAAGGCGCTGAAGGCGCGGAGCGGCAGCTCGCCACGGAGGCCGGGATGAAGAAGATCGAGGCGGTGATCAAGCCGTTCAAGCTCGACGACGTCAAGGAAGCGTTGAACGAGCTCGGAGTGGTCGGGATGACCGTCACCGAGGTGCGCGGCTTCGGCCGGCAGAAGGGTCACACCGAGCTTTACCGAGGGTCCGAGTACACGATCGACTTCCTGCCCAAGGTGAAGGTCGAGGTCGTGGTGCCCGACAATCTCGTGGACAAGGTTGTCTCGGTCATCTGCCAGTCGGCCAAGACCGGCTCCATCGGCGATGGCAAGGTCTTCGTGCTGTCGATGAGCGAGGCCATCCGCATCCGCACCGGCGAGAAGGGCGAGGCCGCGATCTAGGGCGAGGGCCGTCGATCCCTGGCAATCTACCGCTGGCAATCTACGGCTTAAGTCTTCAAGGCTCTGTTCAATGCGGGGGCCCGGAAATGGCCCCCGCACTCCCCCAAATGGCGGACAACCGGTGAGAGATCTGCTGGCGGCGGCGCCTGATGACCGGGGCGCGATCCGCGAGCTCCTCCGGGTCGGGTTCGCGGATCCGGCGGCGGCGCTCCGCAATCTGCACGCGTTGACCCCGACGCCGCGCGAGGCGGCGCTGCTCGCGCCGGCGCTGCCGCGCCTGCTCGGAGACCTGGCCGCCGCCCCCGATCCGGACATGGCGCTGAACAACCTCGAGCGCCTGGCCGCCCAGGGCGAGCACGCCGCCTTCCTTCGCCTGGTCACCGCCCACCCGGGCGCCATCCACCTGCTCGCCCAGCTCGGTGGCACGAGCCAGTTCCTCGCCGATACCCTTCGGCGCTACCCCACGCTGCTGCCCTGGCTGCTCGAGCCGCGCACGATGCGGCAGTGGCTGGCCGACGAGATGGCCGCGGACCTCGCCGCGAGCCTGCGGGCCTTCGATCGGCCGGAGGCGCGCCTGAACGCGCTGCGCCGCTTCAAGTACCGCCAGCTCCTGCGCATCGGCTGCCGCGACATCCTGGGCGACGCCGATCTCACCGTCACCACCGAGGAGCTCTCACACCTGGCCGACGTCTGCCTGGCCGCGTCCTGGGACTGGACGCGGGAGCGGCTCGAGCGGCTATACGGCGCGCCGGTCGGCGCCGACGGCGGCCCCACCGGCCTTGCCGTCATCGGGATGGGCAAGCTCGGGGGCGAGGAGCTCAACTACTCCTCGGACATCGATCCGATCTTCGTCTACGGCGAGGACGGCGAGACCGCGGGCGGCGAGGCGGGGCGCATCGCCAACGGTGAGTTCTTCGCGCAGGCGGTCCGGGGCATCGTGGAGACGCTCGAGTCCGTCACCGAGGAGGGCCACGTCTTCCGCGTCGACCTGCGCCTGCGCCCCGAGGGCCGCTCGGGCGCGCTGATCCTGTCGGTCGACGGTTACCGCGCGTACTTCGCCGACCGCGCCGCGCTGTGGGAGCGCCAGGCCCTGATCAAGGCGCGCGCGGCCGCGGGCGACCCGGCGGTGGCGGCCCGCTTCTTCGAGGCGGTCCGCCAGTTCGTGTACCGCCCGGGTCTCGATCCCGCGATCGTGCGCGAGGTCCGCGAGATGAAGACGCAGATCGACCGCTCGCTGCGGGGCAAGGACGCCGAGCATCGCAACGTCAAGCTCGGTCGCGGCGGCATCCGCGAGGTCGAGTTCCTGGTCCAGGCCCTCCAGCTGCTCTACGGCGGCGACGATCCCTGGCTGCGGGAGCGCAATAGCCTGCGCGCGATCTTCCGCCTGACCGAGCGGGGCTATCTGCCGCCGGCCCTCGGTCGCCAGCTCGGCGACGCGCTGGTCTACCTGCGGACCGTGGAGCACCGGCTGCAGATCCTCCACGAGTTCCAGACCCACACGCTGCCCGAGGAGCCGCGCGCGCTTGGCCTGCTCGCGCGCCGGATGGGCATCGCGCGGCCCCCCGCGGCGGCGGCGCGCCGGTTCCTGGCCGACCATCGGCGCGTCACCGCGCTCGTGCACCGGGCCTTCCGCGAGTTCTTCGCGGCGCCACCCGCCGCGGCCGCGCGGCCGGTGCGCATCCCGAGCTACACCGCGCTCAAGGCCACCGGCTTCACGGACCCGGATCGCGCGCGCCAGAACCTGCGGCTGATCCTGGAGGGCCGCCCGCTGATCCCGTATCCGGCCGCGGCGGGCCGCGCGATCGCGCGGCTCTTCCCGGTGCTGCTGGACGGGCTCTGGCAGAGCCCGGATCCCGACGAGGCCCTGAGTCAGGTCGAGCGCTTCGTGGCGGCGGCGGGCCCACGCACCGCGTACCTCGAGCTGCTGGCGGACCGGCCGGAGCTGCTCACCAACCTGGTCCGGCTCTGCGCGCGGGGTGAGCTGCTCACCGAGCTGCTCATGTCCCAGCCGGAGCTGCTCAACGGGCTGGCGAGCCCGGAGACCTTCGCGGCCCACCTTCGCCGGCGCGAGTTCCGGGTCGAGCTCGCGGAGGTGCTCGCGCCCCGGCTCGACCCGGCCGAGCGGAAGGACCGGCTGCGCCGGCTGAAACAGGCGCACGAGCTCGGCATCATCTGGCGCATGCTGCTCGGGGTGACCGACGCCGAGCGCTTCTCCCTCGAGATGACCGCGCTCGCCGAGGCCGCGCTGGCGGTGGCCTGGACGCTCGCTCTCGAGGAGACCGCGGAGTCCTACGGGGTCCCGCGCGATGCGGCGGGACGCCTGGTACCCGCCGCCATCATCGGCCTCGGCAAGTTCGGCGGCCGCGAGCTCACCACCGGCTCCGATCTCGACCTGTTCGTGATCTACGGCGGGGTCGGCGTCACCGACGGGGCCGAGCGCGTGGAGGCGCACGTCTTCTACGACCGCGCGGTGGAGTCGCTCACCGGCTGGCTGGGCGACATCACCGCGGCCGGCATCGCCTTTCCGGTGGACCTCCGCCTCCGGCCGGGCTCCAAGGGCAGCGGCTTCGCCTCGAGCGACGACGCGCTCGAGCGCTACTACCGCGAGTGGGCGGATCCATGGGAGCGCCAGACGCTCACGCGCGCTCGCCTGGTGGGAGGCGACCCCACCCTCGGCCGGGCGGTGCGGCGCCGGATCCGCGGGCTGCTCTACGGCCCCGAGGCGCTGCCGCCCGATCTCAAGGAGATGCGCCTGCTCCGCGAGCGCATGGAGAGGGAGCTCGGCAAGGAGACGCCCGGGCGCCTGCACGCCAAGTTCGGACGCGGGGGCCTGGTCGACATCGAGTTCATCACCCAGGCGCTGCAGATGCTGCACGGGAGGCGGCACCCGGGGATCCGGCGCGCGAGCACGCTGCCCGCCATCCGGGAAATCGCGGCGGCCTCGCTGCTGACCGCCGCCGAGTGCGAGACGCTGGCCGATCAGTACCGGTTCCTGCGCCGCGTCTCCCTCGGCCTGCGCCTCTTCGGTACCCGGCCGTCGGACACGCTCGAGGTGGCGGGGCCGAATCCGGCCCGGCTCGCCAAGACGCTGGACTACCCCTCGCGCAAGGCGTTTCTGGATGATTACCGGCGCCGGACCACCTGGGTGCGCGCCGTTTTCGATCGCGTCGTCCCGTCCTGATGCGCGCGCTCTTCGATCGTGGTTCCCGCCTGAGCCCCCGCCTAGCACGCGCCGGCGTCGCGCGTGATGCGCGCGCCGAGCGCGAGGAGGCGCTCGTCGATTCGCTCGTAGCCGCGGTCCACCTGGTGCGCGTTCATGATCACCGACGTCCCGCGGGCGCAGAGCGCGGCCCCGATGAGCGCCATGCCGGCGCGGATGTCGGGGGAGACGATCGGGGCGCCCCGCAGCTCGCTGGGGCCGACCACCACCGCCCGGTGGGGATCGCACAGCACGATCCGCGCCCCCATCGCGATGAGGCTGTCCACGAAGAAGAGCCGGCTCTCGAACAGCTTCTCGTGGATGAGCACGGTCCCGCGGCTCTGGGTGGCGAGCACCAGCGCGAGCGACGTGAGGTCGGCGGGGAAGCCGGGCCAGGGGGCGTCGTCCACCTTGGGGATGGCGCCGTCGGCGTCGGCGGCCACCCGGAGCTCTTGCGGGCCGGGGACGACGAGCGTCGTGCCCTCGACCGAGGTCTCGACGCCGAGACGCTGGTACGCGAGCCGAATCATCCGCAGGTCGTCGGGCACCACGTCGCGGATGCGGAGCTCGCCGCCGGTCATCGCGGCCAGGGCCACGAAGGAGCCGATCTCGATGTGGTCGGGACCCAGGCGGTGCCGGCCCGGGGCGAGCTCGGGCACGCCCTCGATGCGCAGCTGGTTGGTGCCGATCCCGCTGATCCGGGCGCCCAGGGCATTGAGGAACCGGCACAGCCCCTGGACGTGGGGCTCGCTGGCCGCGTTCAGGATGCGGGTCGTTCCGTCGCCCAGGGTGGCCGCCATCACCGCGTTCTCGGTCGCGGTCACGCTCATCTCGTCGAGGAAGATCTCGGCACCCCGGAAGCGGCCGTCGAGCGTCAGGTGGAGCGCGGGGCCGGCCTCGACCCGGGCGCCCAGCCCGGTCAGGGCGAGCAGGTGGGTGTCGAGCCGCCGCCGGCCGATCCGGTCGCCCCCGGGTGGGGGAAGGACGGCCCGGCCGGTCCGCGCGAGCAGTCCGGGCGCCAGCAGCACCGAGCCGCGGAGCCGCGACATGACCGCCGGATCGGGATCGTGGCCCGTCAAGCGGCTCGCGTCCAGGCGCGCCGTGCCGTGACCGTCGAGCGCGACCTGCACCCCTAGATGGCGCAGCCCTTCGAGGAGCGCAGCCACGTCCCGGATGCGCGGCACGTTGTCGACGACCACCTCGCCCTTCACGAGCAGGCAGGCCGCGAGCACCGGCAGGGCCTCGTTCTTGTTTCCGGCCGGCGTCACCACCCCGCGCAGCGGGTGGCCGCCCTCCACCAGGAATCGATCTCCCGTCACCGCTACTCTCCTCACCGTGTGATCGCGATCCCGCTGCGCCAAACGTAGACGGCGCCCCCGACCTCTGTCGAGGAAAACGTTGCGCCCCCCGGTGTATGATCGCGTCGTGCCCGCATGACCGAACGGCTCTTCGTCCTCGATGGACCCGGTTTCCTTTTTCGCGCTTACCACGCGCTGCCCTTTCTCTCTACCTCGCGGGGGGTGCCTAGCCACGCCGTGTTCGGCATGTCCACGATGCTCTGGAAGCTCCTGCGGGAGGACACGCCGGACTACTTCGCGGTCGCCTGGGATCCGCCCGGCAAGACGTTCCGCGAGGATCGGTTCGCCAGCTACAAGGAGACGCGGGCTCCGACCCCGGACGATCTCCGTAGCCAGATCCCCTACGTGAAGACGCTCTTCGACGCGCTCCAGGTGCCGGTGCTGGAGGTGCCGGGCTTCGAGGCCGACGACGTGCTGGGAACGATCGTGGAGCAGGTGCGCGACCTGCAGCTCGAGGTGGTCCTGGTGACCTCCGACAAGGACATGCTCCAGCTCGTGAGCCCGCGCGTGCGCGTGTTCTCGACCACCGGGCGGGGCGGCGACCGGGTGGTCTACGACGAGGCGGCGGTCAAGGCCAAGTGGGGCGTCGAGCCCGCCCAGATCCCGGACATCCTGGCCTTGATGGGCGACTCCATCGACAACATCCCCGGCGTGCCCGGGGTGGGCGAGAAGACCGCGGCCAAGCTGATCGGCCAGTTCGGTGGCGTGGAGCGTCTGTACGAGAACCTGTCGCTCGTGCCCGGCAAGCTCCGGGAGACGCTCGCGGCCAACCGCAAGCAAGCCCTGCTCTCGCGCGAGCTGGCGACCGTGAGCACCCGGGTGCCGATCACGCTGGACCTCGAGGCGTTCCGGCGCCGGGAGCCCGACTGGGCGAAGCTGCGCGCGCTGTGGACCGAGATGGAGTTCTACACGTTGCTGCGCCAGCTTCCCGCGCAGCCGGCGCCGGAGGTCGGTGGCGGCGACGTTCCGACGCTCGCCGACGGGGAGGGTCTCGCCCGCTATCTGGCCTCGATCCCGGCGGGCGAGCCGCTCGCGGTGGAGTGGGTGGGGGAGGCTACGCCGCCCGATCCGCCGCTTTCCACGATCGGGCTGTATCACGCGGCTGCGGGAGCGGCTCTATTGGTATGCGGGGGCCCGACCTCAGATCCGCTCGCCTCGCCTTCGGCTGCGGCTCGCCAAGCGGCCCCCGCACTCCCCCGGTCCGCGGACGATCGTTTTCGGTGGATCGTGGAGGGCTTGCAGGGGCGGACGCTGATCGGCCACGACGTGAAGCCGCTCATCGAGTGGTGGCTGGCCCGCGGCGGCGCGCTGCCCGCGCACGAGGACACCGCGGTCGCGGCCTACCTGCTCAATCCTGCGCGCACCAACTACAAGCTCGAGGAAGTGTGCGCCGAGCTCCTCGGGGAAGGTCCGGGCATCGCGCGGCCGGGGACTCGGGCGCGCTGGGTCGGCGATCTCTGGGCGATGGCCCCGCGCGCGCTCGCGGAGGTCGGGCTCAAGGGCCTCTACGAGGACGTCGAGCGGCCGCTGATCGCGGTGCTGGCCGAGATGGAGCGCCACGGCATCCGGGTGGACCAGGCGCGGCTGGGCGAGTTCTCGCGCGAGCTGGAGGTGCATCTCGAGCGGACCACTCGCGAGATATACGGCCTGGCGGGGGAAGAGTTCAACATCGGCTCCCCGAAGCAGCTCGCCTACATCCTGTTCGAGAAGCTCAAGCTGCCGCCGGTGAAGCGGACCAAGACCGGCTACTCGACCGACGCCGACGTGCTCGAGCAGCTCGCCCTCGGCCACGAGCTGCCCGCGCGCATCATCGAGCACCGCACGCTGGCCAAGCTCAAGTCCACCTACGCCGACGCGCTGCCCACCCTGGTGAATTCCGTCACCGATCGCATCCACACCTCGTTCAACCAGCTCGTGGCCGCGACCGGACGCTTGAGCTCTTCGGCGCCGAACTTGCAGAACATTCCGGTGCGGACCGAGCTGGGCCGCCGCATCCGTGCCGCCTTCGTGCCCGAGCCCGGCTGGCGCTTCGTGGCCGCCGACTACTCGCAGATCGAGCTGCGCATCCTGGCCCACGTCTCCGGCGAGGAGAGCTTGGTCGAGGCGTTCCGGCGCGGTGAGGACATCCATGCGCGGACCGCCTCGGAGGTCTTCGGCGTCGCCCTGGATGCGGTGACCCCCGAGCAGCGCGACATCGCCAAGACCACGAACTTCTCGGTGATCTACGGGGTGACCGCCTTCGGTCTCTCCCGGGGCCTCGACATCTCGACCAAGCAGGCCCAGGAGTTCCTCGACCGCTTCTTCGCGCGGCATCCCAAGGTGAAGACCTATCTGGCGCGCACCGTCGCGGAGGCCCGCGAGCGGGGCTTCGTCACCACGCTGCTGGGTCGGCGGCGGTATCTGCCCGAGCTCCGCAGCGGCAACCCCAATCTGCGAGGGTTCGGCGAGCGCATGGCCACCAACGCCCCGATCCAGGGCACCGCCGCGGACCTCGTGAAGATCGCGATGGTCCGCATGGCCGAGCAGCTGCGGGCCCACCGCCTGCAGAGCCGCATGCTGCTGCAGGTGCACGACGAGCTCCTGTTCGAGGCGCCGGCGGCGGAAGTCGACCGGCTCCGCGCGGTCGCCACCTCCGTCATGGAGTCGGCCCTCGCGCTCGATGTGCCGCTGAAGGTCGACGTCAAGGTGGGCGACGACTGGGCGGCGGTATGAGGCGCTTCCTGCTCGTCGGCCTCACCGGGGGCATCGCCACCGGCAAGAGCACCGTCAACGCGCTGCTCGCGGGGCCGAGCGTGCGGGTGGTCGACGCCGACGCCCTGGCCCGAGAGGTGGTGGAGCCGGGCACGCCGGCCTACGCGCAGGTCGTGGCGGAGTTCGGCCGAGAGGTGCTCCGACCCGACGGGCGTCTGGACCGCGCCCGGCTGGGCGAGATCGTGTTTCCCGACGCGGCCAAGCGGAAGCGCCTGGAGGCGATCACCCACCCCGCGATCCGCAGGCGCTTCGAGCAGATCATGGCCGACCTCGAGCGGGTCGGCTTCGACGGTCTCTTGATCTGGGACGCGGCCCTGCTCGTCGAGTCCGGCGGCACCAAGAACATGGACCGGGTGGTGGTGGTGACCACCGACCCGGCCACCCAGCTTCGTCGGCTGGTGGAGCGCGACGGCTGCACCGAGGAAGTGGCGCGGGCCCGCATCGCGAGCCAGATGCCGCTGGCGATCAAGGCGCGCTACGCCGACTACGTGATCGACAATTCGGGCACGCGCGAGCAGACCGAGGTCCGCGTGCGCGAAGTCTACCGCTCCCTCCTCCAGGACCTGCGCGCGCGCCAGGCGCGCCCGCGGTGAGCCCACGGCGGAACGCGCGCGCCACCGCGCGCGTGCCGATCCGGCGTCCGGCCAGCCGCGGGCGCACCCGGGCCCTGGGCCAGCACTTTCTCCGCGATCGGTCCGTCGTCGACCGCATCCTGGCGCTGGTGCGGCCGGTCGCGCACGATCTGGTCGTCGAGATCGGACCCGGTCGCGGCGCGCTGACCGAGGCGCTGGCCTCGCGCGCCGGCCGCGTCCTCGCCCTCGAGATCGACGCCGAGCTGGCGGCGGCCCTGCAGGGTCGGTTCGCGCGGTCGTCCCACGTCGAGATCCGCCAGGCCGACGCCCGCCGGTTCGAGGCGGCGGGCCTGCGCGCACTCGTGCCCGATCCGGGTGGCCGCGTGCTCGTGGTCGGCAACCTGCCGTACAGCGTGGGCAAGCCGATCCTGGCGGCCCTGGTCGCGAGCGGGCCCCTGATCGACGAGATGGCGCTGATGCTCCAGAAGGAGGTCGCCCAACGAGTCGCTGCGGCCCCGGGCGGCAAGACCTACGGCGCACTGTCAGTGCTGACCCAGGCCGCCGCCGCGGTGGAGCTGGCCTTCTCGGTGCCCCCGGGCGCTTTCAGCCCGCCGCCCCAGGTGGACTCCGCGGTGATCCACCTGAAGCCCCACCGCGAGCCGCCGGTCCCGATCCCCGATCCCGCCCGATTCGGGGCGGTGGTCCGCGCCGCCTTCAGCCAGCGGCGGAAGAGCCTGGCCAATGCGCTGGCCGCGGGACTGGCCATCTCGGCCGAGCGAGCCCGGCGTCTGGCGGAGGACGCCGGCATCGATCCCGGCCGGCGCGCCGAGACTCTGTCGCTGGCCGAGTTCGCCCGGCTCGCCTCCAGCCCCGACCCTTCGGAGCTGCGCTAGAGCCTCCCCGTTCCTTGGGCTGGCCCGGGCCCGATGGTAGGATGAAAAAGCCGCCGTGAACACCACTTACAGGCCAGAGCCCCTTCCCATCGATGTGCCCACCGAGCCCGCGGTGCGCCTCGTTCCCCTGGGGGGCCTGGGGGAGATCGGCCTCAACATGATGCTCGTGGAGAGCGGGCCCGACATCGTGGCGGTGGACTGCGGCCTGCTCTTCCCGGATGACGAGATGCCGGGCGTGGACTTCGCCATCCCGGACTTCACGTACCTGCGGGAGCACCGCGAGGCGTTCCGCGCGGTGGTGCTCACGCACGGTCACGAGGACCACATCGGCGCGCTCTCGTACCTGCTGCGCGAGCTCCCGGTTCCGGTCTACGGCACGCCGCTCACGCTCGCGATCGCCCGGCACCGCCTGGCCGAGAACGGACTGCTCGAGCAGGCCGACATGCGTCCGTACGCGCCGGGAGATCGCATCGTCATCGGCGGATTCACGGTGGAGCCGATCCGGGTGACCCACTCGATCGCCGACGGCATCGGGCTGGCCATCGAGACGCCGATCGGCACCGTGGTCCACACCGGCGACTTCAAGCTCGACCCGCGTCCGGTGGACCGCCAGCAGCCGGACTACTCGCGCTTCGCCGCGCTCGGCGAGCGGGGCGTGCTCGCGCTCTGCTCGGACTCGACCAACGTGGGCCGGCCCGGGCGCACCGGCTCCGAGACCGAGGTCGGCCAGGCCCTGGGCGGGCGCTTCGCGGAAGCCTCCGGCCGCATCATCGTGGCCACGTTCGCCTCGCACATCCACCGGATCCAGCAGGTGCTGGACCTCGCGGCCCGGTCCGATCGACGCGTCGCCCTGCTCGGGCGCAGCATGGTTGCCAACGTCGCGGTGGCCGCCGAGCTCGGCTACCTCCGGATCCCGGAGGGCTCGATCATGCCGCTGGAGGACCTGGCCGAGCTGCCCGCGCAGCGCCAGGTGATCCTCTCGACCGGCAGCCAGGGCGAGCCCAACTCGGCGCTCTCCCTGATCGCGGCGGGCGAGCACAAGTACGTGCAGGCGGGTCCGGGCGACCTCGTGATCTTCTCGTCGCGCGTGATTCCGGGCAACGAGCGCGTGCTCGGCCGCGTGATCAACTCGCTCCTGCGCCGGGGGGCGGAGGTCCTGTGGGAGGACGTCGCGTTCGTCCACGTCTCGGGCCACGCGAGCCAGGAGGACCTCAAGGAGATGCTCGCGCTCACCCGGCCGCGCTACTTCATGCCGGTGCACGGCGAGTACCGCCACCTGCTGCAGCACGCGCGGCTGGCCGAGGGCGTGGGCATCCCGAAGGATCGCATCTTCCTGATCGAGGATGGTCTCGGCCTCGAGGTCACCGCGTCGGGCGCGCGCGTGCTCGGCCCGTACCCGGCGGGGCCGGTGCTGGTGGACGGCAAGGGTGTGGGCGACGTGGGCAGCGTGGTGCTCCGCGACCGCCAGCTGCTGGCCGAGGCGGGGATGGTCGTGATCGCGCTCACCATCGACCGCATCACGGGGTCGATCGTGGCGGGACCCGAGATCGCCTCGC
>Ga0335084_10004933_pt1 | contig 13175 bp, 8 predicted proteins | sample Lox_Sample_44_FD_206721 | JGI IMG/M metagenome (GOLD analysis project Ga0335084, IMG submission 206721) | Soil microbial communities from Loxahatchee National Wildlife Refuge, Florida, United States - Lox_Sample_4.4 | ecosystem: Environmental > Terrestrial > Soil > Wetlands | place: USA: Florida... | reverse complement strand
CGCTCCTTCAGGCGGTCTGGATCACAGCCGCGGCATGACCTCGCGCGCGAAGAGCTCGAGGCCCGGGAGATCTTCCTGGTCGAGGCTCTGGAGCAGCACGCGCTGGAGCCCGGCCTGCTCCCATGCCTTGAGGTCGGCGATGATGCGCTCCGGTGAGCCCGCGAGGAAGGAGAGCGCGCGCCACGCCGCCTCGTCGGCGGGCAGCGCCGGGAAGATGGCGCGCATGGCGGCAATGCGCCTCGCCACGTCGGCCGAATCTCGTCCGATGGCGCAGGGGACCATGAGCGAGCGCGCGACGCCGTCCGGGTCCCGGCCGAACGCGCGGCAGTGCCCGGCCAGCACGGCGCGCTTCTGGATGAAGCCGGGGAGGTCGACGCGCGTCACATTCCACTCGTCCGCGAATTCGGCGACCATCTTGAGCGTGCGCTTCTCGCCGCGGCCGCCGATGACGATGCGATAGCGGCCCGCGGCGGGCAGGGGGAAAGTCTCAGCCTTCTCCAACGGGAAATACGGCTGCTTGAGCGTGACGGGCTGGCCCTTCTCGAGGGAGCGGATGAGCCGCGCGCCCGCCTCGAGCCTGTCGAGCCGCTCCTTGAGCGTCAGGAAGGGGACGCCGAACATCTTGTGCTCGTGCTCGTTCCAGCCGGCGCCGAGCCCGAGGTCGAGCCGGCCGCCCGAGAGGGTGTCCACGGCAGCGGCCATCTTGGCGAGGAGGGCCGGATGGTAGAAGGTCAGCGGCGAGACCATCGGGCCGAAGCGGATGCGCTTCGTGCGGGTGGCGAGCGCCGCGAGCGACGTCCACGTCTCGAGCGACGGGCGCCTGGACTCGCCGCCGAGGCCGGTCAGGTGGTCGGAGCGGCACAGCGACTCGTAGCCCAGGTCCTCAGCGGCCTGCCCCAGCCGGAACCAGCGCTCCCACGTGAGCCCTTCCTGCCCTTCGATCATGATCCCGACCTTCATGGATGTGCCTCCTCGGCTTGACACCTTACAGCATCCAAGGCCAAATGGGGCCGCCATGTCGTCAGCCGAGCCGCAGCCGCGACTGGTCCTGCTGGTTCCGACGACGACCTACCGCACCGAGGACTTCGTCGAGGCCGCGCGCCGCCTCGACGTGGACCTGGTGGTGGCGGCCGAAAAGCCCAGCACGCTGGCCGCCGCGCTACCCGATCATCTCCTGACGCTGCCCTTCAACGACCCTGCCGCTTCGGCCGCGCTCATGCGCGACTACGCGCGCGACCACCCGGTCGCCGCGGTCGTGCCGGTGGACGACGCCACGACCGTGGTGGGCGCCGCCATCGGCCAGGCGCTGGGGCTTCGCGCCAACGCGATCTCCGCGGTCAGCGCCACGCGGAACAAGCACGAGATGCGCGACGCGCTGGCGCGGAGCGGGGTGCCCCAGCCCGGCTTCGCGGTCTTCTCCGCCGCGTGCGACGCGCGGGCCGCGGCGGCGCGCGCCCGCTTTCCGTGCGTGCTCAAGCCGCTGGTCCTTTCGGCCAGTCGCGGCGTCATCCGCGCCGACACGCGGGACGAGTTCACCGCGGCCTGGACGCGCATCGCGGCGATCCTCGCCGAGCCCGATGTCCGGGCGCTCGGAAGCGCCGCCTCGAAGATCCTCGTGGAGGACTTCGTGCCCGGCGTCGAAGTATCGCTCGAGGGGATGCTGACGGAGGGGAATCTGACGACGCTCGCCATCTTCGACAAGCCGGACCCGCTCGACGGCCCCTTCTTCGAGGAGACGATCTACGTCACGCCCTCCCGTCTGCCCGCGGCGGCCCAGCGGGCGGTCACGGACTGCGCCGGGCAGGCAGCCCGGGCGCTCGGGCTGTCGGACGGGCCCGTTCACGTCGAGATCCGTATCAATGATGCGGGGCCATGGCTCATCGAACTGGCCGCCCGCTCCATCGGCGGGCTGTGCTCGCGCACGCTCACCTTCGGCACCGGCATGTCGCTCGAGGAGATCATCCTGCGCCACGCGCTGGGCTGGCCGATCGCCTCGCTCGAGCGCGAGCGCCCCGCCGCGGGCGTCATGATGATCCCGATCCCGCGGGGCGGCGTCCTCGAAGAGGTCCGCGGCCTGGACGCCGCCCGCGCCGTCGCCGGCATCGAGGATGTCACCATTTCCATCCCCACGGGGCACGCTGTCGTCCCGCTGCCCGAGGGCTCCCGCTACCTCGGCTTCATTTTCTCGCGCGCCGCGACACCCGCCGAGGCCGAAGCCTCCCTGCGCGGCGCCCATGCGCTGCTGGAGATCAGGATCCGATAGGCGACGCGACGAGACGGCGACCGACCACGATGCGCGGCCTTTCAGCTTACCCGGAGGCAGATCATGCGCAAGCGGTTTGACCTGGTCGTAATCGGTTCCGGCCCGGCCGGAGAAAAAGGGGCCGCTCAGGCTGCGTACTTCGGAAAGAGCGTTGCGCTCATCGAGCGGTCTGACTATCTCGGCGGAACCGGGATCAACACCGGCACCGTGCCTTCGAAGACGCTGCGTGAAACAGCATTGTACTTTTCCGGGCTGCGGCAGCGCGGCCTGTACGGGATCGATTATTCCCTCAAGGAGCGCCTCACCGTCGGGGATCTCATGCGGCGCCAGCAGGACGTGGTCGAGATGGAACGAGCCATCGTAAAAGCCAACATGGAGCGGCACAACGTCGAAGTCTTCCGCGGAGCGGCGCGTCTCAAGGACGCCCACACCGTCGCATTCCGGAGACCCGACGGATCCGAGGACGAGGTGACCGGTGACATCATTCTGATCGCCACGGGGTCATCCCCCTTCCGCCCCGCCGGGATTCCGTTCGACAGCCACAGGATCTACGACTCCGATTCCATTCTTCACATGAGGATGATCCCGAAGACCATGGTGGTGATCGGCGGCGGCGTCATCGGATGCGAATACGCCTGCACGTTTTCAGCGCTCGGCGTTCAGGTGACGCTGGTGGAAAGCTCCAACCGGATCCTTCGCTTCGTAGATTCCGAGATCGCCGATCGCCTGCGGATCAGGCTGGAACTGCTGGGGCTGCGCTTCGTGTTCAACGATCGCTTGCAGCGCGCGGACGTGCTTCCGGACCGGACGCGGCTTGAATTGAGGAGCGGCGAGATCCTCGAGTGCGAGATCGCGCTGATTGCGGCGGGGCGGCAGAGCAATGTCCAGGGCATGGGGCTGGAAGAGCTGGGCATGGCGCTGGGCGAACGCGGGCTGATCCTGGTGAACGAACAATTTCGAACGACCGTGCCCAACATCTATGCGGCGGGTGATGTGATCGGGTTCCCCGCGCTGTCCTCCGTGTCTATGGAGCAGGCGCGCGTCGCGATGGTTCACGCGTTCGACCTCGCCTACAAGGAAAACATCGGGACCGTCCTGCCGCTGGCCATCTACACCATTCCGGAGATCTCCCTCGCGGGATTGACCGAGGATGCCTGCCGCGAGAAGAACATTCCCCATCTTGCCGGCCGTTCCTACTTTGACAAGAGCCCGCGCGGACAGATCATCGGGGACACCAGCGGCATGCTGAAGCTCGTCTTCTCTCCGCCGGACAAGAAATTGCTCGGAGTCCACCTCATCGGGGAGATGTCATCGGAGCTCGTGCACATCGGCTCGCAGGTCATCGCCGCGGGCGGCACCATCGATGTCTTCATCGACAGCGTGTACAACTATCCGACTCTCTCGGATTCCTACAAGTACGCGGCCTATGACGGGCTGGGGAATCTGCGAACCTGGCGCGCCTCCGAGAAGCCCTAGCCTGACGGGAGGGTGTTCGCGCAGCGAGGCCTCCGCCGATCCGGCGCGACCGGGTCGGGCCGAGAGTGACGCCGCGGGAGTCGATCGAGTCAGCTTTGAGGACGCGCGCTCTGCTACCGCGACTCCAGCCGCTGGAGAGAGGTGAGCCGCCTGTAGATTCCGTCAGGCCGGGCGAGAAGCTCGACGTGGCGGCCCGTTTCCGCAATGCACCCCTCGTGCACGACGACCACCCGTTCCGCGCTCCGGATCGTGCGCAAGCGGTGCGCGATGATCAGCAGGGTCCTTCCGGCCATGAGCGCCGTGAGGGCCTCCTGGATGAGGGATTCGCTCTCGGCGTCGAGCTCCGAGGTCGCCTCGTCGAGGAGCAGAATGGGCGGATCCTTCAGGAAGGCCCGGGCGATGGCGATGCGCTGGCATTGCCCGCCGGAAAGCTTTACGCCTCGCTCACCCACGACTGTTTGATACCCGGCGGGCTGCGCCATGATGAAGTCGTGGGCGTGAGCGCGGCGCGCCGCGTCCTCGACCTCCCTGCGGGTCGCGCCGGGTTTCCCATAGGCGATGTTGTACTCGAGCGTATCGTTGAAGAGAAAGGTTCCCTGCGTGACGACGCCGAAAAGGGCGCGCAGAGAGCCGACCGTGACCTGTCTCAGGTCGTGCCCGTCGATCGTAATGCGTCCGGATGTGACGTCGTTGAGGCGAGGCAGGAGATCGAGGAGGGTGGATTTCCCGGCTCCCGAGAGGCCGACCAGAGCCACCTTTTCGCCTCGGTGAACCGTCAGCGAGATATTCCGAAGCGCCTCCCTCTCGGCGCCGGGGTAGCGGAATGACACGTCCTCGAACGCGATCCGGTCGCGGAACTCGGTGAGCGCCCGGGCGTCCGCAGCATCAACGATGGATGGCGGCGTGTCCAGGATTTCAAACACGCGCTCCACGGAACCCAGGGATTGCTGCACGCTGTTGATCGAGCGAGTGAGCTCCCGGACGGCGCGCTGGAGGAGCCCGACCGCGGCCATGAACGAGAACGCCTCGCCGGGGGTCAGGGTGCCCGCGATCACCAGCGAGCCGGCATACCACACGATGCCGACGATGCTGAAGGCGCCGAGGACTTCCATGATGGCCTTGGAGAGCTCGTCGACATGGATGTCCTTGAGGGCCAATCTCAGCAGCCCATCGTTGAGCCGGTTCCAGCGCGTCTCCTCGAGCTCCTCACGATTGAAGGCCTTGACGGTCTTGGCGCCGGTAAAGGACTCTTGCAGGAACACGTAGAGCTCGGCGATCCGCTCCTGTGTCCTCCGATTGATCCGGTACAGCCGTCTTCCCAGCGCCCAGACGGTGACCGCGAGCGCCGGGAACCCCACGAGGACGATGAGCGTGAGCACCCAGTTGCGGACGAACATCACGATGAGCATCGCAATGATCGTCCCAACCCTGCGAATGGCTCCCATGAAGATATTGGAGAAGAGCCGGCTGATGCGGTTGACGTCGGAGACGACCCGCGCTCGGAGCTCACCCGAGTGCCGGGAAATGAAAAACGACACGGGCATGCGCTGTATGTGGGCGTAGAGTTCGCGGCGCAACCGGGCCACCGCACGCTCTCCGGCGGCCGCCAGGAAGTAGCCCTCGCCGTAGGCTGTCGCGCCCTTGAGGAGCGATACGCCGAGGATGGCCAGCGGCACCAGCTTGAGCATGGTGACGTCACGACTGATGAAGATGCCGTCCATGACGGGCTTCACCAGCCAGGCGATCGCCCCGCCGAGGCTCCCGGCCAGCAAGGCGCAGATCGCTCCGGCGCTGACGGTCCGCCAGTGCTCTATCAGGTACGGTTTCAGCCGGAGGAGAACGCTATACTGCGGCTTCACGTCCACACACCTTGCCAGAGCCAATGCGAGACTTCAAGTTTCACGGGCGAACGGGTCAAGCGGCGCGCATACTTCGGGGCGTGGTATCCTCGTCGTCACGCGTCCCTGCGCCGCTCGCGAGCACCCACGAGTGTGGAGCCTTGGTTCGAGCCGGTCGCGGAGGATCTCGATATGGGCAATCCCGTGTTTGACGCGCAGGCCTCCGCCGATACCGAAAGCCGGGTGTCACAATGTGCGGGATAGCAGGCATCCTGCGCAGGCACGGCCCGGCTGACGAGGACTCGTTGCGACGCATGGCGGCGGCGCTCGCGCACCGCGGCCCTGATGACCTCGGCGTCCACGTGGCGGGACCCCTCGGGCTCGCCCAGCGCCGGCTCTCGATCATCGATCTCGAGCACGGCCACCAGCCCATGGTCGACGAGAGGTTCGCGCTCGTCGCGAACGGCGAGATCTACAATTACATCGAGCTCCGCGCGGACCTCAAGGAGCGCGGCCGGCGGTTCGCGACGGGGTCGGACAACGAGACCATTCTGCACGGCTATGCGCTCGACGGGCTCAAGAGCCTCGCATCGCTGAACGGGATGTTCGCGTTCGCGCTCTACGATGCCCAGAGCGGCGAGCTCGTGCTTGCGCGCGACCGTCTCGGCATCAAGCCTCTCTACTACGCCGAGCTGCCGGATCGGTTGCTGTTCGCCTCGGAGCTGAAGGCGCTCCTCGCGGTATGGCCTGGCGAGGCCGAGCTCGACCCGCGCGCGCTGGTGCAATACCTGCAGAACCGCTTCAACAGCGGCGACACGGGCTTGGTGCGCGGCATTCACCGCCTGCGCCCCGGCACCGCGCTGGTCGTCGATGCCGGGCTCAGGCTGCGCGAGCACCGCTACTGGTCCCCGCTCGACGTGCGGCCCCGCGAGGTCGACTTCGAGCAGGCCGTGGGGGAATTCGAGTCCCTGTTCCGGCAGGTGATGCTGGAGCATCTGCGCTCGGACGTGCCGTACGGGCTGTTCCTGTCGAGCGGCGTCGACTCGGGCTCGCTGCTGGCCATGGTGAGCGAGATGAGCGGGAGACCCGTGCGTACCTTCTCGGTCGGCTACGAGGGCACATCCGCCGGGGACGAGCTTTCCCATGCCACGACCCTCGCCCATCGTTTCGGCGCCACGCACACCGAGATCGTGCTCGACCGCGACGCCGTCTTCCGGCGCCTGCCGTACACCGTCTGGTCCACCGATGATCTCCTGCACGACTACGCGAGCTTGCCGACGTCGTTCCTGGCGGAGCACGCGGCCCGGGAGCTGAAGGTGGTCCTGACGGGCGAAGGGGGCGACGAAGCCTTCGCCGGCTACGGTCGCTACCGGCGCAATGCGCTCCAGCGGTGGGCGAAGAACCTGATCGCCCCGGGCTCGGGCGGCTTCCGCACCCGCGGCTACTGGCTCGACCGCTGGGCGCAGCAGGCTTTCGGCCCCGAGCTGCGGGGCGCATCGGGCGCCCGCCGCGATCCGTTCATCGCCGCCTGGCAGGCCGCGCCTCAGGACTGGAGCCACGTCTCTCGCTCTCAGTATGTCGACCTCGTCACCTATCTGGCCGATGACCTGCTGGTGAAGGTCGATCGCGTGCTGATGGGGTTCGGCCTCGAAGGCCGGGTGCCATTTCTCGACCAGCGCGTGGTCGAGTTCGGCCTGGCGCTGCCGGACGCCCTCAAGGTTGGCGGCCGGGACGGCAAGCTGGTCTTGAGGCGCTGGGCCGAGCGCCGCCTGCCGCGCGAGCACGTGTGGCGGCGGAAGCGCGGCTTCACCGTGCCGATCCGACAGTGGTTTCGTGGAGAGGTGCTCGACCAGCTCGCCATCCGACTGCCTCGGAGCCGCGTGATCCAGCAATGGTTTCGTCCCGAAGGTGTCACCGCGCTGGTGCGCGAACAGCTGGCGGGCGGCAACGCCAGCCGCGCCATCTGGGGGATGATGCAGCTCGCGATCTGGCACCGCATCTTTGTCGAGGGCCACACGCCGGGGCGTGACGAGGATCCGCTCGACTGGATCGCGTGACGGGGGTGTGAACCGAAGCGTCGGCTCACGCTGCGCGACCGCACCGACGCCGTCACGCCTCGTTCCCGCCCCGCGTCGTTGCTTGCCGCGGGCTCGAGCGGCAGGCTACCCGGGCCGGCGGCGGCAGAGATTCCACGGGGAGGATTTCATGGGCACGACCGAGATCCTGGCGCATCACATCGTCGAGACCACGTACGACTCCTTGCCGGCCGAGGTGGTGCGAGCGGCCAAGGACGTCATCCTCGACGGCGTCGGCGTGATGCTGGCCGGCTCGCAGGAGGAGCCGCCTCGCATCGTCGCCGAGCACGCGCGCGAGATGGGCGGCCTGCCCCTGTGCACCGTCTTCGGCCTTGGTCTTCGGACCTCGCCGCCCACGGCGGCCTTCGTCAACGGAGTCTCGGGCCACGTGCTCGACTACGAGCCCATGTGGCACCCCGCGACCCACGCCACCTCCCCCACCTTGCCCGCCATCCTCGCCCTCGGCGAGACGCTCCCCGTCTCCGGCAAGGACGCGATCACCGCGCTCGCCGTGGCGTTCGAGGTGCAGGGACGCCTGCGCCTCGGCGGCTTTCGCAGCGAGCGCATGGAGCGAACAGGATTTCATCCGCCCGGCACCGTGGGCCCGCTCGGCGCGGCCGCCGCCGGCGCCGTGCTCCTTGGGCTCGACGTGCAGCACACGCGCTGGGCGCTCGGCCTGGCAGCCAGCCGGAGCGGCGCGCTCGCGGCCAACATCGGCAGCATGGCCAAGTCGTCGCACTGCGGCAATGCCGGGCGCATGGGCCTCGAGGCGGCGCTGCTGGCGGCCAAGGGGTTCACCGCCAACGACGACATCCTCGAGGCGCCGTCGGGCTGGGCGCAGGTCTTCCACCGGGACGGGTTCGACTTCGCCGCGGCCGAGGCCTTCGGGCGTCCCTGGCGCATGGTGGACCCGGGCCTGGCCACCAAGAAGCATCCCTCGCAGTACGGCACCCATCGAGGCATCGACGCGGCCCTCGAGATCTCGCGGAAGCCCGGCCTCGACCCTGCCGAGATCACCCACGTCCTGGTCCGCGGGCCGGTGATGTCGTACATCGACCGGCCGTTCCCGAAGACCGGCCTGGAAGGGAAATTCAGTTACCAGTACACGGTGTCGGCGGCCCTGCTCGATGGTCACGTGGGCATCGATACCTTCCGCGACGCGCGCCGCTTCTCCCCGGACATGGAAGCGATGCTGCGCAAGGTCGAAGTGCGCATGGACGCCGCCATTCCCGCCAACTTCGAGGAGATGTGGGTGGAGGTGACGGCGCGCACGCGCGACGGCCGCGAGCTCCAGGCGCGCTGCGACCGGCCGCGCGGCATCTGGGGCAACCCGCTCACGCGCGAGGAGCGCCTGACCAAGTTCCGGAGCACGGCGGGCGTTCTGCTCGCCCCCGCGGATGTGGAAGAGGCCCGCACCCTGATCGAGACGCTGGAGACCGTGCCGAGGTTGCGCGATCTCATCGCCGTGCTGCAGCGGGGCGGTTGAGCCGCGCCTTCCCGGAAGGACGAACATGAACGAGACACGCACCCTGGCCCGGTTCGTGGCCGAGACGCAATTCACCCATCTGCCCCGCGGGCTCGTCGACAACTGCAAGATCGCCGTTCTCGACGCGCTCGGCGCCGGCTTCGTCGGCGCGGTGCAGCCGTGGGCCGAGCGCATCGTGGCCGTCGTGCGCGAGCTCGGCGGCGCGCCCGAGGCCTCCGTGATCCACCACGACTGGCGCGCGGACGTCTCGCGCGCCGCCTTCGCCAACGGCGTCCTCATCGGCGCCTTCGAGTGCGAGCCGCTCACCGGGTCGCACGCGAGCGGCACCGTGCTGCCGGCGGCGCTGGCGGTGAGCCAGCGGGAGCACCTCGACGGCGCGCGGTTCCTCACCGCGCTGGCGGTGGGATTCGAAGTCTCCGCGCGGCTCGCGCGGACGGCGGTCGGGCTCGAGACGGTACGCGGGTTCCACAACCCGGGCACGCAGGGGCCGTTCGGCGCGGCGGCCGCGGTGGGCAAGCTCTACGACCTCGACGCCCTACGGCTCACGAGCGCGCTTGGCATCGCGGGCTCCTCGAGCGCCGGGCTCCTGGAGTTCGCGTGGAGCGGCGGCGACACCAAGCGGCTGCATCTCGGGCGCGCGAGCCAGCTCGGCCTCGAGAGCGCCTTGCTCGCGCGCGGCGGTGTCCGCGGTCCGGCGACGGTGCTCGAGGGCCGCTCCGGCTACTTCAACGCGTTTTCGACGCCGCCCCGTCTGGAGAAGCTCCTCGAGGGGCTCGGCGCCCAGTGGGCCATCGAGCCGCCGTGGCTCAAGTCGTACGCGACGCACGTCACCCACCAGGCGGTCGTCGAGGCGATCCAGGGCCTCAAGCGCGAACATGCCCTCGATCCCCGGCGGATCACGCGCGTGGTGATCCGCGGCGCGCCGCGGATCATGGAGGAGCGCCACACGGCGCGCGCGCCCGAGGACGTCCTCGGGGGCCAGTACAGCCTGCCCTTCACGGCGGCGGTGGCGCTGACACGGGATCTCTCCGACCCGCTCGTCTACAACGACGCCGCCGTGCGCGACCCGCTCGTGCGCGACCTGGCGCAGCGGATCGAGCTGGTGCCGCTCGCGGAAGGATCCCACGACGCGCCGGGCGTCTGGCCCGCCGAGGTGCTCGTCGAGTGCGGGACCGAGCGCCACGCGCGTCACACGCGGCCCTACAAGGGCTCGCCGCCCAATCCCTTCACGTGGGACGAGGCGTGCGAGAAGTTTCGGCGCTACACGGGTTCGGTCGTCGGCGCGCCGCGCGCGACGGCGATCATCGAGGCCGTCAGCGGCCTGGAGCGGGCGGCCGACATGGCCGACGTCGCGCGGCTCGTGGCCCTCGCCTGAGCCAGGTGCGCGGCGCCGCTGGCGCCGGAAGGAGCACGAGAGACCGCCAGGGGCCGAGGGTTTGGTAGAATGCGCCATGCGCGCGACCGCGATCCTTGCGCAGTTCGCCGCCACGACGCCGCCCGGCGCGATTCCCGAGGAAGCGCGTGCCGCCGCAGGGCGCCACCTCCTGGACTGCGCGGGGGTGTCCCTGGCCGCCTCAGTCGAGCCGCCAGGGCTCATGGCCGCCCAAGTGGTGCGCGAGGCCGGCGGCACCCCGGAGGCGCGCCTGCTGGGGAGCGGCATCTCCACCTCGGCCCTCGAGTCGGCCTGGGGCAATGGCGTCCTGGCCCATCTGCTGGATTTCGATGACACCGGGTTCTCCCACCCTACCGCCTGCATTCTCCCCGCCGCTCTGGCAGTGGCCGAGCGGCGTCATGCCACCGGACAGGAGCTCGTGGCGGCCCTCGTGGTCGGCTTCGAGGTCTTCGAGCGTCTCGCGGTCTCGGCGCGGCCCCACGAGCCCGCGCTCCGGGCCCGCGGCTATCATCCCACCTCGATCTACGGTTGCCCCGCCGCCGCCGCGGCCGCCGGGCGGTTGCTGGGGCTCGACCCCGGACAGATGGGCGTGGCCCTGGGACTGGCGGCAGCGAATGCCGGTGGTCTCACGCAGCACTTCGGCACCTGGGGCAAGGGCGTCCACGCCGGCAACGCCGCGCGCGCCGGGATCACCGGCGCGCTGCTGGCAGCGAAAGGCTACTCGTGCGACGCCGAGGTGCTGGAAGGGCCATACGGCTTCTTCAACGCCATCCACGGCCAGGGCAACTACGACCTGAGCCTTATCGGCGACCGCCTCGGCCAGCACTGGGCCATCGTGGAGCCGGGCCTCACCATCAAGCGCTACCCTGCCTGCGGCGGCGTGCTGCGCGCCGTGGATGCCGCGCTCGCCCTGCGCGAGGAGCATCGCATCACCGTCGAGCGGGTCGAGCGCATCGAGGTGGAGACCCACCCCGATCTTTTGAACACCGTGCGCTTTGTCGCCCCGCTCGAGGGCTTCCGCGGCAAGTTCAGCCTGGACTACTGCGTCGCCGCGGCCGTCCTGGACGGGCGCCTCGACCTGGACTCCTTCACCGATGCGTACGCCGGGAGCCCGCGCATGCGCTCTGCGCTCGCCATGGTGAAGGTGGTGCATCGCCCCGAGTGGGGCGACAGCTGGTTCGCGCGGCGACAGAACCCCGTCACCATCTACCTCAGGGACGGCGGCCCGGTGCGCAAGGAGGTCGAGCACCCGCGCGGGAGCCCTCGCAACCCGATGACCCGCGACGAGCGGCTTGACAAGTACCGCGGGTGCGCCGGCCGCGCGCTGCCGTCTTCGCAGGTGGAGCGCTCGATCGATCTGCTGGAAGGGGTGGAGAAGGTCGACGACGTGTGTGCGCTCGTCGACGGCCTCGTGGTCGCCCCCGTGAGGTAGGTGGGACCGTCAGGACCGAGGAGGACCAGCATGAGACGCTTTGCATTGCTCCCGGTCACGTTCGTGATTCTGGCCCTCGTGGTCCCGGCAGGGGCGCAGGAGAAGCCACGGCAGGGCGGCGAGCTCGTGTTCGTCGTGCCCTCCGAGCCGCCGTCCTACGACGCGCATCACGAGGAGACGTTCGGCGTCATCCACCCGCTGGCGCCCCACTACAGCACGCTCGTGCGTGTGGATCCGTTCGACAGGACGGGTACGAGGATCGTCGGCGACCTCGCCGAGTCCTGGGCCGTCTCGAAGGACGGGCGCACATATACCTTCAAGCTCCGGCGCGGCGTCAAGTTCCACGACGGCGGCGAGCTGACGTCGAGGGACGTCAAGGCGTCGCACGACAAGATCATCTCGCCGCCCGCTGGGGTGTCGTCTCACCGGCAGGGGCAGTACCTCAACGTCGAGAGCGTGGAGGCGCCCGATGCCCTGACGGTCGTGTTCCGGCTCAAGTGGCCGCAGAGCTCGTTCCTCGCGTCGCTGGCCTCGCCCTTCAACTGGATCTACAAGGCCGACATCCTCGCCAGGGACATGCACTGGTACGAGAAGAATGTCATGGGCACCGGGCCCTTCAAGTTCGTGGAGCACGTGAAGGGCTCGCACTGGATCGGCAAGAAGAACCCGGACTACTGGGACAAGGGCAAGCCCTATCTGGACGGCTACCGCGCGATCTTCATCTCTTCGTCGTCGGCCCAGGTGGCCGCGATCCGCGGCGAGCGGGCCCACATCCAGTTTCGCGCCTTCTCACCCGCCGAGCGTGACAGCCTCATCAACGCGCTCGGGCCGAAGGTGACGGTCCAGGAGTCGCCGTGGGACTGCTCGATCATGGTCGCGCTCAACCACGACAGGAAGCCCTTCGACGACAGGCGCGTGCGCCGCGCGCTGAGCCTGGCGCTCGACCGCTACCAGGGCTCGGAGGCGCTCTCGAAAATCGCGGTGGTGAAAGGCGTGGGCGGCATCCTCGTGCCCGGCACGCCGTACGCCGCGTCGCCCGCGGAGCTCGAGAGGGTGGCCGGCTACGGGAGAGACATCACGAAATCGCGGGCCGAGGCGAGGCGGCTCCTGAAGGACGCCGGGGTGCCGGAGGGCTTCTCCATCACCTACAAGAACCGCGGCATCCCGATGCCCTACGAGCCGATCGCCGTCTGGCTGATCGACCAGTGGCGA
>Ga0335084_10004931_pt1 | contig 13177 bp, 14 predicted proteins | sample Lox_Sample_44_FD_206721 | JGI IMG/M metagenome (GOLD analysis project Ga0335084, IMG submission 206721) | Soil microbial communities from Loxahatchee National Wildlife Refuge, Florida, United States - Lox_Sample_4.4 | ecosystem: Environmental > Terrestrial > Soil > Wetlands | place: USA... | reverse complement strand
TCGAACGACAGTCGGAGTGGCTGCGCGGACATCGGTAGTCGCCTCCAACTGTCCACGCCCGCCGCGGCGCGCGGGTGCGGGCCCGGCAGAGTTCGATGTACCGAGTCGCCCGCTCGAGCGATCGGGAACGGGCCCCGCCGGGCCGAGGCCTGCCGAGCGCCTCGGGAGCACATTCACGGCGCTAGTCGCAAGTGAATCCGGTCGTTGGGGACTTCACGTCGAATTGACTGGCAATCCCGAGCGATCCGGACGATATTACGTGTGTCTTCGGTTGCCTGTGGATGTGCCGTGCATATTCAGATTCCGCCAGAGACTCTCTGGCGGTTTTTTTGTGCGTGGCCGCTCGCGATCGAGACACCGGTCAAGTTGACCGACCGTAGCCGCGGCGTGATTCGCGGCAAGTGCGGGTCGAAAGACCCGGATACAACAGGAGTTTCAAGTGGCTACTGGTACCGTGAAGTGGTTCAACGAGGCGAAGGGCTTTGGCTTCATCACCCAGGCGGATGGCGGAGAGGACGTGTTCGTCCACTTCTCGGCCATCAACGGCGAGGGTTTCAAGACGCTCGCGGAGGGTGAGTCGCTTCAGTTCGACGTGACCCGAGGCCCGAAGGGTCTGCAGGCCTCAAACGTTCGCAAGGCCTGAAACGCCCGAGGTACCACCTCGCGCTGCCGGGGCGGCGTCCGCAAGGACGCCGCCCTCGGCGTTTGTGGGCGATCGTGACGACGGGCACAACGCGCACCCCCGCACGTCGCCACAGCACGGGCAGACCCAAGGCCGAGGTTGGTGAAGGAAGCCGCCATCGGGCGGCTCGCGGTCGAAACGCCTTGCGGCCGCTCGAGTGCAGCGTCATCCTCTCGGTGTCCTCCCCAATCCCCCGTGTCACGGTGTTGAGGACGGTCTTATACAGCAGGAAGTGGGACCGGTGCCGCGATGCACAATCTGTCTCCCCTCCGTCTCAGGCTGCGATCGGGCAATCATGCCCCGAATCCATGCGTCGTAGCGTGCGCACTTCTCATCGTCCTGCCCTTGATGATGGGCTGCGGCAAGCGCTCGGTCAGCGGCCTGGTCACGGCCCCGGAGGGGCCGCGGGAGCCGGTGCCGCCCGGCGAATGGACACAGACCACCGGCCCCGGCGGCGGAGAAGTTCTGAGCCTGACCGTCCACGGCACCAGCATCATCGCCGCGGTATCGGGCGCCGGTGTCTTCCGCTCGACCGACGATGGCGACAGCTGGACCGCAGCCAACAATGGTCTGCAGAACGCTGGGGTCGGCGTGCTTTCGGTTAGCGGCAGCAGCATCCTCGCGGGAGCAGGAGGGGCGGTGTATCGATCCACCGACGATGGTGTCAGCTGGACCCCCACTGGCACCGGTCTGACGGGTACTTGGGTCCAGGCACTGGCCGTGAGCGGCACCAGCTTGTTCGCCGGGACCTACCACGACGGCGTATTCCGCTCGACCGATGATGGCGCCAGTTGGACCGCAGCGGATACGGGCCTGATCGACGAGCGGGTCCAGGCCCTGGCCGTCAGCGGCACCAGCCTGTTCGCCGGGACCTACGGCGGCGTATACCGGTCGACCGACGGCGGCGCCCACTGGACGGCGGCTAATGTCGGGTTGACGGATTGGGCTGTGTCGTCAGTTACCTCGCTGGCCGTCAGCGGCACCACCCTTTTCGCTGGGACTTGGCATGGGTTGTTCCGCTCGACCGACAACGGTGACACCTGGGTGGCGATCGGCGCCGGTCTGCCGGACCCACGTATTCGCGCCCTCGCCCCGAGCGGTACAGAGCTATTTGCTGGAACCGGAGGCAGCGGCGTGTTCCGCTCGACCGACAACGGGAGCACTTGGACTGCCGCAAGCGCCGGCTTGACGACGACGGACGTCCATGCCCTTGCCGCCACCGGCACGAGCCTTTTCGCCGGGACATATGTCAGCGGAGTATTCCGCTCGACCGACGCCGGAGCGAATTGGATCGCGGCCAGCAGCGGCATTGTGGTTACAAAAGTCACCGCCCTGGCGGTGAGCGGAACGACCATCTTCGCCGGTCAATTGGACGGCGGCGTATTCCGTTCGTCCGATGAAGGCGCCCATTGGGAGGCGGTCAGCAGTGGGCTGACGAACGTTTGGATCACTGGGCTCTCCCTGAGTGGCACGACCATTTTCGCCGGGACGTACCAAGCGGGGATCTTCCGTTCAACCGACAACGGCAGCCATTGGACGGACGTCAGCGGCGCACAGTTGGCGGGCGCGTATGTCACTGCACTCAGCGTCAACGGCACGACCCTGTTCGCGGGGACGGACGCGGGCGGCGTGTTTCGCTCAGTTAACAACGGCAGCAGTTGGATCGCAGTGAAAGGTGCAACCGGCAATCCCGTCGGCGCGATTGCAATGAAGGACGGGATACTGTTCGTTGCGGACTTGGGAAACGGACTGCTGCGGTCTACCGACAATGGCGCCAGCTGGCGCGCGGTTAATGCCGGCCTCGGGAGCAGCTTCGTCTATTCCCTTGTTGTGTGCGACGGGCAGTTGTTCGCGGGAACGCTTGGCGGAGTATTCTGCTCGACCAACAACGGCGCCAGTTGGTCCGCGGCCAGCAATGGCCTCTCCGACAAACTAGTCCTGGATCTGGCCGTCAGCGGCACCAGGCTTTTCGCCGCGACCTACGGCCGCGGCGTGTTCTGCTCGACTGACGACGGCGCCGGTTGGGTGGCGCTCCAAGGCGGTGTATCGCGGTTCGAGGTGCACGCCCTCGCGGTCACCGGCACAGGCCTGTTCGCCGGAACCTATGGCAGCGGGGTCTGGCGGCATCCGCTGAAGTAGTGGGTCACGCGCCGACGGCGTCCTCGACTTCGGCGGAGTTGCCACGGCTGCCGCAAGCGCCTGCGCAGAGTGCCGCGTTCTCGGGCGCCGAGGCCGGCGCCGTGGCGGTGAGCATCGGCCTTGCGGCGTTTCCCAAGGATGGCAAGGAGCCCGAGGCGGTGGTCGCGGCGGCGGCGCGAGCGCTCGGGATCGCCCAGGGCAGAAGCGGCGACGGGGACGCGAGCGCGGCCTAGCTTGGAGTAGGCCGCTTCCTCATTGCAGCACCACCGCCCGCGCGTGACGGACCTCGTTCCCCTGCACCAGCCGTAGCAGGTAGACCCCGGGCGGGACACGCGCCCCGTCGCCGAGGTGAACCAGGTGCCGGCCGGGGCCGAGCGCGCCGACCTCGCGCAGGCGGAGCCTCGTGATTCGATGGTCCTCGTACGAGATCCGGATCGCGAAGGCCAGCGCGGTGAACGTGATCGCGAGGGCGAAGAGCCCCCTCTGCAGGGCCAGCGCCCCACGCGTCCGGCGCAGGGCGCGCATCTCCAGCTCGGGCGGAAGCGCGGGCGCGAGTCAGGCGATTTCGGGCTCGGCTCGGTTGAGTGTTCTACAGGTCGCCCGCTACGATCGTAACATGCTTGATCTGCCCTCGATCGTGGTTTTCGCCAGTTGGGCCCTGTTCGCCGTCACCTGGTTCATCGCCGCGCTGTTCGTGAAGCGCACGGTGGAGCGAAGTTGGAGCTTCGGTCGATCGTCGATGATCGTGGTGCTCGCGGTCGGTTACTGGATTGCGCGCAACCGACAACTCATCGGAGCTCGCCAGTTGTGGACACCCACCCCGTCCATCGAGTGGCTGGCCGCGGCCGTGGTGCTCGTGGGTTTGTGGGTCACGCTGTGGGCCCGCTTCGCGCTCGGGCGAAATTGGAGCGGCACCGTCACGTTCAAGCAGGATCACGAGCTGATCGAGCGAGGTCCGTATCGCTACGTCCGCCACCCGATTTACACGGGCATCCTGGTCATGGCGCTCGGCACAGCCATGCTGCACGCATGGCTCTCGCAGTTCCTGTTCTGCGGAGTCCTCTTGATCAGCCTCTGGCTCAAGCTCCAGGCGGAGGAGCAGCTCCTCACGCGCCACTTCCCCGAGGCGTACCCGCGTTATCGCGAGCGCGTGCGCGCGCTGATCCCGTTCGTGCTGTAGGCGCTTGCGGAGTCAGCGACGGCGTCAACAAACTTCGCCCCACAACCGTCATGAAAGCGGTCGGGCTCTCACCACGAACCGCCTCGGCGCTCGCCGCCCCCGCCACGGTCGAAAGTCCGGCCGCGACGAGCACCGCCGCGCGGGCGAGTCTCGGGCCGATGGTGCTCGGATTCCATCGCATCGCTTGTTCCCCCGTCCTGGTGCGCTGGAAGGTGAAGAACACTGGGGGCAGATGCGCGTCGCATGGGACAGCTCCGCGGTCGGATCTACCAGGACGAGGGCCGCAGGAAGCCTAAGGAGGGCACGAGGTACTGGGGCAACCACTTCGTTGAGTGCTACGTCATCAGGGGCGGCGTGTGCGTCGCCGCCGACCGCATCGAGGTCCCAATAGGCCCGAAGGAGTTGCCGCCGCGCAGGTCTCCCCTTGGTCTCCCCCTCAATGTCCTCTCCAGTCCATTCCTGTCCATTTCCGGCCAAACGGCGAGGGTGCCCCGGGAACCCGGAACACCCTCTGGCTGACGCACTTTCGCGGTGGGTTGCGGCGATTTAGGTGGTGGCCCCGGCTGGAGTCGAACCAGCGGCACGCGGTTTAGGAAACCACTGCTCTATCCGTCTGAGCTACGGGGCCGTGACGCAAGAGGATAGCGCACAATGCTTGAAGGCCAAATCACGCAGGCACGCGGTCCAGTAGAACTCTGCTCAACCCATGTCCGCACTAGCCGGGATTATTCGCGAAGAGAATGGACGCAAGTGGGCTTGACCCGGCTTTCGTGGACACTTCCCCAGTGAATCGTCTCCGATAACGCGTCAGACGCGCCGCGGCTGGAGCACCAAGTCGGCCGCCGCCTCGGCATCCTTGAGGAGCGTCTTGCGCGGCGTGCCCATCCGCGCACGCATGGTCAGGCCACGAGCAAAATCCGTGATTTGGATCGCGCGCACGGCTACCGGAAAGTCAGGCGGGATGTCTCCCGCGCTGATCCCGTCCCGGAGACGGCGCTCCACCAGTGCCGTGCCGCCCGCGACCGTGCTCTGCAGGAACCGCTGAACCTCAGCGTCATTCACAAGCGGCGCGACGCAGACCACAAGGCAGCCCCGGGCGGACCCTTTCTGGGTCGCACTTTCAACGGCGTGCCTCAGAAAGCCCGCGAGCGAGTCGCGAAGAGACTGCGGCGCGAGGAGCGCCTTGGCAGCGCGAGCGCCCTTCGCCTCTGCGTACGCCCTAAGGGCGCGCAAGAATATCGCCCGCTTGTCCCCAAAGACGGCATAGAGGCTCGGCCGTCCCACACCCATCCCGGCGACGAGATCGTCGATCGTCACTCCGTCGTAGCCCTTCGACCAAAACACCTGGGTCGCCTTTTCGAGCGCGTCCCTCTCGTCGAAGCTGCGCGGTCGACCCCGCGACCTAATGGTCTTTTGAATCATTTAGTTCGAAACTCCTTGACGGTGGCCATCGCACCCACATAATGTAACTGAACAGTTCGAAATTGGCAAGCTGGCCATGGCCTCGCTGGGCCTCACGACCCGACATCCTCCTTCACCACGGAGTCGCCCATGGAACATTCGATCGCACTCGTCACCGGCACCACCTCGGGGCTCGGCTATGCGGCAGCCAGCATGCTCGCCACCAAGGGCTGCCGCCAGGTCATCGTCACCGGCCGCAGCCTTGCCGGGGTCCAGGAGACAGCCGCTCAACTCGCGGCTGAAACCAAGAAACAGGTCCTCACGCCGCTGGAGCTGGATCTGGACTCGCCGTCCAGCGTTCAGTCCGCCCTCGCCGAGCTGGTCAGGCGGGGTCAGCCGATCGATTTCCTCCTGCTCAATGCTGGGATGGTCCCAGGTAAGGAGCGCGTGATCACTGCGGCGGGCGTCGAGGCTTCTCAGGCCCCGCTGATCGGCCATCATCAACTGACTGTCGGGTTGCGCCGCGCCAACCTGCTAAGCCCCGACGCGCGGATTGTCATCGCCGGCGCGGAACCTGCCCGTGGGGGCGTGCCGATGTTCAGCTACACCGATCTGCCAGCCTTCGCGGCCAAGTACTTCCGGGGAGACCGGACCGCGGCCATTGAAGCCCTGATTCGCAACGGGCCAAACGTGAAGTACGTGCCCAACAATACGTACGCCGACGCGAAGCTCATTATCGCTTGGTGGGTCGCGGCGCTGGCGCGCCGGCTACCCTCCGGCATGGCCGTGTACGCTGTCTCGCCCGGTGGGGCGACCGCCACGAAGGTGGTGCGAAACGCTGGCCCGGCGTTGAAGTATCTGATGATCCCAATCGTGAACCTCATTCCCGGCATGAATCAGACGCCGGAGACCGCGGCTCGTCGGTACCTCCAGGCGTCGGAGTTCGGAACCGATGTCTCAGGGCAATTCTTCGCCTCGGCCCAAGGAAAATTCTCAGGCCCGATTGAGGTGCAGCGCCAGCCACACCTCTACGATCACGCCAGCCAGGAAGCCGCGTGGCAGGCCGTCGTCAAGGTCTCCGGCGTCGACTTGTCTCACCCGGCATCCTTGAGCGGGGTGTCCTGAAGGACCACCGATCGCGGCACGGCGCAGCCGGCGCCTCCGAGAGGCCGTACCCCGCGCGCATTCACTCTAGTTGGCTACCCTTTGGCTACCCCCTCAATGGCCCAACGTGTCCGCTCGTGTCCGCCAGTGTCACGTCTCAAACGATCGCCCCGCCCGAACATCTTCGAGCGGGGCCGATTGTTGGCGAGTGCTCCGAAGGACTTACGTGAGGCTACGTGTCTTGCGTAGTTCTCGTCGGTTCTCGATCAGGAACCCCCGTGCGGACAGCAGCGGTCACGAGTGGACACCGATGGTCAGAAGCGGACATCTGGAAGGTTGCTGCCCACCCGGCCAGGACGGCGGGTGGGGCGACCGCGTCAGAGCTGAGAACGACCTATTCCTCGGCCCTCGACCATCGTGCCGCAGGCGGCGCTTCGAATGAGAGGTCCGACGTAACGGAGAATCGCAATCTCGCAGTCGTCCGGGGCTTCATCTTCACCTGCTCCGCCCGTTGCTCTTGGCCTCCTGGTTCATGATCGAGGGCCGATCCTCGGCAAGCGGGCCAACTTGACCGGAGCCAGGCTTGCCGGCCTCGATGTAGCCGGTGACCAGCATCCCTGGCACGAGCCCCTTGGGGTCATCCAGCTCGACGACCGTTTCGAGGATCTTGGTGTCGATGCGCTCCGTCGGATCGTCCGTCCGGGCGTTCTTGCGCCCCATCCTCCGGCCGATCTCGACCACCTTTCCGGTAAACTTCTTCCCGGGATACGCGTCAGCGACAGCGAACGCGGACTGTCCGATCGCGATCCGGCCGATGTCACGCTCGTCGACGTCGATGCGAACACGCAACGCGCCCATGTCACCCATCACCACGAGCGGCTCACCGCCAGGCGACTCGTATTCACCCGCGCGGTACTTGACCTGCAGGATCTCCCCGTCGATGGGCGCCCGAACTGCGAGCTGTTCGAGGTTCGCTCTGGCCTGGTCCCGGCGGGCTTCGTTCGCTCCCACCGTGAGGCGATCGGAATCCGCCTGTTTGTGAGCCTTGTCGAGATCATCCGGAGTGGCCGCGCCGCCCTTAGCTGCCAGCTCGGTGCGGTGGAATGCATCGGCCGACATCTCCGCTCTCGCTCGTACGGCGCCCAGGTCGGCCTCGGCAGCGTTCAACGCCGCCCGTGCCGGCGCGTCCTCGAGCTGCACGAGCAGCGCCCCTCGGGATACCTGCTCGCCCTCGTGAACGAGGATCTCGGCGATCCGGCCGGGGACCGCGGCGGCGACGCTGGTCTCGCGGTGACGCGGCTCGACGATGGCGTTGCCAGCCACCAGCCCCTCTTGCGGCACTGCCGTGCGCTGGTCTTCGCCACCCGCGACCGTCACGGTCCGCTTCGCCTCGACCCGGTCCTTGTCCTTGGGCGCTGTCGACGCCCCGGTCATCGCCGCCCGAACGATGAATACGACCATCGCCGTCAGGACCAGCGCGCCGATGTAGACTCTCCAAGACTTGAGCTTCATTTTGACACCTCCTGAATGCGTCCGTCTTCGATGTGCACAATGCGATCCGCGAGATGGAAGATGCGATTGTCGTGAGTGACCACGACCACGGTCGAACCGTGCGCACGTGCCAGGTTCTTGAGCATCTCGGTGACTTGCAGGCCCGTGTGGCCGTCGAGATTCGCCGTGGGCTCGTCGGCGAGCAGCAGTGGTGGATGACCGGCAATCGCCCGCGCGATCGCCACCCGCTGTCGTTGACCACCGGACAGATCGCGAGGCAAGGAGTTCGCCTTATCGGGAATCCCCACCTCGCCGAGCAACTTCTCGGCCTCGGCGTTCGCGTCATCGGGCTGCCAGCCGCGCAGCTGGAGGACGAGGGCGATGTTGTCCCTCGCACTCAGTGACGCGATCAGGTTGAAGCCCTGGAACACGAAGCCCACCAAGCCGAGCCGCAGCGCCGGCAACTCGTCCTCACGCGCGCCGGCAACGTCTCGATCGAAGAGCTTCACGTGGCCCGCCGTGGGGCGAAGCACGCAGCCGAGGATCGACAAGAGCGTCGTCTTACCACTTCCCGAGGGACCGGAGAGCATGACGAACTCGCCTGCGTCCGCGTGGAAGTCGACTTCCTTGAGCGCCTCGAACGCCGTTGCGCCCGCGCCATACACTTTGCTGAGTCCGCGCACGTCCACGACGTGCGGGCGATCTTCAGTCTGGATCATCGGAACACCATCGCAGGTTCGATGTTGCGAATGCGTGTGAGCGCGAGCAGTGACGCGAGCCCACACAGGAGGACCATCAACAGCGGGGTGCCGGCGTAGGCCTGCCAGGGCAGGACCAGCGCGAACTTGGGCGAGTGCATGTTCTCCACCATCAGCGCGACCATGCGGAGCCCGATCAGGGAGCCAAGCAGGGCGTACACCGACGACTGCACGAGGAGCAGCAGCGCGAGGTCGCGGTTACGACAGCCGATCGCCTTGAGCGTCCCGAACTCCCGGATGTTGTCGATGACCGCCGAGAACATCGAGAGCGAGACGATGATCAGGCCGATGAGCAGTCCGAACAGCGTCGACATGCCGGTTGTAGCCCCGATGCCGGTTTGCACGAGCAAATAGCGAAGTACTCGACTGTGGAACTCCGGAGCGCTCAGCACGAGGTTGCGGGAGACCCTCGCCTGCAGGGCTCGGGCGACCGAGTCCCGATTCGCGCCCGGTGCGACTCCCACCAGGACGAAGCTCGTCTCGTCGGAAGGCGTCCCCATCAGCTCGCGTGCGTGGTCGTACTCAGCAAACGCGTACGCGGGAGCGAAAGGAAGCAGGCCCCACGTGAACCCGCCCACGACCGTGCTATGACCGTTCACCTCGCGCACGCTGCCGAGGTTGAGGCCTCCCAACTGGTCGCGCTGTGAGTCCTCGAAGATCATCGTGTCGGGCCGGCGAAGCGCCGTGACCGAGCCCGCGACGATGTTCCATGGCCCGCCGCGGAAGGCGGGCGACTTCGTCCCAACCAGCGTGACCGGCTCGCTGCCTCCAGCCGGGAGCGACACAGTCGCTCCCCCGAAGAGAAGCGGTTCGGCCCAAGCCACGCCAGGAGTCGTGCGCGCCTGGTACAGGGCATCCATCGGCACGGGCTTGCCCGCTTGCAGCGTCTCCGTCGAACCGGGGACGATCCACAGGTCCGCCCCCGCGTGATCGATGAACATGGTGTTCTTGGAAAGCAGGCCCAGGAATACCCCGACTTGCTGATTCGTGAGCACGACCGCGAAGATCACGCCGAAGAGCGTTCCGGCGAGCTTCAGCTTGTCGTGGAACATCATCCGCGCACCCACGCGCACCATGGTGCGCAGGCGAAGCCCGAACGCGGGCTTGCCGGTCCACATAGCGCTGGCCGTGCGGATGTCGCTGGTGGAACGGGGCGCGCTCATCGCATCACCGGAGGCTGGCCTGCGCTCAGCCGGAGAATGGCGCGAGCCGACGCCAGGTCGGCCTCTGCCTGGATCTCGGTGACCTCGGCCGAGAAGGCGTCGCGTTCCGCTTGCACCGCGTCGACGAGGTTCGCCTTGCCCGATTCGTACTTTTCACGCGCGACAGAGAGCGCCAGATTCGAAGCCTCCAGCGAACTCCGCGCCGCCCGGCTCTTGGCGATCTGCGTGCGCACCAGGTGCCAGGCGTTGAACAGCGCATCGTTGGCGGTCGCGCGCGAACGTTCGTAACGAACGGCCACCGCTTCCGCCGCGCCGCGCTGTGCACGGGCCGACTCGGCGTTGGAGTGATCGAGCTTCCAGGTCGCGAGCACCTCGAACGTGTAGTAGGGCGACTCGCCGAATCCCGTGGCGTTCGTCGCGCGTTCGGTGAACTGGGCGGAGATCGCGGGGTACAGTGCGGCCTGTGTTGCTGACGTCGTCAGCCTTGCCGCCTTATGGTCCAGCTCTGCCGCCCGAACCGCGGGCAAGCCCTCCAGGTGGCGGGTCCACTCCGCGAGCGGTGGCTCGTCGTGCAGATCATCCTGAGGCCGCGCCGCTTGGTCGCCGAGCGAATCGCTTTCTGGAGCGAGTCCGGTCAGGGTCTCGAGGGAGCGGCTGAGCGTCACCACGGAGTAATCGGCGTCCTCGATGGCCTGCCGGTCACGCTCCACTTCGGCGAGTGCCCGCTTCAGGTCGAGGTCGGACGCCAGGCCGGCGCGCGTGCGAGTGTCGATGAAGCTCGCGTTGTCCTGCGCGGCCGCCAGCGTGCGGCGTGCCGCGCGCGACACAGCCTTAGCCCCGACAAACTGGTAGTAGGTCTGCGCGACCGTCTTCTGTACCTCGAGCGCGGCGGCCGCGACCCGCGCCTTCTGGGCATCACGATCGGCCGAAGCAGCGCCCGCGTTGCGCCACGCGGCGAGGTCGATGAGCGGAAGCGCCGCCGAGAAGCTGGCGTCTCGCTGGTCGATGGGCGTGATGACGACGGTCTTGATGGGCAAGCCGCCGCCGGGTGGGGGTGCGCCTGTGCCGACATTGGCCGCACCGAGGTACTGGTTCCGGATGTAGTCCGCCTGCAGCGTCCAGGTCGGCTGCAGATGCGCCCACGCCTGGCTGGCCTCGTGCACTCGCTGCACGGCGATTGCACGCGCCTCCAGATTGTCGAAATTCTGCTCCTTCGCATGGTCGAGGAAGTCGGAGAGCGGCTGGAGCGCGTGGGCCGGCGTAGAGGCAAACACCCAACCCAGCGTCAAGACGATAATGAGTGCCCGGTCAATCAACAATCGGACGAGGAAACGCCTGCTCTTGTTCATGGGATTGGTCATGGCTGCAGTCCCTTCCAGAGGGTGTCCACGAGCTGGCGGACGAAGTCGCTTCCCGAGACCGGCCTGTTTGTCTTCCGCAAGTTCGCCCCGGTCGCCTGCTCGAAAGCGAAGAACCAAAGAGCGCCGCCGAAAGCCTGGACGACGACGAAGGGATCGACAGTCCGGATGCGCTTGCGGCTCATTTCTTCCTTCAAGTACGCGACGAGCAGGCGCTCACCCTGGACGCCTCGCCCGCGGTGCAGCTCGGCGAGGGGCTTCACCTGGCTTGGATCGGGGTTGGCCCACGCCATGAGCTGGGAGGGCACTGTCTCCTGAAACCGCTTCAGCAGCATTTCTCCGAGCTTGGTAAGCGTCTCGCGCACGGGCTCCTTACCGACGCGGGCCTTGAGGTCAAACTGCTCGAACAGGGCACGGGGCGCCTCGCCAACGTCCATCGCTGCGACGAAGAGCGCTTCCTTGCTCCCAAAGCGATGGAACAGGATCCCCGGTGAGACGCCGGCTCGCCGCGCGATCCCGGCGGAGGTCGCCCGGATGCCATGCTTGAGGAACTCCTCCCGCGCTGCCTTGAGGAGTTGTTCGTTCTTGATCGTTACGGGACGTGCCATCGTGGATTGGTCCGTTGTTGGATCATCGCCCTGGTTTGTGTCGCGATCGCCTGCCTCGGCCCTGCGCCGGTGGCAGGAGGCGACCCTCATGTGCCCCACGACGATTGTATTATTTTTGATTGCGCAGTCAATCAAAAGATTCATCGAATCTCCGTCTGGCCGCAACTGCATGCCTTCCAGTGCCTTAGGACACGCACCGTGAGTCGTCGGGCTCATCGCACGTCACTCCCTGCCCCGCATGGAGAAGGCATTTCCGGCCGGATCATGCACAAGGTACTCATCGTCGAGTCCCCTAGTGGCCCCGGTCCTTGTGATGGCGTCACGTAGACCCTCCGGAGTTTCGAACCGCATCGTAAACGAGCGCATGCCGGCCGCTCCCGCAGGCCGCTGCGGGGCACCGAGGCTCTGCCAAGTGTTGACCGCGATCCGGTGCGAGACGCGTCCTCCCGCGCCCAGGTCGCCATAGCCTGCGACGGGCGCGTAGAAGTTGGCCTGGAGGCCGATCTGGTCGCGATAGAAGCTGTAGGTTGAATCGAGGTCGGCCACCTGAAGGTGCAGATGCCCCATGATTGTGCCGGAAGGCAGCGGACGAGCGAGATCGTTGTCCGGCAACTTCGCGATCACCTCGGCCACGTCCAATGGTTCGACGCCGGAACGCTGGCGACCGTTCGAATCGATCACGATTGGCGCCGCGCTGTCGGCGTCCCAGCGGACGGAACGCACGCGCTCCGGGGTCTCGAAGGCGAGCTCGATTCCGATGCCGTCGGGATCGTTGACGTAGATCGACTTGGCAACAATGTGATCGGTCGCCCCGATCCTCTGGTGCGAGTAGCGCAGACGCTCGACCACGCGCGCGAGCTCGGGCTCGCTGGGAAGGTGGATCGCCAGGTGATACAGACCCGCGTAGCCGCGTTGCACGGGTTGCGTGGCGCCCGGATGGAGCACGACCAGTGCGGTACCATCGATGCCCAGCGCCGCGGATCCGTTCGCCGTGGCGAACAATTCCAGGCCGACCATGTCGCGCCAGAACGCGACCGAACGCTCGCGATCGCGTATGTCGAGATGAACGGGTCCGAACGTGATGAACTCGGATCGCATCGTGGGTACCTCCCGGTCGTTGATCGTCCGCAGGGCGTGTGTCATATGCCGGCCTTGAGCTCGATGCCAACGTAATGACCGTCGCGCGCGCCTGTCTGATGAAGGGATCGGCTGTGTGCGAACTGCTCAGCGTCAATGGCCCCGGCCAAGTGCGGGGAGATTGCCCAGTCGAGACGAATCTGCGCGTATACCCCC
>Ga0335084_10004929_pt1 | contig 13179 bp, 10 predicted proteins | sample Lox_Sample_44_FD_206721 | JGI IMG/M metagenome (GOLD analysis project Ga0335084, IMG submission 206721) | Soil microbial communities from Loxahatchee National Wildlife Refuge, Florida, United States - Lox_Sample_4.4 | ecosystem: Environmental > Terrestrial > Soil > Wetlands | place: USA... | reverse complement strand
CGGGTTTGCACCGCATCACCAGGAGATCGGGCCGCAGCGAGTCCAGGAGCCGGAAACGCAATGCGCCCGCGACCGCCAACTGGAACAAGAACAACAGCGTGTGTGGACTGAACGTCAGTGTCTCAATTCTCACGGCATATTTGACTTTGAATCCTGCTGGCTCACAGTATTCCGTAATCGCCGACAGGGTATTCAAGCGATAAAAAGTCGGGTACACATCTTTCTCCTGCCGATTCGTGGCCAGCGTAACCATCCTGGACTTCAGTGATTCCGGAAGTAGCGCCGAAACCAGGCTCGCCGGGTAATACTTGTTGGGTGTATGGAAGACAAACACTCCTTTCGGGCGTAGCACGCGCCAAACCTCGGATAGCAGCAGCGCCGGCTTATCCGTATGTTCAAGGACCATGTTCGCTGTGATCACATCAAAAGAACAATCCGCAAAGGGCAAGGTCTTTATATCCCCGGCGACCAGGTAAGGGATGGAGCGATTCTCTCGCAAGGACGGGGCGTCCGAATCGATCCCTACAGCTAACGCGGGCCTTCGTGTAAACGAAATTGCCTCCTCTCCAGGAAGAAGAGCCCAGGCGCGAATGGTCTCATGTCCACATCCGAGATCGAGCCAGCGACTCCCGGGCTGCAGGATGTTCTGAAGCAGGTACTTATAACGGACCTGAGAATGGACGATCCCCGGACAAACTGCATGGGCAAGCTTGCCTTTGTCCAATCGAGCAAAAAACATAGGTAGCGCTTCTCCTGGGACTCGAACCAAAGGGGCTTTTGTGCCGTCCTGAAGGGGGTTTTGATCCTATCCGCGAGCGACCAATTTCTCGGTGATTGAGCGCACTCGCTGGTGTGATCCCTTGAGGCACTCCCATGAAGACAGATTGCTACTGTCGTTATCCCTCGCAAGTAGAGGGCCTCGCTCCCAAGGAGGCTAGCACGCTCGTAACCTGTTACCTCCTTCCGAATCGTTGACTTGGGGTAGGGGACAGGGTACTTTCGGGTTATCTCTCCTTTTCACCAAAGGATGCAGCCTTGGCGCGCAAGATTTTGCTGGCGGACGACAGTGTAACGGCCCAAAACATGGGGCGGAAGATCCTGACCGACGCCGGTTATGAAGTGCTTACGGTCAACAATGGTTCGGCGGCCCTGAAGAGAGTTGCAGAACACAAGCCCGACCTCATCGTCCTCGACGTGTACATGCCCGGGTACAGCGGGTTGGAAGTGTGCATGCGTCTCAAGGATAGCGGGGAGACGGCCCGCATCCCCATTCTCCTCACCGTCGGTAAGTTGGAACCGTTCAAGCCGGAGGATGCGCGGCGCGTGCGCGCGGATGCGTTCATCGTCAAGCCTTTTGAAGCCAGCGAATTGCTCAGCGCTCTCACGCGTCTTGAAGACCGGGTTGTACCGCAGTCGGATGGCCAGCGCTTCAGCTCCAACATCAACGGGGTCGAGCGTTTTAGTGGAGAGACTTCGGCGGGCAAGTCGGAATCGTCGGATGACACTGACTCGGGATGGAAGAACCGGCTTCGCTTTCCTTCGAAAAAGCCCCGAGCCCAAGAACCGGAGCCCGAAGCGGATTACGTCACCACCCCGGGATTTCGCAGCTTCCGGCGCGAACCTCCGAAGGAAGCTCCCAAGCCAACCCTGGCGAACGCGGAGGCTACGGAGGCAGCGGCCGAAGCCGTGGCCGCAAAAGAGGAGCCGGCCCTGGTTCCCGATATTCCACGGGACATCACTCCGGAAGAACTTGATGCCTTGAGCGCGGTGGCGGCCAAACTGGACGCGCCTGCCAAAGCAGAGGATGTTGTGCCTCCGACCGCTAAAGCGGAAGCGAGTGCACCCGTCGATCTAAAGAGCGAGACAAAACAGGACGTAACATCTGACACCAAACCGGAGACTCCAACCCCATCAGCGGAGTCTGCACTTTCCGTAGCCGTCGCGCCCCAGGCCATTTCTTCCTCACCGGTTCAAAGCGACGTTTCGGGCCCGAAGAAAACCGACTCGGCAACTGGAGAAGAAGCAGTTTCCGATGCACCTGCTTCTCTTTCCACGTCCGAAACTGCACCTGCTCCCGTCGACCGCGAAGACGAACCGCTGTTCGCAGCGGCTCCGCAATCAGCAAAGGAAATCGGCGCCGAAATCGTGAGCGAGTCTGGCGATTCCGCAGGGTTGACAAAGAATGAAGCCGGCGCTACAGCCGGTGGCACGAAACCGGGAGAAACCGAAGAGAAGACAAAGACGGAAGACTCGCCCAAGGTCGATGAGGTGAAACCAGAAGTCGAGGAGCCAGCCACCGCGACGGCGGTGGAGGGCGCACCAGAGACCGAAAAGATTTCGGCGGCCACGCAATCCAAGCTGGAAGATCAATCGAAGGCGCAAGAAGTTACGCCCGCCGCCGAGGCAGTGGCGGTTGAGGAAAAAACACCCACGGACGCAGAACTGGCCGAGGCCCTTCAGCTACTAACGCCCTCGCATGGCGCGGCCGATCGAGATGAGACGATGCCGGAAGGTCTCGCTGCCGCTGGAGCGGCGCTTGTCGAGGAACTGGCGCGAGGCACAGGCGGGACCCGATGGGCGGCTGAAGCTGTCGCTTTGAATTCCGAGGAAGCGAGCCTTTCTCTTGAATCCGAGATGTTCCGGGCCGTTACGACGCCACCGGCCGTGTCTTCGGCATCGGCTCAGGGAATCGAACCGGCTTTCCCGAGTGCCTTTGTCAGTGAAAGTACAATTTCAGATAAATCGGCCATTGCGGAGCCGCCGGTCGCGCCGGCTCCAACACCAACCAGCACGTTAGAGGGCGAGAGTACAGTCACTGTCAGCAAGGACCAATCTGCGCGCGCTGAGGAACGGGAGTCTGCGCCCGAAGAGCAGACATCGGAAGCGCCCGACGTCAGCGCTGAGGAAGTGGAACCCACTACCTTTGCGGATGCAGTTCAGTACGCTGAAGCGGAGCCTGAACCGGAAGCAAGTTCCCCATCCAGCGTTCAGACCGGCGAACCAGTCGAGACTGCTCCGGCACAAGCTCAGGACGATCAGGACACCAGTTCAGAAAATGCAGCGGGAGGTCAGGAATCCATGGTTAAGGATGCAAAAGGAAAATCAGGAAAGTCGGGCTGGCATCAAATCCGCACAGGATCGGCCCCCGCGGCAACGACCGATGTAGTCGAAGCAGCAAAGCAGGCAGTGCCGGAAGAAGCTCCAAAAGCCATGGCCGCTGCCGCCGCGGCTGACAACGGATCGGCTTCCTCTGCCGATCCGAATGCCATCGCCAGCATCGTGGACAGCGTGCTCGCCGATTTACGCCCCAAGATCGTCGAAGAGATCGCGAAGAAGCTGACGAAGAAATAGGCTGAAGGCTCGCGGCTGTCAGCTGTGAGCCGTCAGCGACAGTAGCCCCATATCTCTTCCGGTCTCCCTGGTCAACTCCCGATTTAGAATGAATCCGCTTCATGTACGCGCTCTACAGTGCGCTGCTCGCTCTGTCTCTTCTGCTGACGCTCCCCTACTGGCTGCTGCAGATGATGCGCCACGGGAAATATCGGGCCGGTCTCAAGCAGCGACTGGGACAGGTTCCACCAGGCCTGGCTTCTGGAGCCGGCAAACCTGCCATTTGGGTCCACGCCGTTTCGGTCGGGGAAGTCGTGGCTTCCAGCGGAGTCATCGAACAACTACAGAACAAGTTCGCTTCGTACCGGGTTGTGGTGTCAACCACGACCGACACCGGACAGAAACTCGCAGTCCGGCGCTTTGGCCAGGAAAATGTCTTCTACTTTCCACTGGACTTCAGATTTGCTATCCGGCCCTTTCTCCGCGCGTTGCGCCCTGAACTGGTCGTGATCGCCGAAACCGAGTTTTGGCCAAACTTCATTCGTCTCGCCAAGCTTTCCGGCGCCAGCATCGCGGTAATCAATGGACGCATTTCCGATGGCTCGTTATCAGGATACAAGCGCCTCCGCTTCTGGTTGCCGCGCGTGCTCAACAATGTCGATCAATTTCTGGCACAGTCCGAAGGAGATCGGCGGCGGATGATCGAAATCGGCGCTACCGAAGCAAAGGTGTCAGTCGCCGGGAACTTAAAGTTCGATGTCGCTCCTCCGCCGGCCCCCGCGATCGTGGCCAGCCTGCGTGAAAGCCTGAGTCAATCTGGGGCGCTACCCGTGCTGGTTTGCGGTAGCACCGTCGAGGAGGAAGAAGGTTCACTGCTGTCGGCCTTTCGCAATATCCTGGCAAACCATCCGAAAACCGTAATGATACTTGCTCCTCGCCATCCGGAACGATTCGAAGAAGTCGGAGCTTTGGTAGAAACACTCGGCTTTCGCATGTTGCGGCGATCTTTGTGGAGTGGAGAATCGCTCGCTGGCAGTGTGTTGCTGCTCGACAGCATTGGTGAGTTGGCAGCCCTGTATTCACTGGCGACGGTTGCTTTTGTCGGCGGAAGCCTGGTGCCGCGGGGTGGACACAACATCCTCGAACCCGCCCTCTACGGGGTCCCGGTCGTCACCGGCAACCATTACGAGAACTTCCGCGATATCGTGAACTTCTTTCTCAGCCGGGATGCCGTGCGGGTGGTGGGGTTAGCAGAGTTGCCTCTTGTTTTCATGGAATTGATCGAAAATCCTGCAGCGCGCGAGGCTCTTGGTCACAATGCCCTGGAGGCGCTGGAGTTGCAGCGCGGCGCAACGCAGCGGACCCTGGATGCGCTCGTGCAATTGCTCAGCGACCGTGGCACGTCCTCTTCCGCAATCAACGGTTCCCCCCGAGTCGAAGGCCGCGCATGAACCCGCTGACCGGACTCTACGGAGCGGGCATGGCGCTGCGCAATTCTCTTTTCGATCGCGGCGTATTGCCCGCGAAACGTCTGGAGCAACCCGTGATCAGCGTGGGAAACCTATCGACGGGCGGGTCGGGAAAAACCCCGTTCGTGATTGCGCTGGGGGAGTTGCTGCAGGAGCGCGGCATCAGCTTCGACGTTCTCTCCCGTGGATACCGCCGTAAAACCCGTGGCGTGCTCGTAGTTGATCCGGTTGGCGGGGCCAGTGATTTTGGAGATGAACCACTATTGATCGCCCGCCGGCTGCGCGTTCCTGTCGTAGTTGGGGAGAATCGCCATCAAGCCGGCCTCACCGCCGAGCGTCAGTTTCAATCGCAGTTGCATATCCTGGACGACGGTTTCCAGCATCGGTCTCTCCATCGTGATTTCGATATCGTGCTGCTGTCGCAAGATGATTCGAGCGACCGGCTGTTGCCTTCCGGGCGTCTTCGGGAACCGTTCTCGTCACTTGGCCGTAGCGATGCGGTAGTTCTTCCCGAGGGCGGATCGCTCAACCATTGGAGGCTGCCGGAAAAGCTCACCTGGCGAATGCGGCGGGAGATCCTTCTATCTCAGGTCCCGTCTGCTCCGATTGTGTTTTGCGGCATTGCCCGGCCAAAGCAGTTCTTCGCACAATTGCGCGCTGCGGGAGTCACCCCCCTTGCCGAAATTGCCCTTCACGACCACCATACCTTCACATCAGAAGACATTCAGAAGCTCGTGGCTTTACGGCGCAATCGTAGCGCCGATGGATTCGTCACAACTGAGAAAGACGCGATCAATCTCGGCCCATTGCAGGCTGATTTGGCTCCTCTCGCGGTCGCTGTATTGACGATGACTCTCGACCGTCCCGCTGACGTCGTAGATACCATCCTGGCAAGAATTGCTGAGCGGAAGCCGCGCTCGTGAGAAAATCTCCTTGGCTCGAATGAACAAGCACAACAAAGAAAACGACCGCCTGCGGAAACTGGTGGAATCTTTTCCGAAGGTTACCGTAACCGTCCTCGCCGACCTGGTGGCCGATCAGTTTGTATTCGGTGAAATTTCGCGGGTTTCGCGGGAAGCACCCGTGCTTATCCTGAAGCACCGCGACCGGAAGGTTGTTCCCGGCGGGGGCGCAAACGCTATCTACAATCTCGCTGACCTGGGTGTCACGGTCTTGCCCGTAGGGGTAGTGGGCGACGACGAAGCGGGGAAACTACTGCTCCGGGCGTTCCGGCACAAACGCATTCCCGTGACTGGAATTCTGAAGGATAAGGGCTATACGACCGTCACGAAGACCCGCATCATCGGCGGGTTCGCGCACGCCGGCGGACAGCAGGTTGTGCGCATTGACAACGAACCGGCGGAAGGCCCCAGCGCTCATCTCCGCCGCGAGTTGATCCTGGCCGCCCGTGAATACGTTCGCGCATCCGACGCGCTGTTGATCTCCGACTACGGCTATGGTGCGGCAACGCCGGCGCTGTTAAATGCAGTTCGCGAAAAACGCGGACTCGACAAGGTGCCGGTAACACTGGACTCGCGCCATCGCCTTCTTGAATTCGCCGGCGTCGCCGCGGCGACGCCGAACGAAGCCGAAGTCGAGGAACTCCTGCGCACGCGGATTGGCAACGACTGGGGGCGCCTGGTCGCCGCCGGCGAGCAGATCGTCGAGGAGATGAAGCTGGAGTCGCTTCTCATCACGCGCGGTAAAGACGGGATGGTTGCGTTTTCCCGCCGCCACAAGCCTCTGGACATCCCGATTTTCGGCACGGACGAAGTCGCAGACGTGACCGGTGCCGGTGATACCGTCATTGCTACGTTCACGGCGGCTCTGGCGGCCGGCGCCAGCACCGAAGAGGCCGCTCATCTGGCGAACTACGCGGGTGGCATTGTGGTGATGAAGCGTGGAACGGCGACGGTGAGCCAGGCAGAGCTGATTCAGGCGCTCGACAAAGCGGCGCCCGCGATTCTACCTCATTGAGCACACGGTCACAGCACAAGGTACTTTCCCGCAACGAACTGTCGAAACAAGTTGTGGAGTGGCGCCGCGCCGGCGCCCGGATCACTCTGGCCAATGGCTGTTTCGATCTGCTGCATGTCGGCCACGTCCGCTACCTGCATGCCGCCAAGGAACTCGGGGGCAAGCTCGTGGTCGCAGTCAACTCGGACGTCTCGGTGCGGAAGCTCAAGGGCGAAGGGCGCCCATTGATGGCTGCAGAAGAACGGGCCGAAATTCTGGCTGCGCTTGCCGATGTGGATGCAGTCGTAATTTTCGCAGAAGACGATGTGCGCGCACTCATCCGGGAAATCCGCCCCGACTTCCATGCCAAAGGAACGGACTACACTACGGAGACTGTCCCGGAGCGAGATGAAGTGGCCGCCTGTGGCGGACGCGTCGCCATCGTGGGAGACCCCAAGAACCATTCGGCAAGTGAGATCATCCGGTCGCGGCTCCAGTCGCCGCGAACCTCGTGATGCACTATCCAGGACGTATGTCTTCTGTTTCCCCAACCGGGAGTCCGACGTTCGAACGCCTGCTGGTGGTGCGGCTCAGCGCCATGGGCGACATCATTCATACCATGCCCGCGGTCGCTGCCCTGCGCGCTGCCTTCCCACACGCGATTCTTGGATGGCTGGTCGAAGAGCGCTGGGCGGAGTTGTTGTGCACGTTGCCTTACCCACGGTCGGCGCACCGTTCTCCGCAGAAACCGTTGGTTGACCGCATTCACACGATTAACACTGCAGAGTGGCGAGGCGCTTTGCTCTCCTTTAACACCTGGCAGCAAGTAGCCGCGGGATGGAGCGAGTTGCGAGGTCAGCGATACGAAGCGGTCATTGACTTTCAAGGGGCGGTCCGCTCTGCCCTGCTCGCGCGATGGTCGGGCGCCGCGATTGTCTATGGCGATACCCAGCCGCGCGAAAATGCAGCCAGCATGTTCTACACGCGGCAGGTTCTTACTCGCGGGACGCACGTTATCGAGCAGGCAATGTCCCTGGCACAAGCTGTGATTCAACGCTCGATAGCGCCTTGCGCCGTCGAGTTTCCGGTTGACTCGGATGCCGACAAGCGAATCGCCACACTCACCCCGAACGTGTCAGGATTTGCCATCCTGAATCCTGGCGCAGGCTGGGGAGCCAAGCAATGGCCAGTCGAACGGTATGGCATCGTCGCAAAGGAACTCGTCAAATATGGCGTGCCCTCGCTGGTGAACTACGGACCCGGAGAAGCAGGCCTGGCGGAAGCTGTGGAAACAGCGAGCGACGGTGCGGCGCGCAGAATCTCCTGCTCAGTGTCCGAGTTGATCGCGCTCACACGCCACGCGCGGCTCTTTATTGGCGGCGACACCGGCCCCATGCACCTGGCAGCCGCCCTCCACGTGCCTGTCGTTGGAATCTTTGGACCGACAAATCCCGCGCGGAACGGCCCTTTTGGCACGCGGTCGATTGTCTTGCGGAACGCCAGCAGTTCGACGAGCCATGCTCGCCTGCGCGATCCGGAAAAGGGCATGCTGGAAATTATGCCGGAGCAAGTCCTCGACGCGGCCCGAAAACTGCTCGGCCTCCGGCAGGCTTGAACAGAGTCGTCAAGCTCGAATGAGCGAAAACCCACAACCCGAACCGTATGCTGCCGGTGAAACCTGGTCACGAATTGCGAGACGGATCCGTGTGCCTCTCGGTTTTGCCTTCGCAGTCGTCTACGTGTGGCTTGCTCGCCCGACTCGCATGTCGCTCGTCGTGGGTGCTTTGCTTCTGATTCCCGGACTCTGGCTGCGCGCGCTTGCATCCGGTCATGTCCAGAAGAACGAGGAACTCACCACCAGTGGGCCATACGCTTACACCCGCAACCCCCTGTATCTCGGTTCATTGATTTTGGCGGCGGGATTTGCTGTTGCAGCGCGGAGCACCTGGATCGCCGGACTTGCTGTCCTCATGTTTGCCGCTATTTATATTCCTGTGATCACGGCCGAGGAGCGATTCCTGCGACAAGCCTTTCCTGAGTTCAAGGATTACGCGCAGCATGTCCCACGCTTTCTTCCCAGGCTGACGAAATGGGGCGATGCGTCCGGGGAGTTCTCCTCAGCTCTCTACTGGAAACACCGCGAATACAATGCCCTGCTCGGGTCCGTGATCGTATTGGCGGTGCTGGCCGCAAAGTTGCTGTGGTAGCTGGCGACAGAAAGTAGCGGTCAAATCCCCTCATTGCAGCCAGAATCGCTCATTCATCAATCGTTGCAAGCGGGGCTTGTAGAGAATATCGTAGGCAAGCTCCTTGCCGGGAAACATGGCTAAAGCGGCGCGGCGGGCGTTGGCGGCCATTTCCGAGGCCTCTTCTACGGTAAGTTCGGGATCCTGGCTGATCACCGACATCACCATACTGATCATCATTTGCAGACGCCGGATTCTTCGAGCCTCGTCTACACGTTCGTTCGATTCATTTCCTGGTCGGTCTGCCCTTTGCGGATCTTCCATACTTCCCCCTGACGAACCCCGGAATTCAGCCCCACGCTTTCCTATTGGATGACTGGCAAAGTCGCGCCGTTGCGCTCCATGGAGAGCATTGTGGCACCTTTCCCAATGGATTCAAGACTCACTTTGGGCGTGCACCTTGTGATCCACAAGACAGTTGCCCGGTGACTGCCGTAATCTGGTATTTGATTGTGAGGAGGTCCGATGCCCGAGCCGACGAATCCCGAGCTGCAGCCTCAACCGAACGAGAAACTTGTCAAGGTTTTCGACAGCGAGCAAGAATCGGAAGCCATGGTCGTGCAGGGATTGCTGGAGACTGCTGGAATTGAAACGGACCTGCGCGGTATCGACGCGGCCCAGAACACTTATCCCGTGGGAGGGGTGCAGATCCTGGTCCGCGAAGGAGACCGGGCCGAAGCGGAGAAGATTATCGAGTCCTATCGGCAGTCGCCACCGCTGGATGACGAAACCGCCGAAATCACCGGCTGAGATTCAATGGACGTGCGCAACATCCGGAGTCACCGATGTGCCGTCGAGATAGAAAGTCACCGCGCCCTCCTGGTCAGTGCGGTAGGTTTTCACCCCGGCTTGCTGCAACCGCTCAAGGACGACTCGACGGGGATGACCGTAACTGTTTCGAGTCCCGACTGAAATCACCGCGTAGCGAGGGCGTAAGGTCGAAAGCAGCTCCAGTGAAGTAGCGCTGGCGCTGCCATGGTGAGCGACCTTCAGCAGCACGGCTTCGGGATGTTGCACGACGATGCGTTGTTCGGTTGCCCGCTCCGCGTCTCCTTCCAGCAGAACCGCAGTCTTCTTTACTCCCACCGTAAGAACCAACGTGTCGTCGTTTGCACGCATCGCTCCATCTTGGTCTCGGCCTGGCGCCAGAAAGTGCAAGTGCGCCCCACCGTAGTCGAAGTCATCGCCTTCCTTTCTTACCACGATCTTCATTCCTGCTTTCTTCGCCTGCTCCAATACGGGCGCTGCCTCGCCAATCGGCGTATCGCTGCCCACCCAGAGCTCCCCAGGCCGAAAGTTCGCGATCACACTCCGCATACCCCCAAGATGATCGGCGTGAGGGTGGGTAATCACAACTGTGTCCAGGTGGGTAAAACCCCGTTTCCACAAATATGGCGAGACCACTTGCTCTCCAATGTCGAAGTCGGAGTGCATCCAGAGAGGAATTCCCCCAGCATCGACAAGAATCACGCGGCCCTCGGGGCTCACCAGCAGGATGGAATCGCCCTGCCCAACGTCAATCGACGTCATCTCCAGTACGCCCGCATGAATCTGTGGCCGGGGTGGAATCAATGCGATCCACAACGCGGCACATGCGGTTGACATAAGCCCCATTAGGGCAATGGCCCGAGGCCACCGCGCGGCCAGCATGGTCGCGGCCAGTAGCGTGAGGGCTACAAGAATCGTTTCGTTGGAAGGCGTTGCCACGCGCAAATCGGCAATCCGAGCCCGCCCGAGCCATTGCACAGTTCCCGTGATGCCATTGAGCGCCACACTTGACAGCCACACTGCGGGCTTTGCCAATGTGGTTGAGACAAATCCCACGCCCACCGCGGCTACGGCGGCTGGCATCAGCACTTCGGTCAATGGAACGACAGCCAGGTTCGACGGGATTCCCATGGTTGTCGCGCGATGAAAGTAAAACGCCATAGGCAGTGCCAAACCGATCTGCATCAGCGCGGAAACGAAGGCCAAGTCAACAGCGCCAATTGTGATTCGCAGCAAGGTGGCGGGTAGCAGCAATCCGAAGGATCTTCCGAAGAATCGTCCCAGCCTCCCGGCGAGCAAGCGTATGTCGAGCCGGAACTGGGTTACTTCTGGCGACAGGTGCAGATCGTAGGTGGTGGATCGGAGCAGACGCAGGCCTTGCGAATAGGGCTGCGTGGTCTTCTCCAGAATCGGTATTCCGATCGCTGCGATGATGAAGACCGCGAGAAATGTCAGCTGAAAACTCGCGCCGAGTAGTGCTCCCGGATCGACAACAAGAACTCCTAACGCAGCGGCTCCTATGGCATTGAGCATGTTGCGCGCGCGATAAAGCAGGCGAGCTCCAAGGTAGATCGCCAGCATCAAGGCGGCGCGCCAAACGGGTGGCCCAACCCCCGTCACAAAGGCGTATGCAAACGAGACGGCAACTGTGGTGATAGCGGCCAGCGCAGGGTCCAGGCGAAACTGCCGCAGGCTCCAGAAGATGACAAACGCGAGGATGCTGAGATTCATTCCAGACACGACAAGCACGTGGTAGGTGCCTGACCGTTGGAACTCCGTTCGCGTAGCGTTGCGGAGAAACGCGTCTTCGCCGAGTACCATCGCGTCCATAAGCGCGGCCTGCGGCGGCGGCCACAGTTCGTGGATCTTGCCAACGATGCCGGCGTGCAACCGTGTCCGCCAAAGTTCGATCCGGCTGCCTGCAAAGCCCGGCAGTTTTTCGACCTGTTCCTCTCGCGCTGAACCGAGCACACTGATACCGTTGTCGCGCAGATAACTTTCGTAGTCAAAAGCGCCGGGGTTGCGGAAATTTCGTGGGGGATGCAGTTTGGCGTGAATTCTCCAGCGTGTGCCGTAGGTAAATGGAGAGAGGCGCGGATTTCCTTGTGTTAGAGCCGGAGTCTCTTCCGTCGAATGCTGGATTTCATGTAAATCGTTGGCGGACGAGGCTGCCCGGCGCTCCCTCGTTTCCGCTATTGTCCCGGTTCGATCAACCCTTTCGTAAATTGTCAGACGCACGCCCCCGTGAATGGTGTGACTCTGGCCTTCGCTTTCGATGGTTTCTGTTTCCAAGTCGATTGGTTCCCGAAGTGACTGCGGCCCAGCAGCGTGCGCATATCCTTCACGCGTCACGTGTGCGGTGAAGGTGACTTCCTGGCCGTTGGCGAACGAAATTATTTCCGTGCCGCCGACACCGCTACGCGTCTGGATCAGGAGTGCGCCAAGCCAGAACCAGGAACACAAGACGAGCCCTTTGGCAGCCCAGACTCGTTTGCGCAGATACCAGATTGCCGCGAGAAAAAACCCAACAGCAGCCCCAACCCACCACAAGGGTGGCCGCCATGCATACGCGGCAACGTAGATTCCTGCGGAAAGGAACAGCGCCGCCCAGAGCAGTGGCTGTCTCGTGGGCGTTTGCTCGTGCTGCATGACCGGTCTTCTTGACGCGCGGCGGAATGGATTCCGTGAAGACGGTCAGCGCGTCAGCAGCACCACCGATTCAATGTGGTACGTCTGGGGGAAGAGGTCGAAAAGGTGCGTTTCCGCGACGCGATATCCCGCCGCGAGCAGGGGGACAAGATCCCTTGCCAGTGTGGCTGGATCGCACGATACGTACCGCATCCGGGCCGCCCCGAGTTCGACCAGCGAGCGGGTCACCGAATTACCCAGACCGGCACGGGGAGGGTCGATCACGATCAGATCGGGCCGTCTTCGTACCGGGCGGCTCCGCAGGTAGTCTTCGGTTCGCGCGCTGACCGCCTTCACGTTTGCCGGGCTATTGTGTACGAGGTCGCGTTGCGCAGTCTGTGACGCCTCTACAGCAAATATGTGACGAAAACTGCCAGCCAGGGCCGCCGAGAACAGCCCCACTCCTGCGTACAGGTCGAGAGCCAGGTCCCCGCCGGCCCCGCTGCTGACGGTCGTGATCAATTCGTCGACCAAATGGCGATTCACCTGAAAGAAGACCCCGGCACTGACCCGATAGTCCTTGCCTTGGGCTCGATAGTGAATCGCCTGCGCTCCCGACTGCGCTACGCGCTTCACGTCGTTTTGTGTTTCATCTTCTCCCCGCCGGCGCGACGTAAAAAACGCGATTCCCGCGATCTCGGGAATGTCTCGCTGCACAATTTCCGCCCAGCGCAGAAGGGCTTTCTCGTCGCTCTCGTGCCCGCAGAAGGCCCAGGCGAGCA
>Ga0335084_10004927_pt1 | contig 13184 bp, 10 predicted proteins | sample Lox_Sample_44_FD_206721 | JGI IMG/M metagenome (GOLD analysis project Ga0335084, IMG submission 206721) | Soil microbial communities from Loxahatchee National Wildlife Refuge, Florida, United States - Lox_Sample_4.4 | ecosystem: Environmental > Terrestrial > Soil > Wetlands | place: USA... | reverse complement strand
GAACTGACGCGACTCTTCACGGGCGCGAAGGTGGTTTGCAACACTGCCGGGCCGCAGATTTACAACGGTCCCCGCGTGATCGAGGCCGCGCTCAGGGCTGGCTGCCACTATCTGGATATCAGTGGCGAGCAGGCCTGGTTGCGTACGATTGAGGAGGAATGGGGTTCGAAATTCGCCGACCGCGGGCTGGTGGCGGCGCCCGCGACGGCGTTCATGTGCGCCGTAAGCGACGCCGTCATTCGCCTGTGCCTGGCAAGCCATCCCGGCATTGACACGCTGGAGGTGCTGACCATGTTCAAAGGCAACCCCACGTTCGGCTCGACGCAAACTATCTTTGCTGTAATCCAGACCGACGCATACTACCTGGAGCAGAACCAGTACAAGCCGTGGCCGCGTGCCACACGCTACGACGTATTGGTCCCGGGCGCGATTCAAATGCAGCTAGCGCTGGCCTGGGGTGGTTTTCCGCACCCGGTCTGGTTCAAGAACCATCCTCAGGTTTCGAACGTCAAGGCGTTTGGCGGTTTGCTGGACCGGCAGATCATGGAAGGAGTGGCGGCAACCGAGAAGATGTACGAAGAGCAGATCCGGCCGCTCGCTCCTGCCGAACGGGAGCGCAGACTGGCCGAAATGGCAAGTACGGTTCAGGGGGGAATGCCGCCGCGCGAAAATCCCCGCGAACATCGCACGATTGACGTGATCGTGGGGCGCGGTAGTACCGACGCGGTGGAGTGCGCGGTTTTCGGGACATGTTGTTACAGGCAGACCGGGCTCATCCAGGCGTTTGCTGCTCATCACCTGGTTCATGCGGCTCCCCGCAAGGTGGGGTTCGCGTCGCCGGCGGAGGCGTTCGGGGCCCGTGAAATCCTCGCTGCGCTAGAAAGCCACGGCCTCTCGAAGGCAAGCATACCGGCGTAGCTGGTAGTCTGACGGGAAGCGTTGAGTTCCGCGCCAGCCACCTTATCGAATGTCCAATTGAGCCATGCGAGCGGTCGACTACTTTGACAAAAGCGCAGACCTCTATCCGGACCGAATCGCGATTCGGCAGGGAGAGCAAGCGTGTTCCTATCGCGAAACGCGGTTGTTCAGCGAACGGATTGCTCGCGGAATGTGGGCCGACGGACTGGAGCGCGAAGATCGGGCGGCAATCTACTCGCACAATCATCCGGCAGTTCTGTTTTGCATGCTCGGCATGCTGCGCGCGGGTGCAGCGTGGGTTCCGATCAACTTTCGAAATGCCGCGGACGCGAATGTCGAGTTTTTGAATTACTCGAAAACGACCTGGCTCTTCTATCACAGCCGCTTTCAGGAGCAGGTGGATGATATCCAGAAACGGGTTCCCTGCGTGCGGCATTTCATTCGCATCGACGGGGAGGCCGAGGATGAGTGCTCGTTGGCTGCTTTCATGCGGCGGGCGAACGATGATCGAGAACCGGCATGGGCCGACGCCCATGGAAATCTCGACCAGATGATGGGCCTAGTGCCAACTGGCGGGACCACGGGGCCGGCGCGCGGAGTACGGGTTACGAATCTCGCCTGGGGGACGATGACAGAACTTGCGATGCGATACTGGAAATCCGATGCGGCCAGTCCCGTGGGTCTTTGCACGGCGCCTTTGTCACACGCGGCCGCACCGGTGTCGTTCTCCATATTGGCGATGGGTGGGACCAATGTTGTGCTTCCTGGGTTCGACGCCGGAGAGGTCCTGCGGGCGATCGAACAATATCGCGTCACACACATGTTTCTTCCGCCAACGGCGTTCTACTCGCTGCTGGCTCATCCCGATGTTGGCAAATTCGACTATTCGAGTATGCGGGTGTTTCTGCTGGCCGGATCTCCGGTTTCACCCGACAAGTTCAAGAAAGGAGTCGAAGTCTTCGGGCCCTGCATGTGCCAGTCGTACGGTCAGACCGAGGCGCCGATGATTCTCACTTTTCTTGACCAGGAAACGGTGGCGGCGGCTGCGGGCGGAGACCACCCCGAGCGCCTGGCGAGCTGCGGGCGGCCAACCGCGGCGGTGCGGGTCGCCATTATGGATGATGCGGGGCGCCTACTGCCGGCGCGTGAACCGGGAGAGATCGTTGCACGAGGAACTCTTGTCAGCGGCGGATACTTCAATCTTCCCGAGGCGACCGCCGAAATTCGGCGCTATGGCTGGCATCACACAGGAGATATCGGCTACACGGATGAAGAGGGGTATGTTTACATCGTCGATCGCAAGAAGGACATGATCGTGAGTGGCGGCTTCAACGTTTACTGCGCGGAGGTCGAAGCGGGCATCATGGCTCTGCCGCAAGTGCAGGAATGCGCGGTGATCGGTGTCCCCGACGCAAAATGGGGAGAGGCTGTCAAGGCGATCATTGTTTTCAGGCCGGGCGAATCGCTCACCGAGGCTGACGTGATTGCGCACTGCAAAGCGAAGTTGGGAAGTGTGAAGTCGCCGAAGTCGGTGGAGTTCTGGCCGGAGATTCCCAAGACTCCGGCGGGAAAGCTCGACCGCAGGACGATGCGCAAGCCCTATTGGGCTGGGACCGAGCGTCAGGTGCATTAACGCCGGCCGTCGGCTCCCGGTTTCCGTTCGTTCCCCTACAGGCGAGAGATCCGGAATCACAGCTTTGTGCAAACCGCCTTGACCTCGGTGTACAGTTCGAGAACTTCCTGTCCGCCCTCGCGTCCCCAGCCCGACTGCCGATAGCCGCCGAAAGGAAGGGCCGAATCGAAAACGTTGTAGCAGTTGACCCAGACAGTTCCGGCCTTCAGCTTGGCTGCGACTTTGTGAGCGGTGCTGATGTCGCGAGTCCAGACCGCGGAGGCCAAACCGTAACGCGTATCGTTAGCCGACTTCGCGATTTCGTTCGCGTCGCTGAAAGGAATAGCGGTGACGACCGGGCCAAAAACTTCTTCGCGGACCACTTTCATCTCAGGCCGCACATCTACGAGAATAGTAGGTTCGACGAAATAGCCCGGCCCGGCGATCTTGTGTCCGCCGATTGCCGCCTTGGCACCGTCCTTGATTCCTGAATCCAGATAGCCGCAGACTCGGTCCAGCTGCTCCTGCGACACGAGAGGGCCGAGCGTGGTAGAGGGATCAATGCCGGGGCCGACGTGGAATTTCTTGCTGGCGTCGGCGATGCCACTGACAACCTTGTCGAAGATGCTCTTGTGCACGAACAGGCGCGAGCCGGCGGCGCAGATCTGACCCTGGTTGAAGAAAATCGCGTTGGCGCTGCCCGGAATGGCGCAATCGAGATCGGCATCGGCAAAGACGATGTTAGGACTCTTTCCGCCAAGCTCGAGTGACACTTTTTTGAGGTTGCCGGCGGCGGCGGTGAGGATCAAACGGCCGACCTCCGTGGAGCCCGTGAAGGCGATCTTGTCAACTCCATCGTGCGCAGCCAAGGCGGCACCCGCGGTTTCTCCGTAGCCCGGCACGATGTTGACGACGCCGTCGGGAAAGCCGGCTTCCTGGATTAATTCGCCAAGGCGAAGCGCGGTGAGCGGCGTCTGTTCCGCAGGCTTCAAAACGACCGTGCAGCCCACTGCCAACGCCGGCCCCAATTTCAATGACGCCATGATGAGCGGAAAATTCCAGGGAATGATTTGACCCGCTACTCCGACCGGTTCCCGCAGGGTGTAAGCAAGATACTTCGCGCCCGGCATGGAAATGGGAATACTGTTCCCCAAAATCTTGGTGGCCCAGCCAGCCATGTAGCGGAAGTTGGCCGCCGCTGTCGGAACATCGACGATTCGCGAGAACAGTAGCGGCTTGCCATTGTCCAGCGTCTCCAGTTCGGCAAGCTCCTCGTGATGCTTATCGATGAGATCGGCGAGCTTCCAAAGCAGGCGAGCCCGCTCGGCGGGCAGCATATCGGGCCAAGGCCCCTCTTCGAAAGCCCTGCGCGCGGCGTTGACAGCGTGGTCGATATCAACGGCGTCGCCTTCGGCGACCCTGGCCAGCACTTCTCCGGTGGCAGGGTTGTAGGTGTCGAAGGTCTTGCCGGAAGCGGCTTCCACCCACTTCCCGTCAATCAGCATCTTCCTGGGGTATTTCAGAAAATCCACGACATTGCTGCTGATTTCAATCGGAGCTGCAACGGTTGCCATATCTCCCCCCTTATCTTCTTGGCGAGCGCTCGATGCGAACACAAGATATGCGGCACATTCTAGCCCAAAGTATCCATTCCGTTCGATGGGCACTTCACAGTAACCGCTCGTGAACGCTATGGCCATTGTGACAATTGCTTGTGCTGAACGGAGTTGGTACCATCCCGGTGATCGTTTGCCGCCTGCGGTGTGGTGGGGGTATCCGCGATTTGGTGTACATCTGTGTTGGAAGAAGGTTTTTCTAAAATAGAACCGCCTCAATTTGTCTGAGCGGACTGTGAGTTAGCTTTATCCGGAGTGAGGCCGTATCGAAAGATGGCCGGCAAAAACTCACGCGTGATCGTGCGAATTCGCGAAATGATCCTGCAGGGCGAACTCGCCCCAGGCCAGCGAGTGAGAGAGGTCGAACTTGCAAAGAAGCTGGGAGTCTCCCGGACACCAGTGCGTGAATCGTTGCCGATCCTTGCGCGCGAGGGAGTGCTGACGCAACTGAACACCCGCGGGTTTGTTGTACGCGCTTTCACATCGCGAGAGATCATGGACGGCGTTGACGTCCGCGGCGTGCTGGAGGGCCTCGCGGCCCGCATCGTAGCCGAGAAGGGGCCGTCTCGGAGGCTCCTCCATGACCTCCGCGACTGTCTCCGGGAAGGTGACGAAATTCTCTCCAAAGGTTATTTGGTGGAGGCCGACGAGGCTCGCTACGGCGATATGAACAAGCAGTTTCATTCGCTCATTGTCCAGGGGGCCTGTAGTAAGGTGATCGCGGAAGCGATTGAGCACAATGATCGGATCCCCTTTGCAGCCGCGCACGCGATAGCGTTCGACCGGCTTGATCTGCCCCGCATGTACGGCTTGTTGCGTTACACACATCGGCAACATCATGCCATCGTCCAGGCGCTCGAGAATGGCGAGGGCTCCCGCGTGGCGGCATTGATGTTCGAGCACGCCTACGGAATTCGAGAGAGCATCAATATTTCGCACGGCACCTTACGATTGAATGGGGCAGACTACGACGCCTCGACACTTGAGCAGCGACGCGACAACCATCCCTGAGCGTGAATATCGCCATAGAACCTCGTGCATTCCGGCTGGCGACCATTTCACGGGTAACGTGACCGAAGGGTTTCGAACCCAGGTGGCTGGGTCCTGCTTGGATTCCTGTAACCGTTCTACTTCGAACGACGGCGTTTGCCGTGAGCAAGCGCGTCGGCCAGCGCACGCCAGGAAAATTCGCTGGAGTCGAAGCGAATGCCCCGTTTGGCCATCTCGGTGACCATTCGCTGCTGACGTTCGGCCGCGGCAAGTGCCATCGTGGGACGCAGGCCCACAGCTCGCAGAGCTTGCGCCGCCTCGCGCAGTTCCGCGGCGCGGCGAACCCCGTGGTGGGCAACGCGACTGACCAGGTAGTCCGGCAGGTGGTCCTTCCAGCCGAGGCTTGGATAAGTGGCTGCTAGAGATTCCAGTACGGCATCGTCCGCCCCGTAACGCCGTGCAGCGAAGAGGCACTCGACCGCGAGCGCCTCAAAACCTTTGACGAAAACGCTCCGACACATTTTCACTGCCGAGGCGATTCCGATCTGATCACTAAACGCCGTGGTGTTCATTCCGATGGCCTGGAGCGACTTGGTGACCTCCACGGCATGCGCGCCGCCAAGCAGCATGGGAACCTGCAGCCGTGGACCCGGTATTGCGGCCATCACGGCTGCTTCGACAAAACGGGCGCCGCTTCGCTGGACATAACTGGCAGCTTTACGCTTGGTTTCGGGCGAAACCGAGTTGATATCGAGAAAGACCTGTCCACTGCGCAGGACCCGGCCCGACTTCTTTGCGACATCCAGGGATGATGAGGAGGTGACCGCCGAAATCACAAGCTCCGCATGACGCAGGCAATCCGGCAGGTTCTTTGCTGCTTGCACGCCGCATTTCTCGACTTTCGACATCATTTTCGATCGATGCCGTTTCGAGCGGAACAAGATATCGAACACACAAACGTCGATCCCCTGTTGGCCAAAGTCGTGTCCGAAGATGCCGCCGACCTCGCCGAAACCGATGATCGCGATTCGTGGAGTGGGTGCAGACATCGTCGTTCGTTGGTGTTCAGGCGTGCTCCAAGGTTGGCGTCTTAGCTGCGGGAAGTATGAATCGCTTTCCGTCCCACACATTCGCTGATACGAAGACCTCTCCGCGAAACAATGCACGCGCTGTGCGGATGAGACTCGATCGCACGACCCTCAGCTCACCGCCTGTTTCCGCTGTCTCGATTTCGAGGGAGAACTCGCCGCTGGGATGCTCGACCGAAAGACGCTTCACCGTGCCCGCGCGGGCGGGAACCATGTCAAACGCGACGGAGCCCGGGAGTACGCAAGTCGTGCCCACGGTTACTGCACCCAGAACTCCGATCGCGGCATGGCACTTGTGCGGGATAAAGGTACGGGTGGCAACATCGCCGCCATGTCGCGGAGGCGCAACCAGCGTCATCTTTGGAATCACCTTGGACCGCACATCGCCGAGCCCCATCCGTTCGCCGGCTATGAGACGAATTTCTTCCAGCCGGAGTTTGAACTTGGTATCAGCGTCAAGTTCCGCCGGCGTCTCGTATCCGGACTTGCCGAAGTCGGCGGCTCGCAGAACAACGACGGGCATGCCATTGTCGATCAGTGTCGCGCCTATGCCGCCGAGTTGATCGAGAGCGCGGCCGGTCGGCAGGAGCGATCCGCACACGGAGCCAGCAGTATTGAGAAAATCAATGCGAATTGCAGCGGCACTGCCGGGCACGCCGGCAATCGAAGCGTCTCCTTCGTAGGTGACTGTGCTGCCAGGTGTCGGCACATGCGCTACCGCTACATTGCCGGTATTCACCATGTAGATCGTGACTGGCGTAGTCGGGTCACGCGGGACAACGAGACCGTTCTCGACTGCAAATGGGCCAACGCCCGCCAACATGTTGCCGCAATTAGGGGAAACGTCCACTAGCGGTTGGTCGATGGAAACTTGAGCGAAAAGATACTCGACGTCGATGCCCGGCCGTGCCGAGCGAGAAATAATCGCCACCTTGCTGGTGAGAGGATCGGCACCGCCAATGCCATCAATCTGGCGTGAATCGGGAGAGCCCATGATGGCGAGCAGCACACGATCGCGCACCGCGATCTCGCTCGGAAGATCGCTTGCCAGGAAAAAGGGGCCCTTCGAAGTGCCGCCTCGCATGAGAGTGCAGGGAATGCGAGTTTGCGATGCCGGGGCCATAGGATCAATGTTTCCAAACAAACTTCATTGATATTTGAGACCCATTTCCGCGATTTTCGCGCGCAATCCGTAAATGTCGAGGCCAAGTTCTCCGCGCGCCAGCCGCTCACGGGTTGCCTCTTCCTTGCGAACCCGCTGTTCGCACGCCGCAACCACTTCCTGGGTGGATGCGCGCTTCACCACCACCACACCATCGTCATCCGCGACGACCACATCGCCAGCCTCGATGCGTGCACCGGCACAGACTACGCTCACATTCACCGATCCTAGAGTGGACTTCACCGTGCCTTGCGAACTGACGGCGCGGCTCCAGACGGGGAATTTCATTTCGGTAAGCGAGCGAACGTCACGGCACCCCGCGTCGATGACAAGGCCCCTCACGCCGTGCGCGCGCAAGGAGGTTGCCAGCAACTCGCCGAAGTATCCGTCCGAGCAAGGCGATGTGGGAGCAACCACGAGAATATCGCCGGACCGGCAGACCTCGACAGCGACGTGAATCATCAGATTGTCGCCGGGCGGAAGTGACACGGTAACCGCAGATCCGGCAATGGCGGCAGCGGGATAGATCGGCCGCATGTACGAAGCGAGCAGGCCGCAACGTCCCTGGGCCTCATGCACCGTGGACACACCATATTTTTCGAGCGCCGCCACCGCGTCTGCCGGGGCCCGCTCCACTTCCCGGATCACCACGGGTTTATTCATTGCAACTCCTCAGTTACGTGTGGAAAAACGCGCTGATAGGCCTCGGCGTACTTGATTGCCTTGTTCGAATTGCGCGAGGCTTGCGCGCCCCGCTGCAGCGCTACTCGTTCGTAGTACTGCCACAAGTGTTCCTGGGCGCTCATTTCCTTAAACGCCGCATATTTCCTGGGCCAGACCGAAGTGATGTCGAGAAGCACCTGCGGCTTCCAATCGCATTGTTCCGGTTGGTGTGGCTCAAAGAGAAAGACGGGCGGGGCACCGATCACGGGTACTCCAGCTTGGTGCCCGTGAGCCTGCGCAACAATGCGGGCCTCCTGGGCAACATGTGAAGCCAGCGGATGGTCGAAGTTGTAAGGGTCCTTCAGCGAGTGCGTGAGCACGAATTCCGGACGAATCTCGCGATAGAGCGCGGCGAGATCGTAGAGAACCTTGTCCTCGATCCTCATCGGGTAGTCGCCGACATCGAAGAAAACCGTCGTGGCGCCCAGGATCTCTGCGGCGCGAAGGGCTTCTCGTTTCCTGTTGGCCTTCACTGCGTCGATGGTCATTCCAGGTTCGCGCCAGAGTTTCGCGGATTCGCCGCGCTCACCAAACGACAAGCAGACCACCGTGATTTCCCAGCCACGCTCGGCATAGAGCGCGATCGCGCCTCCGGCTCGCCAGACGAAATCGGCGGAATGCGCACTGACGACGAGTGCGGTTTTTTTGTCAGCCACGTTTAGCATCCTGCCGCGTGAATCGGACAATCGAATTCAAGCCAAAGCTGTTCACATCTTTGTGACTACACCGGAGGCGTTCCGTAAGTGTGAAACGACTCGATCGTCTTCAGACCCCACGCCTGGCCTTTCTTGCGCTCGGCCTCGCTCCAGCAAATCGGTTTCCAGTCGGGCGCGAGAATCAGGCGCGCGCCGGCATTACAAACCTCCACCCGGTTGCCTCCGGGCTCGTACACATAGAGGAAGAATGTCTGCTGAATTGCGTGCTTGTGCGGACCGGTCTCTATGTGCACCCCGTTCTCCAGACAAATGTCCGCGGCCAGCAGAACTTCTTCGCGGCTATTGACCGCATAAGTTAGATGGTGCAGCCGTCCTCTAGTCCCGGTGTGATCGCGTGTATAAGCGAAGTCATAGCTCTTGTTCGTGCAAGTCATCCACATGGCAGCTTCGGAGCCGTCGTCAAGGACAATCTGTTCCGTCAGCCGGAAGCCCAGGTAGCTCTCAAAAAACTTTCGATTCGCTGCGATGTCGACGGCCAGGCCGTTCCAGTGGTCGAGGCGACGGACGTTGATACCACGTGCAGGAAAACGTTGTGCTTGATTCTTGAGGGCGGGCTGGAGCTCGGGTGGAGCCTGATACCACTGAGTTTCGTAGTAAAGCTCGATCTTGTGCCCATCCGGATCCTGGCAGAGGAACGCGGGACCATGCGCCAGATCGCCGTTGGTCCAGCCGATATCGAAGCCCGAACCCTTGAGCGCTTCGACGCGACGTTCCAGTGCTTGCGGACTTCGCGCGCGGTACCCAACATGACCGAGACCCGGCAACTTTGAGGCCGTCAGCTTCAGGGAATGCCGTTCGTAATCGTCGTAGGCGTGCAGGTAAACTGAATCGCCTTCGCGCCCGCTTTCCGTCATTCCCATCACAGCGAGGAAAAAACGCAGGCTCTCTTCCGGTTTCGGGGTCAGTAGCTCCAAATGTCCCAGATGAGCAACATCCATGACCGGTTCGCTTTGCATGAGTCACCCCAACAATATGGCCTGACAGACGGTCGTTCTGCGTTCCCAAGCAGGTTAAGTACACTCAACAATACCTCAGTTTTGCAAGCAGCTGTCAAGAAAGCACGTGCCGGTCACGAGGCTGGTGCCAGTGAGCAGCCCCCTTGACAATGAACGCAGCATACGCCCAGAATGCCGAGACGTTCAGTGTACTGAATATCCAGGGTGGCATGACAGCCGAAACCTCAAGGCAAAGCGTGGCCGAACTGCTGCGGGATTATTCCGTGGAAGCGAATCCCAACCAGTCCAAGGTCGTGGACGCGGCGGCGGACCGTCTGGAACCACTGACCGAAGTTTTCCTTCCCTGGATTCCCGGTGCCGATCCGATGGAAACGGTGGCGGCAGCGGCGAAACTGAAGCGCGCGGGCCTCATGCCGGTGCCACATATTGGCGCGCGTCATATCGAGAGCGCTTCCCAGTTGGAGCAGCTTGCAGCGCGTCTGGTCGAAGCCGCGGGCGTTGACCGCGTACTCATCATTGGCGGCGATCGTACGGTACCGGCTGGCCCTTATGACTCCAGCCTGCGGATCATGCAGACCGAGGTATTTCAAAAGTCAGGCATTGCTCACATCGCGGTTGCCGGTTTCCCGGAAGGGAATCGCGACATCAGCGATAACGCGCTCGATCAGGCTCTTGTAGAAAAGGCAAACTTCGCGCGCGCAGGAGGGCTCCAGCTTTCTGTGGTCACGCAGTTCTGTTTCGAAGCCCAGCCCATCATTGCATGGCTGGGGAAGATTCGCGCCCGCGGCATTGACGTTCCCGTGCGGATCGGTATTGCCGGGCCGGCCAGTCTCATCACGCTGGTACGGTATGCCGTCCGCTGTGGAATTGGAAATTCTCTGCACGCGCTGACACACAATCCTGTGTTCGCGAGACTGCTCGTCGAGAAAGGTCCGGAACCCATCATTCGCGGGATCGCTGATTTGGACGGATCCCGCAGCGAGAAGGCAGGGGATTCCCAGTCGCTCCCACTCGGCATCGCCGGACTGCACTTCTACGTCTTCGGCGGATTCGACAAAACGGTGGATTGGATCAACGCCCGGCGCGGCCTGCGAAGCTCCGCAACTCACCCTTGAGCCGTGCGCCAACCCTTTGCGTACGTCTCCCTTGCGACCTTGGAGTAAGGCACCGGACTCACAACGGCACGGATTTCAAATTGGCGATGCCGCTCGACCGTCAGTTTCCGTGACCCCCCGTCCGGTTCTCCCCACACGAGTTTCACTTCCGTGCCGACGTCGACGTCCGCATCTACCACACCCAGCGACAGCATGGAACGCTCATTGTAGCTATAGCCGCTAAACATCGAGAACCCGACAGTCTTTCCCCCGAGAGTGATCTTGTCGTAGGAGGCTGACGCGTAATTCGATTGCGGCAGGTCGATGTACTTGAAAATGTCTCCGTGTTCGAACATAGAGGCGAACACCGTGACCACATCCTCCGCATTCCAGGCAAACGTGACTTTCTTCCGATGCGTTTGTCCTTGCATTTTCTCAAGCGCCTCTCTACCGATGAAGTCATGGTCGAATTTGATGAATGGCCCGTAACCCAAGGCGTACGGCGACATGTAGTAGTCCTCGATACGGTTCGAATCGAAGCTGCCGGCTAATGAACCCGAGGCCTCATAGCCTGTGGCAGGCAGCCATTCCCGGTAAGGTCTCATTTTGGCGCCGGTGTAGACGGCGGGCAGAGGAGAAGGAATCCATCCGGACTCGAGCGTGTTCGTCGAGTACGCCCTGGCGCCAACTTCGCGTAGTCCGAAGTCGTTGCCGGCATCGGCAATTGCGACCCGGATTTCTTCGCGCTCTTCGTAAGGTCCCCACAGCTCCAGACCAGGAGCGCCGGCCATGCCGTGTCGCAGGGCGCGCACCATGCGCCCGGCGACGTTGATCACGCCCATGTGGAAGAACTTGATTTCCGGAAGCGGACCGCCGTGCAGCTTTTCAAGAATCTGCGGAGCGTTCGGGCCTTGAACCTGGTAGCGATAGCAGGAGCGAACGACGGCTTTTCCTTTCGGGTTTGAGGGTGAGCGGTCGTCCTTTTCGATTTTGACGTCATAGCCTCCGGTCTCACCGTGGAATTGGAGCCAATTCGAAACCGGCGCACGGCCGACGAATACCAGCCTGTTCTCTTCGAGATGAAACAGAATTCCGTCGCCAATCACGTAACCCTCGTAGCTGCATGGCGAGAATTGTTTCGCACGATTGACCGGAAACTTGGCAAAGCTGTTGGTAGCGAGATGGGAGAGCATTTTCAAGGCGTCGGGGCCCTCCACGTAGAGGTTCGCCATGTGGTGAGACTGATCGAAAAGGACGGCGGTCTCGCGCCAGGCACGCTGCTCATCGCGCCAGTTGGAGAACTCAGCAGGGACGACTGGATAAACGTAGGCCCCAATCTGCGAATTACGCAACATGCTTACCGGATTTCCGGCGGCTTGCAGTAGATCTTCCAAACTTGTCTGTCTCATTTCAGGCCTCCCTCTGAGACGTCAGCCGGGTCGAGCGGGCCAACCCTCTGCGACAATTCCGTATACTGAACCTCGTGGAATTTTGCAATACCCGTGCGTTGACAAGACTCAGCGCGAATGCATACTCTCCTATTTCGTTGAAAACGAGAGCCCTGTGAGCGACCCGTCAAAAGCCGTCACTTACGATGAGCTCGGCTTCGTGGGAAAGATCCGGATCGACAATCCCCCCGTCAACGCTCTCAATCGTGAGGTTCGAACCGGGATGGCAGAGGCGCTAACGCAGGCTACCGCCAATCCTCGCGTCAAAGTTGTGCTGATTACTTCCGCGGGAAGTATGTTCAGCGCGGGCGCAGACCTGAAGGAATTCGATGGTCAACTGGCGGGGCCCTCTCTGCAACAACTGCAGGAAACAATCGAGATGGCACCGGTGCCGGTTGTCGCCGCCATCTCCGGATTAGCCCTAGGCGGAGGTCTGGAACTTGCGCTGGCTTGCCACTATCGGCTTGCACACAAGAGCGCGAAACTGGGGCTGCCGGAAATCACACTAGGAATTGTTCCCGGCGCCGGCGGAACGCAACGGCTGCCGCGGCTGATCGGGTCACGCGCGGCACTGGAAATGATTCTTTCGGGCGCTCCAATTACCGCTGCCGATGCGAAGTCCAAAGGGCTGGTCGACGAAGTAATCGAAGGCGATCTGCACGACTCCGCCATCAAGTTCTGCAAACAACTGGTGCACGACGGAGGTGGGCCGCGGCCAACTCGCGACCTTACCGTACCTGACCACCTCGACGAATCGGTGATCTCGGAGGCATTGGGCGCCCATGCTCGTGCTTTAAGGGGACGAACCACCCAGACGTTGGTCGTTGAGGCGGTGAAGGCGGCGACACTGCCCTTTGCACA
>Ga0335084_10004926_pt1 | contig 13185 bp, 13 predicted proteins | sample Lox_Sample_44_FD_206721 | JGI IMG/M metagenome (GOLD analysis project Ga0335084, IMG submission 206721) | Soil microbial communities from Loxahatchee National Wildlife Refuge, Florida, United States - Lox_Sample_4.4 | ecosystem: Environmental > Terrestrial > Soil > Wetlands | place: USA... | reverse complement strand
GGCCGGGGTTGGTCTTTGTACCAGGTCTTTGGGGTGAGGAAGATAAAGGCGAGAATCAGCAAAACAACGACGTCATACCCGCGGCTGCCGCGAGGGAATTCCCAAAAAATCAGACGCCGAAGGACGCCCATGCCTCGTCAACACTAATTGTAACAAATTCAGGCGGTTGCCGGTTTGCGGGCCTGGCGGGCCTCAAACTCCGCGGCCTTGCGGGCATTCTCCACTTCCTGCGCTCGCAGCACCTGGCAATGAGAACAGTACCCGCCGATCTCGGTCCGCGCCACCAGGATCTGGAAGCCGAACGTGCTCTCCACCTGTCGGCGCAGCCGGGGCAAGGAATCGCCGAAGAACTCCTCCACCTTGCCGCAGCGCAGGCAGACGATGTGGGCGTGCTCCTGCTTGGTCCGGGTTTCGTAGTAGTGCTGGTCGCCCTCGTAGTGCATCAGGTCGAGCTCATCGACGAGCCCGCCCTCTTTCAGCATTTTGAGGGTGCGGTAGACGGTGACGCGGTTGATCTTCGGGTCGCGCTGGACCGCGAGCTTATAGAGGTTTTCCGCATCCAGGTGCGCTCCGGTCTGATCGATGACGTCCAAAAGGAGCTGCCGCTGGCGGGTAAGCCGGATCCCGCGCTGTTTCAGGCTGACTTTGGCGGTTTCCACCGACATACAGGGTTAATTTACTGTAGCATCGGTGGTCAAGCGGCACCGATGAAACCCTATTGGATCTTCACGCTCCTGCTCATCATGGTGGGCGTCGGCATGAGCCTCGATCCCGGCGAGGTCGTCGCGCGCTGGATCCGCCTGCCTCGCGGCTACTGGCTGCGGGTTGTCCTGGCCACGTTTGTCCTTCCATCGCTCTTCGCCATGCTTCTGGTCGCCACGCTGCCGCTGACGCCGCCGATTCGAGGCGGCGTCCTGCTGATGTCCATCGCTCCCGGCGCGCCAATGCTGACCCGCATGGTGTCGAAAAAAGGCGTGCTGTTCGATTCACGGCTCGCCGCCAGCTATCAGATCGTCGTCGGACTGCTGGTCCCGCTTCTGACGCCAATCCTGCTGTACGGACTAGGGCGCTTCTATCAGCGCGATGTGTGGGTGAGCCCCTGGACCCTGGCCTGGCAGGTGGCCAGCATGCAGTTCGTGCCGCTTGTCTTGGGCCTGCTGGTGAAGCACCTCTGGCCCGGCTTTGCCCTGAAGGCCGAGCCGTGGATGAGCCGCATCGGAAACCTGATGCTGATCTCGTACCTGCTGTTCGCCCTCTTCGTACTGCGGAGAGTGCTACTGGCCGTCGGCCCGGTTGCAGCGGGGACAGTCGTGCTATTCGCCTTGGCATGCTTGGCGTTCGGCCACTTTCTCGCCGGACCGACAATCGCGCTGTCGAACACGAACCGGCATGTAGGCCTGGCGATGTTGATTGCGGGACTGAACTTCAAAAGTGACGTGAAACTTGTGGTTCCGTTTTTTGCCGCCTATGCATTGCTCGCGCCGCTGCTGATGGCGGGTTATGCCATTGTGAAACGGAAGCGCTCGCCCACAGCGGCATTCCGGGACTCAATCGTGGGTTGAATTCGCAAGAAAAACTGGTATTTTTCCTTGCGATCTTGCCGGGCGGCGTACGATTGATTCCTTCATGCATCGGCTTGAGCAGAACAGAATCATACGGCGAGTTATCCCTCGCCGCCTTTGGGGAAAAGTGCAAACAGATACCAGAACGGCGACCGGTTGGGTGCGCTCGACCATTCCGCAGATCGTGAAGGACGAGTCGAATGGGTAAGGTCGCCAGCCTGCGGGTTCGGAACGTCGTGATCTTTTTCGCGAGTCGGCTGCCCGACGCGGGATGAGCCCGGCCATTGTAGAAAAGGATTTCTGGGTCTGTTGGGTTCTCAAGAAACTCTTTACGGACGTCACCCTCAAACATCCAATGGTCTTTAAGGGGGGTACCACACTGTCCAAGGTCTTCAACGTCAGCTATCCGGCCGCCTTTCAAGAGACCTACCTGCGACCCGCCGTGCGACTTGAAATCGGTCCGCTCGCGTCTTGGGTTCCCTCGGCGCCCCATACAATCCGGCCTTACGCTGGCGAAGACTTTCCCAGTGTATTTCGCGACCCGTCTTGCCCTGTGGTCGCGATTGACGCCGGGAGGACCTTTTAGGGAAAGGCTACGATACTCCACCAGCAAGCCCACCGAACGAACGATCTGCCATCGCGGTACTCGCGTCACTACTATGATCTTTTCAAGATGGCTGAGTGTCGGATAAAGGAACTGGCCTTGGGAAATCTGAAGCTTCTTGAAGACCTCGTGGCCTTCAAGCAGAACTTCTATCCATCCACCTGGGCGCGCTACGACTTGGCTAGGCCGGGGACTTTCTGTCTGATTCCGGACCCGCGCCTGGTCCCTGCCTTGCCCAAAGACTTCCGCGAAATGCCGTCATGTAATACGGCGAAGTTCCGTCATTCGACGTCATTCTTGCCGTGCTGACTGCCTTGGAGACTGACATTAATCGGCTAAAGACCTGATGCGGTATCCGATGCCCTGTCTTGTCTTCCGATGCTCTATCTTGTTAAAGAGGATGCCCCGCCCGTGACCCGTGAAGACGCTATTAGCCGGCTTCGTGAAAGGATCGTCGGCTTCGCGGCATCACGTATGGGAAGGGAGGCGGCCGAGGACCTGGCGCAGGAAACCCTCCTGGTCCTCGAGCGCCGTTACCGAAACGTGGAGCGGGAGGACGAAATGGTGGCCGTGGCCTTTCAGATTCTCCGGTTCCAGATGGCCGGATGGCGGCGGAAGGCCGTGCGACACGGCGAGCCTTGGGCCGTGACCGTCGAAGACCTTCCGCTCGCCGACCCCAAGGCCTCCCCGGAGACACTCGCAGTGCGGCAGGAATTCAAGGAACGTCTGCTGGCCGCTCTCGCTGAATTGGGAGATCGCTGCCGCATGATCCTGCGTATGAAGCTCCAGGACAAGTCCTTCGAGGAGATCCGCCGCCATTTTCAGGTCGAGTCCATCAACACGATCTACACCTGGGACCTACGTTGCCGGCAGCAGTTGAAGACACTGCTTGACGCCGGCGGGAGCGCGCGGCCATGACGCAGGAAGAACGCGACCAACTGCTCGCCCGCTACGCCACCGGACAGCTCTCTGAAACAGAGCTGCGCCGGCTGCGCGAAGCCGCGTTCGACGATCAATCGCTGTTCGATGCCATGGCCGGGGAAGAGGAATTGCGCGACCTGCTCGCCGAACCCGAAGCGCGGCGCGAGGTCGTCGAGGCCCTTACGCCCCCCGGATCGCTATCCCTATCCAGTTGGCGCCGGCCATGGGCTTGGGCCAGCGCTGGAGGCCTCGCCGCCGTCGCCATACTCACCGTCTCGGTCTGGCGGCTGCAGGAAAAGTCCGCTGAAGTCGCCATGCAGCGCGACGTCGAGCGTCCCTCTCCCGTCGCTGCCGCGCCGCCGCCCGTCGTGACGCCGCCGGCAACGGAAGCGCCCACAAAACCGGCGCCCATGGTTCGTGCCAAACGTGCCGAGCCACTCCCGGAGCAAGCCCAGGAACAAATGGCCAAACTGGCCCTTCCGGAAGCTGTCGAGCTCAAAAAGCAGGCAGCCGATGAAGCGGCACGGAAGGCTGAAGCTCCGGAGGCTGTCTCCGCCCCAGTGCCTGCGGCGCCGGCGGTCATCCCTGCTCAAAAGATAAAGGCCTCCGTTCCGTCCCCCGCCTGGTCCGTTCGCTGGTACGTCGAGGGCCTCGATGGAACTCGCACGCCCATCGAATCGGGCGCCGAGATCGACCGAGGCGCGACCGTCATCGCCGAGGTCCACTCGACCGAGGGCGGCGCCTTTCAGCTCACTCCCTCGCTCGACACACGCAAGGAAGAACGCGATGGCGGCAATACCGTCGCGCCCGGTCAAACGCGCATCTTCCGTTGGCGTCTCGACCAGCCCGGCACCCAGCAACTGACCGTAACCCCACGACCAACGCTGAGCGCCGGCAGGGCGATCTCCGCGCAAACGGCCATGCGCGATGCGGCCGTCGCCGCGCCGTCCGGCTTCAATGAATCCGCCCCCCGCCCGGCGCAAATTTCTGTTCGCGTCCGCTGAAAGGATCGCCCTTCAGGCGGCATCACTGCGGCAGGAGGCGATCAGATGTCGCTCAAAACCGTTCTTCTTGGATGTTTCGCGGCCGGACTTTTAGCCGCTCCGGCCATCCCACCCGCCACCGAAGGCTCGCTAGTCCGCGTCGACCCCTACGGCAAAGCCACCGGCGTGCTCTGCCCCTTGCGGCACACCGACGTGAAAGCGGACATCGCCGGCTTCATCGCCCGCGTCACCGTGACGCAGGAGTTCCAGAACAACACCGGCGAAAAGATCGAAGCCGTTTACATCTTTCCCTTGCCCGCCAAGTCCGCCGTCGACCGCATGACCATGCACGTCGGCGACCGCGTTGTGAAAGCCGTCATCAAGAAACGCGACGAGGCCCGCCAGATCTTTGAACAGGCCCGACAGCAAGGCCACACCGCCGCGCTGCTCGAACAGGAACGGCCCAACGTCTTCACGCAGTCGGTGACCAACATCGAGCCTGGAGCAAAAGTCCTGGTCGTCATCAGCTACGTCGAGACGCTGAAATACGAAGAAGGCACCTACGAATTCTCGTTTCCGATGACCGTCGGTCCACGCTACAACCCGCAAGGCCTTCCGGGCGGCGAGCGCGTCGTTCCGAAGTACGCACCACCCGAGTTGCGCGCCGGCCATGATGTCTCGCTCGAAGTGAAGCTCGACGCAGGACTGCCGATTGACTTCCTCCGTTCGGCCACTCACCCGGTCAACATCGACCGCCCCACCGCGAAACAGGCCGTTGTGCATTTGAAGGACCAGGCGACGATCCCGAACAAAGACTTCATCCTCAAATACGACATCGCCGGAACGAAGATCCAGGACACCGTTCTTGCTTACAAAGCGCAAAAAGGCGGCTTCTTCACACTCATCCTCCAACCGCCGGAGCGCGTCACCGCCGAGGACGTCACCCCAAAGGAACTGGTCTTCGTTCTTGACACTTCGGGCTCGATGATGGGCTTTCCCATCGAGAAGGCGAAAGAAACGATGAAAATGGCGATCGCCGGCTTGTACCCGCGGGACACGTTCAACTTCATCTCGTTCTCCGGCGACACGCATCTGCTGTTCGAACGGCCCGTCCCGGCCACGCCCGAAAACATCGCTCGCGCGCAGGAGTTCCTCGCCGGACGCCGCGGCGGCGGAGGCACTGAGATGATGAAGGCCATCCGCGCCGCGCTCGATCCCTCCGGTGACACCGGCAAGGTCCGCATCGTCTGCTTCATGACCGACGGCTACGTCGGCAACGATTTCGAGATCATCGCCGAGGTCAAAAAGCACCCCGAGGCGCGTGTCTTTTCCTTCGGTATCGGCAGCTCGGTGAATCATTTCCTGCTCGATAAGATGGCCGCCGAAGGACGCGGCGAGGTCGAATACGTTGGTCTGAACGACGACGGTTCCGCCGCTGCGCGGCGCTTCCACGAGCGTGTTCGCAACCCGCTGCTCACCGACATTCACCTCGAGTACGGCAACATGCCGGTCAACGAGGTCTACCCGCAGCGCATCCCCGACCTCTTCGCTGCCCAGCCCGTCATCGTCCATGGCCGCTACGACCGCGGCACAACCGGCGTCTGGAAACTGCGCGGCAAAATGTCGGGCCGCGACTTTGTCCGTGAGATCAAAGTATCCCTGCCCGACAGCGACGCCTCGCACGATGCTCTCGCCTCCGTTTGGGCGCGCGAAAAGATCGAAGACCTGATGTCGCGCGACTGGGCCGGCCTGCAGGCCCGCCACCCCGGCGCGTCCGAGTACGAGCCTGAAATCACGCGCCTCGGCCTCGAGTTCGCACTCATGACACAGTTCACCTCCTTCGTCGCGGTCGAGGAAAAGACCGTAACGAAGGGCGGCAAGCCGGTGGTCGTTGAAGTGCCCGTGGAGATGCCGGAGGGCGTGAGCCACCAGGGTGTCTTCGGCACGGGCGGTAACGCCGAGATGGCCCAGATGCGCGCCGCCGCGTCGCCCATGGGAGTCGCTTACAAGTCGATGGCGCCAATGCTCTCCCGCGACCAAGCTGTCGCTCCACGGTCCCTCCCGGCCGTGCTCAAGGAAAAGAAGCTCGACAGCTCGCTGGCGACACTCGTTGCCGGCCAGCCCGCCGCTGCAGGCCTCAAGATGCAGAATGGCCGCGTCGCCGTCGAAGTCTGGCTGAACGACGCCTCCGATGAAGTCCTCGCGAAGCTGAAAGCCATGGGCTTCGAACCCATCGGCACGCCGAAAGTCGCCAAGATCCGCGTGGGCTGGATCCGCATCGAAAAACTCCGCGAGCTCGAAACTCTAACCGGCGTTGTGTCCGTACTCCCCTACCGCGGCTGAGCGGTTCGCCTGAACTCTGGGAGAATCTCCAGGAAGAGGTTCTCCCAGGGGACCGCACAGACTTCTGATTCAGGACTAGGCTACAATCACCCCGACGTGTTCCGCAAAGTCCTGGTCGCCAACCGTGGAGAGATCGCCGTCCGCGTCCTGCGCGCGTTGCGCGAGATGAACATCGCCAGTGTCGCCGTGTATTCGGAGGCGGACCGCGGTTCACTCGCGGTCCGCATGTCCGACGAGGCGATTCCCATCGGTCCGTCGCCGTCGTCGGAAAGCTATCTTTCCATCGACAAAATCCTCGCCGCCGCCCAAGCCACTGGAGCCGAAGCCATTCATCCCGGCTACGGCTTCCTGAGTGAAAACGCCGATTTTGCGGAAGCCTGCGAGGGCGCGGGGGTTGTCTTCGTCGGCCCTCCGGCAAGCTCCATCCGGGCGATGGGCTCGAAGATTGCGGCGCGTAAGCTTGCCATCGCCGCGGGTGTTCCGGTCGTGCCCGGTACCGAGAAGCCGGTCAGCGACCCGGCGGAGGCCCGCCGCGTCGCTGCCGCTATCGGCTACCCGGTTCTGCTCAAAGCCTCCGCGGGCGGCGGCGGTAAGGGCATGCGGCTGGTCGAAAGCGAAGCCGATCTCGACAGCGCTTTCCGGGACGCCTCGAGTGAGGCCGAGCGCGCCTTCAAATCCGGCGAAGTCTATCTCGAGCGCGCCATCCGCAAGCCGCGCCACGTCGAAATTCAGGTCCTGGGCGACCGGTCCGGCCATCTCATCCATCTCGGCGAACGCGAGTGCTCCATACAGCGCCGTCACCAGAAGGTGATCGAGGAGTGCCCCTCACCGTTGATGGCCGAGCGTCCGGAATTGCGCCGTCAAATGGGCGAAGCCGCAGTTCGCGCGGCAAAGGCCGCCGGCTATTTCAACGCCGGCACCGTCGAGTTCCTCGTCAACGAACACGGCGACTTCTTCTTCCTCGAGATGAACACGCGCCTCCAGGTCGAGCACCCGGTCACGGAGCTGGTGACAGCTCGCGACCTCGTTCACTGGCAGCTTCGAATCGCCGCCGGCGAAAAACTCACCCTGGAGCAGAACGACATCACCTGGCAGGGCCACGCCATCGAATGCCGCATCTACGCCGAAGATCCCGATAACCAGTTCTATCCCTCGCCAGGAAAGATCCTCCAACTCGAACGGCCCGCCGGTCCCGGCATCCGGCTCGACTCTGGTGTCTATCAGGGATGGACCGTGCCGCTCGATTACGATCCGTTGCTGGCCAAGCTCGCCGTCTGGGCCGAGGACCGCCCGCAGGCGATCGAGCGCATGCTTCGCGCTCTGTCCGAGTACTATGTTGCCGGCATTACAACGAACATCTCTTTCTTCCGGCGTGTCTTGATCGACTCAGCCTTCCGCGCCGGCCGCCTCCACACCGGCTTTCTCGACGACTTCTTCCGGCGTACCTCGAAGCCGGAGCCAGGCCACGACGAGCGCGAAGCCGTCGCCGCGCTTGTAGCCGCCTGGCACGACGCCCGCCAGCAAAGCGCCGGGAATGGATCGCGCCCCAGCGAAGTCTCGCGATGGAGAGCCGCCGGCAGGGAGGATCTGCTGCGATGAAGCGCATCATTCGAATCGGCGAGCGGCGGTCGGTTCTCACTTGGAATGGTACGGTTGACCTAACGCGCTTCGAGTTGTCCTCACCAGAACAGGCACCTACCACGGGCGAAGCCAGCATCGTTGAGGTGGAGCCCGGCATCTACTCCGTACTGCTCGGCGAGCGCAGCTACGAGGTGAAAGTAACGCCAAGCGGCGACGGGTGGGCCGTCGATGTGGACGGCCGCCACTTCGTGATCGAATCCATCGACCCGCGCCACGAGCGCCGCGATGGTAGCGCGCGCGGCAGCTCGGGTCCGCTGCGTCTTTCCGCGCCGATGCCCGGCAAGGTAGTTCGCGTGCTGGTCGAGCCCGGTCAAGCCGTTGAGGCCGGCCAGGGCCTGTTAGTCGTCGAGGCGATGAAGATGCAGAACGAGATTAAGGCCCCTGGCGCCGGACGCGTCGTCTCTCTTCACGCGTCTCCAGGCGCCACGGTCGTGGCCGGAGAAGTCCTCGTGGTGGTGGAATAAATCTATGGGCGAAGCATTCTGCGAAATCTGCGGCGGCACGGGATACAGGGTCGTCGAGAAGGGCGGCCTGTCCGCGGCTGAACGCTGTGTCTGCTATGGCGCGCGCAGGACCGCGTCGTTGCTCGATCGGGCGGGGATTCCTGCCAACTATGCCAGGGCATCATTTGACACCTTCATTCTGCCTGACCCCAAATCAAATCCGATCAACTACGAATCCATGGTGGGGCCGTTCACAAACGTTCGCAGCTTCGCGCGCGGATTTCCGAACGCCGACAAACCGGGACTCCTACTCGTCGGCGACCCCGGCACCGGCAAAACGCACCTGGCTGTCGCTGTGCTCAAAATCCTCATCGAGAACGGCCACGAGGGCGTCTTCTACGACTACCAGAACCTGCTCGATCGCATCCGCTCGAGCTATGACGAGTCTTCCGGATCCAGCGACAAGGAAGCCTACCGCGAAGCGCTCGAAAGCGAAGTGTTGCTGCTCGACGATCTCGGCGCGCACCGCGTTACCGAATGGGTGGAAGATACGGTGACGTCCATCATCACCTATCGCTGCAATAACCGCCTGCCATTGATCGCTACCACGAATTTGCCCGATCCCGACATGGGCTCGCAGGTCATGCAGCGTACCGGCGTTTCTAGCCAAGTCGAGTACCGCACCACCCTCGCGGAGCGCATCGGCGGGCGCGCCCGCTCCCGCCTCTTCGAAATGTGCCGGATCGTAAAAATGCCAAAAGTGGGCGACTACCGCGTGGCTCCCACGCGGTAACCCTACTTATCGTCTGCCGACGGCCCGTAAATCCCCGGCACCTTCCCGCCCATCGGCCGCAAGTACGCCGAAAGCTGTCCTCGATGGTGCACTGAATGCTTCACTGCGAGCTGCAGCCACACGACGGATTGAGCCTCCATACCCGGCGCGAGCGCCATCGGGCGCAGAAGGTCCTCTCCCGACATGCCGCGGACGCGCGCGATGGCCTTCGGCAGATTCTCCTCGTACCAGCCGATCACATCTGCAGCGCCTTTGATGTTGCCCGGCATTTGTCCCTCGCCATGCTGGAATGCGCCTTCCGCCACGGAATTCACAAACCAGCAATCCGCGCTGGCAATATGCCAGGCCAGCTTCAGCGCGTGCATCGACTTTGCGTCGGGCGTGTACGACTCCTTCCCCGAAGGCATCGCCGCGAGCACGCGCCGGGTCGTTTTGGCTTCGTGCTCAAAATCGGCCATCAGAAAATTCGCAAGAAAATGAGCCTGTTCAGCAGTCATCGGTGTTTGGTTTACTCCTTGTCGATCTGATAAATTGTAGCCGGAATTGCGTTTGGAGGTTCCAATGGACCGTCGTTACTTTCTCATGACTGCAACTGCCGGAGTCGCCACGCGTGTGGCGAGCGCGAATGATACGGTTCGCGTCGCCTGTGTCGGTGTCCGCGGACAAGGCGGCTCGCACATCCGCGAATATCTCAAGATGCCAAACGTCGAGATTGCCGCTGTATGCGATATCGATGAGAGCGTTCTGAATAAGCGCCTCGACGAGATCGAGAAAGAGGCCAAAAAGCGTCCCGCTGCCTTCACGGACTTGCGCAAACTGCTCGAAGACAAATCCATCGACGCCATCTCCATCGCGACCCCCAATCACAGCCACACGATGCAGGCCATCTGGTCGATGCAAGCCGGCAAGCATGTCTACGTCGAAAAGCCCTGCTCGCATAACATCTTCGAATCGCAGCAGGTTGTGGCCGCCGCGAAGAAGTACAACCGGCTGGTTCAGCATGGCTCCAACTCGCGTTCGAACGAAGGTTTGAAGGAGGCCGTCCAGAAAATGCGCGAAGGCGTCATCGGCGACGTCTACATGGCGCGCGGCCTGTGCTTTAAGTGGCGCGATACCATCAATCGCACGCCTGTTGAACCTGTCCCGGCGGGAGTTCACTACGATCTTTGGCTCGGCCCAGCGCCCAAACATGATTTCACTCGCAATCGCTTCCATTACAACTGGCACTGGTTCTGGGATTACGGCAACGGCGACTTCGGCAACCAGGGCATTCACGAGCTCGACATCTGCCGCTGGGGACTTGGAGTGAAACTGCCCACCCGCGTTAGCGCCATGGGCGGCCACTACATGTTCGACGACGACCAGGAAACGCCGAACACAATGGTCGTCACTTACGAATTCAACGAACAGGGCAAGAAGCAACTGATGGTTTTCGAGGTCCGCCACTGGATGTCGAACCACGAAGCCGGCATTGGGGAGCGCGAAGGCGGACGGCGGGACTCGAACACCGTCGGTAACATCTTTTATGGTTCGAAAGGCTACATGGCCATCGAAGGTTATACGTCGTACAAAACCTTCCTTGGCCGCGACGCACAGCCCGGGCCCGCGAAAAACGCCGGCAGCAGCAATTGGGCGAACTTCATTGAAGCTGTCCGCGCCGGCAAACACGAAATGTTGAATGCGCCCATCGAAGAAGGCGCCGCCAGTTGCACCCTCATGCACCTCGGCAATATCGCCTATCGCCTCGGCCGCACTCTCGAGATCGATCCCGAAACAATGAAGATCAAGAACGATCCCGAAGCAAACAAGCTCCTCACCCGCGCGTATCGTGCGCCCTTCACGGTCCCGAAAATCGCCTGATTCAGATGCGCTCCATCTCGAGCAGCGTCGCTTTGCGGTCCGGCGACCATCGATAGCCGGAAAGATTGCCGTCCTGGCGGATCACCCGGTGACACGGTACCAGAAGGGCGGTTGGATTCGCCGCGCAAGCCTGCGCTACTGCGCGCACCGCTCGCGGCTGTTTCAATTGCGCTGCGACTTCCGAATAGGAGCGCGTCTCACCCCTCGGGATTCGCCGCAGCAGGTGCCAGACCCGCATTTGAAACAGCGTCCCGCGGATATCGAGCGGAAGGGCCTGCGCCGCCGGTGAACCGCCCCAACTCTCCAGCACGAGGTCGATCCAGCTCTGGACCGAGCTCCGGTCCTCCATTACGTTCGCCTCGGGAAACTCCTCGCGCAGTTGTGCCGCAAGTGCCTTCGGGTCGTCGCCCATCTTCACGGCGCAAACGCCGCGTTCCGACGCCGCCAGCAGCAAGTGTCCGAGCCGGCACGCTGCTGTCCCAAAGCGGATCGTTGTGCCGCGACCGCCCTTGCGGTACTGCGCGGGCGTCATCCCCAGCGAAGCCGAAGCCTTTTCATACAGCCGGCTGCTCGACCCGAAGCCTGCATCGAGCATCGCCGTTGTCACGTCCGCGCCCTTCCTGAGGTTCGACTTCAACTCGTCCCACTGCTTGTGCTCCTCGAATTGCCGCGGCGTCAGACCCGTCAGTTTGCGAAAGGTCTTTCGCGGCGCGCTCGCCGGACGGTCGAGCCATCGGGGCGGGGAAGTATCGCGCGGCTTGCACCGCTGGCAGGCGCGGAATCCCGCTGCCTCGGCTTCATCGCAGTTCGCGAAGAATCGCACGTTCTTTTTGAGCGGTCTGCGCGCGGGGCACGATGGCCGGCAATACACGCCCGTCGTCTTCACGGCGAAAACAAATTGCCCGTCCGCCGCGGCATCCCGCCCTTCGACCGCCATCCATTGATCCTGTACCCTCATGGGCCCAGAGTAGCCGATCCGTCCGACAGGAACTATCCGATCTTGGCCTTCAAATTGATTTAATTTGTGTCGCGCAGGACGATCGCGCCGGACGGCGGCGTGTGCTTCGGCGCGTCAAAGGGGTATTTGTCCGGCGTCACCCGGACTCCGCTCGTAAACTTGTAATCGTACTTGCCCGGACCCGCAAAGGTGGCTTCAATGAAGTACGCCGTGTACCCCTTATCGGTCGCCGTCGCCGTGCCGCGGTACACGCCGTTGCCCAAGTCGACCAGGTCAGTGGACTTGTAAGCTGGACCCAACGTCTCCAGGCGAAAATCGCGCGCTTCCGGGTTGTTCGCCTGCCAGAGCTTTACTGCCTTCGGACGGTCCTTGGCCCGCATCTCAATGCAGCCATCCGGCAGGAACTTCCAACTGTACTCGGGCCGCTTCGCGCCGCGAACCACAGAATCAAAAAACGCCGCCAGCGAAACCACCGCATCCGACTTCTTATCGACCCCGTGGTCCGTGTTCGGAACATATCGCAGGTGCTTCTCGCCAACAAGATCGTTCCAGTAAAACTGCGAGCTGTCGGGCAAGAAGAACTGGTCGCCGGCCGAATTGAGAATAAACTTCGGCATCGTGAACCGGCCGCGATATTCGTACGGCTCCACGATCTTCATCAGGTCCCGATACTGCTTGGTTCCGGACCACTCCATTGTCCCCTCGGCCAGGTAATCAGCAACCGCGGGAGCGTAAAAACCGTACACGCGATAGTGATGAAGAAAACTCGGCTGGATGTTCAGGAGATCGATGACGATGGGAACGATCGCGACCACACGCTTGTCCACGGCCGCCGTGGTCCAGGTAGTCCACCCGCGCTTCGATCCGCCCGCCACGACGAACCGGTCCACGGTCACCTTGCCGCCGGCCTCCGTCGCAAGGAATGTTGAGACGGTGTCCATGGCGCGCACCACAGCTTTCGTCATCGGCAGCCGCAGCGGCCACTTCGCGTCGCCGGTCTCCAGGAACTTGCGCCATGTATAGGCGATAATCCCATCCTCGCTTCGCTTGCGCGTCTCGCCCGCGAAGACCAGCGGT
>Ga0335084_10004924_pt1 | contig 13186 bp, 13 predicted proteins | sample Lox_Sample_44_FD_206721 | JGI IMG/M metagenome (GOLD analysis project Ga0335084, IMG submission 206721) | Soil microbial communities from Loxahatchee National Wildlife Refuge, Florida, United States - Lox_Sample_4.4 | ecosystem: Environmental > Terrestrial > Soil > Wetlands | place: USA... | reverse complement strand
CCATGGCCTCGGTATCGTCAGTGATGAAGTTCTCCTGGACCCAGGTGGCGCGTTGCACTTTCACGTACTGCTCGGAAAGCTGGGCCTCAGCCCTGTTCATGAATTCCTGCGCTTCAGCAACGGTCGGCGGGTTGTTTTGCGAGTATGCGTTCATGGCAAGCAATAAGAGTAAAAGACCAAGAGCCTTCACAGGACCTCCGGGCAAACAAAAGATTATGACCGATGTGGGGAGGAATTGTCAGCGAGGCTCCAGAGGCGCGGCAGCCCCGCTGCCAGCTCCTTAACGGCGGTACCACTGAGCTGCAAGGCGAGCATTCGCGATACCAGATTCGCGATACGCTCTGCTGCTTCCTCGACCCGAACGCCGCGTGCGTGAATGTTCGAGATGAGGTTCCTGTCCGCGTCCGTCTGTCCGCCACGCGCGCCATAGGCCATGTAGGCGGAGAGGCTCTCGGCCGTCGCCAGGCCCGGCCGTTCCCCGATCAGCAACACGAGCGCCCGGGGCCCGAGCAGGTCACCGACATCGTTCATGATGCCGACGCGGCAATAACGGACAGCGAAACAGCGCCCCACAGCCCATCCACGGTTGCTGGCCTCCTTTAGCAGGAGTGGCATCAGCGTCGGCACCTGCGCTGATAGAGCGGTTCCGGACAAGCCATCGCCGATCACGACCTGGAGGTCGGGCCCTTTGGGGCAGCATTGCTCAATGATTTCCCGCGCAGGCTTGCCCAGTTTTCTCCCGAGATCCGGACGCAGCAGGAACTCAGCCTTCGAGCCCGCCTGGCTCGAGACCTGGAACAGGTCCCATTGAGCGATGAAGTCCGCTGAGAAGTCTTTTTGCAGATCGAACTCGTTCCACACGGCATCGACCGCGTTGGCATGGGCACTGCGAAGCTCCAGTTCCATGCGAGTCGTGTACGCTGGTCCGCGATCGACAAAGATTCGCGCCGAGGTGCGCTCGCGCACTCTGCGGATCAGTTCCGGCCACACCGGAGTGGCAACGAAATCGGAATCGCTGCTCATTTTTGTCTCAGACCGGCGAAACCGGCGCCGATAGCACTCCTTCCAATCCCCGGAGCAACTTTTGCCGATGGAGAGTTTCGAGCGCTCTCGGTTGTCCATCGCGATAAATTCCGGCTCGCTCGAGCCAGCCGAGGAATTCGGGCGCCGGGCGCAGGCCAAAGATTTTCCGCACCGCCAGAGCGTCATGGTAGCTGGTGGATTGGTAATTCAACATCACGTCGTCGGAGCCGGGTACGCCCATGAAGTAGTTGCAGCCGGAGGCCGCCAGCAGCAGCATGAGGTTGTCTGCGGAATTCCGATCGGCGACCGCATGATTGGTGTAGCAAACGTCGCATCCCATGGGCAGTCCCAGGAGCTTGCCCATAAAGTGATCTTCCAGCCCCGCGCGGATAATCTGCCGCTCATCGTAGAGGTACTCGGGTCCGATGAACCCCACCACGCTGTTGACCAGAAACGGGTCGAATGTGCGCGCCACACCGTATGCCCGGGCTTCCAACGTCACCTGGTCGACTGCGTGGTGGGCCTCCGCCGACAAGGCGCTGCCCTGGCCCGTTTCGAAATACATCACGTTCTCCCCGAGCCAGGGGACGCCACGCACGCGGTGATGATCCAAAACCCGGTCCCTGCCTTCTCGCAACATCGCAAGGTTGATGCCGAAGCTGGAATTCGCGGCCTGAGTCCCGGCGATGGACTGAAACAGCAGATCAATGCTCGCGCCGCGCTCGAGGCAGGCCAATTGGGTGGTGATATGCGCCAGGCAACACGCCTGAGTGGGAATCTCGAATGCGGTGATCAGGCGATTGAGCGCTTGCAGGATCGCGGCCACGCTCTCCACCGAGTCCGTGGCGGGGTTGACGCCGATCACGGCGTCTCCACAGCCATACAAGAGACCGTCGAATGCGGCCAGCAAAATGCCGCCAACGTCGTCGACCGGATGATTGGGTTGCAGACGAATGCCGAGAACGCCGCGCTCACCCATCGTGTTCCGGCACTGTGTGATCTTGCGTAGCTTCACGGCGCCGAGCACAAGATCCTTGTTGCTCATCAGCTTCGTCACGCCTGCCGCCATTTCCGGCGTGATGCCCCACGCCAGCGACGCCAGCTGATCGCCCTCTGTCCCATCGTCGAGAATGAACTCGCGAAACTCCCCGACGGTCAGGCTACGGATCCGCTCAAACGCGGTTGCATCGTGCGATTCGAGAATGAGGCGAGTGACCTCGTCGCTTTCGGCGGGAATCAACGGATGGTTGAGCAAGTCGATCAAAGGCACATCCGCGAGTGCGCTCTTGGCGGCAACCCGCTCGCTCTCGGAAGCGGCAGCGATTCCGGCGAGGTGGTCGCCGGATTTCTCTTCGTTGGCCTTTGCCAACAGATCGCGCAGGTCGCGAAAGCTATGCTGGGACCTCATAGTGGGTGCGCTCCAGTATGGCGCGCTAAGACAGGGAAGGAAAGTGAGACCTGGCTGGATGTCCCGCGACGGTTAGCACGGAGTGGCGGGATCCCGGGAATAGAGATGATCCATCGCCGCCCGCACCCTCGCCGACACCGTTTCCGTATCGCGCAAACTCAGTCCGGCGGTAGAAATCGGATCGCCCACGCGCATCTCCAGCGGCTGGCATTTGATGTGATAAGTGTTCATCGGCAGCAGGTCAAACGTCCCCACCAGCGCAATCGGCACGATCTCAGCCTGTGCCTTGATCGCGAGAAAGAACGCGCCTGGAAGAAAAGACTGCAGACGACCGTCGCGGCAGCGCCCGCCTTCCGGAAAAATCACCAGCGGGCCCCCATTCTTCAAACTCCTTACCGCGGACTTGATCGCGCCAATCGAAGCCGACGGGTTCTGCTGGTTGATACACACCTGCCCCGACCGCTTCAGATGCCATCCCACAAACGGATACGACAGCAGCTCGCTCTTGAACACGATCCGGAACTGGAATGGCAAATGAACGTAGAGGATCGGAATGTCGAGCGCCGATGCATGATTGACGGCATAGACACGCGGCTTCGATCCGCCCAGATGCTCCCCGCCCGTCACTCGGAGAGGGGAAAAGATCGTCTTCATGATGAGCCACGACCACGCCCGCGCCAGGTTGTGCTGGATCCGCCCGCTTCGGTCAAACCACGAGCACAGCAGAGAAATCGTCCCCAACACCAGCGTGTAGGCCCAGATCAGTGGATCAAGAATGAAATACGACCGCAGCCGGCTCAGCCACCCATGGCGGGGAGATCGGCCCTTCGCCAATGCCCGCGTCCAAGTAGGGGCGGGCGCCTCTGTCCGCTCCGCCGGGCGCAGCGAGGTCCGCTCGCTTTCCTTCTCCGCCGTTGTGCCGATCTCGCTCAATGCCCTTCCAATTCGTCGCCATCTGCCGCGTCAGTCGTGAGTCCGACGGGGCTTTAGCCCCGGAGGTCAACAACTTAGATGCTCAAGCCCAGTGCCTGCATCGCCTCTCCCACAATGTATATCGAACCCGTGATCACCACCAGCCCGCCAGGTCCCGCACTCCGTCGCGCCTCCGCTACTGCCGCCGTCACGTCAAACGCCTCCCGGATGTCCACCTCCACTCGCGAAGCCGCCGTCCGAATCTCGGCCGTCGTGGCCGATCGTGGATTATTCGCCTGAGTCAGCACCACATGCTCGGCGACCGGAAACAAAATCTCCGCTACCTCCGCCACCGCTTTATCCCGCATCACGCCGAAGACTATGGTGATCGCCCGGTCTTCATACGCCGCCGATAGAGTCGACCGCAGCGCCCAGGCGCCCGCCGGATTGTGCGCCACATCCAGCACCAGCTCCGGGCCGCCTGCCGGCGCGGGGAGAATCTGAAACCGCCCCGGCCACCGAGTTTCGCGAATGCCGCGTTCGATGGTCCGCGCCGTGATCCCAGTGAACCCCTGCTCCCGCAGTTCCACCGCCGCCGCGACGGCCAGTGCAGTGTTCCGTAATTGATGCCGTCCCACCAAGGGAGATTCGATCGTGATCTGCTCTCCCAGGACTTGAAGCGGGTAGCGCGACCGAGCGATCCCCGTGTGTTCCTCCGCGCCCCCCATGGTTAGGCCATTGGCGGACCGCACCCAGAACTCCGCGCTGCCCGGCGATACCGGCGGCACATACGCCACCGCGTTCACCGCCCTCGCCCCCAAATCAAGAATCGCATTCCCGATCACATCATTCGCTTCCGGCGCCTGGGGCAAAGTCACCACCACTCCATTTCGCCGGATGATCCCTGCCTTCTCGCCGGCAATCTCACGCAACGTGTTCCCGAGAAATTTCTGGTGATCTAGCGAAATGTCGGTGACTACACTCACTCGCGGCTCCACGACGTTCGTCGCGTCCAGCCGCCCGCCCATCCCCACTTCCAGCACGACCATGTCGGGCCCCGCTCGCGAGAAGTGCTCGAACGCCATTGCCGTCAACATCTCGAAAAAACTCGGATGCCACGGCAACTCGCCTTCGCCCACCAGCCTCTCGGCGATTCGATCCACGAGATCGTGCAGCAGCGCAAAATCATCATCCGAGATGGCTGCGCCATTCCAACGAATGCGTTCATTGATCCGCACCAGGTGCGGCGAAGTGTACAGTCCAGTCTTCAGACCCGACGCTTGCAGGATCGCCGCCAGTGTCGCCGCCGTCGAGCCCTTGCCGTTGGTCCCGGCAATCAGCACACTCGGAAACTTCTGTTCCGGATGTCCCAGTGCTGCCAGCAACACGCGCATGTGTGCCGGGTCAAATTTTTGCGACGGCGTGTGAGCCAGCTCGTGGCCCAACGCATACATCTGCGCGACTGCGGTTTGGTAGGACACTGGTGAGTCGTCAGTCCTGCGCTGTTCGCTATTTTCGTCGTTCGCTATTCGCGCTGCCTGCATTTTCGCCAACAGCAAGGTTATCAATCTTGAGCCCGATTGGTGATCACCTGCGATCGGAGTGGCCCAGACAAGTGCCGAAATGCGCTGGGAAACCGTTGAAGGGGATAAGAAAAATGAAGGCGAACTAAGCCGCCAACGACGGATGGCCAACGCCCACGACAATCCGCGAACAGCGAACGACGAATAGCGATCAGCGCTAGGCCGCCATGAACTCCAGTGCCCGCCCGATGTAGCCCTTCAACTGCTTGCGATGCACCACGGCATCGAGCATCCCGTGCTGCAACAGGAACTCCGACCGCTGGAACCCCGGCGGCAGTTTCTGCCGGATCGTCTGCTCGATTACTCGCGGTCCCGCAAATCCGATCAGCGCCCCCGGTTCCGCCACGTTCAAATCGCCCAGCATGGCGAACGACGCAGTCGTGCCGCCGGTCGTGGGATCGGTCAGAACCGAGATATAGGGCACGCGCATCGAATCGAGCCGCGCCAGCGCCGCCGAAATCTTGGCCAACTGCATCAGGCTGATCGCGCCTTCCATCATCCGTGCTCCGCCCGATGCCGACACGATGATAATCGGCGTCTTCGTCTCGTTGGCTTTCTCAATCGCCCGCGTGATCGCCTCGCCCACCACTGCACCCATGCTCCCGCCGATGAACGCGTACTCCATGGCGGTGACAATCACCGGCCGCCCGTTCAGTTTCCCGTGGGCGTTGATGATCGCATCCTTCAGGCCGGTATCTTTCTTGGCTTGCTTCAGGCGTGAGGAATACGCCTTCAGGTCGACAAACTTCAGCGGATCGGTCGAAGCCAGGTTGCTGTCGAACACTTCATACTGGTTGTCGTCGAGAAGCTGTGCCAGGCGCGTGCGCGCATCGATCCGGAAGTGCTTGTCACACTTGGGACAGACGTTCAGGTTTTCTTCCAGATCCTTCTTCCAGATTACCTGGCGGCACTCGTCACACTTGACCCACAGCCCCTCGGTGCGGACTTTTTTCTCCCCCGAAGTATCCAGCTCACCGGATTGGCGTTTGAACCAGGTCATTTTGCTTGGGCAATTGGGAAATTGGGGAATTTGGTAATTGAAAATCTCAAAACGTGCAGATTACACAATTACCAAATTGCCCACTTTCAGTATTCAATTCCCCTCTGCGCCATCACGCCCTTCTCGTACGCGTGCTTGACCTGGCGCATTTCGGTCACGGTGTCGGCAAGTTCGACAATTGTCGGATGGGCGTTCCGTCCGGTCAAGATCACGTGCACCATCTCCGGCCGTTTCTTCAGCGCCTCCACGACCTTGACCGTCAAGCACCACCAGATCCCATTCTCCCGACTGTATCGCCGCTTCAGCCTCCGCCCAGGCTTCCTCCACCATGCGGACATCTTCCGGATCCGGCTTCTCAGCCCCCACTTTAACGAAGCCCCGGCCCATCTGCTTCATGACAAACTTGTCACCAAAGACCTTGACCGCGTCCAGTTCGCCGTAGTGCCACGATCCTTTCAGGAACTGCAGCATCAGGACGCGCATCCCCTGTCCCACCGCGCGCAGGGCCGTGCCCATGGCCGCCGTCGTTTTACCCTTGCCCGGGCCGGTGTTTACGATGATGAGACCACGGCGCAGATCCGACATAAGGCCGAATGCTCGATTCTACGCTAACCAGTGTGGAGCGGACACTCCTGCCCGCTGAAACGTCAGCAGCGAGAGAACCAGCCCAAACAAAAGAGGCGGACGGCCTGCGCCATCCGCCTCGCAGTCAACGGAGAAAAGTCGTTCTAGGGCATTTCCACCACGTGCCGTGACTTGGTCGGGCTTTCTCCGTTCGACGGCGCGGGATCTTCCGCGCCCAGCAATCGCGCCGCGATCCGGAGCGCTTCCATTTCCTTGCGCACCCGTTCGATTTCTTGTTCCTTCATCCTGATTACGTCATACGGATTTTTCATCTGGGGAGGGCCTCTTACTTTACTGAAGATCAGGTCTGTTCCCTGTCGAGACTACTGTAAGCCATCTCGCGCCGGATAGGAACCCTCTCGGAGGTACATCTGCAACGCGAACCCAGCCACCGGTGGGCTGTCTGGCTGGCCGATGCTCGTTACTCCGCCGTCAATGCCCCAGGTGATAGGGATGCCGGTTCAGAATCGTGAAGGCGCGATAAAGCTGCTCCAGCAATATGACCCGCGCCAGTTCATGCGGCAGCGTCATTTTGCCAAGCGACAACACCAGGCCAGCCGACCGCCGCGCCTCCTCGCTGAACCCGTCCGCTCCGCCAATCGCAAACAGCAAAGAGAGAGCCTGCACCCGCTCGCGTTCCACGAACTGCGCCAACTCTTCGGACGTCATCTGCTTCCCGCGCGAATCCAGCAACACCAACTTATGCCGCTGCCCCTGCCGCTCTCCGCGCGCCAGACTCAGGACGGCGGCCTCGTCCTTCACTGCAACTCCCGCGACGTCGGCATATCGCGAGATCCGTTTGAGATAGTCGTCAGTCAGCGCCTGAATGGCGGATTCCTTGGTCTTCCCGATCCAAACGACCTTGATTTTCATCCTCAACAGTGCCCTTCATCTTCGCTGGTCGACCTCGTCGCGCCAACGCAAGCGCCCGATCGGAAGGACGGCAAACGCTACGCTCTCCCCGACGCCAGAACCACCTGCGCCCCAAAGCGAATCTCCTCCCCCACCCGGTACCGATCGATGGCCGCATGGGCCTCCGCCAAAATACCCGGCCACTGCTCTTCCTGCACCCGCTCCAGCATCGGCCGAAACGGCGTCGACACCGCCCGCGCATACTCAAACACCTCTTCGGCCGTCCCCCTCCATGTCCAGGCCACTCCTCGCTCTGATTCTTCGATGTCGCGAAACCCTGCGGCCGCCAGCGCCCCTGACAGTGACCCCGATGCAGCGAAGCAGAAAATGTCTTCGCTGCCCCCTTCCAGCATCGTCCCACCCACGTGACGGTGCACAATCTTCATTGTGGTCTGCCAATAGGGCTGTTCGGCCGTGCCCCACGCGACGAAGCAGGCCCGCGCCCCGGGCTTCAATACTCGACGTATTTCGGACAGCGCTCGGCCCGCCTCCTTGAAGTACATCACCCCAAATCTGCAGGACGCCAGGTCGAAGGTCTTGTCGGGGAATGGAAGGTCGTGCACATCAGAGGGCCGGGTGAAAAAATTCGGCAGATTCTTCTTCCGTGCGCGCTCAGCCGCCAGTTCGAGCAGTTCGGCGCTAAGATCCGTTGCTGTGACGGTTCCACCCGGCACGACGCGCGCTGCCAGGCTGATCCCGGGCTCCCCCGTTCCGCTGGCGAGGTCGATTACCTGCATGCCTGGTCGCGGCGCAGCGTATTCGACCAGCGCTTCGGTGACTGCGCTCCCCATCACCGCTGACTTTGCCTTCCACTTCTCCGCGGCTACGAGTCGGTAGGACGCGCTCCAGGACCTCGCCTTCGGCGATGCCGACTCGAGTTCGGGCCGGTCATGGACTGCCACACTACGCTCTTTTCTTCCGCGTGCCGGCAGCGCGGCTCTTGGCAGTTGACAAATCCGCCGGCTCCATCCGCGTCGCCGACTTCCACAGCCGCTCCAGATCGTAGTACTGCCGCGCGGTCTCCGAGAAAATGTGGACCACAAAATCCACGTAATCCAGCAGCACCCACTCCGCCTGCTTGTAGCCCTCCGTGTGCGCAGGACGCATCCCAAGCCCCTCCAGCCGCTCTTCGACTGCGTCAGCAATCGCCTGAATCTGCCGTGGATTGGTCCCGCTGCAGACCACAAAGTAGTCGGTAAACGCTCCCGAGCCCTTTTCCAGTTCGAGAATCGTGACTTGTTCGGCTTTCTTATCCTGACAAGCAAGGATGGCTTCGCTAACCTGGCGCTTGAGGGAATCGGCCTTCTTCATTGGTTGTAGATTGTAACGCGACCGGGAATGCAGAAGCATGAAGTGAGAATGCAGAAATAAAAAAGGCGTGGTCCAAGCACCTCTACAATCGGACCCCTGCAATCTCGGCGTTCACCTCTGCAATCTAACTTCTGCCTTCTGACTTTCTGTACAGCCCCACCTTCCTTACATACTCCGCCACTCGCGGATCCAACCACCGCCCCAGCGGCTTTCCCGCTGCCGCAGCCTCTCGAATCACAGTAGCCGACACATTCTGCTGCACGCCTTCGAGCAAGTGCAGACTGAGCCCTGGCAACACCAGGTCGCCGGTCGCGGGCTGCTTATGAAACGGTTTGCTCACCGCCGCCGGCGGCCGCAATCCTTCCGGCAGCGACTCCGCAACGTCCCGCAACGAGAATCCAGGACGGCTCGCCACCACGAACTCACATTCCCCTAGCAGCGCCCGCGACTCGTGCCACTTGCCAATATCGCGAAAGGCATCAATCCCAATCAGGAAGAACAGCCGGTCCGCTTTCTTCAAACTCTTCTTCAAAAGCCGCACCGTGTCGATGCTGTAATTCGGCGCTGGAGCGACGGGCGGCCCCGCCCGTCCCCCTGAACGCGGCGAGGGGAGGGTTTCCTCCGGCCCCTCCAGTAGCGATGGCACAAACCGCTTGTCCTCCTCGGTCGCCACCACCACCATCGCATAACGGTGCACAAATGCCGTTACCGGCTGTTTCTGCTTATGTGGAGGCACATGCGCCGGCACAAACAGCACTTTATGGAGCGAAAACCGTTCTGCCGCCGCCTCCGCCAGCGCGACATGTCCGCGATGGATAGGGTCGAAGCTTCCCCCGAAAAAGGCGATGTTCATCCCTGTTTCACCCGGCCTGCGCCGTCAGTGTCATGTTTTCTGTCCTCTGTTGCAAGTCTTTGTTCCCCCAATGGCATCGTGCACCATCGAGTTTTCCCCAAACCGCATCTCATCTTAGTCTGTTGCAACCGCCGTCTACCCCCGCAACCTCGCCTTGCTCTTGTCCTTTCGGGCATTGTGCGCCCGGGCGATTCCGCTGGACTGGCGTAACTCGCTGCTGGCGCATAATGCGCATAGCATGGAGGTTATGCGAATGATGCTCCCCCTCATCCGCACCTTTGCGGTCGCTCCGGCGCGCGCGCCCATCCTGCGCTATGGCGTGGCGCTCCTCAGCACCCTTCTGGCGCTGATTCCCACGCTGTTCCTCTCTGACATGGCCGAAAGCCGTCTCGTCGTATTCGCCGTCGCCGTCATGGTGAGCGCGTGGTACGGAGGCTGGAAGCCCGGTCTGGCCGCGACTTCCTTCGCCCTCACCGTCAGTGCCTACTACTCCCTTGTCGGAGAACACAACACCACCGAGTACCGCAAGGCCATCGCGCACCTGATCCTCTTCTTCGCCGTGGCCCTGCTGATCTGCTGGTTCAACGCTGCCCTGCGTGCCACTCAGGAGAGCCTCCGCCGTTCCGAAAGCAATTTTCGCTCCCTCGTCACTAACGCCCCCTACGGCATCTGCCGCTGCGACAGCCTGGGCATGCTCCAGGACGCCAATCCCGCCATGATCAAAATGCTGGGATATTCCCGGCCCGAAGAGATTGCCGGCAAGCACTTGGGCAGCCTTTATTCTGACGCCCAACAATGGTTTCAAACCGCAGACCACTTCCGTGCTGGCAAGGAATTCAACAATCTCTCCACGGAACTGGTTCGCGGCGACGGTACCACCATGCTGGCCCGTATCTCCGCCCGCATCATTCCCGACGGCCGCCAGGGTCCCACCTTCGAGCTTTTCATGGAGGACATCACCGAGCGCCGCGCCCTCGAGCAGCAGCTGCGCCAGGCCCAGAAAATGGAAGCCATCGGCCGCCTCGCCGGCGGCATCGCCCACGACTTCAACAACCTCCTCATGGTGATTTCCGGCTACTCCGAATTTCTGCTCGAGCGCCTCGGCCCCGATCCCTCTCTCCGCGGACCGGCGCAGGAAATCTCCAATGCCGCCCAGCGCGCCACCTCGCTAACTCGCCAGCTGCTCGCCTTCAGCCGCAAGCAGATGCTGGCTCCCAAGATTCTCGATCTCAACGAGGTGGTCACCGAAAACTTGAAGATGCTCACCCGCATGATCGGCGAAGACATCGACCTGGTCATGGTGCCGGAGCCCACCATCGGCGCCGTCCGCGCCGACCCCGGACAGATCGATCAAGTCATCATGAACCTCGCCGTCAACGCACGCGACGCCATGCCCGACGGCGGCAAACTCACCATCGAGACGGCCAACATTACCCTGAGCAATGATTTTGCCCGCATGCATGCGCCTCTCGATCCTGGTGACTACATCATGCTCGCCATCAGCGACACCGGCCTCGGCATGGACGGTGAAACCCAGTCCCGGATCTTTGAACCCTTCTTTACCACCAAGGGTGCCAAGGGCACCGGCCTCGGCCTTTCCACCGTCTACGGCATCGTGAAGCAGAGCGGTGGTTACATCTTTGTCGACAGCCAGCCCGCCCGCGGCACCACGTTTCGCATGTACTTTCCGCGGGTCGACAGTAAAGACGAACCCGCCACCGTCCAGGACGCCGTCGGCCTTCCCCGCCCCGACCGCGGCCAGGAAACCATCCTCCTCGTCGAAGACGAAACCAATCTCCGCCGCCTCGCCCGCCAGTATCTGGAGACCCAGGGTTACAAGATCCTCGAGGCCGAGGATGGCGCCGCCGCCCTTCAGATTGCCTCCGGCCACAAGGGCGAGATCGATCTTCTCCTTACTGACGTCGTTATGCCCGGAATGAACGGACGTGAACTCGCGGTCCATGTCGCGGGCGACCGCCGGGATATCCGGGTTCTCTATATGTCGGGCTACACCGAGAACGCTATTGGTCACAATGGCATGCTCTACGCCGGCATCAACCTGCTGCAAAAACCGTTCAGCCTGCCCGCTCTGAAAGATAAAGTCCGGGAAGTGCTGGACTCGGAACCTATCCCCCAGGAGGCCGAAATGCCGTCCCGCAGTACCTCCACAAGTGTCCTCTCCGGTAAAAAGATCCCGCCCTTCCGGGCGCGCCGGTTTAACCTTCACCTCCCCCTGCGTTATCGCCTGGTCGGAGACCAGCGTTGGCTTCAGGGCACAACCGAAAACATCAGCCGCTCCGGCTTGCTGTTCCAGGCGGAAGAGATCCTTCAGCCCAGTGCACAGCTGGAAATCAACCTCGTCCTGCCGGCGGAAATCGCCGGACTGGCCGCAACCGAAGTCGTCTGCCGCGGAGAAGTGGTGCGCTCCGTCGGATCGCCAGGCTCGGGCATTACTCCGTCCCTGGCAGCCAAGATCCTCCAGTATCACTTCCAACACGGATCGCATACCCCGCAGGCGTGAAGGAGTACTACCCATGTCAGGTTCTGTAAGGTCGCAGGTGTCAGGTCTCAGGTCACAGGAAGCCGGGCAGTTACAACACCATCCTGTAAGATCCTGAGCCCTGTTACCTGACGTATTCGCTCAATAAGTTCTGTCATTCTGAGCAGTCGAAAAACCCCTACCCACAAGATCGCTTGACGGATTTAAAACTCCCCTCTTGGAAAATTCCTCCCAACGCTGCTACATTCCCATCAGCTTCTGCTTGGAGCGCGCCCATGTCTCTGGTAGTCAAACTCGAGGACGATCTCGGCGAGCGCAGCGAGTGGGTCATGCTGCACGGCGTAATCCCTGGCAATCAGCCGGCTCTTCCTCTCCTCAGCGGAATCGATCCCTTCGGAAAGACCGTCTTCAATCATCTGCAAATGGAAGTCTTCCTTCGCGAATGGGACCACGTCAAAGATCGCGCCCGTGACGAGTCCCAAGTCGAGGCCTGGCAGAGAATCAAACAAATGGCCGAAGCCTGCCGCCATGATCGCGACCTCTATTTGCGTTTCGTGGGCAACTAGATGTGGAGGGACGGGACCTGGACCTGTCCCCGGAGCGAAGCCGGACGGAAGCTTTCCCCATCACCTCCGTGTCCCCCGTGGTGAAAGGTTTCTCTGCTTTTCACTGAGAACCGGGAACTGAGAACTACTTAGACAATCCCGCCAAAGCCTCGCGAAACAAAACCTCAAAGCTCTGCGACTTCCCGCCGCGTGCCGCACCTTGCAACGCCTTCTCCGCCGTCACCCGCTGATATCCGAGATTCATCAGCGCCGACAACACATCTTCTTCCACCGGACTGGCCATTGCCACACTCACGTCTGCCGTCCCCACGATTGCGGGCAGCTTGTCGCGTAACTCCAGCACCATCCGCTCTGCAGTCTTCTTCCCGATCCCGGGAATGCGCGTGAGCCGCCCCACATCTCCTCCACGGATGGCCCCCACCATCTCATCCACCGGCATCCCGCTCAAAATCGTGATCGCCAGCTTCGGCCCGATGCCGCTCACCGTGAGCAAC
>Ga0335084_10004922_pt1 | contig 13187 bp, 11 predicted proteins | sample Lox_Sample_44_FD_206721 | JGI IMG/M metagenome (GOLD analysis project Ga0335084, IMG submission 206721) | Soil microbial communities from Loxahatchee National Wildlife Refuge, Florida, United States - Lox_Sample_4.4 | ecosystem: Environmental > Terrestrial > Soil > Wetlands | place: USA... | reverse complement strand
GAGACACGGCCGAGGTGTTCACCGACTCTGAGGTCGTCTTGACCTCTCGTGCGATATCCCGCAGGCTCCCCACCATCTGGTTGAAAGCCGTGCCGAGCTCGCCCACCTCGTCCGTGCTGTTGACCGGGACGTCTTTGGTGAGGTCCCCCTGGGAAACGCCGGCCACCGTCGAGGCCAAGAGCCGGATTTCACGGGTCAGACTCTTGGCCAGTGCAAACGCCACCAGCATCCCGACCACCGTCGCCACGGGGACGGTCACGAGCTGCATGTGCTCCGGCGCGAAAAACTGCCGGAACGGCATGGGCAGCAGAATGGTCAACAAGACCGTGATGGCGATGACCCCGATGAATCCGAGGAACAGTTTCTTTCCGATGGTGTTCCCGGACGGCATGCGTCTCCCTCCCGTGCGGGGGCGTTGCTGGGTCTCCGCGCGATCCACTCCCGCCTCGAGCGGGAGCAGCACGTGGTTCGTACCATACCACCCCGCCTGGCGAAGTCAAGGGGAAAGCCCGACGACCGCGGCCGCCGCGACGCCCACTCGCCGGCCCGGGACGGGGCTCCGTCCCCCCGGCGCGTGCGCCTCTCACCGGTTATCGGAAAACACCTGGCTTGTGCCTGTCGGGGTGGTCAGGGAGCGAGGGGTTTGCGATAAACGCGTTCGGAAAGGTTCACCGCTTCGAAGCGCTCGCGGGCCGCACCCGCCAGGCCCTCCACCTTTCCCAGGACCAGAAACCCCCCCGGGTTGAGAGAATCGAAGAGCGCCACGAGCACGCGCTCCTGGAGGGCCTCGGTCATATAGATGAGGACATTGCGGAAGACGACCAGGTCGATCCGCCCGAAGGGAGACGGATCGAGGATGTTATGTCGCTTGAAGAACACGAGGCGCCGGACATCGGGCGTCACCTCGGCGTGATTCCCGTGCTGGTGGAAATAGCGCTCCCGCCAGCGGGCCGGCACGTGGGTCAGGCTTGCCGCCGGGTACCGCCCCTCCTTGGCGCGGCGCAGGCTCGGGGGATCGATGTCGGTTGCGTAGATCGCGGTGGCGTAGCGGGCCCCCACTGCTTCACTGCCCTCCAGCAACAGGATGGCCAGCGAATAGGGCTCCTCGCCGTGGGCACAGCCCACGCTCCAGAGCCGGAGGGCGCGGCCACCCGCCCGGGTCTTGTCAGCCAGAATGACGGGGAGTACCTCGTCCTGGATGGCCCGGAAGGTATTCGGGTTTCGGAAGAACTGCGACACCTGGATGGTCAGTGCCTTGACCAGCCGGCCGCGCTCGACGGGATCCTTGCCGACGAGCCGGAGATACGCCCGCAGGTCGGGGACACCGCAGGAATGGACGCGCAGCGTGATGCGGCGTAGGACACAGCTATCCTTGTAGAGGTCGAGGTCGATCCCTCCCGCCTCCAGCACGAGGTCGCGCAGCCCGGCGAAGGCCTCCGCCTCGACCGACCCCGGCGGCTCCATGCGTGCCGCCGGTCTGTTGCCTTGCTCTGGCCCCGGAGTCACCTGCACCTGCGCCCTCGGGCCTCGCCCCGCGCCCGTGGGCGGGGGCAAGCGCTGCGCGCTCGCGGACTACTGCTTCTTGGGGAGCTCTTGCCGGACGCCCCGGCCATGCCCCGTCCCCACCATGGGGGCGCCCTGCGAATCCAGGCCCGAGACCGCCCGCAAGCTCTGCTCGAATTCCTTCAAGCGCGCGACTTCCAGCTTGAGCCGGCTGAGCTGCTCCGCCTGGCCCTCCAGCAGCTGCGTCAGTGATCGATTCTCGCGCTCCAGGTAGGCCATCCGCGCCAGATCCACCTGCCCGCGGAACATCTGGAGGATGGAGACGCTCGCCCCGACCAGCAGGAGACAGAGGAGCGCGGCCCCGACCAGCAGGAGCCGCTTGGGCGTCCGGAAGCGCCGCATCCGACCCGACTCCGTGAAGGCGATGACGGTCACGGCCCCCTGGAGGCTGCTGCGCAGCAGTGCCCCCCCGGTGCGCCAGCCCGATCGAAGCTCCGTGGCCATGTCGTCCTCCTCTGCATCCGCCGCCGTCCCCGCCCTCGGGCATTGCCGAGCCGGGCCCACGGCTAACGGATCCCTTCAGGGCGCGGCGCGCAGATGGTCGAACCCGCCGCCGAGCGGCTCGGCCCGACCGTGCTCGTGGACCAGGATGGGAACATCCGCCCCCGGCGTGACCTCGCCGATTCGGGTGACGGCCAGGTCGGGCGTCACGCGGGCGAGCGCCGGTCGCGGGTCCGCTGTCGTGGTGAACAATAGCTCGTAGTCCTCGCCCCCCCGCAAGGCCAGATCCAGTGAATCCCGCCCGATGAGCCGCGCCATCACCTGAGCCCCCGGGTGGACCGGAACCAGCGGGGCGCGAATCCGGGCCCCGACCCGACTTTCCGCGGCCAGGTGACCGACGTCCGAGGCGACCCCATCGCTGACGTCGATCATGGCCGTAGCCACACCGACCAGTGCCTGCCCCGCCGCCACCCGAGGGACGGGCGTGAGGTGCGCGGCCATGGCCGCGTGGATGGCCGCCTCTTCCGCGGCACCGGCCCAGGCCGGCCGCGTCAGCGTCACGGGCCAAGGCGCGCCGGGACGAAACCCGCGCTCCAGCGCCAGGAGCCCAGCCGCCGCCCCTCCGAGGGCCCCGGTCACCCACAACCCTTCTCCGGCCTTGGCCCCCGATCGCAGAATGGGACCTGCCGAGGGCGGGAGACCGATGAGCGTCACCGACAGGACCAGCCCGCTGCGAGAAGCACAGGTATCTCCGCCCACCAAGGTGACCCCGTGGGTCTCGGCCTCCTCCTCCATCCCCGCCACCAACGCATCCAGCGCCGCGAGCGTCACGCCCGCAGAGGGGATGGCCAGGCCTAGCAGGGCGTACAGGGGCCGTCCGCCCATGGCGGCGATGTCACTGACGTTGACCGCCACTGCCTTGCGGCCCAGCTCCTGAAAACAGTGCCAGCCCCACTGAAAGTGCACCCCGTCCAGGAGCATGTCGGTCGTCACCAGGAACCGGTTCCCCGACTCTACCGCCAGCAGGGCGGCATCGTCCCCAATGCCGAGGAGGGCCCCGGCGCACCTCACCCGGATGCGCTGCTGGATCCGTCCGATGAGCCCGAATTCTCCCAGCGCCGCCAAGTCGGGATCTCTTCGCTCTGGTGGTTGGGCCTGGCTCATGTGCCGCTCAGGCGTCTCCCAGCCGCCTCACAGGGCGACCTCTTCCAACTGCGCCAGCACCTGTCGACGGATGGCGTGCACATCCGGAAGCGTCCCGACCAGGCGCCCGTCCTGAATCAATGGTTGCAGCAGCGGCTGCGCCGTCTTCCCGCAGCACGCGGGCACGGGACTGCCCGCGGGAACCACCCGGATCTCGCCACAGTGTCCGCAGCGGTAGGCCGCCTTGCGACCGGACATCTTCCCCCGCTTCGCCACGGGGACGCCCGCCACCTCGATGATGTCCATCGAGAAGTTCAACACCGGGGCGTTGCTGATGGAGGTCCCCACGCCATAGGCATCTGCCGCGGGGTTCAGCTTCAGGATCTCCTCTTCATCCAGACCCCCGCTCACGAAGAGCTTGACGTGCTGGAAGCCCCGCAGGTCTAGTTCCCAGCGTACCTCGCGGAGGATCCCGACCAGATCCCCCCGCCGGGAGGCCGGCGTGTCCAGACGGACCGCATACAGGTCGGGTCCGAGCGCCTGCGCCACGCGAACCGCTTCCATCTTCTCATCGCTGAAGGTGTCGATCAGCACCACCCGCTGGACCGCCCGATCGATGATGGCGTGAAACGCCTTGGCCGCCTCTACGGTGTCCCCCAGCATCAGAATCAGCGAGTGCGGCATCGTCCCGCTGGGCTCGAGCTTGATCAGCTCGGCGCTCTTGACCACTGCCACCCCGTCGCAGCCGCCCAGGTAGGCGTTGCGCTCGATCATGGGTGCGAGGGCCGGATGCATCCGGCGAGCACCGAAGCTGACGACGGACCGAGGCCCCGCCGCCTTCTTGCACCGCGCCGCCTTGGTAGCGATCCCGGACGCCTGGCACAGCAGGCCCAGCAGCGCGGTCTCGAAGTGGGCGTAGTCCACATAGCGGCCCTCGACGGTGAGAACTGGCTGCATGGCGCCAAAGATCGTACCCTCTGGGAATGCATGGACCGTGACCGGCAGCCCGGTCAGGAGCGCGGCAACCTCCTCGAGGCCTGCCAGCACCCCCCAGTGCCAGCCCGACGGGAAGCTCTTCAGGATCACCTCGGCCACCGCCCGGTCCGTGACCTCGCGGCGCTTCAGGATCTCCAGCGTGCGCTGGAAGTACACATCGGTGATGCGGCCCGCCTTGATGTCCTCATCCTTGGCCGTGTGAAACCGCGACTCGCTCATGCGCCCCCCGCCCTTCTCCTCGAATCCGACGCGCCCGACCACCCCACCCCGCTCTGGGCCCGCAGCGCGCACGGCCGCCTGCTTCCCCGGCTCGCACCCTCGCCGGGTGCACGCCTCATGGGCGTCCTCCGTCTCACCTCGCCTTGCCGGTCTCGGTCTCCTCCCCCGGCTCCGGCCCGGCATCAGGCAGGGCATCGCTCAGTCGGCCGAACTCCTCCAGGGAGAGGGTTTCCCCCCGCCGGCTGCCGAGGAGTCCGGCGCGGGCAAGCCCTGCGTCAAGCGGGGCCTCCGCCCAGCCTGCCCCCCGTAGCGCGTTGCGCAACGTCTTGCGGCGCTGGCCAAAGGCGGCACGGATGACGCGGAAGAGGCGGGTCTCGCTTCCAACTGAAACCCGGGGTGCCTCGAGCAGGTCGAAGCGCACGAGCGTCGACTCGACCTCGGGTACAGGATCAAACGCGGTACGGGGAATCGTCAGCAGCGGATACGCCTCCGCTCGATACCGGCAGGCCAGGGTCAGGGCACCGTAGGCCTTGGACCCGGGCGCGGCCGAGAGGCGAGCGGCCACCTCCCGCTGCACGGTGAGGAACAGGGCATCAAACCAGGTGCGACCTCTCAGCAGCCGGAGGACGAGCGGGCTGGTGATGGAATAGGGGATGTTGGCCACCACCCGGATCCGCCCCCGGGCTGGGTGGGTGCCCAGGTGTGCCGCGAAATCAAAGTGCAGTATATCGCCGACCCAGAGGGTAAACCTGGGGTGGGATCCCAGTGTCTCGCGGAGCAGCCCGGCGAGGCCCCGGTCCAGCTCTATCGCCAGCACCGTTGCGCCCCGCGCCAGCAGGGCTGCCGTCAGAATCCCCGTTCCGGGGCCTACCTCCAGCACGGTACGGTCCGGCCCGATCCCTGCGGCCTCCACGATGGCGTCGCGCGCGCCGGGATCTACCAGGAAATGCTGGCCGCGGGCGCGACGCGGGCGCAGGCCCCGATCCGCGAGCTGCTCCCGCGTACGGGACCGGAGGGAGGGCACCGCCGAGGGCCTCAGGGTATCTCCGCAGGCGGGCCGGGGCTCGTCAATTGCTTCAGATAGACACGGGCCACGCGGTGATCGGGATCGAGCTGCAGGGCGCGCTCCAGCATGTCCACCGCCTCGGTGAGGCTCCCCAGCTTGTGGTACAGGATGCCGAGGCTGACGTGGGCCTCGACGTAGTTCGGCTTGAGCTCGATGGCGCGAAGCAGGGACGCCTTGGCGTCCCCATACCGGCCGAGCTCGCGGCAGCTGAGCGCGCGCCGAGTGTGGATGTCGGGATAGCCCGGGCACAGGCCCAGGGCCTTGTCAAACTCCGCCACGGCCTCGGCGAAGAGCCCGAGGGCGTGATACTTCCCTCCCAGGTCGGCGTGGGCGTTGGCAAGCTTCCCCCGGACCACCGGGCTGACGCGCTGGGGGTCGGCGGTCTCTTTGGCCTGGACGCTGGCCGCTTCCTGCGCGGCCTGCTCGTAGGCGCCCATCTCGGTCAGCGTGAGGGCCAGATTGAGCCGGGCCTCGCTGTAGTTCGGGTTCAGCCCCAGGGCGCGACGAAACAGGGCAACCGCCTCCTCCAGTGCGTTTCGCTGGCTGGCGATGAAGCCAAGCATGTTGAACACGTTGGCGTAGGTGGGCGCCCGATCCACCACCTGGAGTAGCAGACGCTCCGCCTCCGAATACTGTCCGGCCTCGTAGGCGCTGGTGGCCTGCTGGATCACCTGGCGGACTTCACCCTTCATCCGTCGCGGCCCTCATTATCCTCATTGAAAGACTTTGTATTCCTTCACCGTGTCCACGAACTCGCTCCAGGACTCCTTCATTCCCTGCCACATCCGACTGAAAAAGCCAGGACCCTTGGGCGGAGGGGCCCCCGTCTTGACCAGGACGACGTCAATCCGATCCGCGGCCGCCTGGGCCAGTGGGGATTGCGAATACTCCTCCACGAGCCGCTGAAACGACCTCCGGGCGGCATCCCGCTGCTCCAGGCGCCACAGAGACTCCCCCAGGTAATACAGCGCTTGGTCGTCCACCCCCGTGTCCGGGTATTCCGTGAGCAGGGCGGTGAAGCGGCCGGCGGCCGCGTTGTACTGGTCGCGATCAAAGTAGAACTGCCCCACGACCATCTCGTGCTCTGCCAGCTTTCGCCGGCAGATCAGGCGCTTCTCCCGGGCGTCCCCCGCAAACTGTGAATCGGGCATCTGGGTGAGGATGATGTTGAATTCGTCCAGTGCCTTCTTGGCAAAGGTCTGGTCGCGATCCGGGGTGTCGGTCTGGCGAAAATACGACATGCCCAGGTAGTAATGCGCCTCATCCACGCGGTCGTTCTGCGGGTACAGCTCCAGGAAGCGCTGGAACTCGGCCTTGGCCTCGTCGTACTTCTTCTCCAAGTAGAAGGCACGGCCCGCCGCCAGCCGCGCCGCCGCCTGCAAGTCGCTCTCGGGATACTGGTTGAGGAGCTGCTGGGCGTCCTTCCGCGCCTGGTCGTACCGACGCGACTGAATGTTCGCCTCGGCGGAGCGGAGCAGATCCTGGTCGGATCGTCGTCCGGTGGACTGCGTCTTGGGCCCGCCGTAAAGGTAGTCGTAGACCGAGCAACCGGGCAGGAGCACGACCAGCGCGGCCAGCAGGACCAGCAGCGAGCCGCCGCCCCGGTGCGGTGTGAGGCTAGCGGAGGCTGGCGATGTCCAGCGCAGGGCGTGCATGGGGCCGTCGACTCCACGGGCCGGGCGGCGCTGCGCCGCGCCCGTCAGGCGGATTCCGCCTTCTTCGTGTACAGGATGATGGGGTGTTTGCGCTCGACCACCACGTCGCGGTTGATGATGCACTCGCTGATCCCGGACTGCGAGGGAATCTCGTACATGATGTCGAGCATGATGTCTTCCAGGATGGCCCGCAGACCCCGCGCCCCGGTCTCGCGCCTGGACGCCTCCTCTGCCACCGCGGCCACCGCATCCTCGGTGAAGGTGAGCTTCACGCTCTCGAAGTCGAAGAACCTCTGGTACTGCCGGAGCAGGGCATTCTTCGGCTCCCGGAGGATGCGGACGAGCATCTTCTCGTCCAGCTCGTGCAGCAACGCGACGACGGGCAGGCGCCCGACCAGCTCGGGGATCAGGCCGTAGCGCAGCAGGTCCTCGGGCTGCAGCTGCGCCAGCAGCTCGCTCACCCTCCGCTCCTTTCGCCCCTGCACCTCGGCCCCGAAGCCGACCCGTCGCTCCCCCACCCGGCCCTGGATGATCTTGTCCAGCCCCACGAAGGCCCCACCACAGACGAACAGGATGTTGGTGGTGTCGACCTGCAGGTATTCCTGCTGCGGGTGCTTGCGTCCCCCCTGGGGAGGGACGTTGGCAACCGTGCCCTCCAGGATCTTCAGGAGCGCTTGTTGCACCCCCTCGCCCGACACGTCCCGGGTGATGGAAGGGTTCTCCGACTTGCGGGCAATCTTGTCAATCTCGTCGATGTAGATGATTCCCCGCTCGGCCCGCTCCACGTCGTAGTCCGCCACCTGGAGCAGCCGCAGGATGATGTTCTCGACGTCCTCGCCCACGTACCCGGCCTCGGTCAGGGTGGTGGCGTCGGCGATGGTGAAGGGGACGTCGAGGATCTTGGCCAGGGTCTGGGCCAGCAAGGTCTTGCCGCTTCCGGTGGGGCCGATGAGCAGGATGTTGGACTTGCTCAGCTCGACTTCGTCGAATCCTTGGCGGGCGTTGACGCGCTTGTAGTGGTTGTGGACAGCGACGGACAGGGTCTTCTTGGCCCGGTCCTGCCCGACCACATACTGATCCAGGATGGCCTTGATCTCGGCGGGCTTGGGCAGTTGGCTCAGCCCCTTGCCTTTCTCCTCCTCCCACTCCTCGGCGATGATGTCGTTGCAGAGTTCGATGCACTCGTCGCAGATGTACACAGTCGGTCCGGCGATGAGCTTGCGCACGTCATCCTGGCTCTTGCCACAGAAGGAGCACTGCAGCTTCCCGCTCCCCTTCACCGCTTTGGCCATCCGCTCGCCTCCGCCGTGTGGGTTGAACCCCTCGATGGACCCTTTGCAGCAGCCTGCTAGGGCGCTGTTGGCGCCGGGCTCGGCACTCCCTCGCCCCGCTTCGCCAATTCGCGGTAGTGGATGACCTCGTCCACCAAGCCGTAGTCCTTGGCCTCTTCCGGCGACATGAAGAAGTCGCGGTCGCTGTCCTTCTCGATTCGCTCGAGGGGCTGCTCCGTGTGCTTCGCAATGATCCGGTTCAGCTCCTCCCGCATGCGCAGGATCTCCTTGGCCTGGATCTGGATGTCCACCGCCTGCCCCTGCGCACCGCCGTAGGGCTGATGGATCATGATCCGTGAGTGGGGGAGCGCGAGGCGCTTGCCTTTGGTGCCGGCCGCCAGCAACAGTGCAGCTCCGCTCGCCGCCTGGCCCATGCAGATCGTCTCGATCTTGGGCTTGACAAACTGCATGGTGTCGTAGATGGCGAGGCTCGAGGTCACCGACCCGCCGGGCGAGTTGATATAGAGATGGATATCCTTGTCGGGATCCTCCGCCTCGAGGAAGAGCAGTTGGGCGATGACCAGGTTGGCCCCGGCGTCATCGATGGGGGTGCCGATGAAGATGATTCGATCCTTGAGCAGGCGCGAAAAGATGTCGTACGCCCGCTCGCCCCGGCTGGTTTGTTCAACCACCATCGGAATCAGGTACATGCTGCCTCCTGCGACCACGCCTGCTGCAGCCACTTGAGCTGCTGCGCGGGGCTGATCCGTCATCGCCCGCAGACTACGCGGGCGTGATCAAGTTATAGGCCTCCGTGATCGTGGCCTGCTGGAAGAGAAGATCCAGGGCCTTGCGCGCCAGCAGGCGGGCCGTAAGGTCTGCTCGACGGTCCGGATCGTCCAAGACGCGGTGGAGGTTGGCCCGGCTGGCAGCCGGGTAGGCCGACGCTACCGCCTGGATCTCCTGCTCGAGCTCTTCACCCCCGACCGTCAGCCCCTCCTGGCGTGCCACCGCCTCGAGGAGGAGCGATTCCTTCACCCGCCGGCGGGCCATGTCCTGCGCCTTGGCCCGCAACTCCTCCGGGGTGCCGGGCAACCCCCGGACGCGGCCGCCCGTGGCCCGCACCGTCTCCGCCAGCTCTTGCAGGATGTTGGCCGCCTCCAGGTCCACCAACGTCTCGGGCAAGTCCACCTCGTGGGTCGCCATCAGCTTGTCCAGGACCGTGCGCTTCAGCTCCGCCTCTTGCTCGCGCGTCTTCCGCTGCAGGATTTGCTCGCGGATCTTCTCGCGCAGCGCGGTCAGGGACTCGACGTCACCAACGGCTTTGGCGAACTCGTCGTTCAGGTCGGAGACGCGTCGTTTCTTGACCTCTTTCACGGACACGGTGAACTCGACCGTCTTGCCGGCCAGGTCCTTACGGGGAGAGTCGTCCGGGAAGGGGAGACGGAACTGCTTGCGATCGCCCTTCTGCATCCCGGCAATCTGGTCCTCGAACCCCGGCAGGTAGCCCCCGTGCCCGAGCACCACGGTGAGGTTCTTCCCGCTGCCGCCCTTGAAGGGCTTGCCGTTGACCGTCCCCTCGTGGTCCAGGATCACGAGGTCTTCGCGCATGGCCGGCCACCCCTCCATGGGCACGTACTCTGCGGCATCCTCGCGCAGAAACTCGAGGCCCCGCTCGACCTCCTGGTCCGTGACCTCAACCTTCGCCCGCTCTACCCCGATGCCCCGGTAGTCCTTCACCTCGATCGGCGGCTTGACGTCCACGACGGCTCGAAAGCGCAGGGGCGCCCCCGTGGTCAGCTGGACATCCTCCACTTTGGGCTGGCCCACCGGCCTGAGATCCGTCTGAGTCAAGGCCTCGCGGTATGATTCCGGGATGAGCTCCCGCAGCAACTCCTCATTCAGGTCCGCCTGGAACCGGCGCTGGATCAGCTCGGCGGGAACCTTCCCCCGGCGGAAACCGGGGAGCTGGAGTTTGCGGCTCAAATCTCGGAGGGTCGCCTCCATCGCGGCGGAGACGCGTTCAGCGGGAAGCTCGATGAGCAGAGCTCGCTTCGATGGGCTGAGTTCTTCAACGGTGACTTTCATGCGACCTCGTGCGATGCGGCGCCTCGGCAGCTGGTGCGAGAGAGGGGAGTCGAACCCCCACCCCATCGCTGGGACTGGATCCTAAGTCCAGCGCGTCTGCCATTCCGCCACTCTCGCTCTACATCCACCGAACGCACGCGGCTTGCGGGATCTCCTCGTTCCCGGGACGGGAGCCCGACACGCGCCCGATGCTGATGGAAAGGGTATTGGTGGGCCGCCAAGGACTCGAACCTTGGACCCGCTGATTAAGAGTCAGCTGCTCTACCACCTGAGCTAGCGGCCCCTTCCAAGTGCGGAATTCGGAATGCGGAGTGCGGATTTCCCAATCCGGGCCCGCCACCCCGCATTCCGCGTTCGCCATGCCCCGTTCCGTTGTGGCGCGCCTGGGGCGACTCGAACGCCCGACCCACTGCTTAGAAGGCAGTTGCTCTATCCTCTGAGCTACAGGCGCCCCTCGTATTGCGGATGTGGGATTGCAGATTTCGCAGTGGAAAGTCCGTCGCCTCATTCATCATTCCGCAATCTGCACTCCGCAATCCGAACTGGCTGCTGGCGCGCCCGGAGAGGATCGAACTCCCGACCTGCTGGTTCGAAGCCAGCCGCTCTATCCGACTGAGCTACGGGCGCCCTGTCCTCGTCCGGCATTTCTCCTCGTGGGGTGAACGGAGGGACTCGAACCCTCAACCCCTGGAGCCACAGTCCAGTGCTCTGACCAGTTGAGCTACGCTCACCATCTCCACCGGATCAAGAGCACTTGGCCCGGAGCCACTCCCCGACCGCTCCCGATCCACCCGCATCATCTGGCGCGCCTGGGGTGATTTGAACACCCGACACACGGCTCCGGAGGCCGTTGCTCTATCCGGGCTGAGCTACAGGCGCAGATCTCGTCCTGTGGTTCGCGATCTCGCATTGGGGCGGCGCACTCGAAGATCCCGATGCTCACCTGGGTTGGTCGGGGCGAGAGGATTTGAACCTCCGACTCCCTGCTCCCAAAGCAGGTGCGCTACCAGGCTGCGCCACGCCCCGTCCGGATCACTCTTCAGGTCCGACCGCGCTCGACTATTCGTCCTGGCGACCGGTCTCCAAACCTCTCGGTCCGATCGAGCCCCGGCAGAGGTGCTGTTCAATGATCCCTCTCGCCTTGCCGAGCGCCAAGGCGCGATGACTCAGCCGGTTCTTCACCTCCGGGGCGAGCTCGGCGAACGTCTTCCCGAGCGACGGGATCTCAAAGATCGGATCGTACCCGAACCCGTGCGTCCCTCGTGACGCGCGGGCGATTCGTCCCTCGCATACCCCCTCCGCGAACTGGACGGTACCGTCTGGCTCGGCGATTGCGATGACGCACCGAAACCGCGCCGCCCGCTCGGCCTCCGGGGTCCTGTGCAATTCTCGGAGAAGCAACGCGATGCGATCTGCATCGCTGGCCCCTGGTCCCCCGTAGCGCGCCGAGAGGACCCCGGGTCTCCCCCCGAGGGCGTCCACCTCGAGACCCGAGTCGTCGGCGACGGCGAGGCACCCCGAGGCCTTGGCCGCCACTACCGCCTTTTGCCGGGCGTTCTCCTGAAACGACTCGCCGCTCTCCGGCGGCATCTTCAGTGGCCCGACCCGGTCGAGCGGCAGCAACAGGGCCTGCAGGCCCTGCAGAAGTACACCCATCTCGTCGAATTTTCCGGGATTCCCCGTGGCGATAACCAGCGTGATTCTATGGAGGGGGACCTGGTTTGTCAAGGCTCTAATCGCATCCTCAGATCAAAAATGACGGGGAGTTAGCCAAGAGAGAGGTCCGGGCCGCGTGGATCGTCCCGTTCACATGGTTCGTTATCATGACATCCTCTCGCAGGCAATGGAAAATCAATGGCGACGGCATGCTGACCGGATTCCAAGTGGGGTCGAGGCCGAAACCTTGAAGTTGACGATAGCGGAACAGTGATTCTGAGAAGCTGGATGCGGGATGGCTCGGCGTCAGTCAGGTCATGGACCGGCTAGGGATCGACAACTGTCGGCGAAAGGCACGACAAGTGGACGCCAGCAGGTGTGAATTCCGCTTGGTTCGTCTGGGAAGAGTCATTTGGTGCTGGCAGAGCGGTCGGCGACAAGCTTGCGTTGCAGGGAGATGAGGTCGAGAATGCCGCCCTCCGCCAGCTTGAGTAGCGCGTCGAGCTGACTGCGGTCAAAGGGAACCTCTTCTGCGGTCCCCTGGACCTCGATGAACTTGCCGGACCCCGTCATCGCCACATTCATGTCCACTTCAGCGATGGAATCCTCGGCATAACAGAGGTCGAGGGCCGGCGCACCGTCCACGACCCCGACGCTCGTCGCCGCGACGAAATCCTTCAGGGGCAGCTTGGTGATGCGGCCGTTTTGCCGGAGGGTGTGCAGGGCGTCTGTCAGGGCAATGAACGATCCGGTGATGGCCGCCGTGCGCGTCCCCCCGTCGGCTTGGATGACGTCGCAATCGATCCAGATGGTCCGCTCCCCCAGCGCCGCGAGGTCGGTCACCGCCCGGAGGCACCGACCCACCAACCGCTGGATCTCGAACGTCCGTCCGCTCGGTCGACCGGACCCTCCCTCCCGCGGAGTACGCGTCTTCGTGGATCGCGGGAGCATAGCATATTCTGCGGTGACCCAGCCCTGTCCAGTTTCGCGTAGGAACGGGGGGACCTTGTCTTCAACGCTGGCGGTACAGATCACCCTCGTATCCCCAACCGTAATAAGCACAGACCCCTCGGGGTGTCGAAGGAAGTC
>Ga0335084_10004921_pt1 | contig 13189 bp, 11 predicted proteins | sample Lox_Sample_44_FD_206721 | JGI IMG/M metagenome (GOLD analysis project Ga0335084, IMG submission 206721) | Soil microbial communities from Loxahatchee National Wildlife Refuge, Florida, United States - Lox_Sample_4.4 | ecosystem: Environmental > Terrestrial > Soil > Wetlands | place: USA... | reverse complement strand
CGACATCTCGCAGGCAGCCGGCATGCACTCGGGCAGCCCGTTCTACCACTTCAAGTCGAAGCAGGAGATGCTGGTCGCGGTGATGGAAGAGGGCCTGACCGAAGGCCTGCGCCACCTCGAGGCGATCGCCGCCCTGAAGCTGCCGCCCGCGGAGAAGTTCAGGAAGCTGGTGCGCGCGCACCTCGGCACCATCTGCGAGGACGGCCGCGACTTCATCCCGGTGATGCTCTACGACTGGCGCTCGCTCACGCCCGCCAACCGCCGGCGCGTGATCGCGCTCAAGGACCGCTATGACGCGCTGTGGCAGCGCGTCACCGACGAGCTGATCGCGGCGGGGCTCATGGACGGCGACGCGCAGCTTGCGCGCCTCTTCACCTTTGGCGTGCTCAACTGGACCGCGCGCTGGTACCACGCGGGCGGCCGCAAGTCCCTCGACGAGATCGCCGAGGAAGCCGCCGCGTTCCTGCTCAGAGGCTAGCGAAGCGCTCCAGGTGGTGGTCGGCGTCGCCGAACTGCTGCGCGATCATCGTGAGGCGCCGGAAGCTGTGGCTCACCTTGAGCTCTTCCGACATCCCCATGCCGCCGTGCAGCTGGATCGACTCCTGGCTGATCAGGCGCGCGTTGTCCGCGATCTTGATCTTCGCCGCGGAGATGGCGCGCATGCGCTCCTTCGCGTCGGACGCCGAATCCGCCTGGCTGCAGGCGAGGAAGGCCATGGATTTCGCCTGCTCGTAGGCGACGTACATGTCCACGATGCGGTGCTGCAGCGCCTGGAAGGTGCCGATCGGCACGCCGAACTGCTTGCGCGTCTTCAGGTACTCGAGCGTGGTGTCGCAGGCGAACTTCATCGCCCCCACGGCTTCCGCGCAGACGAGCGCCGTGGCGAAATCCACCACCGCCTCGATCACCGGCAGCGCCTTGCCCTCGGCGCCGAGCAGCTCCCCGGGCGTGCCCGCGAGCACGACGTCCGCCGCGCGCATCTCGTCCAGGGTGCGGTAGGGCTTCAGCTTCGCGGCCTTCGCGTCCACGAGGAACAGGCTCACGCCCGCCGGTGTCTTCGCCGACACCACGAGCTTTGCCGCCGCCGGCGCACCGAGCGCCACGATCTTCTCGCCATCCAGCGTCCAGCCGCTGCCCGATTTCTTCGCCGTCGCCTTCACCTGCGCGAGGTCGTAGCGCGCGCCCTTCTCGCTGTGCGCGAATGCGAGCTTCAGCTTGCCTTCCACCACCGCGGGCAGGATCGCCTTCTTCTGCGCGTCGCTGCCCGCGCGCGCGACCAGCTGGCCGCCAAGGCCCACCGTGGCGAGGAACGGCTCCACCACCAGGCCCTCGCCGAAGGCTTCCATCACGCTCAGCAGGTCGATGGCGCCGCCGCCGAAGCCGCCGTAATCCGGCGAGAATGGAATCCCGGTGAGACCCATCTCGGCAAGCGTGCCCCACACAGCCTCGCTGTATCCGTCTGCCGAGGCGACGATCTTCCTGCGCGCCTCGAAGTCGTAGTCCTTCTGGATGAAGCGCCGGACGGAATCGGCGAGTAATTGCTGCTCTTCGTTGTAGTCAAAGTTCATGGTGTCCCCGCATCACAGTTCCGCGTCACGGCCCCGCTTCACAGCCCCAAGGTCATCTTGGCGATGATGTTGCGCTGGATCTCGTTGGAGCCCGCGTAGATCGTCGTCTTCCTGAAGTTGCAGTAGCGCGGCGCGATCGCGGCGGTGAACTCGTCGAACCCGGCATCACCATTGACCGCCTTGAACGGCTGCGCGAGCGGGCCGACGGCCTGCATCATCAGCTCGGTGAGGCCCTGCTGGATCTCGGTGCCCTTGATCTTGAGCATCGAGACGTCCGCGCCCGGCGGCTGGCCGGTGCGGCGCATGCGGTCGAGGAACCGCAGGTTGGTGATCTCGAGCGCCATCAGCTCCACTTCCAGCCGCGAGAGCTTGTCGCGGAAGCGCGCATCCTCGGTGAGCGGCTTGCCGTTCTTCGCCTGCTGCGCGGCGAACTCCTTCAGCTTCGCCATCTCGCGCTTGGAGGCGCCGATGCGGCCGGTGTTCATGCGCTCGTGGCCGAGCAGGTACTTGGCCACCGTCCAGCCCTCGCCTTCCTTGTGCACGAGGTTGCCGACCGGGACCTTGACGTCGTCGAAGAATACTTCGTTCACCTCGTGCCCGCCGTCCATGAGGATGAGCGGCCGCACGGTGATGCCCGGCGACTTCATGTCGATGAGGATGAAGGAGATGCCCTCCTGACGCTTGGACGTGTTCGCATCGGTGCGCACCAGGCAGAAGATCCAGTCGGCGTAGTGCCCGAGCGTGGTCCAGATCTTCTGGCCGTTGACGACGTAGTGATCGCCGTTGCGCACCGCCTTGGTCTTCAGCGAGGCGAGGTCCGAGCCCGAGCCCGGCTCGGAATAGCCCTGGCACCAGAAATCCTCGCCGTTGTACATGCGCGGCAGGAAGCGCTTCTTCTGCTCTTCCGTGCCGAAGCGGATCAGCACCGGGCCGCACATGTGGATACTGAAGGACACGATCGGCGGCGTGCCGGCGTAGCCGCATTCTTCCTCGAAGATGTAACGCTGCACCACGCTCCAGCCAGTGCCACCCCACTCCTTCGGCCAGGCTGGCGCCACCCAGCCCTGCTTGGCGAGGATCTTGTGCCAGCGCAGCAGGTCGTCGCGCGTCAGCTCCTCGTAGTTGGCGATCTTGTCGCGCAGGTCCGCGGGCAAGTTGGCCTTGAGCCAGCCGCGCACTTGGTCGCGGAACGCCAGTTCTTCCTGCGAATAATTGAGGTCCATGGGCGCCCTCCGGTGGATGGCGCTATTGTATGATCCGCGCCCACCGACTGCCAGCATGCGACCCGAACACTTCGACGTGGTGATCGTCGGGGCCGGCCTGTCCGGCGTCGGGGCCGGCGTGCACCTTCGCCGGGAGTGTCCGCGCAAGACCTGGGTCATCCTCGAGGGTCGGGACGCGATCGGCGGCACCTGGGATCTGTTCCGCTATCCCGGCGTGCGCTCCGACAGCGACATGCACACGCTGGGCTACAGCTTCAAGCCCTGGCGCGAAGCGAAGGCCATCGCCGATGGGCCGGCGATTCTCGAATACGTGAAGGATGCGGCGCGCGAGCACGACGTGGAGCGCCGCATCCGGTACCGGCACAGGGTTACCAGGGCCGCGTGGTCGAGCGGGGACGCAGCGTGGCACCTGGAAGCCGAGCGCACGGATTCAGGTGACAAAGTGCGCATCACCTGCAACTTCCTCTACCTGTGCGCGGGCTACTACAGCTACCGGCAGGGCCACACGCCCGAATTCGCGGGCCGCGAGCGCTTCAAGGGGCGGATCGTCCACCCGCAGCAGTGGCCGCAAGACCTCGACTACTCGGGCAAGCGCGTCCTCGTGATCGGCTCGGGCGCGACCGCAATGACGCTGGTGCCCGCCATGGCGAAGAGCGCCGCTCACGTGGCCATGCTGCAGCGCTCGCCGACCTACGTCGTCTCGCGGCCCGACCGGGACGCGATCGCGAATTTCCTGCGCAAGGTCCTGCCCGGGCGCTGGGCCTACGCCGTCACGCGCTGGAAGAACATCGCGTTCCAGCAGCGCGTGTACCGGCGCACGCGGACCGATCCGCTGTTCGTGAAGAAGAGGCTCCTCGACATGGTGCGCAAGGAGCTCGGGCCCGATTTCGACGTGCAGACGCATTTCACGCCGCGCTACAACCCCTGGGACCAGCGGCTCTGCCTCATCCCGAACAGCGACCTGTTCGAGGCCATCCGTTGCGGGAAAGTGTCGGTCGTGACCGATCACCTGGATACGTTCACCGAGAAGGGCGTCCTGCTGAGATCCGGCAGGGAGCTCGAAGCCGACATCATCGTCACGGCCACGGGATTGAATCTGGTGCTGCTTGGCGAGATCCAGTTCAGCGTGGACGGCAGTCCGGTCGATTTTGCGAAGACCTGGACCTACAAGGGGCTGATGGTCTCCGACGTGCCGAACCTGGTGTCGACCTTCGGCTACATCAACGCCTCCTGGACGCTCAGGGCGGACCTGACGGCGGAATACGTTTGCCGCGTGCTCAATCACATGGACGCGCGGGGCGCGAGGCAGGTCACGCCGCGCCTGCGGCCCGGGGACGCAGCCATGCCCGAGCGCCCGTGGATCGAGGATTTTTCCTCGGGTTACATGCGCCGGGCGATGCACCTGTTCCCCCGCCAGGGCGACCGCGAGCCCTGGATCAATCCGCAGAACTACGGCCGAGACAAGAAGATGTTCCGCGGAGCGGCGCTCGAGGACGGCGTGCTGCAATTCTCCAACCCGGTGCTGCGCGACGCGGCGTAGCGCCGCAACGGCGCCGGGCGCCTCAGACGATCGTCACGCCGCCGTCCGCGACGATCACCTGGCCGGTGATGAAAGCTGCGGCGTCGGAAGCGAGAAACACCGCGATGCCGCCGATGTCCCGCGGCTCCCCCAGGCGCCGCAAGGGCGTCGCCGCCTCGCGGTCCGCGCGCCGCTTGGGGTCCTCCCAGAGCGCCTTGGCGAAGTCGGTCTTGATGAGCCCCGGGGCGATGGCGTTGACGCGCACGTTCTTCGGCCCCCACTCGGCGGCGAGGTTCTTTACCAGCATGTGGTCGGCCGCCTTGGACATGCCGTAGGCGCCGATCACGGTATTGGCGATGATGCCGCCGATCGAGCCGACGGTGATGTAGCTGCCGCCGCCTCGCTCGGCCATGCCGGGCAGCGTCATCGCCGCAAGCCACAGCACGCTCTTCACGTTGTTGTTGAAGATTTTGTCGAACGCGTCGTCCGGGATGGCGGCGAGCGGACCGTAGTACGGATTGGATGCCGCGTTGGAAACGGCGACGTCGATGCGCCCCCAGCGCTTCAGGGTCGCATCGACCAGCGCCTGCAGGTCCTCTCGCCGCGACACATTGCAGGGCTGCGCCAGCACGTCAAAGCCCTGCTTCTCGAACTCGGCGCGCACCTGCGCGCAGGCTTCGGCCTTGCGGCTCGAGATCACCACCCGCGCGCCCGCGCGCGCCATTTCCTCGGCGATGGATTTGCCGATGCCCCGGGTGGAGCCCGTGACGAGCGCGACCTTGCCGCGCAGATCGAAGAGGGACTTGGGGGAGATGAGCGCCATGATTCCTTTGTTATTTTCGCTATGCGAAATATGATACGACTAAGTTGACAGGCCGTAGCCGCCGTCCGAATATCGAAACGCGAAACATTCCTGCCGCACCCCGCTGCAGCGATAGCAACCAGAGGAGACGCCATGGGCGCACCCGAGTCCACCGCACCGCTTACCCCCGTCGAGCCGCAGTTCAGCTATGAGCACGAGGGTGACCGCCAGTTTGCCACCACACTGGCGCGCGGACTCGAGGTGTTGCGCTGCTTCACGCCTCCCGAGCCGATGCTCGGGAACAAGGAGATTTCGGTACGCACAGGGCTGCCCAAGCCCACGGTGTCGCGCCTGACCTACACGCTCACCAAGCTCGGCTACCTGCGCCACAACATGCGCCTGGGGAAATACCAGCTCGGCTCGGCAGTGCTCTCCATCGGCTACCCGCTGCTCGCCTCGATGAGCGTGCGCCAGATCGCGCGGCCGCTGATGAAGGAGCTGGCCGACTACTGCAACGGCTCGGTGTCGATGGGCATGCGCGACCGCCTGAGCATGGTCTACGTCGAGTCCTCCCGCAGCGGCGACGGCATCGCCACGCTGCCCGACATCGGCACCGCGGTGCCGATCGCGCAATCGGTCATCGGCCGCGCCTACATCGCCTCCTGCACGCCGCCCGAGCGCGACGCGGTGCTCAACCAGCTGAAGGTGAAGGAGCCGGAGATGCACCGCAAGTTCCGGCCGCAGATCGACAAGGCGCTCGAGGACATCCGCAGCCGCGGCTTTTGCGTGTCGCAGGGCGAGATCCGGCGCGAGGTGCACGCGGTCGGCGTGCCGATGCGCCGCACCGTGGACGGCGAAGTGGTCGCCTTCAACTGCGCCGTGCCCGCCTTCATCCTGAAAAAGGGCCAGCTCGAAGACGACATCGCCCCGCGCCTGGTGGCGATGGTGCGCAATATCGAGGCTTCCCTGGGGATGCACTAGGGCCCTGCACTGGTCCCACGGGCGGGCTGATAGGATAGGCGCCGCCATGCCGGGCCCGCTTTCAGGCATCAAGGTTCTCGAATTCGAGGCGATCGGCCCGGGGCCGTTCGCCGGGATGCTGCTCGCCGACATGGGGGCGGACGTCCTGCTGGTGGACCGCCCGGCGTCCGTCGACCTCGGTCTCAAGCGCGAGCGCTGGATGGACGTGATGCTGCGCGGCCGGCGCTCGGTGACGCTCGACCTCAAGTCAAAGGAAGGGGTCGGCGCCGCGCTCGAGCTCGTGGCGCGCGCCGACGCGCTCATCGAGGGTTTCCGCCCCGGCGTCATGGAACGCCTCGGCTTGGGGCCGGACGTGTGCCTCAAGCAGAATCCGAAGCTCGTGTATGGCCGCATGACGGGGTGGGGCCAGGAGGGCCCGCTCGCGGCACGCGCCGGCCACGACATCAACTACATCGCGCTCGCGGGAGTGCTGAACGCCTTCGGCCGCAAGGGCCAGGCGCCGGTGCCGCCGCTGAATCTCGTCGGCGACTTCGGCGGCGGCGGCATGCTGCTCGGCTTCGGCATCGCCTGCGGGCTGCTGCACGCGCAAAAGACCGGGCAGGGACAGGTGGTGGATGCGGCGATGGTGGACGGCGCGTCGCTGCTCGCCGCCATGTTCTCGGGCTTTCTCGCCGCTGGCCGCTGGACCGAGGAGCGCGGCGCCAACATCCTCGACACTGGCGCGCCGTGGTACGACTGCTACGAGACCAAGGACGGCAAGTACGTTGCCATCGGCGCGATCGAAGCCAAGTTCTACGAGGAACTGGTGCAGCGGCTGGGGCTCTCGGGCCTGCCGCCGCAGAACGAGCGCGCGCGCTGGCCGGAGATGCGCGAGACGTTCGCGCGCACCTTCAAGCAGAAGACGCGCGAGGAGTGGGTCAAAGCGTTCGAGGGCTCGGACGCGTGCTTCGCGCCAGTGCTCAGCTTTTCGGAAGCGCGGCGCCACCCGCACAATCTCGCGCGCCGCGGCACCATCAGCGTCGCGCGGCTCGAGCAGCCGGCGCCCGCGCCGCGCTTTTCCGGAACGCCAGCCGAGGTGCGCGGCGTGCCGCCGGAACGCGGCGCGCTCGGGCGCGCGGCTCTCAGGGACTGGGGCTTTTCGAGCGCCGACATCGAGCGGCTGCGCAAGGCCGGACTGGGTACCGCGGACTAGGGTGCGCGCATGCTCGGACGCCTGATGCCCCGCGAGGGCAAGTTCTTCGACCTGTTCAACGCGCACGCCGAGAGGATCGTCGAGGGCAGCCGCGAGCTGGCGGCGATGATCGGCCAGTTCAGCGACCTCGAAGCGCACGCGCAGCGAATCGACGTCGCCGAGCGCGCCGCCGACAAGGTGACGCACGAGTGCATCACGCTGCTGCACAAGACGTTCATCACGCCCTTCGACCGCGACCAGATCCACCAGCTGATCACCTCGATGGACGACATCCTCGACCTAATCCAGGACGTCGCCGAGTCGGTGGCGCTCTACGACCTGCGGCGCGTGACGCCGGAGGCGAAGCAGCTCGCGGAAATCTGCCAGATGTGCTGCGACCGCGTGAAGGCCGTGGTCGGGCTGCTCACCAACGTCAAGCGCTCCGAGGCCATCCTCAAGCTCTGCGAGGAAATCGACCGCCTCGAGTCGGACGCCGACCGCGTCATGCGCTCGGCGCTTTCCAAGCTGTTCCGCGAGGAAAGTGACCTCAAGCAGGTGATGAAGCTGCGCGTGATCTACGAGCTGCTGGAAACCATTACCGATCGCTGCGAGGACGTGGCGAACGTCATCGAGGGCATCGTCCTGGAAAATTCATAGGGCGCCTCTGACCCATTCCCGCGGGCGCGACGGTGGCGATCTTGGCGCAGGGCGAGACAGCGGGCGCCGCTGTGTGCTTGACGCCCACAAGGCGACCGATGGCGATGCCATGCGTCAAAACTCGCCCCGTCCCTCCAGGCGGCGAGGCCAGGCCGCGGGAATCCAAGGCAAAGGCGCTCGCCGCCCTCGGGTTGCGGCCGGAAGTCGTAGCGGCGCAGCGTACGATTGCGCGATGACACGGGCGCCGGCGTTGTTGCTCGACCTTGCGATATCGACATATCGCTGCGGCCTCGCGCCTAGCCGGCGCCGCGTTCCGGCCGCAACGCGCATGCGCGCGAACGGGTCGGAGGCGCCCTAGGCCGTGGAAGCGGCTGGGATCTCGCTGGCGCTGGTAGTCGGGCTCATCGTGATAGCGCTCGCCTTCGATTTCATGAACGGCTTTCACGACGCGGCCAACGCCATTTCCACCGTCGTATCCACCGGCGTGCTGAAGCCCTACCAAGCGGTGATCTTGGCGGCCTTCTTCAATTTCCTCGCCGTGTTCGTGTTTCATCTCAGCGTGGCGACCACGGTGGGCAAGGGCATCGTCGAGCAGGGCGTCGTCGATCATTACGTGGTGTTCGGCGCTTTGGTGGGTGCGATCACCTGGAACGTGATCACCTGGTACTACGGCATCCCCTCTTCGTCCTCGCATGCCTTGATCGGCGGCATCGTCGGCGCCGGCGTCGCCAAGGCGGGCACCTGGGTGCTGCTGCCGGCCGGCATCCTGAAGACGGTAGCCTTCATCTTCATCTCGCCGCTGATCGGCTTCGTGCTCAGCTCCGTCCTGGTGGTGGCGATCTCGTGGCTCTTCGTGCGCTCCACGCCGAGCCGGGTGGACCGCCTGTTCCGCAGGCTGCAGCTCGTGTCCTCCTCGATGTATAGCCTGGGCCACGGCGGCAACGACGCGCAAAAGACGATCGGCATCATCTGGATGCTGCTCATCGCGGCGGGATTGACCGGCGCCAAGGATCCGGTGCCCGGCTGGGTGGTCGTGGCCTGCTACGTCACCATCGGGCTGGGGACGATGTTCGGCGGCTGGCGCATCGTGAAGACCATGGGCCAGCGCATCACCAAGATTCGTCCGGTGGGCGGATTCTGCGCGGAGCTCTCGGGATCGGTGGCGCTGTTCATCGCCACGGCGTTCGGCATCCCGGTGTCCACGACGCACACCATCACCGGCTCGGTCGTCGGCGTCGGCTCGGTGCAGTCCGTGTCCGCGGTGCGCTGGGGCGTCGCGGGCAACCTGGTGTGGGCCTGGGTCCTGACGATTCCCTGCTCGGCGTTCGTCGCCGGTCTCGCCTGGTGGCTCGGCCGGCAGTTGTTCTAGCGCCCTAGTGCATCTGGTGCATCGGTGCCGGCGAGCGCGCGCCGAGCTCCTGCACTGGCAGCTCGAGCTTGAGCTCCCCGCCCTTTTCCAGCTTCAGCGTCAGCGGCACCGTTTCGCCCTTCTTCAGCGGGCGCTTCAGGTCCATCAGCATCAGGTGCGCGCCGCCGGGCTTCAGCTCGAAGGTGCCGCCGGCCGGCAGGTCAAAAGCCTTCACTTCGCGCATCTTCATGACTTCCCCCTCGCGTACCGTGACGTGCATCTCCACGCGCCCGGCGACGGGAGAAGATGCCCCAACCACGCGATCGGCGGCTCCCGCGTTCTTGAGCTGCATGAAACCCGCTCCCACCTTGGCGCCCGGCGGCGTCTCGCGCGACCAGGGCTTCTCCGCGCTCACCTGCGCCCACGCGGGCAACGCCAGGAACGACAGTCCGATCAGCCAGTACCGCATCGCTTGTTCTCCTCTTCCTGCAGCTTTCTCCAGAATACCTTGCCCGTCGCCGTCTTGGGCAACTGTTCCACGAACTCGACCACGCGCGGGTACTTGAACGCCGCCATGTGCTCTCTCGCCCAGGCGACGACGTCTTCCTCATGCACGCGCCCGCGCGAGGCGGCCTTGAGGACCACCACGGCCTTCACCGTCTCGCCGCGGTGCGCATCGCGCGTGCCGATGACACAGGCCTCCTGGATGTCGGGGTGCGCGTAGAGCATCGCCTCCACCTCCGCGGGCCACACCTTGAAGCCCGACGCGTTGATCATGCGCTTCAGACGATCGGTGATGAAGAAGTAGCCTTCCTCATCGTAGTAGCCGAGATCGCCAGTACGGAAGAACCTCTTGCCATCGTGCTGGATGAACGCGTCCGCGGTGGCGCGAGGCTGCTTCCAGTAGCCCTGGAACACCTGCGGGCCGTGCGTAATGATCTCGCCCACCTCGTTCGGCCCGAGCTCCTTGAACGTCGCCGGGTCGATGATGCGCGAATCGGTATCGAAGTAGGGGATGCCGGCGCACTGGCGCTTGGGCCGGTGCGGCGGATTGGCGTGCGAAGGGGCCGAGGTTTCCGTCAGCCCGTAGCCTTCGAGGAACGGCAGGCCGATGCGCTCCTGCAGCTTCGCCGCCACCGCCTCGGGCATCGAAGCGCCGCCGCCGCCGATGCGCACGAGCGAGGACAGGTCGTAGCTCGCGAGCTTCGGGTTGGCGAGGAAATCCACGATCATCGTGGTGATGCCCGTCACCCCCGTGACGCGGCAGCGCTGGATCAGCTCGGCCGCGGTATCGCGTTCCCAGCGCGTCATCAGCACCGTCGTGCCGCCGAGCTGGATCGGGACGTTCATGTTGGCCTGCATGCCGGTGAGGTGAAAGAGCGGCAGCACGCCGAGCACCACGGCTCCGCTCGAGCTCTGGATCCAGGCGCAGGCGCCGGTGCTCGTGGCGAGCAGGTTGACGTGCGACAGCATCGTTCCTTTCGGGTGGCCCGTCGTACCGGAGGTGTAAGGCAGCACCGCCAGGTCGTCCGGCTGCGCCTCCTGCGGACCCGGCGCGTGGCCCGCGGCGAGCGCCGCATCCCACGACACCACCGCGCGGTGCGCAATCTCCTTGCGCGGCGCATGCACCAAGTCGGGAACGTTCAGGTCGGTCGGCGCGCGCAGGTAATCGGAGTACGCGCCCAGCACGCAATGCGCGAGGCCCTTGCCCAGATGCGGCTCGACTTCCGCGTACAGGTCCTGCGTGCAAACGATGACGCGCGCATCGGAGTCCGCGACATAGTGGGCGAGCTCGTCGCGCTTGTTCATCGGGTTCACCGGCACCACTACCGCGTCGGCACGCAGGATGCCGTAGTAGCCGATCACGAACTGCGGGCTGTTCTGCGTATACAGGAGCACGCGGTCGCCGCGGCGCACGCCGCAAGCACGCTGCAGGTACCCGGCGAGCGCCTCCGCCGAGCGCGCGAGCTCGGCGTAGTCGATGTCCGAACCGTAGAAGTGGATCGCGGCCTTGCCCGGATAGCGGCGCGCACTCACCTCGAGGTTGTAGTAGAGGCTCGTGCGCGGCACCGCCAGGGTCTTCGGCACCCCGGGAGGCCAGTGCGGGTAATGGCGCGTGAAGGCTGCCATCTCAGAGCAGGAAGCGCTTCACCGCCTTCTCGTCCCAGCGCATGCCGATACCGGGCCGCTCGGGAATCAGCACGCGCCCGTCCTTGAGCCGCACGGGCTCCTCCAGGATGGCGTCGGCCCAGTCGACGTACTCCAGCCAATGGCAGGTCGGCGTCACCGCGAGCAGGTGGCAGCTCACCTCGGGAAACAGGTGGCTCGACATCTCCATGCCGGCCCCCTGCGCGAGCGCCACGGCGCGCATCCACCCGGTGACCCCGCCGATCCGCTGCGCGTCCGGCATGACATAGTCGCAGGCGCCCGCAGCGAGCGCCTGTGCCATCTGCTCGGGACCCATGAAGTTCTCGCCGATCTGGATCGGCGTGGCGATTTCGCGCGCGATGCGCGCATTGCCCGCGAAGTCGTCCGCGCGCACCGGCTCCTCGATCCAGTGCACGCCGCCCTCCGCGTCGATCATGCGGCCGCGCTCAAGCGCCTGCGCCACCGTGAGTGCCTGGTTGAAATCCACCATCAAGGTGATGTCCGGGCCGATCGCCTTTTTCACCGCGCGCAGGGCCGCGAGATCGTCTCTCGCCTGCGGGCGTCCCAGGCGCAGCTTCACGGCGCCGAAGCCCTCGGCAACGAGCTCCTCCGCCTCCTTCGCGAGCTCCTTGAGCGGCATGATGCCCAGGCCCTTGGAGTTATAGGCGAGCACCGGGCGTGGCGCGCCGCCGAGCAGCCGCACGAGCGGCTGCTGCATCGCCTGCGCAAGCGCGTCCCAAGCCGCCATGTCGATGCCCGACATCGCGAAAAGCACGACGTTGTGTACCCCGAGCAGGGTATAGCGCTTGCGCAGCTTCGCCTCGATCTCGAAGGGCACGACCGGGTCCCCTTGCAGCATCTCGGCCATCGCCTCGACCATTGCCGCAAGCGGCTTGAGGTGCTGGCGCCCGATGCCGAAGAGGTAGGAGCGGCCGACAATGCCGGCGTCGGTCTGCAGGTCGATGAGCAGCAGCGGCGCCACGCTGATCGCGCCGGTGCTGGCGGTAAGGGGCCGCTTCATCGGCGCCGCGACGGCGCGCACGGCCAGGCTCTTGATCTTCAGAGGGGGCTTCATGGGAGTGGCAGAAATATGCCATGATATTCGGCATGCGGCGCGCGTTCCTTGGTCTGTTCCTCGGCCTCTGGGCCTCCATTGTGGCGGCGCAATCCAACCTGGCGCCCGGCTTCACCAAGCTGCCGCCCAGTGCCGTCATCGCCCTCATGCCGGCCGACGTGGAGCTCTTCGAGATCAGCGCGGGCGGCGTCGGCGCGCCGCGCGCTGACTGGACCACCGCGGCAGCCAAGAACATCATGACCGACCTGCGGGCGCGCAGGGCAAAGCTCGGCTCACGCGCGGTCGAGATCACGGCCGAACAGGATGAGACCGTCGAGGCGCTCAACAACTTGCACGGCGCGGTGAGCCGCGCCATCGTCGTGCATCACTTCGGCTCGCTCAAGCTGCCGACCAAGGACGGCAAGCTCGACTGGACGCTCGGCCCAGACGCCGCGAAGCTGCGCGAGATGTCCGGCGCCGACTATGCGCTCTTCACCTGGGTGCGCGACAGCTACGCTTCGGCGGAGCGCAAGGCGATGATGGTGGTCGGCGCCGTATTCGGGGTCGGCCTGGGCGGCGGTGTCCAGCAGGCGTACGCTTCGCTCGTGGACCTGCGCACCGGCCAGGTCGTGTGGTTCAACAGCATGTTCCGCGGCACTGGTGACCTGCGCGAGCCCGATCCTGCGAAAGAGACCATCGACGCCTTGCTGAAGGGCTT
>Ga0335084_10004919_pt1 | contig 13191 bp, 13 predicted proteins | sample Lox_Sample_44_FD_206721 | JGI IMG/M metagenome (GOLD analysis project Ga0335084, IMG submission 206721) | Soil microbial communities from Loxahatchee National Wildlife Refuge, Florida, United States - Lox_Sample_4.4 | ecosystem: Environmental > Terrestrial > Soil > Wetlands | place: USA... | reverse complement strand
CACACGATGACCGGCTTCGGCGAGCACATCTTCCGACAGGATGCGCACCGGGGCCTGATCTTCCACCAGCAGGACGGTTCCCGCGCGTTTCGCCATTGGGACCGGCTCGTCGAACAGCGTCTCCTCGAGTGCCTGGCCAACCAGGGGAAGATAAATGCGGAAAGTGGTTCCCTGGCCGACCTCGCTGTATACGTCGATCCATCCGCCGTGCTGCTTGACGATGCTGTAGACGATGGACAGTCCGAGCCCGGTTCCCTTCCCCGCCTCCTTGGTGGTGAAGAAAGGCTCAAACATGTAGGCCTGGGTGCGCGCGTCCATGCCGGCGCCGCTGTCGCTCACGACCAGAAGAGCATAGTGACCGGCCGGGCGAATACCGTGCCTGCCGGTGTCCTCACGCTCGCGCATTGTCGCGTGCGTTTCAACGGTCAGTTCGCCGCCAGCGGGCATGGCATCGCGGGCGTTCACCGCGAGGTTCATGAGAACCTGCGTCAACTGTCCTGAATCAGCCTTCACGGTGCAGGCAGCCGGATGCAGCACCATCGCCAGGTCGACGTCCTCGCCCAGCAGACGAGCGAGAAGCTCTCTGACGCCGTTCACCACTTCGTTCAGATCAACGACGCGAGTCAGGGTGGTCTGTTTCCGGCTGAAGGCGAGCAACTGCCCAGTAAGCAGAGCAGCCTGTTCGCCGGCACGCTGGATCTCCTTCACGCGCGCGCGCAGCGGATCGTTTTCGGGAAGGCGGTCGTGCACGAGGCCGGTGTAGCCGAGGATCACAGTGAGCAGATTGTTGAAGTCGTGGGCGATGCCGCCGGCGAGGCGTCCCACGGCTTCCATTTTCTGGGAATGGCGGAGCTGTTCCTCGAGGCGCTTGTGCGCGGCGATCATATTGGCGACGCGCTCCAGCATGTCTTCCGGGGAGGAGGGATGGCGCGGCTCGTCGAGGCTGGTGATGATGCCAGCCTCCTGGTCGGACTGGGCGAGGAGCCGCTCGATCTGTTCGTAAAGGCGCGCCAGAACTTCGTTGGCGGTGCGCAACTGGCGGTTCGCTTCGGCGAGTTCCTGAGCGCGGCTGTAGACCTCGGCTTCCATCTTGTCGGCGCGCGCGCGGAGTGCTTCGGTCATCTCGGCGCCGGCGCGTTTGAGGTTGACGAACTCGGTGACGTCCTCCACACGATGGATGATGCCGGTCAACTCGTCCGCGCTATTGAACACGGGGGAATTCACGGGGCTCCAGAAGCGCTCTTCAAACCCGCCGCCTTCCGATTCCGGCCGGCGGATATCGTATTTCTGTACGGCCATGGCGTCGGCCCGGCCCTCGGTGACCACACGATGGAGCGAGGCGCGCAGGTTGCGGACGCCGTCGGCCGCCGGGTCGTCCGGGTTGTCGGGGAAAACATCGAAGATGCCGCGGCCGACAATGTCTTCCCGCCGAGTCATGGTGGCCCTTAAATAGGCGTCGCTCACGGCGGTAATGCGGAAATCCGGCGTGAGGACAAGATAAAGGCCCGGTACGGACTCAAATAAGGCGCGGAAATCAGGGCGCGAATCGGGCACGGCTCTCCTGATGAGTAGAATTGTATCTTATATGAGCGCGTCAGGCGATAGTACCATTCGTCCACTCGCGGCCCAGGGTTTTTCCATGCCCGCCGAGTGGGAGACGCACGAGGCAACGTGGCTGGGGTGGCCGCACAACCCGACGGACTGGCCGGGGAAACTGGACACGATCCGCTGGGTCTACGGAGAAATGGTACGCCGCATTGGCGCGGGCGAGACGGTGCGGATGCTGGTGGATTCGGCGGCCGAGGCGCGGCTGGCTCAGAGATTTCTGACAAAAGCCGGCGCGGACGCCGCGAGGGTCGAGTTTGTCGTCCATTCCACCAATCGCGGCTGGATGCGGGACAGCGGTCCGGTCTTCGTACGACGGCAGCAGGGCGCCGCGCTCGAAACCGCCATCGTCCATTTCCACTTCAATGCGTGGGCGAAGTACTCGGACTGGCGGAAGGACCGGCGCGTGCCCGAGGTCGCGGCGGGGCTGCTCAGGAAACCGTTGTTCGATGCCCAGGCCGGCGGGAGGCCTTTTGTGCTGGAAGGCGGCGGGATCGATGTCAACGGCCACGGGACGCTGATTACGACCGAGGAATGCTATCTGAGCCGTAAGGTGCAGGTGCGCAATCCGAGTCTTGGCCGCAAGGGCTTCGAGAGGGCGCTGCGCGAGAACCTGGGCGTTACCAACATATGGTGGCTGGGCGGCGGCGTGGTGGGCGACGACACGCACGGCCACGTGGACGATATCTGCCGCTTCGTGAATCGCAACACCGTGGCGCTGATTCGCGAGGACAATCCGCGCGATATCAACTACAAGCCGCTGGCGGAGAACTGGGAGCGGATCAGCGATTTTCGGCTGGAGGATGGCTCAAGGCCGGAGGTAGTAGCGCTGCCGATGCCGGGTCCCCTTGTCTTCGACGGCGAACGCCTGCCCGCCAGCTACGCGAATTTCTATATCGCCAATGCCGCGGTCATCGTGCCCACCTTCAACGATCCCAACGACCGCGTCGCGCTGGGAATCCTGGGCGAATTATTCGGCGACCGGCCGGTGATCGGCATTCACGCGGTGGATCTGGTGCTCGGTTTCGGCACGCTGCACTGCCTCACGCAGCAACAGCCGGCAGAGTCGCGCTAAGAACGGGTCAACTCCCGGACGAGCGCGACAGCGTGTTCGGGCTCGCTCGCCTTCACACCGCGCATCAGCACGTTCGCACCGCGCTCCCGGATGGCTTGCAGGAAAACGCCCGGCCCGGGGCACTCGACATCGTCGCGCCAGCCGGTCTCGACGCCGCACGTCGGCGATCCGTTGACACCCACGATCCCGGCCACCTCGAATCCGTGCCGCCGGTATTCATCGATCTGCTCCACGACACCAGCAGCGAGACGCCCGCACAGCTCGACCGCCTCCGGTTGATTCATGCGCTCAGCGACGCGCGTGTCCTCCGATTCCACGGTTCGGGCCGCACGCGGGTCCGCCTCGCGATCGAGTCCGAGGTGGATCATCTCCGGACAAGGCATCTGCACGATCCCGACGCCCGACGCCACGAGCGCCATCGCCATCTCCCGCATCGCACCGGGATAGCGCGCGCACTTGTCGATCTTCGTGTTCTGATTCAGCACGCAGTGCGCAACAAAGATGACCCGCCTGCTTCGCTCATCGGTAAACATGCTGCGGGCATTGTACCGTTTCAGGCGGTCTCGGCCGGCGGAGCCGGAGCCGGTGGCGGCGGATCAGCGTGACGGCGTTCCAGATGCGGCCAGGGGGGCGGAAAAGCCATCGGCCCAGCGGGACCCTGCAAGTAGAAGCTGAACAGGCGCGCGTGGCCGTCCTCCAGAACCCAGGTGATTCCGAGGTGGCACGGGCCTTTGGCGAAGAGCGCGGTGCCATCGACAAGAACGGTGGCGGGGCCGGTGGAGAAAGCGGCGCGCAGACTGAAGCTGTGCAGGGATCCGAGGCCGGCCCGCATGCGCGCACAGTCGGCCTTCCAGCCTGTTTCGGTTTCCAGCTCGCGAAACACTTTCGAAGCGTCGTAGTAGATGGCGGAACAAGCGCCGCGATTCAGGGCTTCGCTCAAGCGGTTCACGGCATCGAGAGCAAGGCCGCGATGGATGGCATCAAGGGGAGGCTGGGTCAGGCTGGCTACGCGGCCGCAACCTGCGAGCGTTATGCAGGCCAGACTCGCGATCAACCGCGGCAATCGCCGGACAGCCATATACGCTTAGATTCATCTCGCCGTCCCGGAGTTCCATAATCGGAATATGGGCATGCGTTTCTGCGTTGTCGCCCTGCTTTTGAACGCCCTGGCGCTCGCGGAAACGCCGGTCAGAGCCAGCGATCTTGTCGGGATGATGACAGAAGACCTGGCCGTGGATCGGAACGATGCCCGCATGGCGCGCGGTCTGGGCTCGGTTCGTCTGACCGAGCAGCTCTCCGGCGAAACCGTGGAGATGCTGCAGCGGATGGGGGTAGGACGGCGCACGCTGCACGAGCTGCGTTCCATGTCGCACAAATCGGCCGGGCTCCCGGCCCCGGCGCAGCCGCCTCTCAGCCTCGACCCGCAGCCCTCGCCCGCCGAGCGCGCAGCGATGATCGAGTCCATGCGCCGTTATGCCGCCAGCTACCTGGCCAATCTGCCCGATTTCATGTGCGTGCGCGACGCACGCGAGTTTCGAACGAAGATCCTAGTGCCTTTCGGAGGCACTTTTGGGGCTACCGCTCTTATTCCCGCAGATGAAAGGCGCTGGCGCGCCCACGGTTCCTACACAGCGGAGGCGTCCTACGTGGGCGGGTCGGATCACTACCGGCTGACGCTCGAAGACGGCCGGCCGACGACGAAGACGTTCGAGCAATTGCAGCGGAAGGTCTCGTCTGGCGAGTTTGCGGGCGCGATGAAGGAGGTGTTCAGTTCCGGGCCGTCTTTTCGATGGGACCGCTGGGAAACGATCGGCGGGCTGCGCACGGTGGTGTTCACTTACTATGTCGATCCCGAGCACTCCGGCTACTGGCTGTGCTGCCCGCGCTTTGTCACGGCACACCGGGGCTTTGTGTACGCGGACCCGCAGAGCGGCGCGATCTGGCGCATTGTCATCTACGCGACCGGGTTGAAAGGGAAGGAGGCGGTGAGCGCAGCCGGGCACGTGGTGGACTATGGAGAAGTGCTGATCGGCGGGAATCGTTATCTGCTGCCGGAGAAATCCGCCGCATACAACCGCACAAGCAACGAAGAGTGGCGCGAAGACGTCGTGTACCGCGACTACCGCAAGTTCGGTTCCGACGCGACAGTGGCTTTCCCGACAGCGGACGAGCCGGCAAAGCCGGCACCGGCAGCCAGTTCGAATCATCCCTGAAGCCGCGTGCATGGGCCGCCGGGCTGGTTCAGCCGCGACTCAGCGGCAGATGAGCGTCTTCCAGTTCCGGGTGTCTGGCTGCCCAATCCAGCGCGGCTTTTCGCGGCCACATCGCCAGAGTGGTCATGAGCTTGAGCTCACCGCGCTGGTATCGCGCGCGGCGTTCCGGACTGAACTTCAGGAATCCGGATTCCGCCGGAGCCTCCCCGAGCGTCGTGACAATTCTGCCGCCCGCGGCGAGGTACGGTTCATTCAGGCTGGCGAGATGCGGCGCGTCCTCCATCGCACGGGGATCGTGAAACCAGGAGGCGCACGCGATTCCACGTACCTCCGGCTGCAGGGCCAGCGAAGCCGCCATCCGGTACCAGGATTTCCGGACTTCGATTTCCAGCACCAGACTGCGATTGCGCGGCGGATGGGCCAGGTGAACATAGAACGCCGGCCCACGCCCGCCGAACTCGAGGTAGATATAGCGCAACGCGGGCAGGAGCTGTGGCAGCGGCATCTTCGTGAACCACGAGCGCGGGACTCCGGAGATCACCCAGTCCATCGGCCCCGCCGGGAAACGCCGCAGAGTGCAGATCTTTGCGGCGGCGACGAAGGGATCGGCGCCCAGCAGCAGCGCCGGTCCGGAGGGGCGTACATCGGTGAAACGCTTGAACTCGCGACGGATGAGCGGCTTCACCGAAGTGTGCACGGGAAGGCCATCGATGCGTGGCTCCGACTCGGCCATGGCGTATGCGAGCAAAAGCCGCTCGAAGGCATCGCCCTGACAGTCCACTCCTGATTTCTGCACCGCGGCTTTCAGTTCGTGGAGGGGCGCAAGGCTGGCATCACCGGTCACAGAATTGAGCAGCGCGGCCCAATCGCGGCCGGGGGCGATGCGGCCCAGCGCCTGGTCAATATCTTTCAGCTCGGCGGCGATTTCCATTTATTGCTGCTGGACGGCGCCGGCGGGCGCACTGGCGTTGCGGACATGCGTTGCGGCGGGTTCGCCGACTGAAGCGACCTCCAGCGTGTAGCGGACCTCTTCGCCGGTGGCCGACGTGCGCCGGAATGCGAGCTGGTCGAACAGGTCGCGCACGAGCCCGTTCTTCGGAGTGGGCCGGTAGACACCGGCGATGGCCGCGATGCCCCGCGCTCTGGCTGCTTCGACGAGGCGGTCGAACATGAACTTCTCCATCTGGCGGCCGAGCGCGCGGCAGCTCATGAGCCACGTGTCGATCTCCCAGACAGCATCGCCCACAGGCCGGCAGAAGATGACGCCGATCAAACCGTAGTCGCCCATGCGGTCGGACATGCGGAAAGCGCTTGCCCAGCCCCGCGCATCTTCGGCGAATGCACGGACTTCAGCCTCGGAATAGCGGCGCGTGGTGAGGTTGAACTGGTTGGTTTTGTTCACGAGCTGGGTGACGCGCGCCAGGTTCCGGCCCGCGACGCTCTCGACGCTCGCCTCGAGCTGGAGATTCCGCAGGAACTCTTCGACCGACGCGGATGCTGCGCGCACACTTTCGCGCTGGGCCTCGACACGGTACTGCTCGGCGCGCACCAGATCCTCATTCGAGAGCGAGAGCGCCGTGAAGTAATGGCCGCGATCAAGCTGGCGGACGAACTGAAACGGCGAAGAGCCTGCTTCGACGACGGCTACCTCGGGAAGCTCGGAGCGGACCCAGTCACGCTCCAGCGGATTGTCGTCGAGAAAAACGAAGCTGTCGAGCCCCAGCGAGAGATCGCGCGCGATTGCCCGCAAGCCGGACGCTTTGTCTTCCCAGCTGGCGCGAAAGGCGGCGAAATCCTCCAGCCGCAGGGCCATCCGCGGATGACGCTCGAAAGGCAGGCGGGCGTCTTCGAGGTTGTTCTTCGAGCAGACCGCCAGCAGGATACCGCGGCGCTTGAGGTCCAGCAGGTAGCGCTGCAGCGCCAGATGGGCCTCGCCTTCGGGCGTGTCGGGACCGATGCCGATGCCGTCGAGGCCGTCTTCGCCGATCACGCCGCTCCAGAGTGTGTTGTCCAGATCGGTTACGAGCACCTTGCGCGAGAGCCCAAGCACCGCGCGCACGTGCGACATGTACGCCTCGGCCAGAGCAGGCAACGCTTCGGCGGAAGGATGCAGACGGTAGCGGGCCCAGGCCTGCTCATCGTTCCAGCGCCGAGCGCCGGTCTCACGCTGCACCGCGGCCAGATCGAGGATTGAAATATTCGCGCTGGCGGCTTCGCGCAGGCGCAGATTCAGCAGATCGATCACACGGGTGCGGCCGCCGGGGAGCGTGCCGGCAAGATAGCCATACGCTTCCTCAGCCGGATAGTCGAACGACGGCTGGACGATGTGGCAGGGAAAGCGATCGAGCAGCCGCTGCCAGAGGGCTTTCCGCTCCTCGACGAACCGGGTCACCCAGCCCGGCTCATCTTCGGTGACCGCGGACAGCGGGAAATCGCGCCAGTGCGTCACCAGCATCACAACAGTGGGGCGAAAGAGGGCAAGACCGCTCGCGTCGCCCAAAATCTCCTGCTCGGTGGAACCGAATGGCGCTTCGTAGATCTCGGCGGTGATGCGATCGCGCAGACACAACGCGCGCACGACGGGCACCAGCAGATTCGTAGTGCTCAAGCCGACGATCGCGATGCGGCATTGCCGTATGTTAGAGCGAACGGAGCCGGACAGCTCCGCGATCAGCTTCTCAGCCCGCGCAAAGAAGCTCTGCGGGACTTCAAGCGCCATCGCCTGGCGCAGCTTCCACGCCGCCTCTTCGACGGCGCCGGTGGATGCCAGCGCGCGCGCCCAGGCCAACAGATCCAGAGGATCGCGCTTCGGCTGGAGAGGAACAAAGCGCTGCCACGCCGCCGCTACATCGGCCGGATCGGACAACAGGCGCGTTCGCAGCCAGGCCGCATTGGGGGTATCGGGCAGCAATTTCACCCAGGCCGGATTGACGCCGTCGAGCTCATCGGCGAGCACAGCGCAGACATCGGCAGCAAACCGATTCCCGAGTTGTTCGATGACTTCGCGGGCCAGCGTCAGCCTGCCGTCGTCGTCGAGGTCGCGCAGACGGCGAACCAGGACGGGCACCATCAGCTCATGGGCGGTCATTCTCTGAAACCGTTACTGAGACGGGCATCACGAACCGAACGCACCCCGGCTCTGCAGGATGTGCAACAGATCTCCCACGGTTTCCGCTTCGATCAGCTCGCTGTCCGGCTCGATGCCGAATTCGCCGCGGATCATGGAGACAAGCTGAACGTCCATCAGCGAACTCCACTGCTCCAGCGTATCGCGGGTGTCGGACTCGCTCAGCGAACGCGGAGGGATGCCAAACATCTCTTCCATGGCGCGAACAAAGCCTGTGCGAGTCATTTTCGGGAAGCGGGTGGTGGGGATGAGGAGAGTCGAACTCCTATGAGGTTGCCCCCGCTGGAACCTAAATCCAGTGCGTCTGCCAGTTCCGCCACATCCCCAACACCCTGATCGTACTACGGCTGCTGGGCGCAGAGATCCAGAGCGGGGGTGGAAAAGCCGGGCCGGAGCAGCAAGCGGGGGCGCGGATCGCCGCAGGCGCAGGGCGAGCGGTCGAGATTCCAGTCCGTACGCCGCGCGAAAGGGCCACAGACGTGGAGCCCTTCGTGCGCGTCGCACTCGGTGGCAATCAGCCGGCTCCAGCGAGTGAGGTACTGCTCGAAAGCCGGGACGCCGAAGATATCCCAGAACAGGTCGCGATCGTACTCGGCAAGGCCGGGCTCTCCCTGGCGGGTGAAGACAACCACGGCGTTGCGCACCACGGGCGGGTTCGGCCGCGATGCGAGCCCGCGCAGTTGCTCAGCCGTGCCCGCAAGCACCTCGGGGTCGAACCGGCGGGCCTCCTCACTCTCGACGTCAGCAAAGTAGCGCGCGCGGCGCGTCTCGCGAAAGCAGGGAATGAGCAGGGCTACCCTTGGCTCTCCCGCCGAGGGATATGTAAAGGCGGCGGCCCCCGCCAGATGGAACCGCCGCCAGACGATCATGCGTCGCATCTGCGTTGAAAGTGCGACGAGGGCCAGCAGGCTCTCAGGAAAAGAGGCGGACGAGATTGTCGTGCAGGATGAGGCGGGCGTCGGCCGCGCTTACGCCCAGCTCATACAGGGCGCGCGTCTGCGCATCGAAGATCTGCCGGTGCCAGCCGCGAGGGAAGAACGAGGAATCCGTTCCGAACAGGAGGCGCGAGGGCCCGGTGACGCCCAGCGCTCTGCGGAAGACCGCGCGCAGGTCCATGGGTTCCGGCTCGTAGCGCATCCAGCTATTGGAGCTCGATGTGTCGAGATACACATTGGGACACAGATCCACCACCATTAGCGCCTCGCGGAGGTAGCCCGCGCCGAAGTGTGGAATCACGAAGCGCACATCCGGGAAGCGCAATGCTACCGCGTGGAGATCGATGGGATTGGAGAAGCGCATATCGAACTCGGAGGGCAGCTCCAGCTTCTTCCGGACACCCACCGTCAACACACCGCAGTGCACGAAAGCGACGCCGCGGCGGGCCGCCAGCAGCTCGATCATGGCGGTGGCACGCGGGTCCTGGATGGAATAACGGTGCATCGCGGGGAAGAAGCAGAGGCCGATGAGATGCCTGCCTGCCAGCGCGGCTTGCGCACGTTCGAGTGAGCCCTCGGCCAGAGGATTCACCATCGCATACGCATGCAGGCGTTCGGGGAAGCGGCGGGCGGCGGCGATCACCGAATCTTCATCGCCCGGAATGCTGGCGATCAGGACGGCGCGCTCGATGCCGGCGCGATCCAGTTCCTCAACCCAGCGCACGGCCAGGGCCTCCGGATCAGGAGGAGGCAACTGCCACTCCAGCCGGGCAGCCACAGCGTCGACGGCGACTTGTTTTTGAGCGGCCAGGGACGCGAAGAACCTGTGCGAGAAGAAATGCACGTGTGCATCGGCGACCGGCAGCGGTCCCCACGGCGTGTCGATCATTCGCTGTGACCGGCGGTCTCGCTGGCGGTGAAGTGCGTCAAACCGGCCGAAAGGGCAAGCTGCGTCAGCCCGGCGACGTTGTTCACGCCCAGCTTCTTCATCATGGTCTTGCGATAGCTGCGCACGGTCTGCAGGCCGAGATCGAGCATCACGGCGATTTCCTTGCTGGTTTTGCCTTCGGCTACCAGACGCAGAACCTGCAACTCACGCGGCGAGAGCCCATCCAGAGCGGACGACGTGGCCTTCGATTCCAGATCGCCGCGCTGGATGCGATGCAGCAGCTTGTCGGAAACCTGAGGGCTGAGATACGAACCGCCCTTGGCCACGGTGCGAAGGGCGTCCACCAGGTCGTTGTCGGAGGCGCGCTTCAGCACGAATGCACGCGCTCCGGAGCGGATGGCGCTCACCACCGAATGCTCATCGTCGTACATGGAGAGGATGATGATGCGCGTCTCCGGCACATGCCGCAGGATCTCCTGCGTCGCTTCAATTCCGTTCAGGCCGGGCAGCCCGATATCCATCAGCACGATTTCGGGTCTTTTCTTGCGGCAGAGTGCGACTGCCTCGGACCCATTCTCGGCCTCGCCCACGATGACAAATTCGTCGTTATGACGCAGGATCGCGCGAATCCCGTCGCGCATGATCTTGTGGTCATCCACCAGCAGAACATTGAACGGCATGGTTATCTGCTCCGCGCCGGGCAACTGGCTTTCACGATGGTGCCCTTCCCGGCCAGGCTGTGAATTGTCAGCTTCATTCCGTCCCGCGAGGCGTAATACTTCATCAGCAGCAGCCCGAGCCCCCCCTGCACTTTGTCCAGCGTCTCGCTCACGTTAAATCCGCAACCGTTGTCGCGCACTTCCAGCACGAACCGATCCTTAACCTGCCGCACCAGAACCTCGCACTGGGCACTGCCGGAGTGCTGAACCACATTGTCCAGCGCGAACTCCGCCAGCTTATAGAAAGCCCCCGCCACGCTCTCGGGCACGCGCACCGCCGAATCGACAAACAGGCGCATGGTTCCGCGATAGGTATCGCGAAAGCGGCCCACCAGACGATCCAGCGCAAATGGCAGTCCGGCGCGCTCGGCCACCGAAGGATTGAGCTCGTAGCTGAGACCGCGCAGTTCGGCGATCACCTCTTCAAGCATCTGCTGAATCTCCGCGGTGCGCGCTCCGATGCCCGGCGCCTGCTCCTGAAAGTCCATGCGCAGGACGTCGAGATGGAGCCCCACCGCGCTCAGCACCTGACCTACCCTATCGTGGAGTACCCGCGATACTCGTGTCAGTTCCCGTTCGCGTTCATTGATCAGGGCCACCAGCTTGCTGGCAAGGAGAGCCTGAATCTCCAGCTCGCTGCCGGCGGATTGCCGGTCATCCATGATACGGCTCGTCATGTTCTCGATCGAAGGAAGCCGCAATCGTCCGGTCTGTTATCAGATTAAATGTAAACGCAAACAACGGCAGACGCAAATGTTTTCTAACCCCCGGCGGCGGCGTCGATGGGCGGAAGAGCATAACGGCCGGCGATTTCCGCGTGGGCCTGGGCCGGGGTGTGAAACAACAGAGCGTGCAGTCCCACGCGGCGCGCGCCCTCGATGTTCTCCTCGCGATCGTCCAGAAACAGCGCATCTTCAGCCGCAACACCGAGCCCGGCCAGCGCGTGCCGGTAGATAGCCGCTTCCGGTTTCACGAGATTCACGTCGCAGGAAAACGTGTAGTGGTCGAAGCCGGCCAGCCAGTCGACGCCGTCGGCCAGACGACGACGCAAGGTGACCGGCATGTTAGAAAGTACCCCGGTTCGGATTCCTCCGGCCCGCAGCGCGGCGGCCCAGCGGATCATGGCCGGGTCGGGATGCAGCCAGCTCTCGTTGTCGATACGGATGATTTCGGCGATCTGCGCGGAGGTGAGACTGGGCGACACAGTGTGCCAGTAGTCCTCTATATTCATGTCACCGCGATCGAAGGCCACGCGATTCCGCCAGTAGCGGCGCATCATCTCGTCCGCGGGCATTCCGGCGACGCGCGCCATGGCCGCCATATCATCGCCGGTCTGCGGCCGCGCCAGCACCTTGCCGTAATCGAAGATCACGGCTTTCAATGGGATTGTTGTCATGAGATCTGAAGGCCGCAAGTGACTACAGCAGTTCCGCCGCTTCCTTCGCGAAGTAGGTCAGGATGAAGTCGGCGCCCGCCCGCCGGATGCTGGTGAGCGATTCGAGGATGGCCCGGTGGCGGTCGAGCCAGCCGTTCTGAATGGCCGCGATCAGCATGCTGAATTCGCCGCTCACCTGATAGGCGCCCAGCGGAAGGTCGAAGCGCTCGCGCGCCATGCGGATGATGTCGAGATAGGGCATGGCCGGCTTCACCATGATCATGTCCGCGCCCTCTTCGATGTCCAGCTCGATTTCGCGCATGGCCTCGCGGGCATTGGCGGGGTCCATCTGGTAACTGCGCCGGTCGCCGAACTGCGGCGCCGACTCCGCCGCCTCACGGAACGGGCCGTAGAACACCGAAGCGTACTTCGCGGCATACGAAAGAATCGGCCTGGCTGGGAAGCCGGCCTCATCCAGCGCCTTGCGAATGGCGGCTACCCGGCCGTCCATCATGTCGCTGGGCGCGATGACATCGGCCCCCGCACGCGCATGCGACACCGCCGTTTTCGCCAGCCACTCCAGGGTCGTGTCGTTGTCCACGTCGTCGCCCACGACGTAGCCGCAATGCCCGTGGCTGGTGTACTCGCAGTTGCACACATCGGTGATTACCAGCAGGCCGGGGACCTCAGCTTTGATGGCCGCCACCGCGCGCTGCACGATCCCGCTCTCAGCATAGGCGCCGGAGGCCATTTCATCCTTGACCTCGGGAATGCCAAACAGGATCACGCCGCCGATGCCCGCCCTCTTCGCGGCCGCGCACTCCTTCACGATCTCTTCGACCGAAAGCTGGAAGTTGCCCGGCATGGAGCCGATTTCCCGGCGTACGCCCTCGCCGGGACAGACAAACAGCGGCAGGATGAACTGCCCAGGGGCCAGCCGGGTTTCACGCACGAGCGAACGCAATTCGGCGCTGGTGCGCGTGCGGCGCATGCGGTGGATCGGGAAAGCCATACAGTATACTGTTCAGTCTAATGCAGATCGCCCGCCGCTACCTCGTCTACGGACGCGTGCAGGGCGTCGGCTATCGCTGGTTCGTGCAGCATTCGGCCGATGCACTGGGCATGAGAGGCTGGGTCCGTAACCTCGACGACGGTGGCGTGGAAGTCTACGCCATCGGCACCCAGGCCGAGCACGACGAACTCTCCGCCCGCCTGCACAAGGGGCCGACCATGTCGGATGTGCGAGGAGTGGA
>Ga0335084_10004918_pt1 | contig 13196 bp, 10 predicted proteins | sample Lox_Sample_44_FD_206721 | JGI IMG/M metagenome (GOLD analysis project Ga0335084, IMG submission 206721) | Soil microbial communities from Loxahatchee National Wildlife Refuge, Florida, United States - Lox_Sample_4.4 | ecosystem: Environmental > Terrestrial > Soil > Wetlands | place: USA... | reverse complement strand
AACACGCAATAAGGTTTACTGGCGTATTGTCGAGTTGTGAATTCCTCTCTGCGTCACTAGATACACCGCGAAGCTGCCCAGCCAGTGTCCGCCTTCGTAATGCTCACCCGTGACTGCTGAGAGTCCTGCCCGCTGGTGTGCTTCAGCTGCGGCTCTGATCGCTGGCAGCCTTTTGTCGTTTTTTGGCAATGCCGACGCGATGCCATTGAGCATCCAGGCGCGGCTGAGATTGAGACCATCGAGATGCGCCAGTTTTGGATCACTTGGATCGGGGGAAACCACCGGCTGCAGCCAGACTCTTCCAGATTCGGTGATTTGCGGCAGGAATGCTTTCAGCCAAACGGCAAACTCCTTGCCTGGTAACACTCGCCGCATCAGGTCCGCTTCTCCCACGCACGGTGAAAGAAAGTCTTCCCCAGAGGGCTCATAGGCGAGCGGGCAATTTTTGTCGTTGAGATAGAACTGCTTCGCCTTCGAGACGAGCAGTTCCACAAACTTCTGATCGCCCGCGGTGTGCGCGTAATCGAGAACTAACCCCATCCCGAAAGCGGTCTGGTCGTGTTCGCCAATCCGTACAGGATTCGCCAGCTTTGGCAACCAGGCATTCAATCGTTCGAGTGCGACTTGTTCGAGCGGTCGCAGGTTCGCAGCCATCTCTTTCGCTTGCGGATCGTCCCACTCACGTAACTCGGCCGCCAATTGCAGCAGCCAGGCCAGGCCATACGGGCGTTCGAAGCTGGCGCGTCCCGGTCCACGAAGATAGGCGGCCTCCTGCACAAGGTTCTCGGCCGTCAGGCTCTGCCGAAGCGCCTCGCGAGCCGACACCACGAACGAAGCATCCGGAAATGTGCGAACCAGCCGCACGAGCAGCCAATGTCCGTGCACCGACGAGTGCCAGTCGTAGCAGCCGTAGAACGCCGGCGTTAATTTTCGCGGCGGAGCCACATCAGCATCGCTGTTCAACGTGTGACTGATGTGATTGGGATATTCCTTATGGACGCAGGCAAGAGCCAGATTGGCAAAGCGCTCGGCTGATTTCATGTCGAACATCGGGGAACGTTCCTGAGCATTTAGCCCGTTCACACTGAGTAACAAGAAGAAAATACCAAGAGCAAGTTTCATGCAGGGCATACTTTAAATGAAGGTGAATCAGAACGACAGCAGGTACAAAAGGGCGACCCTTAACCGGCCGGCCAGGGAAGAAAGTCAGCTTTTGCTTTTGGGCCGGCTAACGAAAACGTGGTAGCTGGCGGCGTCCCAGGCGTTGTGAATTCCGCAGAATAAGAGCATCAGAGCAACCGCTGCGATGCCGAAAAGAGCTTCATGGGTGTAGAAGCAAAGTGCCCATGATGATGCTGCCAGTCCCACATATGCCGACAGAGGAATGAGGCCATAGAACAACCAGTCTTCGAAGACCGGGCGGTAGACGTTTTGTTTTCGCATCCGCCAAGTGGTGAGCGTGGAATAAATCATCCCCACTAGTCCCACCGATCCACACACCGCGGCCGCGCCGCCCATTCGTTGCCAGGGAGCGGTGAGCGCCGCCGAGAGTAGCAGGACGGTTCCGAAATGAACAATGTTGGGAGTGGCAAAGGCTTTGCCCGCCTGTCCTTGATCTGGCGCGCGAGGCATGTCTGCCAAGAGCGCCACTACAACGAACTGCAGCCCGATCAGGGCGCCTGCCGACGACCCCACAATGACATAGAAGTTATCCCATCCATCGAGTGCGGTCATTTCTTCACCACTGTTAGAGGAATGTCTCGCGGGTAAAGATACCGCAGTTCGCGAAACGGGTCATGCCCACAGCCGCGTCGCCGGAACTTCTTGCAAACTCCATACGTACTGTGAGCAAGGACCATTCTGCTTGTCAGGAGATTGCTTTGCATAAACGAATTGGAATGTCACTCATCCTATGTCTGATCGCCTTATCCACGTTTGCCCAAACACCAGCCCAATCAATGGTGACAGGCAGCGCTGCCGCTCCTGACGAACTTTTTCGAACCATACAGCAACTCGACAAACAGGTGTTCGATGCCATCGATCGGTGCGACATGAAGGCCGAGGCTTCCTTTTGGTCCGATGATGCTGAGTTCTATCACGATAAGAATGGTTTACTCGCTGGTGGCGCGCAAATTGTAGACGCTATCAAGAACAATCTTTGTGGCAAAGTGAAACGGGAGTTGGTGCCCGGGACCCTTGAAGTCTATCCCCTGGCGGGCTATGGCGCTGTTGAAATTGGAGTCCACCGATTCCTCCACCCTTATGAGCAGGACCATGGCGTTGTCGGCGAAGCCAAGTTCATCCACATCTGGCAGAACAAAGATGGCGCGTGGAAGATCACGCGGGTGATCAGCATCGACCATCACGGGGTCAAGTAAGAGAATCTGCAGGGTACCGGCCCGAAAACTGCTTCCTTAGGTCTTCAAGGCTGCCTGCACGTAGGCCGGTTTCATTGGCAGGCGCCGCATGATCTTACCCGTTGCGTCGTGAAGCGCAGCCGCAATCGCCGGAGCTGCCAGAGCGTTCGCCGCTTCCGATCCTCCTCCATAAGCACCGACCTTCGGGTTGTTGATCAGTACGACTTTGATCTCTGGCGCCTCGGCCATGGTGAGAATGGGATAACTGTTCCAATCTTCCGTCGTGATTCCGCTTTCGTCGAACATGACTTCTTCGAAGAGCGCGTGGCAAATGCCCATGTTTGCGCCACCTTCGACATTGCGTTTCAATTGCATCGGATTCACGATAACGCCTGGGTCGACGGCGATCGTGTACTTCTCGACTACGATCTTGCCGGTGTCAGGAGTAACCGCAATCTGGCAGACGCAGGCCCAGTAAGTTCCATTGCGCAGCATCAGCGAGACGCCGCGGCCGCGCACCGGCGTCGATCCGGTGGCCGCCGCATCGGGTCGCGGCGATGGACGCGTGTCCCAGCCGGACGCTTCGTGCACGGCTTTCAGCACACCGATGGCCCGCTCCTCGCTCGCGTGGTCGATGCGGAACTGGATCGCATCCGCACCGGCAAGCGCAGCCGCCTCACTGATGGCCAGTTCACGAGGATAGTTCTGCTGGAACTGACCAGGCGTCCGCATACTGTGATCGCGCAGGCCTACGGCAATCGGTGAAGCCTTCTGTCCAACCTGGAACGTCCCATGCCCGAGTTCCGTCACATTTGTAACGGGAGCGTACACCCACGGATCTTCGAGATCATTGACTGTGGAAGTAACGGACGCCGATTTCACTTCCGGAGCAGGCATGGTGGGCAATCCGGCGAGGATCGCGCCAATCGGCCGATCATCCTGCATCGCTGGCATGTAATGGTCGATCTGATAGGCAGCGATCTTGCCTTTTTCGTCGAGTCCAATCTGCACATCAGACAACGCAGCTGCCGATTGCGTCGACCACCGCATATCGTCGGCGCGCATCCACTGCACGCGCACCGGCTTGCCCACGGCTTGCGACAGAAGCACAGCCTCATCCTCTGCGCCGGCGTTGCCGCCATTCGAACGTCCGTAATGGCCGGGGCCGGGGTACGAGTGGATGACCACGTGATCAATCGTAGTGCCAAGCATCATCGCGATTTCGCCGCGCAGCGCTTGTGGATTCTGATTGTGCGTGTAGATGTGAACCGTCCCATCCGATTTCATCTCCGCCACGGCCATGGTCGGACCGATCGGAGCATGCTTCATATATGACAGCTGATACGTTGCAGAATGCTTCTTATGTGCCGATGCCAGGATAGGTTTCGGATCGCCCTTGTTGGCATTGCCTTTGGCGACCGGAGCGCTGGTCCAGTCCGATTCCTCCCGCAAATGCTTGTACAGCTTTTCATTGCCGGGGAGCCCCTTCCAGTCCGTCCACTTCGTCGCGGCGGAAACCAGCTCCGCTGCCTGGATCGCCTCCCACTCCGTGGGCGCAACTATGCCAACCAGATTCCCTTTCACAATGACCTGGGAATTCGGAAACTTCGTCTTATCCACTTTGCCTGCCGAAACCAGTGTCGAACCCAGTGTCTTGGGATGCACAACCCGCGCATGCAACATCCCGGGAAGTCGCACGTCGGTCGCCCAGGTTTCTTTCGCCGCGACTTTCGAACTTGTGATGGAATTCTTGAACGACTTGCCGATGATCGTGTACTCACTCACGGGCTTCATCGGCGGATTACCCTCAATGTTCAATCCTCCGATGCTGGTGAGTTCGCCTTTCACTGGAATCGTCAGCGTTAACTGCTGATTCTTAACGAGATCGCCGTAGGAAACGCTCTTCCCTCCGCCCGAGACGACGCCATCTTTTACCGCGAGCTTGTCCTTTGGCACGCCGAGTTTTTCGGACGCAAGATCGAGCAATGCCTGATGCGTGTAGGCGGCTGCTTTCCGGATGTTCGGCGTTCCGCCGCCCAGAAAATCAAAAGCGCCGCTGCCATCAGGTGTACAGTCGGTATCGCCAGACACGACTGTAGTGATCGCTTCAAAGGGCATGCTCAACTCTTCCGCGACGATCTGCCGATACGCGGTGAAAGTTGATCCCTGGCCAAAGTCGCTCTTGCCGGTGCGAATGAGTACTGTATTGTCCGCATGAATCTCGATCCACGAACTGACGCGAGTGGGATCAAGGGTGTTCTTGGTGGCGGGCGTCGCCGACTGTGCCGCTCTCAGGATTTCGGGGCCAACCAGGCTGAATCCCACGACGAGCGCGCCGCCGGCCTTCACGAATTGGCGTCGCGACAGCGTCGGTCCAACAACATTTGCCGGTCTTTCGCTCATGGTTGCCATCGCTTACCTCCCCTTCGCCATGATGGTGGCGGCGTGTTGCACGGCTTCAATGATTGCTACGTAAGTTCCACAGCGGCACAAATTCGGGGACGGGCCGGAGTTCGTGAATGCATCTTTGATCTGCGCCAATGTCGGGTGGGGATTGCTTTCAAGCAGTTCAGTCGCTTTAATCATCATGCCGCTCTGGCAGAACCCGCACTGCGGAGTCTGCTCTTCAATCCACGCCTGCTGAACAGGATGAAGAGTGTTCTTCGCCTCCTCTGGCGAGAGGCTTTTCTGCTTGGCCCATCGAGCCGGCAGACCCTCGAGCGTGACGATTTCCTGATTCGCGACGCTCCCGACCGGCGTGACGCATGAGCGTGCCTCTTTGCCATCGATCAGGACGGCACACGCGCCACATTGCGCCAATCCGCAGCCGAACTGCGGTCCGATCAACTCGAGATCGTTGCGCAACACGTAAAGCAGTGGCGTATCGTCAGGCGCCTGCACCTCGCGTCGAACGCCGTTTACGTTGAGTGTAATCATTGAGAACCCCCCCTTGAACCTGCTATTCGAGGTGTTAGTTTTTGAGTGGACCCCAGTGTCCTGTGATTTTGCTGTATGGAGGATAACTCTTCTGGAGTCTGATCGCACTCTTTCCTTCTGAGCGCATGCGCCCTATCGAGACGGACTAGGGTACTTGTCGGGACGTGCCACGTTCGTGCGGACTTCCCTTTGCAGGGCAGACACTTGTTGATTGTCAGCTGCCGGGGAGTATTGCAATCACAGATGCTTGTGATTGCAGTCGCGGTTTCCTATTCCTCTGCACGCTAGCCTCAGAGGTTCCCACCGGATGCCGGTATGCGAGAGACCGTCAAGCGCCTTTGGCCGGAGATCGACTGGATACAAGATCCCCAACTACGTGAACAAGTTACACAGACGTGGATCAGGGCACTCGAGCGGAGCCCGCTGCAGCCCGACGACCTGAACCACATTCCCTTTACGCTGCTCCTCCCTAATTGTCCGATCACCTTTATGGAGCACAAGCGGTGCGTCGTCCACATTGCGCGGGAGAGCGCCATGGCGATGCAGGCGTTTATGGGACGCGCGCTGCCCGTCGATATCGATGCGGTAATCGCCGGCGCCATCCTGGCGGATGTGGGCAAGTTGCTCGAATACGAACTTGGCCCCGACGGCAAGAGCCGGCAAAGCGAGCGGGGAGAGGCTCTGCGGCATCCGTTTACCGGAGTCGCGCTGGCGCTCGAATGTGGAGTTCCTGATTCTGTGTGCCACATCATCGCGGCCCATGCGGCGGAAGGCGACCTGGTGAAGCGCACGACGGAAGCGTTCATCGTGCATCACGCCGACTTCATGGCGTTTCTACCATTCAAGAATCCGAAAAACATCAAGCTACAACCCAAGTAAGGAGACGACATTGTCCGCGACGAATCCAGCCACCACACCGAAGGAACCTGTCACCGCCACGATGTCTCGGTGGGCGGCGAACTTGCAGTACAAAGACCTGTCTTCTGAGGCCATCTACCAGGCGAAACGATTTCTTCTCGACTCGATCGGCTGCGCGTTGGGCGGGTATCAGCAGCACGATGTAAAGATCGCGCTGGAGATTCTTGACGAGATCGCGGGTTCTGGCCGCGCTACGGTGATTGGGACCGGGAAGCGCATCGATCCGGTTTCGGCGTCGTTAGCGAATGCGTTGATGATCCGCTGCATGGACTACAACGACATCTACTGGAAGCAGGATCCTTCGCACCCGTCGGACATCTTCCCTGCCGCAATCGCGTGCTGCGAGCGCGTGGGTGGCAATGGAAAAGAATTGATTCTGGGTCTGGTACTTGGCCATGAATTTGAAATGCGCTTTTGCGAGGCTGCTTTCCCGGGAGTCCGCGAGCGCGGATGGCATCACGCCACTTTGACCGCGTTCGTTTCCCCGATCGTTGCCGGCCGCGCCCTGCACCTGCCTTGGGAGCAGATTCAGCACGCGATCGGCATTTCCGCCAGCCGACACTGCACCCTTGGAGCCGTCACCGCAGGCAAGCTCACGATGATGAAAAACACGGTCGATCCCATGGCGACGCAGAGCGGCGTTTTTGCTGCGCTGCTGGCGGAGAAGGGCTATTCCGGTCCCGAGCATGTGATCGATGGCAAAGAAGGATTGACTCACGTCTTCAAGCCGGAATGGAAGCTCGGTCTGCTCACCGAGGGTCTGGGCGAATCATGGCGGATCACGCAATGCGGAATGAAAGCATTTCCGACGGAAGCTCTGACGCATACCCCAATCTCCGCCGTCCTTGATCTGGTGAAGAGCAATGATCTTCGTCCAGATGATGTACAGAAGGTCCAGATTCGCTCGCTGGCGCGCGCGGCCGACATTCTGTCCGATCCCAGCAAGTACGATCCGCGTACGAAAGAGACGGCAGATCATTCCCTGCCCTACGTCATCGCAGCCGCGTTGGTCGACCGCCAGGTCACACCCGTACAGTTCACGATGGAAAAGATCATGGACCCGAAGATTCGGGAACAATTGAACAAAGTCGAAGTGGTCGCAGATCCAGAGATCGAGAAAGTATTTCCCGCATTACAGAGGGTGATTGTGCAAATTCAAACCAGAGACGGACGCTCGCTCCACAAGCAGCTTGACTTTCCCAAAGGAGATCCGAGAAATCCACTGACGGATCAGGAGATTGAAGAAAAGTTTGCGGCGCTTGCCGACGGGGTGCTTTCTAAAGCCGCGCAGAAACGGGTGAAGGACGCGGTCTGGAGCCTGGAGCGCGTGGGGTCTGTGACCGAATTGATGGCATTGATGAACTCAGACCTGCGCCGTACGAGGCCGGTGAAGGCCAGCAGCAAGATTCGTGCTCGCAAAAATCGAAAACGCAGCCCGGCTCTGGCATAAATCTGACCGCCGCACGAAGCTGCGTTCTATGGTCAAGGAGGTTCCATGCCGCAAACAATTGTCGAAAAGATTGCGCAGGCCCATCTGGCGGACGGTCCGAAGCGACCGCTGCGCGCGGGAGACTTCGTTTCGATCCGGCCATTTCATGTAATGACGCACGACAATACGTCCGCCGTGATGAGCAAGTTCAAAGCGATCGGCGCGAAGAAGGTCCAGGAGCCGTCGCAACTGGTCTTCGCACTCGATCACGATATTCAGAATCAGGATGAGGCCAACCTGAAGAAGTATCGATCGATCGAAGCGTTCGCGAGTGAGCACGGAGTTGATTTTTATCCTGCCGGCACGGGGATTGGGCATCAGCTGATGGTGGAGCGCGGCTATGTCGTTCCAGGATCATTCGTCGTCGCATCGGATTCGCACTCCAACATGTATGGAGCGCTGGGAGCCATTGGAACTCCGATCGTGCGAACAGATGCCGCCGCAGTGTGGGCCACGGGCGAATTCTGGTGGCAGATTCCGCGCACCATTCAGGTTGTTCTCGAAGGCAAACTGCCGGAGGGAGTAACGGGGAAAGACGTCATTATCGCTTTGTGTGGGCTCTATAACCACGACGAGGCGCTAAACGCGGCAATTGAGTTTACCGGTCCTGGGGTCGCGAGTCTTCCGATGGACGCGCGATTTTCCATCTCCAATATGAGCACGGAATGGGGGCCAATCGTAGCCTGGTTCCCGGTCGACGAAGTCACGATCCGATATCTCCGCCGCATACGCGCACGTTTGGCGGAAATAGAGATCGAGCGCTTCCCCGAGTCCGCCATAGATCGCTGGAGCCAGAGCCCGCCGCAACCGGACCCTGATGCGTCATACGCCGCTCGCATTTCTCTTGATTTGAGCCAGGTCACGCCGCATGTGTCTGGGCCCGATACCGTACAGACGATGCAATCGCTCACGGAGATCGAGAAGAAGCACGTGGCGATTCAAAAAGCCTATCTGGTTTCGTGCGTGAACTCGCGCAGCGATGATCTCGAAGCAGCAGCATGGGTCGTGTGCGGGAGGAAAGTCGCTCCAGGAGTGAAGCTTTACGTGGGCGCCGCGAGCGCGTGGACGCAGCGAGAAGCCGAGAAGCGCGGCGTGTGGCAGACGCTGATCGCCGCTGGTGCGATTCCCCTGCCCCCGAGTTGTGGGCCTTGTATTGGGCTTGGAACAGGCTTGTTAGAGAAGGGAGAGGTTGGCATTTCGGCCACGAACCGGAATTTCAAGGGACGCATGGGATCGCGCGATGCCCAATGCTATCTGGCCAGTCCGGAGGTCGTGGCAGCTTCAGCAGTCGCGGGCTACATCACGGGGCCGCGGCATTTTCCGGATGGTCGGCTCACTACTCAATATCAAGAGTTCAACACCAACGGCCACACGGCGGAACGAGTCGAAATCCTGCCGGGATTTCCCGCACGGGTTGAGGGGCGCCTTGTGTTCATGCCGCAAGACAACGTCAATACCGACGCCATCTATGGCAAGGACTACACCTATCGCGACGACATGACGCCGGACATGATGGCGAAGGTCGTGATGGAAAATTACGATCCGCAGTTTTCGCTCCGAACGCAGGCCGGGGATGTCATCGTCGGCGGATTCAACTTCGGCACGGGATCGAGCCGCGAACAGGCTGTCACCTGTCTGAAAGCCAAAGGCATCCCGCTGGTGATCGCGGCCAGTTTTTCGCAGACGTACCTGCGCAATGCCTATAACAACGGATTTCTCTGCATTGCGGTCCCGGCACTGGTGAAGCGGCTTCGGGAGCAGTTCGCGCGAGAAGCTGGGAACAAAGAGAAAACCATCATTCCGGGCGAGAAACTGGAAGTCGACTTCACCGGCAGCTCGGTTACGTGGCGCGGAGAGACGTTTGTGTTTCCGCCGCTGGGAGCAGTGCCGCAGTCGCTAGTAATCGCCGGCGGCGCCGAGAACGTGGTTGTGAAGAAATTGGGGCTTGCAAGAAAACAGGATCATCCAAAACCCGCTGTCGTGTCAGGAGACTGAATCATCATGGCAAAACATACTGTCGTCACTATGCCCGGAGATGGAATAGGCAACCAGGTTCTTCCTGAGGCGTTGCGCGTGCTCAAGGCAGTCGGATTTGAAGCTGAATACATCCACGCCGACATCGGCTGGGATTGCTGGTGCCGCGAAGGCAATGCGCTGCCGCAACGTACTGTCGATCTGCTCGCCAAGCACAAGCTGGGACTCTTTGGCGCGATCACCTCAAAGCCGAAGAAGCAAGCCGAAGCCGAACTGGCTCCTGAGTTGAAGGGCAAGGGATATTCGTATTTCAGTCCGATCGTAACGATGCGGCAGCGGTTCAACCTCGACACCTGCATCCGCCCTTGCATTTCTTTTCCTGGGAATCCGCTGAATTTCATTCGCAAGCGCCCGGATGGCGGCTTCGAAGAACCATTGGTCAACGTTGTCGTGTTCCGTCAGAATACGGAGGGACTCTACGCTGGCGTGGAGTGGACGAATCCACCCGAGCAAGTCCGGGCGGCCCTCGCGACGCATTCCAAATTCAAACCGTTCGCTCAAGTTCCTGGGCCCGACATCGCGATTTCCGTGCGCATCATCACCCGAAACGCAGCTCGCAAGATCTGCAGGGGGGCTTTTGAGTGGGCGAAGAGATATGGATACAAGTCGGTGACGATCTGCGAGAAGCCCAATGTTCTGCGCGAGACCTCGGGAATGATGGAAGACGAAGCCAAGGCAGTGGCAAAGGAATTTCCGGGCATCGCACTCTGGTCAACGAACATCGATGCCCAAACCATGTGGCTCACGAAGAATCCGGAGGAGTACGGCGTTGTCGTGGCCTCGAACCTTTTCGGCGACGTAATTTCTGATGCGTTCGCCGGATTGATAGGAGGCCTGGGTTTTGCGGCATCGGGGAACATTGGTGATGAAGTTGCCGTGTTTGAGCCCACGCACGGTTCGGCGCCGAAGTATGCGGAGCTCAACCCTGCGATCGTGAATCCGATCGCGATGTTTCTTTCCGCTGTCATGATGCTTGAGCATGTGGGCGAAATCGAAAAGGCCCGCGAGATTCGTGACGCGATAGCGGCCGTTGTGAAAGAGGGCAAAGTCCGGACCTACGACATGATGCGAATTCCTGGCGGCGCGAATGCAATCCGCCAGGGCGCAGCCAGCACGATCCAGATGACCGATGCTGTCTTATCGAAAATCGAGGCAGGCAGCGCGTTGGCATATGCAGGTTGGGAACGAGGAAGAGCGTGACCCTTCATGAAGTCATGAAAGAACAGGGACTGATGCCATGAACCAGGTGATCGAGAAGGCTTGCTCCTTCGGCGAGGCCGGGCATTGCGGCTGCGATATACGCTCAGACGTCCGCGTACGGATCGAACCGCGCGAGCGGGGCGGCATCGAGACCGAAATTGAGTCGCGTGTAAAGGCCTATTACGGGGAAGCAATCCGCAGGCAGACAGAGGAAGTGCTGGAGTCGCTGGGAGTGCGCCATGCGCGTATTGCAGTCAGCGACGAAGGCGCCCTGCCCTTTGTTATTTCTGCACGCATCGAAGCGGCGGCCCGACGGGCTGGACTAGGGGAGGGTACCCGCGTGCTGCCGGATCGCATCCGTTTTCCGCAGCCATCCGCCCGCGACCGTATGCGCCGGTCACGCCTCTATGTTCCTGGTTCCGAGCCGAAGTACTTCATCAATGCCGGCCTGCACGGCGCCGACGGCATCATTCTGGATCTTGAGGATTCGGTCCATCCGAATGAGAAGGATGCAGCGCGCCTGCTCGTGCGCAATGCATTGCGCGCCGTCGATTTTCTCGACTGCGAACGGATGGTTCGCATCAATCAGATTCCGATGGGACTCGAAGATCTCGACGAGATCATTCCGGAATCTCCAGACCTGATCCTGATTCCCAAAGTTGAAAGCGCCGATCAGATTGTGCAAGCAGACCAACGTATCGCCGAGATCAATGGGAACTACGGCCTGAATCGTCCAGTGTGGCTCATGCCGATTCTCGAGTCCGCGTTAGGCATCGAAAATGCTTTTGAAATCGCAACCGCCAGCAAGCAGATCGTGGCACTGACCATCGGGCTCGAGGACTACACAGCGGACTTGGGGGTCGTGAAAACCCTGACTGGCAGCGAATCTCTGTATGCACGCCAGCGCGTAGTAAATGCCGCACGCGCCGCCTGTGTGCAGGCCATTGATTCAGTGTTTGGCGATGTCGGCGACATGGATGGGCTGCGGGCCTGGGGCGGGAATTCCCGCGCCTTGGGATTTGAAGGAATGGGATGTGTACACCCGTCGCAGATTGCCGTAATTCATGAAGCGTTCGCTCCAACGGCGGCTGAAATCGAGAAAGCCCGCAAGATTGTCGCCGCCTACAACGATGCCCAGGATAAGGGTTTGGGCGTCGTCAGCCTGGGCTCGAAGATGATCGATCCGCCGGTGGTGCAGCGCGCGCTGAAGCTGATGGCCCGGGCGCGAGTTATGAATCTGCTAACCGAATGAAGCCCGATTGCTGACTGAGAGAGTCTATGCCAACCCTGGAAAAGCAGGATTTGATCGCAAACGCTGCCGGCCGCATTGTTCCGGAAACAGTGAATGGACGTCCGCAAACCGCTTATATGGGAGCGGGCAAATATCAACCCATGGGCAGAAAGGCAGCGCCTCCGATCCGAACGGCTGCGGACTATCCCGCGAACGGAGACAAGCGTGTCGAGAATCTTGAGTCTGCGTTGCGGAAGTGCGGATTGAGAGACGGGATGGTGATTTCCACGCATCACCATCTCCGCGATGGTGATCGTGTTGCGCTCATGGCTCTAGAGGCAGCGTCGCTCATTGGGGCGAAGGATCTGATGTGGTTCCCAAGCGCGTCGTTTCCTTCCCAGAAGAGCGCAATCGCGCTGATGGAAGCTGGCGTCATCGATCACGTTGAAGGCAGCATGAATGGCCCTCTCGGTGACTACTGCACGCAGGGCAGGATGCGCGGCATGGGTGTACTGCGGTCGCATGGCGGACGCTGGCAGGCGATTCAGGACGGTGAGGTCCACATCGACATCGCCGTGATTGCCGCGCCGACGGCCGACCCCTTCGGCAACTGCGACGGCTCGCATGGCAAATCGGCCTGCGGATCTTTAGGATTTGCGCTGGCGGACTCGATCTACGCCGACCATGTCATCGCCGTCACCGACAACCTGGTTCCCTTTCCTTGCGTACCGTGGCAGATCCAGGGCAATCACGTCGACTATGTCGTGGAGGTCGATTCGATTGGCGACCCCGGAAAGATTGTTTCCGGGACCACGCAGATCACCCGTTCTCCAGACCGCTTGCGGATTGCGGAATTCATTGCCCGATTTCTGCGAGATGCTGGAATCATGCGCAACGGTTTTTCGTTTCAAGCCGGTTCTGGTGGAATCGCGTTAGCCTTCGTCCGCTATCTCAAGCAGATGATGAAGGAAGCGGGGGTCAAGGCTCGGTTCGTACGCGGAGGTTCGACCAAGTATCTGGTTGAGCTACT
>Ga0335084_10004917_pt1 | contig 13196 bp, 23 predicted proteins | sample Lox_Sample_44_FD_206721 | JGI IMG/M metagenome (GOLD analysis project Ga0335084, IMG submission 206721) | Soil microbial communities from Loxahatchee National Wildlife Refuge, Florida, United States - Lox_Sample_4.4 | ecosystem: Environmental > Terrestrial > Soil > Wetlands | place: USA... | reverse complement strand
TAATCCTCCTTTCAGCGGCGCGTTCCAGGTCCATGGTGGTCGCGCCGGCAGCCACCAAGCCACGGACATGATCCAGAACCTCCCGGACAATACGGCCACTGCGCCGCATCTTTTCGATTTCCGCCGCCGATTTGCAGACGATCGCCATGCCCTAGCAGCTTACGCGACGCTCAAGGTCACCGAGGACGCGTTCGGAGACCTGGTCAACCGGCAAACTGCCGTCCACGCGAATCAGCCGTCCCTTGCGTTCGTAGTACTCCACTACTGGCCGGGTCAGCTCCTCATAGGCCCGCAACCGTTCCCGGATGACGTCTTCGCGGTCATCGTTGCGGATTACCAGCTTGGAGCCATCCAGATCGCAAACCCCCTCAACGCGAGGCGGCTGGAGATAAGCGTTGTAGATTCGCCCACAGGTGGGACAAGTCCTTCGACCGGTTAGCCGACGCAAAACTTCATTATAGCCCACGTCGATTTGCATCACAATCGGTAAGCACTTGCCAGGCTTCGAGTTGTCAAAGAGCTCATGCTCCAAGAAAGCGTCCAGCCAGGCGGCCTGGGCCGCCGTGCGTGGAAACCCATCCAGGATGAACCCACGCCCACAGTCGGCCTCTCGCAGGCGGCCGGCAACCATGTCATACAGCAGCCCATCCGGCACGAGCTCTCCCCGCGCCATGATGTCTTTCGCCTGCAATCCCAGACTGGTCCCGGTCCTCACGTGCTCCCGTAGTAGGTCTCCGGTGGAGATCTGCGGAATGCCGTACTGTTCCGCGATGCGCTTGGCCTGCGTGCCCTTGCCTGCGCCCGGCGGTCCCAACAACACGATTGGTCCAGTGCTGCGCGAAGTGTCCATGCTCGCGAGCTGCGCCGTTTCTCCTCACCCCAGCCCACCTGGTGCTCGGCCCCGATCACCGGGTTTACAGCAAATGCTTCTCACGCTCAACCCCACAAAAACTCTCGACGGGCGAGGACGCCGTCCTCCACCAGCTACGCCCAGGTACGACGCCCACGGATGCGCCCGCTGCGCGGAGTGAATCCGTCGTAGTGGCGCATAACCAGTTGGGCCTCGATCTGCGTCACTGTGTCCATGGCCACGCCGACCACGATCAACAACGAGGTCCCGCCGAAATAAAACGTTACCCCGAGTCCGTTGGTCACCCAAGTCGGCAAGCGCTCGAAAAATGCCCCAACCGGACCCCAAAGGTGGTTCAAGTGAATGCCGGCAATCATCCACTCCGGAATGAACGAGATGATGATCAGGTACAGCGCGCCGACCAGCGTAATCCGGGTCAGAATTTCATTAATGTGATCGGCCGTGCGCTTGCCCGGTCGAATGCCGGGAATGAAACCACCGTACTTCCGCATATTGTCGGCAACCTCGTTGGGGTTGAACACGATCGACACATAGAAGTAGGCGAAGAAGATGATCCCCACGGCGTACAGGAAGGTGTATAGCGGTTCGCCCCAACCGAGGGCACGAATCAGATCGCCGAAATAGCGGTTATTCTTGAAGCCCTGCAGCAACATCTGCGGCATGGTCAGGATGGAAGACGCGAAGATGACGGGCATGACCCCGCCAGCATTCACCCGCAACGGAAGATGGGTCGACTGTCCTCCCATCACTTTGCGTCCGACCACCCGCTTGGCGTACTGCACCGGAATCCGGCGCTCGCTGCGTTCGACGTAAACAATGAACGCCACCACCAGAATCATTAAGCCAACCAACAAGATCATGGCGGGTGCAGTGAAGGCACCCCAGGCGTCGGTGCGGATCTTATCGATCAGGTCGGCGACCCCGCGCGGCAGCCCAACCACAATGCCGGCGAAGATCAGCAGCGACATGCCGTTTCCCACCCCACGCTCGGTGATCTGTTCCCCCAGCCACATGATGAAAGCGCTGCCGGTGGTGAGGGTGAGCATGGTCATCAGCACAAAACCCGTACCCGGATTGACCACGAAATCACCTGATTTCATCAGGCTGACGGCGATACCCAGAGACTGCACGGAACTGAGCAGGACCGTCAGATAGCGCGTCCACTGAGTGATCTTCTTGCGCCCTAGTTCACCTTCCTTCTGCAGTTTCGCCAGCGGCTCATAGACGACCGTCAGCAACTGCAGGATGATCGAGGCTGTGATGTAGGGCATGATGCCGAGGGCGAAGATGGTCAGGCGGCGAAGCTGGCCCCCGGAAAACAAATCGACAAATCCGAGAAATGTACCCCGGTTCTGCTCGAAGAACTGCTGCAGTCGGTCGGCGTTGACCCCCGGCGTTGGAATGTGGCCCCCGAGACGGTAAACCGCCAACAAGCCCAGCGTAAACAGAATGCGCTTGCGCAGATCAGGAATGCGAAAGATGTTGGCGAATTTCTCGACCATTACTGCAAGACCTCAAACTTGCCACCCGCCTTGGTGATCTTCTCCTGCGCCGACTTGGAGAACTTGTGGGCGTGAATCGTGAGCGCTTTCGACAGCTCGCCATCGCCCAGAATCTTGACGGGGTGTTTGGTGTTGATGACCCCGGCCTTCCGCAGCACGTCGGGCGTAATGGTGGTTTCGGCCAGTGCCGCCAACCTCTCCAAGTTCACCACACTGTACTCTTTGCGGAAAATGTTGGTGAAGCCGCGCTTGGGCATGCGGCGATGCAGCGGCATCTGGCCGCCTTCAAAACCGCGCAGCATGCGAGAACCGCTGCGCGAGCGTTGCCCCTTGTGACCGCGGGTGGAAGTCTTGCCCATACCGGAGCCCATGCCGCGGCCCACCCGTTTGCGCTTTTCCGACGCCTTCTTCGGTGCTCGAATGTTGGATAAATTCATAAAGAAGCTCTCAGCTCTCAGCCATCAGCTGTCAGCCCCGGAGAGCCGATAGCTGACCGCTGACAACTCTACTGAACAATCTCGACTAAGTGTGGCACTTTGGCCACCATCCCGCGAATGGCGGGCGTGTCCGGCCGCTCAATCACTTGGTTCAACCGGGTAAATCCCAGGCCCTTGACCACCTTCTTGTGTTTGACTGGTGTGCAAATGGCCGAGCGCACCCACTTGAGGTGCAGCTTGCCGCTACCGGTATTGGATTTCTTCGCCGTCATCGCCAGACTCCCGTCTACAACTCTTCCGCCGACTTGCCACGCATCGCAGCCACGGCTTCCCTGTTCTTCAGTTTCTTGAGCGCGTCAAACGTCGCTTTGATGACGTTGTGCGGGTTGGTCGTCCCAATCGACTTGGTGAGCACGTTCTGGACTCCCGCCGAAGTCATCACGGCGCGCACGGCGCCGCCCGCGATCACGCCGGTGCCTTCCGCGGCCGGCTTCAATAAAACCATGCCAGAGCCAAACCGTCCCAACACCGTGTGCGGGATGGTGGTCTGGGTGAGATTGATTCGCACCAAGTTCTTCTTGGCCGACTCAATCCCTTTGCGGATCGCTTGCGGGACTTCCTTCGCTTTCCCGGAGCCGTATCCGACCACGGCGGCACTAGGGTCCCCGACCACGACCAAGGCAGCGAAGGACAAGTTCTTGCCGCCTTTCACCACTTTCGTGACCCGATTGATGGCGACCACCTGGTCCTTCAGTTGGTAGCTCCCTGCATCCAGCTTCTTGATAACTGTTGGCATTCGACTCTCTTCTCAATTTGTAATTTGGTAATCGGGTAATTGTGTAATTTGAAAAACCTCCGGGTTCGCGTTTCAAATTACGTAATTACCCGATTGCTCAATTACCAATTCCCTAGAACTGTAAACCGGCTTCACGCGCTGCATCCGCCAGGGCCTTGACCCGGCCGTGGTAGATGTAACCGCCGCGATCAAACACAACCTTGGTGATTCCCTTGGCCTTGGCGCGCTCGGCGATGACCTTGCCGACGGCTTTGGCGGAAGCGACGTTTCCGCCGGTGCGGCGCTCGCCCTTCTTGCCTTCCGCTGAATGTGCGGAGACCAGGGTCGTGCCATGGAGATCGTCGATCACTTGCACATAGATGTGGTTCAGCGAGCGGTACACGTTCAGGCGCGGCCGCTCGGCGGTGCCCTGGATCTTCTTGCGAATGCGCTGGTGCACGAAACGCCGGTTCGTATTCTTGGAAGTCTTAGTAAGCATCTGTCTTCGTCCTTGGTCCCGGGGTTCTGTACCGGGGTGGCGCCACGCGCCAAAATTCATCACTCCGCGAGATCCCTCGCTACGCTCGGAATGACCGCAGCGGGCTCAAACGCCCGCTAAACGCGATCATTTCGCTCCTGTCTTGCCGACTTTCTTCTTCAGGCGCTCGCCGGCGTAGCGCACACCTTTGTTCTTGTAAGGGTCGGGCGGACGCAGGGAGCGCATCTCGGCCGCCACCTGGCCCACCTTTTGCCGATCGATCCCGGAAATAGTCAGCTTTGTCTGCTTGGGGTCGACCACGACATCAATGCCGGAGGGCAGAGGATACTCGATGGGATGCGAGTAGCCCAGGCTAAACACCACCGTGCCCTTGCCCTTCATTTCAGCACGATACCCGATGCCCACAATTTCCAGGTCTCGGGTCCAGCCTTTGGTGACGCCTTCCACGGCGTTGTTCACCAAGGCGCGCGCCAAGCCATGAACCGCGGCCTGCATATCGTTCTCGCGGATTGCCAGCAGGTTGCCGTCCTGCTGTTGCATGCGAATGCCGGCCGGCAGTTGGGTGTCGAGCTTGCCCTTCGGACCCTGCACGGCAACCGTGTTGCCTTCAATCTTGACCGTCACTCCCTTGGGGAGCGGGATCGGCTTTTTTCCAATTCGTGACATAAGATCAGCTCTTAGCCTTCAGCTTTTGGCTCCTAGCTACTAGCTACCCGCTACTAGCTACTCACCCACTACCAAACCTGACAAAGGACCTCGCCGCCCAACCCCTGCTTCCGGGCCTGGCGTCCGGTCATCACGCCACGAGGCGTGGTGAGGATGTTGATACCCAAGCCGCCGAGCACCCGGGGAATCTCGCTGCGCCGCACATACACGCGGCAACCCGGGCGGGAAATGCGTTCGACGTTCGAGATCGCCGCTTCGTTGTTATTGCCGTACTTCAGATAGATGCGCAGGACCTTGTGCCCTTCTTCTTCCGTGGCCTTGAAATTAGAGATGTAGCCCTCTTCCTTCAAAATGCGGGCGATCTCCGCTTTCAGCTTGGAAGCGGGGATGTCCACTTTCTGGTGGCGCGCGCTGATAGCGTTGCGAATGCGCGCCAGCATGTCTGCGACCGGATCGGTCAACCTCATCGTTTTGCTTCTCCTCAGTCACCCGTTTGCTTCGGCCCACTTAGCTCGGAACCGGAGAACCTGCGGCGACTTGATCTTCAGTCGTTAGCCATCCGTCGTTGGCGGTTGGCCAACCACGAAACCAACCTCGCTCACGCCTACCAGGACGACTTCGAAACTCCAGGAATCTCTCCCCGCAAGGCCAAGCCGCGGAAACACAGGCGGCAAATGCCGAACTTACGGATGTAGGCGCGGGGGCGTCCACAAATCTTGCAGCGGTTGTGCTGGCGCGTAGAGAACTTCGGCCTGGCTTCTTTGTTGCCACGCGCCCGATCGAACTTCTTTTGGATCTTTGCGTCCTTGACTCGTTTTGCTGTGGTTGCCATTTAGCTCCTAGCTGCTAGCTCCTAGCTGTCAGCCATCAGCCGTCAGCTTTCAGCCATTTCTTTCAATTCGAAACTTCCCTCATCCCCGGAACGGCATTCCCAGGTGCCGCAACAAAGCCCGTGCCTGGTCGTCGCTGCCGGCGGTGGTCACGATGGTCACGTTCATGCCCTTCATTTTGTCCACCTTGGCGTAATCGATCTCCGGGAAAATCAACTGATCGTGCAGGCCGAGAGTGTAGTTGCCGCGGCCGTCGAACGACTTGCTCGAAACTCCACGGAAGTCGCGGACCCGGGGCAGCACCACGTTCACCAGCCGGTCGAAAAATTCGTACATGCGGTCGCCACGCAGCGTCACCATGGCGCCGATGGACTGGCCTGCACGCACCTTGAAGGCCGCGATGGATTTCTTGGCCTTGGTCACAACGGGCTTTTGTCCGGTGATCTGCCCGAGTTCATTGACCGCCGGGTCGAGCACCTTGGCGTTCTGGGTGGCTTCGCCCACACCCATGTTGACCACGATCTTGTGCAGATGCGGCACGGCCATTGGGTTCTTGAGATCGAACTCCTTCATCAGCGTGGGAGCAATCTCTTTCTTGAACCGGGCCTTGAGACGCGGCGTCTCTTTGGCGCTGTGACGCGCCACCTCGGGAGCGCGCTGCTCCTCCTGCGCTCCGCCTTTTTTGTCTTTTTTGTCTTTCGCCATTGCTCAGTACCTTCGAGCTACTAGCTCCTAGCTACTAGCTACTTGTCTAGTGTCGTCCCGCATTTTTTGCATATCCGCACCTTGCGGTCGCCGCGGACTTCGTGTCCGATGCGCACCGGGCCACAGGTCGCGCACACCAATTGCACATTGGACAGTGAAATGCGGCTCTCCTGCTCGGCAATTCCACCCTTCACGTTGCGCTGCGGGTTGGGCCGCACGTGCTTCTTGACTAACATGACGTGCTCGACCAGGACCTTGCCGTCACCCGGGAACACGCGCAGGACGCGGCCTTCCTTGCCCTTGTCCCGGCCGGTAATGACCTTCACCGTATCGTTGCGGCGAATGTCGACTCGCTTGTGTGCGGTTGCTGCGGTTGCCATTTCTTAAAAACCTTCCAATCTTTTCAGTGAGACGTAGCCAGCTACGTCTCTACAGAACTTCAGGCGCTAACGAAACAATCTTTAAGAACTTCTTCTCGCGCAGTTCGCGGGCCACAGGCCCGAAAACGCGTGTCCCCACGGGTTCGCCCGCCTCATTGATGAGCACGGCCGCGTTCTGGTCAAAGCGGATGTAGGTCCCATCGCGGCGCCGGTGTTCCTTGCGGGTACGCACGATGACCGCCTTGACCACTTTCCCCTTTTGCACCTGCCCGTCGGGCGAGGCCTCCTTCACACTGGCTGTGACCACATCTCCCAGACCCGCGTTCAGACCGGTGGCGCCACCCAACGGCAAGATCATCTGCAGCTTGCGGGCGCCCGAGTTGTCGGCGACCTCGAGCATGGATCTCATCATCACGGCCATAATTCAATCTCCCTGTCTGTCCCGCCTCTTATAGGGCGGCTTCGGTGGCAACGGCCTCGGGCGCGAGCTTGGCCTTACGGATCACTTCCTTCAGCCGCCAGCGCTTCAGTTTCGACAATGGACGGGTCTCTTCAAGCCGCACAAAATCACCGACATGGGCTTGGTTTTTCTCATCGTGCGCATAAAATTTCTTGGCCTTGGAGACGACGCGGCCATAGAAAGCGTGAGACTTCTTGTGCACGACCTGCACCACGATCGTCTTCTGCATGCGGCTGGACACCACTTCACCCACGACTTCCTTGCGCCGGCCAGCTGCCGCGGCGGGGGTCTGCTGTGCGTTGGTCTGTGGCATTACTTCTTCTCCGTCGCGCCGCCGGCAAGTTCCCGCTCGCGGGCGATGGTTTTCACCCGCGCGATATCCTTGCGTAAGCCGCGAATCTTCTTCAGGCTTTCGGTCTGCCCCATGTTGAGCTGAAACTTCAGCTTGAACAGCTGATCGTTCAGGTCGCGTTCCTGATGACGAAGTTCGTCATCGGTCAAGTTGCGGACTTTCTCGGATTTCATAATTTCAATTCCCTGTTCCCAGCCCTCAGTGGGCCGCCGACTCGCGCTTCACGAAGGCGGTGCGGAGCGGCAGCTTGTGCGACGCCAAACGCATGGCTTCGGAAGCGTCCTGCGGCGTGACCCCTTCCATTTCAAACAGGATCTTGCCGGGACGGACGACCGCCACCCAGTGATCGGGGGCGCCCTTGCCCTTGCCCATACGGGTTTCAGCGGGCTTCTTGGTCACCGGCTTGTCGGGAAACACCCGCAGCCAAATCTTGCCGCCGCGCTTGACGAAACGGGTCATGGCCACACGGCTGGCTTCGATCTGCCGGTCGGTGATCCAGCCCGGCTCCACCACCTTGAGCCCGTAATCCCCGAAAGCCAGCTCGCTTCCGCGCCAGGCCTTGCCCGCCATACGCCCGCGTTGCTGCTTGCGGTACTTAACTTTCTTCGGCATCAACATAATTCAACTCTCGGCCTAATCTCTAGAATGCGCCCGTAGGTTGCTGTTGCTCACGCTTCTTCTGGGGCAGAATCTCGCCCTTATACACCCAGCACTTCACGCCGATCACCCCGTAGGTCGTCCGGGCTTCGGTGAAGCCATAGTCGATGTCGGCCCGCAGCGTGTGCAGCGGCAAACGGCCCTGCAGATACCATTCCGAGCGCGCGATTTCGTTGCCGTTCAGGCGGCCGCTGACGCGCACTTTGATCCCCTTGCAGCCAAAACGCAGCGCCGAATCCACCGCCTTGCGCATGGCACGGCGGAAACCCACGCGCTTTTCCAGTTGCAGGGCGATCGACTCCGACACCAACTGGGCATCAAGCTCCGGCTTGTGCACCTCCTGGATGTCGATGTGAACTTCGCGCGAAGTGCGCTTCTGCACTTCCTGTTTGAGCTTGTCGATTTCCGCGCCCTTGCGTCCGATGATGATGCCGGGACGGGCGGTCTTGATGATGACGCGCAGCTTGTTGCCGGGACGCTCCACTTCGATCGAGCTGACGCCCGCCGACTTGAGCTTGTCCTTGAGCTCGTTCTTCAGCTTGACGTCCTCCAGCAACAGCTTGTCGTAATCCCGTTCGACAAACCAGCGCGACTTCCACGGCTTGGTGTAGCCGAGGCGAAAACCGTATGGATGAACTTTTTGACCCATTGTTACCTCTTCGCTCCCACTGTCTTCTTCTTCCCTGCCGATCTCTTCTTGGCAACCGCCTTCTTGACCGGGGCCTGGGCGTTGCCAGGCTCGTCGCCGACCACGTTGGCCAGCACCGGGCCGTTCTTGCCGCGCTCCGCCAGTTCGATCTCGATATGCGCGATGCGCCGAACATAGCGATAGGCGCGGCCCATGGGTGCAGGACGGATGCGCTTCATGCGCGGCCCATCGTTGGCGATGGCCCGCTTGACGTAGAGACTGTCCACATCCACGTCAATGCCCTTTTCGCTGCTCAGATAGTTGGCGTTCTCCACCGCAGAGCGCAGGAGTTTCTCGATGGTTGGCGCAACGCGCTTCTTGGTGAAAGCCAGAGTGTTCAGAGCGTCCTCCACCCGACGGCCCTTAATCAGGTCCAGCACCAGACGGGCCTTCTGTGGCGAAACGCGCATGAACCGGGCTTGTGCTCGAAATTCCATAGTTTTTCTCAGCTTTTCGCTCTTGCCTCTTGGCTTCTAGCTCAGAGCCAAAAGCTCATTTGCTAATAGCTCCTTACGACTTCGGCGCCGGTGCTGCCGGAGCCGCCGGAGCTGCCCCTGCTGCCGGAACCGGAGCTCCTGGACCGCCGGGCACGCCCGCGGGCTTCGCCGCTGCTTCGGTCGCCGCCCTCATCGAGTGCCCCTTGAACTGGCGGGTGAAGCTGAACTCACCCAACTTGTGTCCCACCATGTTCTCGGTGACGTAAACCGGGATAAACTTCTTGCCGTTATGCACGGCAATGGTGTGTCCCACAAACTCCGGAATGATGGTGGAGCGCCGCGACCAGGTGCGCAGCACCTTCTTCTCGTTCCGTGAATTCATGGCTTCCACTCGGGCTTGCAGGAAGCCATCGACAAACGGCCCTTTTTTGGTTGAACGTGCCATAAAGTCAGCTCTTAGCCTCTAGCTCAAAACCCTTGTGGTGCTCACTGCTCTTGCGAATGACCAATCACGAACGACCAACGACCTCTATTTCGAACGCCGACTCACGATAAAGGCATCGGTCCGCTTGTTATTGCGCGTCTTGTAACCTCGGGTCGGCTGACCCCACGGGGTCACCGGATGACGCCCGCCGGACGTTTTGCCTTCACCGCCGCCGTGCGGGTGATCCACCGGGTTCATCGAAACGCCGCGGTTGTGGGGACGCTTCCCCAGCCAACGGGTGCGCCCCGCTTTGCCGATGGTAACGTTCTCGTGATCGACATTGCCGACCTGGCCAATGGTTGCCAGACAGTCCTGCGGGACCTTGCGGGTCTCGCCCGAGGGCAACTTGACCAGGGCGTAGTCACCTTCTTTGGCAACCAACTGCGCCGCCCCGCCTGCCGAACGCACCATCTGCGCGCCTTTTCCCGGCTTCAGCTCGATATTGTGAATGGTGGTGCCGGGAGGAATGTTGCGCAGCGGCAGGGCGTTGCCCACCAGGATATCGGCCTCCGGGCCACTAATCACCTTCTGGCCGACTTTCAAGCCATCCGGCTGCAGAATGTACCGCTTCTCGCCGTCGGCGTAGTTCAACAGCGCGATACACGCGGAGCGGTTGGGATCGTATTCGACCGAAGCCACCGTTGCCGGGATTCCGGACTTGTCACGCTTGAAGTCGATAATGCGGAGCTTGCGCTTGTGCCCGCCGCCCCGGAACCAACTGGTGGTGTCCCCGGAGTTGCGGCGGCCGCCGGTGCGCTGCTTGGGCTCGGTCAGCGGCTTATACGGCTTGGTGCTGGTGATGTCGCTGTTGACCAGCGTGGTCCGGTAGCGCAACGTCTGGGTGGTCGGTCGATATGTCTTGATTGCCATAGAGCTCTCAGCTTTCAGCTGTCAGCTCTCAGCCGCCTTAACCATCGCTTTTCTGAAAGCCGATGGCTGAGAGCTGAAAGCTTTGTTTACAGGTTCTGTGCGTATTCCGGCATTTTTTCGCCGGACCTCAAGCGCACGTACGCCTTCTTCCAGTCAGGACGGTAGCCGGCAAATTTTCCCCGCCGCCGCTCTTTTCCCGGATAGGTGGCGGTGCGCACGGAATGCACCTTCACCTTGAAAATACTTTGCACGGCTTCCTTGATCTCGGTCTTGGTCGCTTTGGTCGCCACCTGGAAGACCAGCGTGTTCTGGTTCTCCTTGATGGCCAAGCCCTTCTCGGTGATGACCGGACGACGAAGAATCTGGTATGCCGATTTCATCAGGCCACCTCCGCCGCTTTGTCGTGCCGCGTACGGCGACGTGGAGCACGGCTGGCTTTCTTGGGTTCGCCTTCCGCCGCCTGGCGCTGGCCCTTGGGTAGTGAGCTCTTCAGCGAAATCTGCAGCTTCTCGATGGCCGGCCTAGAGAAGATCGCCCGGTCGTAGCGCAACAGGTGATAGGGATGAACCTCATTGCCGCTCACCAGCTCAACCCCCGCCAGATTCCGCGAACTCAACTGGAGGTTGCGATTCTCGTGCTTGGGAACCTCCACCAACAATGCAGTTCCGTCCACCTTCAGCTTGTCGAGCGCCTGGCGGAAGGCCTTGGTCTTCACTTCTTTCAAATCGAATGTGTTCACCACGATCAGTTTGCCGTCAGCAAACTTGGCCGCCAGCGCCGAGCGCAACGCTCCGAGCAATTTCTTGCGCGGAAACGTGTAGTCGTAAGAACGAGGTTGCGGACCGTGCACCGTGCCGCCGTGCCGCCACAGGGGCGAACGGATGGAGCCAATGCGGGCGCGTCCGGTGCCCTTCTGCTTCCAGAGCTTCTTGCCGGAGCCGGATACCTGCCAGCGGTTCTTGGTGGCGTGGGTACCGGCGCGCTGGGCGGCACGGTAGTGCTTTACCGCCTCCCAGAGCAAGTCCTCGTTGACTGCGCCGAAAACCTCATCGGCCAGCTCGAGGGTGCCGACCTTGCCTCCGCTTAGATTTTGAATTTCGATAGTTGCCATTTCGGTTCTTCCCAGCTACTAACTTCTAGCTACTCGTTACGCTTTCTTGGCTGCGCGCTTGGCTGCCTTCAACGGATCAACCGTGGCCGCGCCGGCGAATCCACGCCGTTCTCTCGGCGGCTTCTTGGCTTTCATAATCACCAGGTATCCGCCGTTGGGGCCGGGCACGCTGCCTTCCACCACCAGCAGGTTGTCATCCTTGTCGACACCCAGGATCCGCAGGTTGCGCACCGTCACGCGTTCGTGTCCCATATGACCGGACATGCGCATCCCCTTGAACACTCGGGAGGGGAACGCGGATGAACCGATCGATCCCGTGATTTGGAACATCGAACCGTGCGACTTCGGACCACCCCCGAAGTGATGGCGCTTCACCACACCCTGGAACCCGCGGCCCTTGCTGACGCCGACAATGTCCACAAACTTCTCGGATTCGAAGATGTCGATCAGCACCCGATCTCCGGCTTTCAAAGCGCCGTTGCCGGCGGCGGCAGCCTTTTCGTCGACTTCAATCGGAACCTCACGCACGAACTTGACCGGCGGCAGATTGTGCTTGCCCAGGTGCCCCTTCATGGGCTTGGTCAAGCGCGACTCTTTCACGAATTCGACCAGACCGATCTGGGCGGCATCGTAGCCGTCCTTGGTCTGGGTCTTGTGCTGCGTGATCACGCAGGGCCCCGCCTGCAGGACGGTCGCAGGATGGACGTCGCCCTTGTCGTCGAAGAGCTGCGTCATGCCGACCTTCTTGCCCAAAATTCCAGCTACCTTTGCCATTTCCTTCTCCATTCCCAGCATGGCTCAGTGGCTATTGGCTGGGCGTGTGGTGCGGGCGCCCCCGCCCGCGAAAACCCTGCGGAGTTTCGCTCCGCCCGGACGGCCGGGGGCGGCCGTCCCCACACAAGTTATTTATGCTCTTTCCCAAACGCCTTGATCTCAACATCCACACCGGCCGGGAGATCGAGCTTCATCAACGCATCGACCGTCTGCTGCGTCGGCTCGAGAATATCGAGCAGGCGCTTGTGGGTGCGGATCTCAAACTGCTCGCGCGATTTCTTGTCCACGTGCGGTGAGCGCAGCACGCAGTACTTGTTCTTCATCGTGGGCAATGGAATCGGGCCCGCGATCTGCGCGCCGGTGCGCTTGGCGGTTTCGACGATCTCACCCGTGGACTGGTCCAGGATGCGGTAGTCGTACGCTTTCAGCCGGATGCGAATTCTCTCTTTTCCAATCACGTTTCTTTTCCTGACCCCTCTCGGCTATCCCAAGAGGAAAGAACTGGCGGCAGGCTGCAAGCCGCGTACATCCCGTAGCCGTTCGCTCTTGGGCCTGGCCGACGACCAACGACCAAGAGCCAACGACGGTTTTTCTTACTGCACGATCTCGCTGATGGTCCCGGCGCCCACCGTGTGGCCGCCTTCGCGGATCGCGAACCGCAACCCCTTCTCCATCGCCACCGGCGTGATCAGCTCAAT
>Ga0335084_10004916_pt1 | contig 13198 bp, 12 predicted proteins | sample Lox_Sample_44_FD_206721 | JGI IMG/M metagenome (GOLD analysis project Ga0335084, IMG submission 206721) | Soil microbial communities from Loxahatchee National Wildlife Refuge, Florida, United States - Lox_Sample_4.4 | ecosystem: Environmental > Terrestrial > Soil > Wetlands | place: USA... | reverse complement strand
CCACTCTCGCGGGCGTAATCCTGCTGGTGTTTTTCCTCTTCAAGTTCTTCGGGGGCGATCCGGCCGAAATTCTGGGTGGACTGCTCGCGACGCCGGAACAGATCGAAGCGATTCGCACGCAGCTCGGTTTGAACGATCCGTGGTACGTGCAGCTCGGAATCTTCGTCAAGTCGATCTTCAGCTTCAATTGGGGCAAGAGCTGGGCCACCAGCGAGGCGGTGAGCCACATCTTCGCCACACGGCTGCCTGCGACGCTGACCGTGATGATCCCGATCCTGCTGCTCGATGTAACGCTCGGTGTCATCGCCGCGATGGCAGTCGCATACGTGCGCGGCTCGCTCACCGACCGCGTCATCATGGTGATCACGACCGTGATGCTGTCGATTTCCTTTCTCGTCTACATCATCGTCGGCCAGTGGCTGTTCGGCTTCTATCTTGGCTGGTTTCCGGTGCAAGGCTGGAGCGACAGCACGCTTACCAACCTCAGCACCTATGTCGTGCTGCCTGTTGCCCTTGCGGTTCTCGTCAGCCTCGCGCCGCAGACGCGGCTCTACCGCAGTTTCTTCCTCGACGAACTCGGCCAGGACTACGTGCGCACCGCGCGCGCCAAAGGGGTCAGCGAGAACCGGGTGCTGTTCAAGCACGTCCTGCGCAACGCGCTGATTCCGGTGCTGACCAATGTGTCGGTCCAGCTGCCCGGCATCTTCGTCGGTTCGTTCCTGATCGAGACTTTCTTCTCGATTCCCGGACTCGGCCGCGAAGTGCTGCTCGCCGTCAATCGCAGCGACTATCCGGTCATTCAGGCGGTCACGGTCTACCTTGCCGCGCTCACGATGGTGATCAATCTCGTGGCCGACATGTTGTATCGCGCCGTCGATCCTCGCGTGGTGCTGAAGTGAGCGTCACCACGATCGACAGCAAGGCGGTGATCCCGCCGCGCCCGGAGCGCTCGGCAGGTGTCTGGGCGACCGCGTGGCGACGCCTGCGCAACGACCGCGTCGGCATGGTTTCACTCGGTGTCGTCATCGCGTTCATCCTGCTGATCATCGCCTCTGCGCTCCATCTGGTCGCGAAGGACTGGCAGAAGGAGATCGGCGTGCCGAACGCGCCGCCGACGTTCATCGGTCCGCGTGCCGAAGAAACGACGAAGGACCCGCTGAGCACCATTGTTGCCAAGGACGCAAAGCCGGTCGATCTCTCCGACATCGATCCGCTCGCGCCGAAGTACAAGGAATGGGCAGAGCGCGCCGCCAAGATCCAGATCAGCGAACCGCCGCGCGCGAAGACGCTGCCGTTCGGCGCTGACCGGCTCGGCCGCGACGTGCTGGCAAAAACGATCAAGGGCGCCGAGATTTCGATCTTCGTCGGATTGTTCGCGGCCGTGGTGGCGACGTTGATAGGCACCGTGCTCGGAGCGCTTGCCGGTTACGTGGGGAGCAAGCTCGGCGACTTCCTCGAGTGGGTCTACAACGTCTTCACCTCGATCCCCGACATCCTGCTCATCTTCGCGTTTGCCGCGGTGCTCGGACGCGGCATCGGCACCGTCGTACTCATCCTCGGCCTCACCGGCTGGACCGGCATGTATCGGCAGGTGCGCGCCGAATACATCAAGCACCGCACGCGCGAGTACGTGCGCGCGGCCGAAGCGATCGGGGTCACGGACACGCAGCGCATGTTCGTGCACATCCTGCCGAACGTGAGCCACGTGATCCTGGTGCGGATGTCGCTGCTCGTGGTCGGCTTCATCAAGGCGGAAGTGATCCTTTCCTTCCTCGGCCTCGGTGTACCGGTCGACCAGGTCTCCTGGGGCACGATGCTTTCCGAAGCGCAGGCCGAGCTCGTTCTCGGCCACTGGTGGCAGCTCGCGGCCGCCACGCTGTTCATGGCGGTGTTCGTCACCGCGTTCTCGCTGCTTACCGACGCGCTGCGCGACGCGCTCGATCCGAAACTGAGATAGAGAAGAACAACATGGGGAATCTGGTTTCGGTGCGCGACTTGCGCGTCGCGTTTCGGCTGGGCAAGTCGCATGTCGTCGAAGCCGTGCGCGGCATCAGCTTCGATATCCCGGAAAACTCCGCGGTTGCGCTGGTCGGAGAATCGGGCTCCGGCAAGAGCGTGTCGGCGATGTCGATCGTGCGCCTTTTGCCCGAGAACGCGAGCGTCGGCGCCGCCAGCCGCATCGAGTTCCAGGGCCGCAACCTGCTCGCCGAGCCGCTCGACGTGATGCGCGATATCCGCGGCAAGGACATCACCGTCGTCTTCCAGGAACCGATGTCCTCGCTCAATCCGGTGTTCACGGTAGGCGATCAGATCGGCGAGGTGCTGCAACTGCATCGCGGCCTCTCGCGCCGGCAGAGCGCCGCGCGCGTCGTCGAATTGCTCGACGAAGTGGGCATTGCGGAGCCGCGGGCGCGACTTGTAAGCTACCCGCACGAGCTGTCGGGCGGGCAGCAACAGCGGGTGATGATCGCGATGGCGATCGCGTGCGAACCGAAGCTCCTGATCGCCGACGAGCCGACGACGGCGCTCGACGTGACGGTGCAGCGGCAGATCCTCGACCTGATCGGCCGGCTGCGCGCCAAGTTCCAAATGTCGGTGCTGTTCATAAGCCACGACCTTGCACTGGTGGGCGAGATCGCGGACCAGGTGGTGGTGATGCGCGATGGCATCGTGCGCGAGAGCGGCCCGGTGGCTGAAATCTTTTCAATGCCGCAGGATCCGTACACGCTCGCGCTTCTCGCGTGCCGGCCGCGTCTCGATGCGCGGCCACGGCGACTGCCCGTGATCGACGATTTCCTCTCCGCAGACGGCAGCAGAACGCTTAGCGCGCCGCCGATCGCGCGCAACGGCGATGCGCGGCAGGCGAGGGCGGCCGAAGCTGCACCGCTCATCGAGGCGCGCGGACTGCGCAAGGAGTATCGGCTCAAGACCGGCTTGTTCGCGCGCAAGCAGATCGACGCCGTCAAGGATGCATCGTTCCAGCTCGCGCGCGGGCGAACACTCGGCGTGGTGGGAGAGTCGGGCTCGGGGAAGACGACCGTCGGCATGCTGTTGATGCGCCTGGTCCAACCGACCGCGGGGCAGGTGCTCTTCGACGGCAGGGACCTGCTGGCCCTTTCCGATGCCGAGTTGATGGCGTACCGCCGGCGCATCCAGATCATCTTCCAGAATCCCTACGCAAGCCTGAATCCGCGCTTCACGGTCGGCCAGATCCTTACCGAGCCGATGCGCGTGCATGGGATCGGCGCACACGACGACGAGCGCTTCGCGATGGCGGTTGCGCTTGCGCGGCGCGTCGGCTTGCCGCCCGACTGCATTCACAAGTATCCACACGAGTTTTCCGGCGGGCAGCGGCAACGCATCGCGATCGCGCGCGTGCTGTCGATGAAGCCGGAAGTGATCATCTGCGACGAGTCGGTCTCGGCGCTCGACGTCTCGGTGCAGGCGACTGTTCTGAATCTCTTGCTGGACCTGCAAGACGAGTTCGCGATCAGCTACGTCTTCATCAGCCACGACCTCGCGGTGGTCAAGTACATGGCCGACGACATCCTGGTGATGAGCCACGGCGCGATCGTCGAGCGCGGCAGCTCGGAAGCGATCTACGAGGCTCCGCAGCACGACTACACCCGCAAGCTGCTGGCGGCGATTCCGCGTGGCTTCCAGCGCGCGCACGCCTGACACGCAGCGCGGTCAACCGGCGTGAGCTACGAGGCTGCGCCGTCCCGGCGCTGGTTCGCGGTGTTGAACCCGGTATCGGGCCGTGGCCGCGCATTGCGCGATCGCGCCCATGTCGAAAGCGCACTGCGTGCGCACGATCTCGACGTGCGCATCGAGATGAGCCGCTACGCCGGCCATGCGCTGCCGCTGCTCGCGCAGGCTCTCGATGCCGGCGAACGCAACATCCTCGCCATCGGCGGCGACGGCACGATGCACGAGGCTGCCAACGCCATCCTGCAACACCCCGCTGCTTCGCAGGTGACCCTGGCGCCGATGCCGGTCGGAACGGGCAATGACTGGTGCAGATTCCTCGGGGTTTCCTCCGACTGCGCCGCGCTTGCGGCGCGCTGCGCGCGCGGCAAGACAGCGCGCTTCGATATCGGTGTCGCGGCCTTTTCCAGCAGTGTGCCGCGGCGCTACTTCGTGAATGTTGCCGGCGCCGGCTTCGACGCGTACGTCATCGAGCGGATGCGGGACCGTCGCTTCGGCGCGCTTGCATATCTCGTGGCCGTGATGCGAGGCCTCGTCGGGTTTCGGCCTCAAGTCATGCGACTGCAGGCCGACGCGCTGTCGCACGAAGGGCGCGCGTTCGTGACGTTCGTCTGCGTGGGCGCCTATTGCGGTGGCGGCATGAAGGTCGCACCGACAGCCGATGCGCACGACGGGATGTTCGATGTCGTGCAGGTCGGCGATCTCGGAAGGCTGGATGTGCTTGCGAGTTTGCGGCGTCTGTTCGACGGAACGATTGCGGCGCATCCGAAGGTGCGCACGCTCCGTGCGGCGTCGTTGACGCTCGATGCACCCGAAGCGCTCGCCGTCGAAGCCGACGGCGAGTTGATCGGAAAAACGCCGGTGACGCTGTCGGTGCTGCCCGGCGCCTTGCGCGTGCTCGTCGACTGACGCGGCGCTAGCTGCGGCGGCGGCCGAAGAGCGCGTTGAGCAGGATCGCACCGAACGTCGCCGTGCCGATTCCGCCCAGGGTGAAGCCGCCGAACTTCAGCGTGAAGTCGCCGGCGCCGAGCACCAGCGTCACCGCGGCGACGATCAGGTTGCGGTTGTCGCTGAAGTCGACGCGATTCTCGACCCAGATGCGCGCGCCGGCGATGGCGATCAGGCCGAACACGACGATCGAGACGCCTGCGAGCACGGGACCCGGGATGGTCTGGATCACCGCGCCGAACTTCGGTGAAAAGCCGAGCAGGATCGCGATCAGCGCCGCCACCACGAAGATGACGGTCGAATAGATCTTCGTGACCGCCATCACGCCGATGTTCTCGGCGTAGGTCGTGACGCCCGTTCCGCCGGCAAAGCCGGCCACCACGGTTGCGATGCCATCGCCCAGGAACGCGCGTCCCATGTATCCATCCAGATTGCGCCCCGTCATCGCGGCGACTGCCTTCACGTGTCCGAGGTTCTCGGCGACGAGCACGACGGCCACCGGCGCGATGAGGAGCATCGCCTCCGCTTTGAAATGCGGCGCGGCCAGGCCCGGCATGCCGAACAACGGAGCATTCGTGACGGCGGAGAAATCGATCGGCTTGCCGAATCCCATCCCGTTGGTGAGGATCGCGTAGATGATGTACGCGATGAGCAAGCCGATCAGGATCAGCAGCCGCTGAACGAAGCCGCGGGTGAAAACCGCGACCAGCCCGACGCAAAGGAACGTCACCGCGGCCATCCATGCATCGAACGTCGTCGCGCCGACGCTCTTGACCGCGATCGGCGCGAGGTTCAGGCCGATCACCGCCACCACTGAGCCGGTGACGACGGGCGGCATGAGGCGTTCGATCCAGCCGGTCCCGCTCAGCATCACGATGATGCCGATGATGGCGTAGACGATGCCGCAGGCGATGATGCCGCCGAGCGCGACCCCGATGTTCGCGTTCGCACCCTGTCCGGCGTAACCGGTCGCTGCGATCACGACGCCGATGAACGCGAAACTGGATCCGAGATAACTGGGTACGCGGCCGGCGACCACCACGAAGAAGATGAGTGTGCCGATGCCCGACATCAGGATTGCGACATTCGGATCGAATCCCATCAGCAGCGGCGCAAGAACGGTGGCGCCGAACATCGCTACGACATGCTGCAGGCCGAGCGCGATCGTCTGCGGCCAGGGCAGGCGCTCGTCGGGCGCGATCACGCCCTCGGTCTTCTGCGACCACTGCGGAAAATAGCTGGCAGCCATCGATGTCTCTCCTCCACGAGTTGTGCGCGGCACCGCGGCGCCGCTGCGATGTTGTTGGATGGGACAAAGGCGGCGGCAGTCTACGCGCGCACCGCGCGCGGCACGTTGTGCGCGACCGCAAACGCAAGCGCGCTAGGCGAGGATGGGTGCAGCGCCGCCGCTGAGTCGTGCGGCGAGTTCGCCGGCGAGCCGCCCGACAATGCCGTAGATCGAAAGCTGCGGATTGGCGCCGATCGAAGTCGGGAAGAGCGAGCCGTCGAAGACCGACAGGTTCTCCAGCTGGAAATGACGCCCGCGGCCATCGACAACGCCCCGACGTTCGTCGGCGGCCATGCCGCAACCTCCCATCACGTGTGCGCTGACGACGCGCGTGAGAAGCGGTTTCAGAGGCAGTTCGGCGATCGCCGCGCGGGCGGCCGCCACGGTCGAATAGCCTTCGGCGCGCTCGTGCACTGGATAGACTTTTTGCGCGCCCGCGGCGAACTGGATTTCCGCCATCGCGAGCAGCGCACGGCGCGCGCCGTCCCAGATCACGGGTGTGAGGGGATAGTCGAGCACCGGCATGCCGTCACTTCCCAGCGCGACCGTGCCACCGCGGCTTTCGCTGTGGAAGCCGTCGCGCAGCAGCGCAATCTGGACATGCGCGTGTGCGAACTGGTGCATCAGCTCGGTGTGCACGGCGCCGAAGCCCGGCAGCGTCGATGCGAACAGCACCGGGTGCAAGGGCGGGACTTCGAGCTTGAAGCCGAGCCGGCCATCGATCGGATCGCGCTCGAGAAAGTGATCGGAGTAAACCGATTGCGGCGCGCCCGCGTAGCCATCGACGCGCGACTCGAACAGCGCGGCGGAAATCACGGTGGGATGCAGGAACGTATGCAGCCCGAGCCGTCGATAAGGATCCGGTGTGTCGGAGCGCAACAGCAGAGCGGGGCTGTTGATTGCGCCGCCGGCGACGACGTAGTGGCGCGCGTGGATCGACAGCGTGTTCGACGTCGGCGTGAGCCCATCGGGCGCCAGTGCGACGCAGGTAAGGCGCGCGACACGGTTGCCGGTGAACTCGAAACGCAGCGCGCGGGTTCTCGTGTAGAGCCATGCGCCACGATCGAGCGCCGCCGGAATCGTGGTCACGAGCATCGATTGTTTGGCGTTGGTCGGACAGCCGACGCCGCAGTAGCCGAGGTTCCAGCAACCGCGTACGTTGCGCCGGATCGTGCCGACGGGAATACCGAGTGCCGTCGCACCTTTCCTCAGGAGATCGTTGTTCGTGTTCGGCGCGGTTGCCCAGGGTTCGATGCCAAGGCGCGCTTCGGCGCGCGCGAAGTGCACATCGAGCGCCTCGGGCGTGTAGTCGGCGAGTCCGAAGTGCTCGCGCCAGAAGGCGAGCGTGGCGGGAGGCGTGCGGAAACTGGAGGTCCAGTTGACCGTCGTCGAGCCGCCCACCGCGCGACCCTGCAGGATGTTGATCGCCTTGTCCCTGGTCTTGCGCGCCGCGGATTCCCAGTAGAGCGCCGGATAGGCGTCGGCCTCGCGCATCTTGAAGTCGCGCGAGCTCTTCAGCGGACCTTCTTCGACAAGCACAACGGCAAGTCCGGCGCGCGAGAGCAGATCGGCTGTCACGCCGCCGCCGGCGCCGGTGCCGATGACCACGACATCACACTCGATCTGGCGCGGGTGGACCAGCGTGGAGGCGTCGACAACCTTCCACCCGCGCGCGATTCCCGCTGCGATCGGATCGTTGATGGGTGCTGGAGATGTGGTCATAGCTGCGCCGGTCCTGGGTAGCCGATCGCTTCCCACGTCGATGGATCGGCGTACCAGGACCCGAGCACGAGGTCGTGCATCGCCTGGTAGCCCACGACGAAGAGATCGAACGAGCTGGTGCGCCAGCGTTGCAGGAACGCGGCGACCTGCTCGGGTGTGGCCGTCTCCCAGTCCACTCCAGCGAGCCAGCGGCCGGGATGCGACGCCAGCAATCCGAACAACTGGTCGAGTTCTTCGCGGGTTCCCTCGGGAAGGCCATCGATTGCGCCCATCGTGCGATCGAGTGCCTGCTGGCGCGCCGCCTCGCGCGCACCGGGCTCCGGAGGAAGGACGCCCGCAAGGAGTGCGGGGATCGCGGCGCGCAGCACCACTCGTGCATCGTTGCGCGCCGCTTCCGGGGAAGCGCGACCCGTGAACCGCAATGCGACGGCGCCCGCGCCCAGCACGGCAGCGCCAAGTATCGACAAGCGGAGAAACGTGCGCCGTTGCATGAGCCTCTCGGTTTCGACTGGTCGCGCGCTTCGCGTAACCTGCGTGCCATTCTAGGAAGCCCAGGTAGAAAGGCGCTTCTAAAGGCGGGCCGGACGCGCACTCGATCGGATTCTCGACACGTCACAGATGCTGCACAACCAGCGACTGGCTGATGGTCTCACGCGGGTCATGACGCTGCGCCGTGGGTTGATGGCGGACGAGCAGCTGGTCATGCGCTGGAAGGCAGTCAAGCGATACCAGTCGGAGCGTTTCCGGCGCACCTATGCGGACCTCCTCGCCTCACCCCGCTATCGCGCCGCTGCGTTGTTCTTTCTCGAGGATCTCTATGGAGAAAAGGACTTCGAGCAGCGCGATCGCGAAGCGCTGCGCATTGCGCCGAAACTCGCCCGCATGCTGCCGGATCGCGCCGTGGAAACACTCGCGCTCGCCGTCGAACTCGACGAACTCTCCGAGATTCTCGACGCGCGCGTGGCTGCCGAAGTCGAGTTGCCGATCGACGATGCAGGCTATGCACGCGGTTATCGCCTTGCCGGGACACCTCCCGATCGAGAGCGCCAGATCGCGATGGTCGACCGGATCGGGCGCGCACTCGATGGCCTCGCACGCATGCCACTGCTCTCCGGCATGCTGCACATGATGCGCGGGCCCGCAGAAGCGGCGGGCCTGCAGCATCTGCATCACTTCCTCGTGCACGGCTTCGACAGCTTCAAGGCGATGCGCGGCGCGGGCGAGTTCCTCGACACCATCAACCGGCGCGAAACGGCGCTGATGAACGAGATATTCGGCGCCGGGCCCGACGCATGAGGTTCGTGTCGGTTGCCTTGGCGAGCCGTCAGCGCTCGCGGACGATGCGTGTCGCCGAGAGGCGGTCGTGCAGGAGGCGGCGCTGGTCATCGAGCAACGCCAGTGCGAGGAGCGCTGCGAATCCGAGCACCGTGACGAGCGCATCGAGCGGGCCATTTCCGCCAAACAGTGCTACCCAGATGACGCCGGGAAGCACGAGGTGCCACGCAAGAACATAACGCGCGATCGCAGTCGCGATCCCTGGCGGCCGTCCGGCCCTGTCGACCAGCCGCAGGTGCCAGGACTTCATCGCCAGGGTCTGGCCCGTCCTGCTCCACTGGTAGACGAAGTAAAGGCCCGACGTGCAGAACAGAACGGCTTGCAGGACGGCGCGCTGAGAACCCGCCATCGGATAGGTCCAGCGCGCGAGCGACAGCACTGCGTACGCGACCATGAAGATCACGCCGAACAGGAGGACCGACTCGTACGTCATCGCCGCCAGGCGAATCGCGAGCCCTGCCGGGCGGCGCTCAGGCGTAGAGGCGGCTGGAATGGCGCCCGTCGTGTTCATCGGTTCTTCCGATCCTACCCAGCCGCGGCTGGAGTGGACACGGCTTTGCGTACCGGCTCAGGCTACGGCTTGCTGGTACTCGGCTTCGAGTCAGCCGCGGGGTCGGCCTTCGGCGCCGGTTTCGGCGTGCCGCGGCGGGGAGGATCGGCCTTCTTCGCGGCCTTGTCGGCCAGGGCCTGCTTTTTCTCCGGCGGCAGTTCCTGGTACTGCTGAACGAGCGACTGCCGCTGCTCCATCGGGAGCTCGTAGGCGCGTTGAAAGTTGGTCCGCGCCGTTGCCCGCTGCTCCGGCGTGAGCTTGACGTACTCCGCCATGCGCTCATGCAGCCGCTTCTGCGCGTCGGGCGACAACTGCGGGTACTTGGCGGCTACGTCGAGCCATTTGAGCTTGCGGCTGCGATCGAACGTGTCCCAATCCTTGGCGAGCGGCGCCAGCGCCTCGCGCTGCGGTGCCGACAACTCCTTCCATGCGGGCTTGGAGGCTTCGGCTGCCGAAGTGGCAGCGGCCGGCGCCGTGTTCGTTGCCGGAGACTGGGCGAACGAAACGAGCGCCACGAAGGCGAGCGCGAGAGCGAAAACCAGTGCGGGTGCCACGGGCGTCTGGGTCCTCGGTGAGCGGCGGGCTATGGCGCCTCGCCGGTCTTCAGGAACACGCCGAAGCCCTTGTCCGCGTAGGCCTCGACGGGCGCCTCGTCGAGGAGAATGGCGAAGTCGATGGCGGCGGTTTCGTCCATCGTCCGGGTGCGCTGCCACTCGTGCACGCCGATGAAGCCGAGTATCAGGGCCACCAGCGGCGCGACCAGGCCCAGGCGTCGCAGCCAGCGCCACGCTCCCGCCGGGTCACCTTCGATCTGGGGGCCGGATGCGGTCTGCAGCGGCCGCACCCAGGCGACCTCGGGCGCGGTCTTCCGATACTTCTCGAGCGCGGCCTTGCGCGCCTTCTCGAGGCGGAACGTTGTCTTGTACTCCATCCGCTGCACGCCCTCGTTGAGGGCCTGCCGGATCCGGTAGCCGAATTCAACTTCGTTCATAAGCTGATACCACGCGAGCGCAGAGCGCGTGCCAACGCATGAGTGGCACGCGAACAGTGGGTTTTAACGCTTCCTTCGGAACATCCCATCGCGGCGGCCGTTTCCGCCACGTCGAAATCCTCCCAGTAACGAAGCAGGAAAGCCTCTCGTTGACGCGCGGGCAGCTTCGCGATCTCTTCCTCGATGATCCCGACCACCTGGCTCCTTTCGACCTTGTCGGCGGCGCTTTCCGCGGTCTCCGACCCTGCCAGCGCCTCGAGGGTCTCGAGGGGATCGGAGTCGTCCTCGGCATTCGGCGTGAGGGCCGAAAACAGCGTGACCCAGGTGTTGCGGACCTTCTGGCGCCGAAAATGATCGTGGATCGCGTTCTGCAGGATTCGGGTGAAAACCAGGGGGAGTTCGGCCGCCGGCCGTTCCGCGTAGTGAACCGTCAGCTTCACCATCGCATCCTGGACGATGTCGAGTGCGGCGTCATCGTCGCGCACCGCAAACGCGGCCTGCTTGAAAGCACGCCGCTCGACGCTGGCGAGGAAATCGTCGAGTTCTTGTTTGGAGGCCATGACGAGCGGCCAGGCGGGCGCCGGGTCGGCGCTGCAACCGTGGACGGCCCTGTGAAGGGTGCGGCGATGTTAGCAAGCGTGGTACGTGGTTATCGGGATGCAAGGGCAGCCACCGGCCGATCGACCGCACGGGCGACTGGGTTTGCGGTTCCTGATGCGCTGCGGTATCGTCGCCCGATCTTGCACGACGAGAGAAACGCGAACTCGGAGCAGCCAACCCAGTTGTTTTCGATCTAGCAACAAGCGCTTTGCCGCACCGGCCGTCACGAGCGGCTACGGAACGGCATCCAATCAATCTCCTGTGGACCTTGAGAGGATCAGCAGATGTTGTCAATCAGCGCAGAAATGCAGCGCGTGGAAGCCAAGTCCGCGCCGATAACAGGCGCCGAAATCGTCGTTCGGAGCTTGCAGGAGGAGGGAGTCGAGCACGTCTTCGGATATCCGGGCGGCGCCGTTCTCTATATCTACGACGAGATCTTCAAGCAGGACAAGTTCCAGCACATTCTGGTTCGTCATGAGCAGGCGGCGGTGCATGCCGCGGATGCCTACTCGCGGTCGAGCAACCGCATCGGCGTCGCACTCGTGACGAGCGGTCCGGGCGTGACGAATGCCGTAACAGGCATCGCCACCGCCTACATGGATTCGGTGCCGATCGTCATCATCACCGGGCAGGTGCCGACCCACGCGATCGGCCAGGACGCGTTCCAGGAATGCGACACGGTCGGCATCACGCGGCCATGCGTCAAGCACAACTTCCTGGTCAAGGACGTGCGCGAGCTCGCGGCGACGATTCGCAAGGCGTTCTACATCGCCGCGAGCGGGCGTCCCGGCCCCGTGCTCGTCGACATTCCGAAGGACGTCACGGTCGCGCGCTGTCCGTTCGAGTATCCGCGCCAGCTCGGCATGCGCTCGTACAACCCGGTGGTCAAGGGCCATCAGGGCCAGATCAAGAAGGCGGTGCAACTCTTGATGACCGCCGAGAGGCCGATGGTTTACGCGGGCGGAGGCGTGATCCTCGCGAACGCGAGCGAGCAGCTCAATCGCCTCGTCAATCTGCTCGGATATCCGTGCACCACCACCTTGATGGGTCTCGGCGGGTTCAAGGCGAGCGACAACAAGTTCGTCGGCATGCCGGGCATGCACGGCACGTACGAGGCGAACATGGCTATGCAGCACTGCGATGTGCTGCTCGCAGTGGGAGCGCGGTTCGACGACCGCGTGATCGGCAACCCGAAGCATTTCTCGCAGAATCCGCGCAAGATCATCCACATCGACGTCGACCCGTCGTCGATTTCCAAGCGGGTGAAGGTCGACGTGCCCATCGTCGGCGATGTCAAGGACGTGTTGATCGACCTGATCGCCCAGATCGAAGCGACGCAGAGCCATCCCGACATGGCGGCGCTCAAGGCCTGGTGGACGCAGATCGGCGAATGGCGCAAGCGGGATTGCCTGAAGTACGACCGCGCCTCCGAGATCATCAAGCCGCAGTACGTGGTCGAGACATTGTTCAAGGTCACGCAAGGCGATGCGTTCGTCACGTCCGACGTGGGCCAGCACCAGATGTGGGCCGCGCAGTACTACCGTTTCGACAAGCCACGCCGCTGGATCAACTCGGGCGGTCTCGGCACGATGGGCGTCGGCATCCCCTACGCGATGGGCGTGGAGATGGCCAATCCGGGCGCGCAGGTTGCGGTCATCACCGGCGAAGCGTCGGTGCAGATGTGCATCCAGGAGCTTTCGACCTGCAAGCAGTACCGGATGACGCCGAAGATCGTGAACCTGAACAACCGCTACCTCGGCATGGTGCGGCAGTGGCAGCAGATCGACTACGGCAGCCGCTACTCCGAGTCGTACATGGATGCGCTGCCCGACTTCGTGAAGCTCGCCGAGGCGTACGGGCACGTCGGCATGCGCATCGACAGGCCCGCCGACGTCGAGCCCGCGGTGCGCGACGCGTTCACCAGGCACCGCGACCGTCTCGTGTTCATGGACTTCATCACCGACCAGACCGAAAACGTCTGGCCGATGGTGAAGGCGGGCAAGGGCCTGACGGAGATGCTCCTCGGAAGCGAGGATCTCTAACGATGAGCATCAAT
>Ga0335084_10004915_pt1 | contig 13199 bp, 18 predicted proteins | sample Lox_Sample_44_FD_206721 | JGI IMG/M metagenome (GOLD analysis project Ga0335084, IMG submission 206721) | Soil microbial communities from Loxahatchee National Wildlife Refuge, Florida, United States - Lox_Sample_4.4 | ecosystem: Environmental > Terrestrial > Soil > Wetlands | place: USA... | reverse complement strand
CGTCGTCTTTTCCTAAAACTCCGACGAGAACCGCCTCGCGCCGACGGTCCGGGCCGCACCACGCTTTCGAGCCGTTCCGACGCGCTACGGTAGCGGCTATAGTCCTGCGCGCTGGAACGGCCGAGGCAGCACGGCACTCAAGAAAAGGGGGAACAATGTCCATGATGACGATATCGTCGCGCTTTGCCTTGGTGCTTTGCGCCGCGGCGCTGATGGCGGCCTCGGCGCGCGCGGAAACTCCGCTGGAGCGCGGCACTTATCTCATGCGCGGCATCGTCGCGTGCGGCAACTGCCACACGCCGAAGACCGCCGAGGGCAAGCCCATCGCGGATCGGGAGCTCGCGGGCGGCTTCGTCATCGAGGTACCGGTATTCCATGCCGTCGCGCCCAACATCACGCCGGACAAGGAGACCGGAATCGGGAATTGGAGCGACGACCAGATCGTCGATGCGATTCGGAACGGCAGGAGGCCCGACGGCACCATTATCGGCCCGCCCATGCCCATCCCCTTCTACCGCGAAATGTCCGACACCGACGTCCGCGCTATCGTGGCTTACCTCCGCTCGGTAAAGCCGATCCGCAACAAGGTAGAGAAGTCCACCTACAAGATACCGCTGCCGCCGGCTTACGGCCCGCCGGTGACGCAGGTGCCGGACGTGCCCCGCACCGACAAGATCGCCTATGGTCATTACCTCGCGGGAGCGCTCGGGCATTGCCTCGATTGCCACACGCCGCGGCTCCCTGACGGGCAGAGCGACATGGCGCGCGTGGGCGCGGGCGGCGAGGAGCTGCCGGCCTTCGTCGGCGGCATCATCGTCAGCGCGAACCTCACGCCGGCGAACGAGCAGGGCATCGCGCATTGGACCGATGCGCAGGTCAAGGCCGCGATCCAGACGGGCATGCGCCCGGACCGGCCGCTGGTGCTGCTGATGGCCTTCGACTGGTACAAGAACATCAAAGGCGCCGACATGGACGCGCTCGTCGCATATCTGCGGACGCTGAAGCCCGCGAAGTAGACCTACTCGGCCGGCACCGGGCGCGGCTTCCGGTCGGGGCCGATCGCGACGTAGGTGAAGATGCCTTCGGTCACCTTGACCGCCTCGCCGGTCATGAAGCGGCGCGCCCAGCTCTCGATGCTGACGGTGATCGAGGTGCGGCCGACCTTGGTGACGGTGGCATAGCAGCTCACCTGGTCCCCGACGAAGACCGGCAGGTGGAACGTCATTGCGGCGATCGCGACCGTCGCGACCCGGCCGCGCGCGCGGCGAACGGCGGTAACGCCCCCGGCGAGGTCCATCTGCGAGAGTACCCAGCCGCCGAAGATGTCGCCGTTCGCGTTGGCGTCGGCGGGCATCGCGAAGGTCCGCAGCGCCGGCTCGAGCGCAGGGGGCTGCGGGGCGGACGGCTCGACGGGGGCCATGTCGGGAACCCTTTCCTCACAATAGGTTGTGGCCGCACACGGGATCGGCACAGTATCCTGCTTGCAGCGGCTTCTGCCGCCTCCTTATACTCCGCGCGCCATGGCAGACCTATTCGACTCGCTCGCGCGAAAATCCGGCGCCGCCTACTCCGCAAAGGACATCGAGGTCCTGGAGGGGCTCGAGCCCGTGCGCCGCCGGCCCGGCATGTACATCGGCGGCACCGACGAGCGCGCTCTCCACCACCTCGTCGCGGAGGTGCTCGACAACGCCATGGACGAGGCGGTGGCGGGTCATGCGAGCCGGATCGAGGTCGAGCTCCACGCCGACGGCAGCGTCTCCGTCAGCGACAACGGCCGCGGCATTCCCGTCGATCCGCATCCGAAATTTCCGAAGACCTCCGCGCTCGAGGTCATCTTGACGATGCTGCACTCCGGCGGGAAGTTCGGCGGCGACGCCTACAAGACCTCCGGCGGCTTGCACGGGGTCGGCATCTCCGTGGTGAACGCGCTCTCCGACAAGCTCACGGTCGAGGTCGCGCGCGACAAGCGGCTCTGGATTCAGGAATACAGCCGGGGCAAGCCAAAGACCAAGCTCAAGGACAAGGGCGCGGTCTCGAACCGCCGCGGCACCACCATCCGCTTCCATCCGGACGCCGAGATCTTCGGGGCGGGCGCGCGCTTCAAGCCCGCGCAGGTCTATCGCCTCGCGCGCTCGAAGGCCTATCTTTTCCGCGGTGTCGAGATCCGCTGGCTCTGCGATCCCGCGCTGCCGCGGCCCGCGGACGTGCCGCAGGAGGAGAAGCTCCACTTCCCGGGCGGGCTCTCCGATTTCCTCGCGGCCTCCATCAATGGACGTGCGACGGTGACGGCGGCGCCTTTCGCGGGCGAGGCCGAGTTCGAGAAGGACGGCCGCGTCGAGTGGGCGATCCACTGGTGCCCCGAGGAGGACGGCTTCTGCCATTCCTACTGCAACACCATCGCGACGCCTGAGGGCGGCACGCACGAGCAGGGTCTGCGCAGCGCGCTCACGCGCAGCCTCAAGGCCTATGGCGAGCTCATCGGCAATCGCCGCGCGGCGCAGATCACCGCCGAGGACGCGATGGAGTGCGCGGCGGTCCTGCTGTCGCTTTTCATCCGGGAGCCGCAATTCCAAGGGCAGACCAAGGAGCGCCTCTCCTCACCGGAGGCGCTGCGCCTCGTCGACGGCGCGCTCAAGGACCACTTCGATCATTGGCTCACCGGCGATCCCGAGGGCGCGCGGCAATTGCTGGATTTCGTCATCGAGCGCGCGGAGGACCGACAGCGCAAGCGTGCGCAGAAGGACCTCGAGCGCAAGAGCGCGACGCGCAAGCTGCGGCTCCCCGGCAAGCTCGCGGATTGCAGCCGCGGCGATGCGCGCGGCACCGAGATCTTCCTCGTCGAGGGCGACAGCGCCGGCGGCTCCGCGAAGCAGGCGCGCGAGCGCGAGACTCAGGCGATCCTCCCCTTGCGCGGCAAGATCCTCAACGTCGCCAGCGCTTCGGCCGACAAGCTCCGGCAGAACCAGGAGCTCTCCGATCTCGTGCTCGCGCTCGGCTGCGGGCACGGAGAGCGGTACGACGAGTCGAAGCTCCGCTACGAGCGCGTCATCGTCATGACCGACGCCGACGTCGACGGCGCGCACATCGCCTCGCTGCTGATGACCTTCTTCTTCCGGGAGATGCCGAAGCTCGTGGAGGCCGGGCGGCTCTACCTCGCGATGCCTCCGCTCTACCGCGTCGCCAGCGGCTCGACCACCGCCTACGCCCGCGATGACGCGCACAGGAATGAGCTCATGAAGACCGTCTTCAAGAGCGCGAAGGGCAAGATCGAGGTGAGCCGCTTCAAGGGCCTCGGCGAGATGCCGCCGAAGCAGCTCCGCGAGACCACGATGGACCCGAAGAGCCGCACACTCCTGCGCGTGACGCTCCCGGACCCCAAGGATCGTGACTACAAGAAGACGCTGAAGCTCGTGGAGAGCCTCATGGGCCGCAAGCCCGAGCTGCGCTTCGACTTCATCCAGGAAAACGCGAAGTTCGTCCGCGACCTCGATGTGTGATCCCTCTCCCGCGCGAAGCGCGGGAGAGGATTCTAGATGACCGCGAAGAGTTCTTCGGGAGCGAACGGCTTAGGAATCACCCGCTGCTCGACGGCGAAGCGGACGATCGCGTCGATGGCCTTGCGATTGGCGGCGACGCCGAAGGGAAAGGCATCGCCACCGACGACGCGTCCGAGCGCGAGCGCGTTCTCGTCGGCGGGCGTAAGGTCCTTCGCCGACTTGAGGCGGTCGAGGTAGATCGCCTTCGCCGCACCGAACGCCTCGAAGAGCTCGCGCGCCACGCCGGGCTCCGCCCCGAGCACGGAATCCTTCACGACGATCCCGTGATTGATTGGATAGATCCCGGTCTTGCGGAAATAGGCGAAGCCGGCTTCGCGGGCATCGGGAATGAGTGGCTTGATGTCGGAGGAATCGAGGCGCACGTCGCCGATGGCCGCGGCGCAATTCCCGGTCAGCAGCAGGTCCGCCATGGTCTTGCCGATGCAGGAGAGATCCACGTTCGAGGGGGACTTGTATTCCGAGACGTGCTCGACGTCGGTCGGAACCCAGGTGATTTTGCCGAGATCGACGCCGTACTCCGATTGCAGGATGCCCCGCACCCAGAGCCCCGTGGTCACGGTGTAGCCGCGGTTGACGGCGACGCGGCGCCCCTCGAGGTCCTTTGGCGTGCGGATGCCGGACTTCACGTTGTAGAACGCGGCCCAGTGATGGAAGTTCCGTGTGACGAAGACGGGAATGGCGGTAATGGGCTTGCCCAGCGCCTTCGCGCAGAGATAGGTCGTGAAGGCCATCTCGCAGATGTCGAACTCGAGCCCGCGCACCATCCGCCGCATCGCCGCGGTGATGGGCTCGACCGACTTGAAGTCGAGGGCGACCCGCCCCGGCCGCGCCTCTCCATCCTTGAGCGGCTTCGTTACGCCGTAGGTTCCGATCGCGATCGTCAGGGGCTGCATGTCGTGCCTCGTGCGCTTGCCGGCAAAGCTTACCGGCCTCGCCGCATTCACTCCACCACGATCTCCCCGATCATGCCGTCCCATTCGTGGTCGCTGCAGGCGAGCTTGTAGCGCGCGGCCGCGGGGGCGACGAAGTAGAGGTCTTTCTGCTGGCCGGGCTCGACCACGATCTCGGCGCCGTAGCTGCCGATCACCTCGGGATTCCTCTTCTCGATCGCCGCGAGGAAATCGGGCGCCGTGAATTCGTGCAGCTCGCGCCCGGCGTTCTCGAGATGAAGCCGGTAGGCGACGCCACGGCGAAACGTGAGCCGGTCGGGCACGAATCGATCGTCGAGCATCCGCACGGTCACCGTCTCCGCCTGCGACCAATCCGGCGCCGCGGCGGCCGGCGACGGCAGCGCGAGGAGGCCGAGCGCGAGCAAATGGCGCCCTCGCATGGAGAGGCTCGCTACGCCACCGCCCGCCGGTGCGAGCCGTCGAAGGCCGGCGCAATCTCCGCCATGAATTTGGCCATCTGGTCCTTGACGAGTGCATGCGGCTTGTTGCCGACGTTGAAATAGAGGATGACCTCCTCGATCCCCGCGGCCTCCACGCGCTTCAGCGTCTCCACGATCCTCGCAGGCGGCCCCATCAGTATCGACTTGTCCGAGAGGTCCTCCTTCCGCATCCCCTTCAGGATTTCCACGATCTTCATGAAGTACTGCATCGTCGGCGGCGCCTTCGCGGGGTCGGAGGGAAAGGCCGGCAGCACGCAATGCCGGAAATAGCTCATGAGCGTCTCGCGCGCGTAATCCTCCTCGGCGGGCGTCTCCGCGACGTGGATGAAGTAGCTGCACATCGCCTTCTTCGGCGCGTGCCCGTGCCTCGCGCACTCCCCGCGATAGGCCTCGACCGCCTGCGCCAAGCCGCCGAAGGTCATGGCGGCGGCGAAAGGCGCATAGATGATGCCGAGCCCTTTCCGCGCCGCGAGCTCCAGGCTCGCCCGCGAGAAGCAGGCGACAAAGAATGGGATCGGCCGCTGCAGCGGTTTCGGCGTGATCGCCATGTCCTTGATGTCGTAGTAGCGACCCTTGAAGGACCAGGCGCCGGGCTCGTTCCAGGCCTTGAGCAGCACCTCCATGCCCTCGGAGAATATCTCGATCGACTCCATGAAATTGGCGCCGAAGGGCTCGTATTCGCGGCGATCGTAGCCGCGGCCCGCGGCGAAATCGACGCGGCCGCCGCTGATGAGATCGAGCGTCGCCCATTGCTCCGCGACGCGCAGCGGGTGATGCAGCGGCAGCACCGAGACCGCAGGCGCGAGGCGCACGCGCGAGGTCACGGGCACGATGCTCGCGAGCAGCATCTCCGGACAGGAATTGACGCCGAGGCTGTCGAAATGATGCTCGCCGATCCACACCGAATGCATGCCAAGCCGATCCGCGAGGATCGCCTGCTCGCGGATCTCCAGGATGAAGCGCTCGGCGCTGCGGGGGTTGTCGGGGTAGTGATTGTCGCTGAGCGTGAAATAGCCGAATTCCACCGATCATCTCCTCCGCGCTTGGCCCCGCGGTGCGGGCATCGAGCTTAGAGCCGGCAGTCGACGACCGGGGCTCCCTCGCGAGCGCTAATCCCCGGGTCGATAAATCACGATCCGGACACGGCGATTGCGGGGGTTCTTGACCTGATCCTCTGTGCTGACCTCGGGCTCGCGCTTGCCGCGTCCCTCGATCTTGATTTCCGCCGCGGGGATGCCGTCGCGGATGAGCTCGCTGCGGACGGCCTCCGCGCGGCGCTCGGACAATCGATCCGCGCCCTCGGCGCTGCCGGTGCTATCGGCATAGCCGATGACCTTGACGTGCGAGAAGCTGCCGTTGGCCTTGGCGCGTCCAACGGCGGCGACTGCGTCGCTGATGACCGGCCGCGCCGTGGCCGAGAGCTTGGCGCTCGCGAAATCGAAGTAGAGAACGTAGGTCTCCGGTCCGGGGCTGCTCTGCTGCGCCAGGGCTGCGCCCGAAAGGATCGCCGAGGCAATCGCGACCCCCGCCACCCGCAGCGCCGCCGAGCGGCACCGCGCAATCCAACGCCATACCGCCATGATCTCGAATGCCTCCCCCTGCGGACGACCGCCGAAGCATCCCAGGACCGCCGCGCGGAATCAACAGCATCCCCGCGCGCGGGCGCTACTCCCGTTTCAGCAGACCGCGCGCGATCCCCTCCCACTCCGCCGCGAGCGCGCCGTTCGCCGCGGGCTTTCCCGCACGACGGTACCAATAGCTGGCATTCTCGAGGTCGCCGTCCTTCCGGTGCAGATAGGCGTGCACCCAAGCGGCGGCCTTGCCGTCGTCCTCCTGGGCGCATTCGTGCGCCTTATCCCAATCGCCCTTGGCATCCCACCAAAGCGCGCGCTCCGCCGCGCTCAATGCCTTGGGCGGCGTCTTTCCCGCGAGGGTGTCCTTGAATTGCCCGTAATCCATCCGGCCATCCTCGCTCCGATCGGGGCCGCACGCCAGTGCCGCGCGCGGCCTCTCGATTTTGCTCCTTCGATGTGATTGAGTGCTCACCCCTCCGGTCCCGACCCCTTTCAACCTCCACCACATGCCCCCCAAGTCCGGCTCAGCCTGGCCCGATCGCATCTACGACGTCTTCGTGCGCGAGCGCATTCGCCAAGTCGCCTACGTCCCCGACGCGGGCCACAGCCGGCTCATCGAGCGCTGCCAAGCCGACCACCGCATGAAGGTGGTCGTACTCACCACGGAGGAGGAAGGCATCGGCGTCCTCGCGGGCGCGTGGCTCGGCGGGGATCGGGGCGCGCTCCTGATGCAGAGCAGCGGCGTCGGCAACTGCATCAACATGCTCTCGCTGGCGACGGTCTGTCGCTTCCCGCTGCTGATGCTGGTGACCATGCGCGGCGAGTGGGGCGAGTTCAATCCCTGGCAGATCCCGATGGGCCACGGCACGCCGCCGATCCTGGAGCAGGCGGGCGTGCTCGTCTACCGCCTCAGCGCGCCCGAGGCCGCGGAGGAGACCGTCGAAGCCGCCGCCCGGATCGTCTTCAACGGCGACCGCGCCGCGGCCGTGCTGATCTCCCAGCGCGTCATCGGCGCGAAGTCCTTCAAGTGAGCCCGGCAATGCGCAAAAGCACGAGAGCAGCCACCCCGAGCCTCGAGCGCCGCGCCGTCATGCGCGCCTTGGTCTCGGATCGCGACGACGATCTCCTGGTGGTGCCGGGCCTGGGCTCGACCAACTACGATCTCGCCGCAACCGGCGATCACCCTCTCAATTTCTATCTCTGGGGCGCGATGGGCGCGGCGGCGATGATCGGCCTCGGTCTCGCCTTGGCGCAGCCGAGGAAGCGCGTCCTCGTGGTCACCGGCGACGGCGAGATGCTCATGGGCATGGGCGGCCTCGCCACCGTTGCGGTGCAGCAGCCGCGGAACCTCGCGATCGCCGTCATCGACAACGAGCGCTACGCCGAGACCGGTCTGCAGCGCACGCACACCGCATACGGCGTCGATCTCGCGGGGATCGCCACGGCCGCAGGCTTCGAGAGCGCCCATACCATCCGCAGCGAGCGCGAGCTCGCCGCCGCCGTGCCGCTCCTGCGCGGCGCTCCGGGTCCGGTCTTCGCGGCGATCAAGGTGAGGCCGGACCGGCCGCCCTTCGTCCTCCCGGAGAAAGACGGGGTCGAGATCAAGAACCGCTTCCGCCGGGCGCTCCTTGGCGCGATCTGATCCGCCCGAGGCTTGCGCTCCGGCCTCGCGCGCCACAATTCTTACCGAGGACGGCGCAAACCCACGGGAGGCTTAAATGCGGAAATTCTTGCCGATGGCGTTGGCGGCGGTCCTCGCGACGCTGCCGCTCGCGGAGGCGGAGGCGCAGACCTCGGCCATGACGGGAAATCCCCGCGCCGGCCGCGCTTTCGCGCTGCAGGTCTGCGCGCTCTGCCACGTGGTGGCGCCGGGCCAGCTCACGCCGCCGCGCCTCACGACCGCGCCGACCTTCCGCTCGATCGCCAATCTCCCGAGCACTACCGCGCTCTCGCTGCAGGTTTTCCTGGTGACCCCGCATCCGACCATGCCGAACCTCGTGCTGACCGACAGCGACGCCGCTGACGTGATCGCCTATATCCTGAGCTTGAAAAAGAAGCCCTGAGCGCAGCGCTCAGAGCACCTCGAAGACGCGATAGACGGGTCCGTCCGGCGGACGGTGGCCGAGCGCCACCGAGACGATGTTGTTGAGCCAGGCATATTTGGCCGCGCCGGTCTCGAAGAGCGGCACCGTGCGGAAATAGTACTCGGAAGGATCCACCGCCTCGCCGCGCCCAAGACGCTCGATCACCGCAGGAGGGCCGTGGCGGAATCCTGCATAGGTCATGCCGATGAGCGCGCCATCGTCGGTCTTGAGCGTGAGCCGCACGTCGAGCCGCAGCGAGCCGTCGGGCCGCGCAAGGATCCAATCGGAGCCGCCGGGCTCGACCGTCCCCTTGAGGCGCGGCCCCTCGAAATGTCCGCCGGTTACGGGCACGACGCGGCGCTCGCCGAGCGGGGTCTTGCCCAGCATCTGCGGCGCCGCCGCCTGGAGCTTGATCGTGAACAGCAGGGTGGTGCGAACGTCGCTCATGGTCTCTCCTTTGGTCCGCGAATGCGCTCCAGCACGGGGATGATGTAGCGCCGGAACTGGGCGGGGTTCTCGCTCATGGGGAAATGGCCGACCTCCTTCATCACCACGACCTCGGCGCCCGGAATTTGCGCGGCGGTACGTTCCGTGTCCTCTGGCGTGCAGGAATAATCGTATTCGCCGGTGAGGAGGTAGAGCGGGCAGACGCGCGTGTCGATCCTGCCGACGCGGCCGCGGAGATCGCCGTCGACACGGTAGAAATAGAGATCGCCCTTGAAGACGCCGGGGCCGCCCTGCATGTACATCCAGAGCGTCTCCCAGCGCGGCACCGCCGGGCTCTGCGGCGCCATCAGCCCCGAGACGAGACCCGCGCAGACCTCGCTTCCATGCACGTCCGGGCGATGCAGCCACTCCGTGTCATACCAGGATTCCTGGAACTCGGCGGATTCAAGACCGATGAGCGCGCGGAACTCGGCGGCGTGCGCAATCGCGAGGTTGAGCACGATGCGCCCGCCGATGGAGCAGCCGAGCACGACCGGCTTCTCGAGCTCGAGCGCCGCGCAGAAGGTGCGGATCGCCTCCGTGTAGGACTGCGTCGTGAGCCGGTATTCCTCGCGCTCCCAACCATCGGGCGGCGTCGACTTCCCGTGCCAGGGCATATCGAAGGTGAGCACGCGGAAATGGTCGGTGACGGCGGGATCGGTCATGAGGTGGCGGAATTGGCGTCCGTCGGCGCCTGCGGTGTGCAAGCAGACGAGCGGGATCCCCTGCCCCGCCTCCTCAAAATAGATCCGGTGCGGCCGCCCGCCGAGGCTCGCATGGACGTAGCGGCCGACGATGGGATCGATCCTGGCGGCCATCGCTCAGGCCCTCCCTACGGGAGGCCGCGGCAGCGCCAGCAGCGTCTTGAAGTAGAAAACGTTGGCCATGAGCGGATGGAGATCGCCCTCGATCCGCAGCAAGCCGCGCTTCGACAGCGCGAAGATGTCGTGATAGTGCGGAGCGGGCATGGGCTCCCAGTGCCCCTGCCATGCCTCCGCTTCGCCGCGGATCGCAAAGGCCCAGGACGGCATCACGAAGGGCCCGCGCTCGCAGCGGGCGATGCGGCCGTGCTCGATGGAGAGCCGAAAGGGGACGGTGCCGATGCCGACGAGGCAAACTGTGCTCAGGAACCGCCCGCGCCGCTGCAGCCACGCATCGGAATTGGCCAGAGCAGGCACCGCCTCGAACCGCTCGAGGAGGCTCGCCAAGATTTCCGCCATCGCTGCCTCCACCTGCCGCCGTCACGCATCACCACGGTTGCGCGAAGGTGGGTCGGAGATCAAGGCCTAACGCCTCTCGCGAGCGGGATCATTTCGGATAGCAATAGCTCGCCTGCAGCGTGACGGAGTAGTTGAACAGCGGCACGATGAATTGGAACGGATAGGTCGCGGAAACCTGCGTTCCGCAACTCGGCGTCGACAAGGTGAAGATCGAGGCCGCAAAGGTCTGGCCCGAATGCGAGGCGGCGTAGCTCTGCACTTGCGTCTGGGTCCCACAGGCGCCGGCGTTGATCGCGGCGCAGCGCGCGGCCTCCTGGACCGAATAGTTGAGCGCGCTCTTGGTCCACATCAGCCGGCCGAACTCCATGATACCGATCATGATCACGAGGAATGCCGGCAGGATCGCCGCAAACTCCGCGGCCGCGGCGCCGCCTCGGGCGCCCATGAGCCCTCGGGGCCGTTGCGATCGAGGCAAAACCTGGCACATCCTTCGCATCGCGGTCTCGCTCAATCGATCCGAACGGTCGAGCTCGCGGAGAGGACCGCGGAGGTGCCGAAGCCCGAGTAGGGAACCAGCGGCGTGAAGGTGCGTCGCGCGTTCACGGTCACGTAGGTGCCGGCGGCCGCTCCACCGGCGCAGTTGCCGCCACAGGCGGCGCTCGCGACGGCGCTGCCGCTGGGACAGCCGCAGAATTGGGTCGGCGCGGGCGAGGCGGAGATGCCGGCGATGTCGCTGGCGCTCGTCACCGCAGTCTGGATCGCAGTGCTGTTCCAGCCGTGCACTAGCGCGTAGGCGGCGCCGGCCTGTGCGGCGTCGTCCACCGCCATCTGCTGGTAGGCGGCCATGCCGATGTCGACCATCGGCAACAGGACCGCTGCGAGAAACGGAAGCGCGAGCGCCAACTCGACCGCTGCCGCGCCCGAGCGCTCACGTGACAGCCGCCGGATCGTGCCCTGCATCGTTAATCCTCCGCTCGCTCGAGTACCCCTGAATAAGCGGCTCGCGACGGGCGGTCCGCTCCTCATTAGGGTCCGACGCCACGAAAGTGCGGGCTCGGCGTTAAGCCGGCGTTAACGCCGAAATCGATGCCGGGGATTTTAGGCGATATTCCCGCCGCGCTCTCACGCCTGCGGCAGGCGCGGCTGCTTCAGGAATTGCGTGCGGTCCGCCGATTTGATCGCGGCGAGCCGCGGGCGGTCGTCGCGCGCGAGCGTGAGCGGCACCTCGACGCCGGCGGCGCCGAGTGCCCAGACCTTGCGATAGAGGTCCGCGAGGCTCGTCACCTCCGTGTCTCCGACCGTGAGGATCACGTCGCCCTTGCGCACGCCGATCTGCTGAGCGGGACCGCGCGGAGAGAGGCCCACTACGACGACGCGGCCCTCTGCCTCGGCGGCGTAGATTCCGAGCCAGGGACGCGGAGGGTGCCGCACCCTGCCGTAGGTCAGGAGGTCGTCGAGCGCGGGCTTCAGCACGTCGATCGGCACGATCATGTTGAGGTCCTGCGCGGGTCCGCCGTCGATCGACTGCTGAACGAAGAGCGAGCCGATGCCCGCGAGCATGCCGTCGCGCGCGATCACGGCCGTGCCGCCCCAGTTGGGATGCGCCGGCGCGGTGAAGAGCGCCTCGTCGAGGAGGTATTCCCAATAGCCCGCGAACTCGCGCCGCGCCACCACCTGGGCCGCGAGCGCGCGCCGCCTGCCGCCGGCGCCACCGACTACGACTGGCTCGCCCACCGCGAGCTCGGCCGCACTGCCGAGCGCCAGCGCCGGCACCTCGAGGCGCCCCAGCGCCTGCACCAGCCCGAAGCCGGTCTCATAGTCGTAGGCGAGCGCGTGGCCTGGAAGCGCGCGGCCGTCGCTCGAATAGAGCCAGATGGTGTCGGCCTCGCTCATGAGATAGCCGATCGTTAGGACGAGGCCGCTCTCGCGGATGAGCACAGCGTTTCCCGCGCGCTCCGTCCCGAGCGTCGCCGCGGAGAACGCGTCCTGCGGCACCTTCGCCTCGAGGCGCAGCACCGAGGCGAGCGCGCGGTCGAGATCGAAGGTGTAGTCCTCCGGCCGCGGCCGCGCCTCCTGCGGTATTTCCCAATCCGTCTTCTCAGCCATGAAGGGGATTCTTCACCCCGAACGCGCCGCTGGCAAGCCTTTCGGCAGCTGCCGTTTCATTTGATCGCATTGCCGATCAGATAATCCGCGAAATCCGCAGGCTTGAGCTTCAACTCGACGCGGTCGGCCTCTCCCGCGAGCGCGCGTCGCACGAGGATGTGGTTCTCGACATGCGCCGGCAGCACCTTGAAGACGCCCGTGGCGCCCTTGAGCTTCGGATAGAGGTTCGGATCGATGAGCTTTTCCTTGCGCGCGAGGCGCTCGATCGCCTCGGCCTCGCCCAGATTCTCGACCGGCTGCTGCTTCGCCAGCGTCCAATCCATCTCACCGGCCCAACCGGCCGCGACGAGCGGCTTCACGGGCTCCTCGGTCACGCCGACCTTGTAGACGTGCTTGCTGAGCCCCACGTCCGAAGCCCATTTGCCGAGCTTGCTGCTGCGTGCCACATAGATCGTCGCCATGTTCGCGCCTCCTCTCCTCCGCGCAACTCTGCGACGGCGAGCCTCCGCTGTCCATGGATCGGGGCGAGGACCCTCTAGTCCGGCACTACCACGACCGGACAGGAAGCGTGCGTCACCACCTTGAGCGCGACGCTTCCGAGCAGCACGCCCACGAGGCGGCTATGACCGGCATGGCCAATGACGATCGCGTCCACTGCGGCCTCCTTCGCAAAGCGCAGGATTTCCGCCGCGGGGTCGCCGACGCGCCACTCCGGTTGCACCCGCGGCCCGCCCGCGGGGATATGCGCCTCCGCGGCGCTCAGGATTTCCGTCGCGCGCGCC
>Ga0335084_10004913_pt1 | contig 13200 bp, 16 predicted proteins | sample Lox_Sample_44_FD_206721 | JGI IMG/M metagenome (GOLD analysis project Ga0335084, IMG submission 206721) | Soil microbial communities from Loxahatchee National Wildlife Refuge, Florida, United States - Lox_Sample_4.4 | ecosystem: Environmental > Terrestrial > Soil > Wetlands | place: USA... | reverse complement strand
TGTAGACGTTGATGCGGCCGACAAGCGGCGATTCCATGCGCTGGCGGCCGTCGGGGTGCTCGATGTCGAACCGGAGCCCCTCGAAATCCATGCGCACGTTCGTGGCGCGCAGGTCGGCGCCGCTTTGAAAGCCGTAAGTCAGGCGGCGCGTTTCGGGCGCGGTCTTGATGCGCTGGCCGTAGTCATCGTCCTGATTGATGACGGCCCAGCGCGGCTGCGGTCCTCCGGCACCTTCGAAAAACCGGTGCTTGGCGCGGAAGTAGGCGTCCATCGTGAGATGGAAGTCGAGATGGTCGCGCGTAAGGTTCGTGAACACCGCCGTGTGAAACGTGAGCCCGTAGACGCGCCCCAGCTCCAGCGCATGCGAGCTCACTTCCAGTGTACAGTGCGTGGCTGAGTGGTCCACCATTTCGCGGAACAGGCGAACGAGGTCGAGCGATTCGGGCGTCGTGTTGACGGCGGTGCGGCGCTCTCCGGCCACGCGGTACTCGATGGTGCCGAGCATGCCGGTGGTCTTGCCGAGAGCGCGCAGCATGGCGTCGATGAGAAAGACCGTCGTGGTCTTGCCGTTGGTGCCGGTCAAGCCGGTGAGGGTGAGTTGTTCGTCGGGATTGCCATAGAAGGCGCGCGCCCAGAGCGCGAGCGTGCGGCGGCCGTGCTCGACACGAATCCAGGGACCTTCGAAGCCTTCCGGCTTTTCCGATTCGCTGACGATGGCTAGGGCTCCGCGCTCCATCGCGGCACGGGCATACCGGCGTCCGTCGGTCCTGGCTCCGGGGAAGGCGAAGAAGACAAAGCCGGGCTGGACGCGGCGGGAGTCGTACTCGAGTCCAGTCACTTCGGCACGCAGGAGTGATTCGGGCACCGGTTCCGCTGCCGGAGCGAGGCGTACCAGGTGCTCGAGTGTCATGGTCAGTTGCGCGCGAACTCCACGAGAACGCGCTCTCCGGGCGGGAGGACGGCCCCTGCCGGCGGCTTCTGCAAACGGGCGATGCCGCGGCCCATGATCTCGACGGGCACTCCGGCGCCGGCGGATTCTTTCAACACGACAGGGACGCTCTTGCCGCGAAAATCCGGGACCTTGGGGCCAACGAGGAAGCGGCTGGGCGGCGGCTCGGGGCCGGGCTCGGCCTTTTGCGGCGGCGGTGCTTTCAACGGTGGGAGTTTCTTCTCTTCGACCACGGCCTCGTCGGCGGCCTTCTGCGCGATGGCGTCGAACTTGTCCTGCGGGACATTCAACACGCGGAGCGCAGCGCGAGCGACGGCGGAAAACATCGGTCCGGCGGCGGGGCCGCCTTTTTGCGGCGTGTCGTAAACGGTAGCGATGATGACGATGCGGGGATTGACGACCGGCGCGAAGCCCATGAATGACGCTGCGTTGCGGTTCTTCAGGTACTGGTGCGTGACGGGATCGATCAATTCGGCTGTGCCGGTTTTGCCACCGGCGGTGTAGCCAGGGATTTTGGCGAGCGTGCCCGTGCCTTCCTCGACCACCTGCTGCATCAACAATCGTACGGTGTGCGCGGTTTCGGGCTTGATGACCTGGCGGGGCGCGGGGCGGTCGACGTGGAGGACGGTCTTCCTGCCGGATTCGGGGTCGACGTATTCCTTGGACAGAAGAATTGTAGGACTTACGAGCTTGCCGCCGTTGGCGATGACACAGACAGCGCGCGCCAGTTGCACGGGTGTAGCTGAGATGTTGTGTCCGAAGGCAATGTACTCGTGCGTGGATTGATTCCACTTGTCGATGGGCCAGAAGATGCCGCGCGATTCGCCGGGCAGGCCGAGGTCGGTGCGCTGGCCCATGCCGAAGCGCTGGAGGTAGTTGTAGAGCGTCTCGCGGCCGATGGTTACGGCAACCTTGGCGGCGCCGATGTTCGAGGACTTGATGAGCACGTGCGCGACATCCAGGCCGCCGTAAGGGTGCAGGTCGCGGATGGGCTTACGGTTCGGCCGCGGCCAGGAACCGTTCTCGCAAAACACCGGAGTCTCGGGCGTCACCTTGCCTGTGTCGAGGCCGGTGGTAATGGTGATCATCTTCATCACCGAACCGGGTTCGAGGGCGAGGTTCACGGCCTGGTTGACGCGCGTCTCCGCTTCTTCCTTCGTCGGCTTTTCGATGCTGGGGTCGAAGCTGGGATAGTTGGCGAGAGCGAGGATCTCGCCGGTTTGCGGATCCATGGCGACGAGGAAGCCGCGCTTGCCGCCGTTCTTTTTGACGGCGAGCTCGAGTTGCGTCTCGGCCTCTTCCTGGATCACCTGGTGAATCGTCAGGTGGAGGTTCACGCCCGGCTCGCCTTTTTGCTTGATCCAGGTGACGTAGCGGTTCTGCTGGCTGTCGGTGAGGGCTTTCAAAAGCTTCGGCTTGCCGCGCAGTTCCGTGTCGAATTTCTTCTCGACGCCGACAACGCCTTCCAAGTCGTCGCCCACGATGCCGAGCGTTCCCACGACGTGGGCGGCCACGGTTTCATTGGGGTAGTAGCGGCGGCTGTCGTCAATGAACTCTAGGGACTTGAAGGGAAGACGCTTGAGGCGGTCTCTCTGCTCGTCGGTGATGTGGCGCTTCAACACCATCTGGTTGAGGCTTTCGTGCGCCTCGGCGGATGTGAGTTTTTCGTTGAGCTCCTTTTTGGCCTTGATGCGCTGCAGGTAGACCATTTGGTCGGTGAGTTCGCGCCGCTCGGCTACGGTGAGTCCGAGCGCTTCCTGGACGCTACCGGCGAAGAACTCCGCACTTGGGATTTTCTGCGGATTCACGACCGCGGTTTGGGTGCGGACGCTGATTGCAAGCGCGTGGCCGTTGCGGTCGACGATGTCGCCGCGCTGGGCCTGTTCGACGTACTCGTGCAGTTGCTGGCTGTCGGCGCGTTTGGCGTAGTCGGCGTGCTTGACGACCTGGAGATAGATCAGTTGAAGAACGATCAGGCCTGCCCAGACGAATGCCGCGCGGCCGATCCAGATGGCCCTCGCGTCGGAATGCTCGTCATGGGGGGGATGCATCGAGCCCTGCCTCGCGGCCGGATCGCGGCCACTGCCTCCGGGTTCACTGGTTCTTCGTCAGACCCTCGACTTTGACCGCCGCGACGGCGTCCTGCGTGGGCGGCGCGAACACGACTGCCGTGGCGGCCGGTTCGACGAACTGCCGGTGTTCCCACGTCTTCAAGGATTTCGCGCTGCGAAGCTGCGCTTCCTTGATGCGTACCATCTGCAGCTCGTTGTTCAACTGGATGCGCTCTTCGCGCAGGCGTTCCATGTTGCGGCTGGCCAGCAGGCTGTATCCGCCGGGCACGAGCAGCAGGATGAGCATCACTGCCGCGGCGACGACGCCGGCCGACATGGACACGCTGGCGAACCAATCGCGGGTGTCGACGACCCGGACCATCCGCGTGTTGTCGATCCGTTTGACGAACAGTTGAATATCTTCGCGAGGGAGCGCGCGCAGACGGAAGTCATCGCCGTCCCGCCGCTCCACCGCCACCCGCCCAAAAGTTCTCTCCGAGAGCCGGTCGTAAATTGCCGCCAGGGTTGTCATTTGTGTGAGTCCGAATCCTCGTCCAAGTCCGATGCGCCTAACTTCTCCACCGCTCTCAAGACCGCGCTTCTCGAGGGCGGATTCTCCATAATTTCAGCCTCGCCGGGCCGGACCACATGTTTGGTCAACAGCCGGAAAAGCCCTTGCTTCGACAGATCGCGAAAAGCGTGCTTCACCTTGCGGTCGTCGAGCGATTGAAATGCGATGACGACAAACCGCCCGCCGGGGTTCAGCCATTCCGGCGCCTGCTGGAGCAGCGCATCCAGCTCGGCCGGCTCGTCGTTGACCGCCATTCGCAGTGCCTGAAATACCTGGGTAGCCGGATGGAGCCTGCCCTGCCGCGGCACGGCCGCCTCGACAACCTCGGCCAAATGCCGCGTGTCGCGGATCGGCCGTGCGCGGAGGATTGCTCTGGCTACTCTTCCGGCCCTCCTTTCTTCTCCCAGGTGGAAGATCACGTCGGATAATTCGCGTTCGCTGAGCCGGTTGACCAGGTCCGCCGCGGTCAGCTCCTGCCCGCGGTCCATCCGCATATCCAAGGGCCCGGTCTGCTGCAGCGAAAATCCCCGTTCCGGCGACGTCAGTTGATACCAGCTCACGCCGAGGTCGGCCAGGATTCCATCCACCGGCCCAAGCCCGAGCGAGTTCAGCGTCGTGCTGAGCTGCGAGAAAGAAGATTGCCGGAAAGTAATCCGCGAGGCCAGATCGGCTGCCTTGCTCTGCGCTAGCGCCAGGGAGTCCTGGTCGCGGTCGAGCGCAATCACTCGTCCGGTCGTCAGATGCCGGGCGATCGCCAGGGTATGACCCGCAAGCCCGCAGGTACAATCCGCGTACGTCCCGCCGGGCTGCAATCGCAGGAACTCGAGAGCCTCTTGGAGAAGGACGGGTACATGACGCATGCATCACAGTACCCCCAGCGCCCCCAGGCTCCGCTTGTTGTCTTTGAGCAGCGCCATGTCGAGCGTCACTTGCGTGGCCATGCCTTCGGCCGGATAAATCTGGATCAGGTCCTTAAAAATGAGGAGCTGCACCGGAGAGTCCTGCCAGGACATCTTGCGGCGCAGCTCCTGAGGGAGGGTGACCCGACCGTTAGAATCCAACTCGACGTTGCCGCCGAACTTCGCCGCGACGCGGAAGTAAGCCATCGTGAGTTCCTGCTGGTCAGTGGCGGCGAACAATTTCTCTTTCGTTTGGCTCCAGGAGCCGTTAATGTAGATCTTGGCCATGGTGTCTTCTGTGCTAGTTGCAAACATCTCTGGGTCGTGCAACTTCGCCAGGTACCGCTGGTACTCGACTGGGAGCTTAATCCGACCGGCTGAGTCGACTTTGGCAGCGTACATCCCGTCCGGCGGGGTGACCTTTGCCAGTTTCTCGTCAGCCGTCTCGGCCATTTCAAGTCCTTAGAGACCAATAGCGGCCACTTTGGGCCATGACTGAGGATAGACCCACCTTTGCCTTTATGTAAAGAGGGTAAGTGACGTTTTTTCTGCTTTTTTGTGTGCTGCCCGCAGATGGGGGGTGCACCTTGACGGAGTGTCAAAGGGTTGGTGCCTTATCCTACTGAGCCCCTAGATTTTGGGGTCACATTGCCGAGAAGCGAGACCGCAGGGGGTGTAATGAAGCTGTACGACTTGGATCCGGGGCCGGAAAGCCCGGAAATTGTGAGGATGATCGTCGAGATCCCGAAGGGCTCGGCCAACAAGTATGAATACGATGGGAGTTTAGGGGTATTCCGGTTGGACCGGACATTGTACTCGCCGATGCACTATCCGGGCGATTACGGCTTTGTGCCAGGGACGCTGGCGGAGGATGGAGATCCTCTCGACATCCTGGCACTGCTGCAGGAGCCGAGCTTCACGGGGTGTTTGATCGAGGTGCGACCCATTGGGGTGCTGAACATGGTAGATCGCGAGGAGAGCGACGAAAAGCTGATCGCGGTTCCGACTAAGGATCCTCGCTTCGACCAGGTGCACACGCTCGACCAGATCTTCCCGCATGTCCGCCGGGAGATCGAGCACTTCTTCAGCATCTATAAGGAGTTGGAAGGCCGCGTGGCGACGACGCAAGGCTGGGGCGGCCCGCGTGAAGCGCGAAGGTTCATCACGGATTCACGGCAACGGTATTTGGCGAAGGTGAAAGGGCAGGCGGATCAGGCTGGCGTGGCACAGGAGAAATGATCGTGGCGGCGTGAAAGCCGCGTCAGCCCATACTCGGCGGAAGATCCAGCCACAGGCGCAGTGCCCGGTCAACGAGTTCCATCTGCGCAGAAGACAGGCGCCCGATTTTGCGCGCCACTCTATCGATTTCAATTGCCGACACTTTGTCGATCATAATCTCGGAATCGTTGCGCAACCCTGTCAAATCGGAGGCGTCGATCCTCACTCTGAACAGTCCCAATCCAGTCAGTACGGAGGTCATGGGGCAAACCACGATTGTAGTGTGAGTTGGATTAAACAGGTCGGACTGCACGACTATCGCAGGCCGAGGCTTCCCAAAGTCTCCCTGCATGGAGCAGACTACAGCATCACCGCGGCGAAATGAGGTCTCACTCACCCCACGCCTCCGCGACAGCACGTTCCCATGCCTCGGCATCCTTCCACTGCTTCTTGCTGGCCAGGATCGACTGCCGGCGCGCCTCCGCGCGCAGGTCGGTCATATCATGCCGGTCGAGGAACTCCAGGACGGCGTGGACAACGATCCAGTTCTTTCCCTTGTTCAGGCGACGCGATGCCCGTTCAAGGCGAGTCTTCAAATCGTCGGGGAGACGAACGCTTGTCGTAGAAGTGGGCACAATTCATCTGTACCACACTTGCAACACACCTATGCGCCCTGTTTCTCTCGATAGAACAGAATCTCGTCCAGGGCCGGAGGTTTCTTCCCCATCGCGCGGAGGAAGCCGGAGACTTGGCCGCGGTGGTGGGTGGCGTGATTGACGGCGTGCAGGAGGATCTGCCAGCGGGTGTTGCGACGCTCGGCGCCTTTCAGGTCGGAATAGAGCATTTCCTCGTTGAGCGTCGCATCGTCGAGTCCTGCGATCCAGCGATGCCATCCGTCGTGGACGAGGGGCCAGTCGCGGCGCAGGACTTCAAGGTCGTAGTCCGCTTCACTGAGAAACGTGGCGGGCGAGTGGCCTTCGACGCGGGCGAGCCAGAGGCGGTCCGCGCCGAAGATGTGCACCAGGGTACCCAGAACGCTTTTGTCGGCGGTGCCGAAGTCTCTTGTTAGTTCCTGCGGCGACAATTCCGCGGCGGCAAGGAGCAGCCGGTTCGAAGCCCAAGCGGAGTAATCGATGTGATTCACCCAACTGACCACGGCAACTCCTTCAGCTTCCGGTAGGTCTCCGAGATGTCTTCGGGGACCACGCGCGTTTCGCTAATGGTCGTCATGAAACTGGAATCGCCGGTCCAGCGGGGCAGCATGTGCAGATGAATGTGTCCCGCTATGCCGGCGCCGGCGCATTCGCCCAGGTTCATTCCCAAATTCATTCCTTGGGGTTTGTAACCGATGCGCAGATTCGATTCGGCGCGCTTCGCCAGACGGATCATCTCTTCGAGTGTCCCTGTGCCGGCCTCGCCCAGCGTAGAGATATGGGCGTACGGAGCAATCATGAGATGACCCGAAGTATACGGGAACAGGTTCAGAACGACGAAGTTCTTTTCGCCGCGAAAGACAATCAGATTTTCCTCATCCTGGGACGCGGCGGCCTTTGCGCAAAATATGCAGTCGTCTGATGGGGATGCTTTCGTTACGTAGCGATAGCGCCAGGGACTCCAGAGCCAGTCCATTTACATAGTTGGCGCGCCTGGTTCGCCCAAGGGCGCCGGCGCCGCGGCCGGAGTCGCTCCTTCTTCTTCGTTTACCAAGTCTTTCAGTTCTTTGCTGGGCTTGAAGTAAGGAATCCTCTTCGCGGGCACTTCCACGCGAGCTCCTGTCTTCGGATTCCGTCCTATGCGTGACTGCCGCTGGCGTGTCCGGAAGCTGCCGAACCCCCGGATCTCGATCTTGTCGTTTTCCTTCAGTGATTTGACGATGCTGTCAAAGATCGCCTCGACAATCACTTCCGATTCCTTACGGGTAAACTCAACTACCCGAGCCACTTCTTCGATCAGATCCGCTTTCGTCATGGGAGTGATATTCCTCTATTCTAGGCATAGACCGCGACGATTTGTCACTCGGTCTGCTCCTCCGGCCCTTTCGATTGAATAACATCCTCGATGGATGCCTTTGCTTCCGCCGCCTGCCGGCGGTAGTCCTCCAAGCGCTCCCTCTCCTGCTTTTCGGCCCCGGTCGGTGTGCCCGCCATGGACAGGCCCACCCTCCGATCGGCTTCATTCATCTTGATGATCTTAAAATTATGTTCTTCTCCCACCGCCATCGAAGGATCCTGTTTGCGGATTTCGGCCGGAATCTCGCTATTGTGGCACAGGCCCTCAACACCGGGCGCGACTTCCACAAAAACTCCGAACGCGACGGTGCGGGTGACTTTGCCCGTGACAATGTCGCCCACCATGTGATCGCGGAAGAAGGTTTCCCAAGCGTCGGGCTGGAGTTGCTTTACACCAAGCGACAACCGTCGGTTCGGTGAATCGATGCTGAGAATCACCGCCTGCACGACCTGACCTTTCTTGACGACTTCGCTCGGGTGCTGGACGCGCTTGGTCCAGGTCAAATCGGAGATGTGAACCAGGCCGTCGATGCCCTCCTCGATCTCGATGAACGCGCCGAAGTCCGTTAGCTTCCGGACGCGGCCTTCCACGACGCTGCCGATTGAGTAGCGCTGATCGACGGTGGTCCAGGGATCGGCTTCGAGCTGTTTGATGCCGAGGGAAATCCGTCTCTCGGATGGCTTCACATCGAGGACAACCGATTCCACTGTGTCGCCCACACGCACGAGTTTCGAGGGGTGCTTCATGCGGCGCGACCACGTCATTTCGGAAATGTGAATCAATCCTTCGACGCCGGGTTCGAGTTCGACGAAAGCGCCGTAGTCCGTGGTGGAGACAACGCGGCCCAGGACTTTCGATCCGATGGCGAAGCGTTCGTGGGCGTGCTCCCAGGGATCGGGCGCCACCTGCTTTAAGCCAAGCGAGATTCGTTCCTTGTCCCGATCGAACTTCAGCACCTTGACCGTGATCTCGTCACCCACCTGCAGAACGCTCGATGGATGCGCGACGCGCCCGTGGCTCATGTCGCTGACATGCAGCAGACCGTCGATGCCGCCAAGGTCCACGAAAGCGCCGTAGTCGGTGAGGTTCTTCACGATGCCAGTGACCGTATCGCCTTCTTTCAAGTGGTCGAGCAGCGACGACTTGCGCGAGGTGATTTCCTCTTCCATCGCCGCCTTTCGGCTGACGACAACGTTGTCGCGGCGCCGGTTCAGCTTGATGACCTTTACCGGCAGATCCTGTCCGACGAATGCATCGAGGTTATGAACGGGACGCACGTCTACCTGGGTGCTGGGCATGAACGCCGCCACACCCACATCGACGCTGAGGCCGCCTTTGACGCGGCCGATGACGCGGCCCAGGACAGGCAGATTTTCGCGGTGTGCTTTATCGAGGTTGTCCCAGGCACGGCGCCGGCTGGCGCGCTCGTGCGAGAGCAGCAGGTAGCCTTCAATATCGGCGCCCCTGCGGTCGCGCATCACCTCGATCTTGTCGCCGGCCTGAACCGTCACCGTCCCATCCGGAGCCGTGATCTGCTCCAGGGGCACGATGCCTTCCTGTTTGTAGCCGAAGTCCACGATGGCGCCGAGAGGCCCGACTTGCAGAACCTCGCCCATCACCACTTCCCCTTCGGCGAGAGGGGCGGCGTGACCAAAGTCGTACAACTCTTCCTCTGCGGGCGTTTCGGGGATTGAGAATTCCGGGCTGGTTTCTTCTTCGCCGCCGGGGATTTCGGCGGGTCTGTCCTCAGGTTTGCCGTTCATGGCGAAAGTCTCCGTGCCGCAACTGGCCGGAGCGTTGCACCCCATTCCCGGATGACACACTCCAACCCGTTGATAGTGGGAACTTTAAGACTATAGCCGTTCAGCGCACCCTTGTCAACGGAAACCGACATCCCTTTGAGAGTTGCTGGCGGGTGCGGAGGGAGCTAATGGGCGGCCCATTGGCTGGCAGCTTTCTCCATCAGTTCGAGGATGTTGCGCCGGACTTCCGCTTCGGGCAAGCCGAAGGCCTGCGCGGCAAAGCGAACGTAGGCTTCGACGCCCTGGTTGGGAGACTGCCCTTTGAGAGGGGAGCTGAAACCGAGAAACTTCATACAAGTGATTTCGTCCATGGTTTTCATGTCGCGACGCTCCCGGAGCGCCTCGCCCTTGGTGATTGTCTTCTCGTAGCCCGCTCCGTGGGAGGTGTTCACTCCAGCCGGGACCAGAGTCGTGCGGATCCAGGCGAGCCCGTACTGCCGGGCGCGCGCGCGGTTATAGAGGTGATCGACGTGGAAGCCTCTGGGGATGGCCGCGAGCGTCTGCGGCAACTGGGAACCAAGGAAAAGAAGGTAGTCAGACTGGTAGTTGTCGTTCTCCGTGGCGACCCAGAGGGAGTTGTAGCCCAGACTCGGGCAATCCTGGATGAGGGCTCCAGAGCGGGAACCGGACAAAGGACGGATGGTCGCAGGGTGGCGAGAGCGTAGAATCGTGGGCACACGGGCGATGATGGCTGGATCGTTGACGGCGACGAACGGGAGAACGCCGCTGAGCCGGGTTTCGGAGCACAAACCGTTGCGCTCCTGCGTGTAGAAAAGCTGCAGGGCGGGCGGCAGTAGATTCACAGGTCACCTCCGAGAAGTCACTCAGGTTAGCGCTTTGCGTGCCATTTGAGGATCGTCTCCCGCAACGCAGCGCCTGTAGAACCTTTTCTCTTTGACCATGGCGCCCGGCCCGGTTTAGACTATCCCCACTATGTTCGCGAAGGGATAGCCATGCCCAAGAACATTCGAGCCTCCGTCGGCAAGAGCGGCGCCAATGCTTCTATTGATGTCATGACGGTTCAGTACCTGCTGAATTGCGTGCCCGCCGCCGAAGGCGGCCCGGTCCAAGAGCTTGCCGTCGACGGGTTCATCGGGCCACAAACGATGGCCGCCATCGTGCGTTTGCAGCAAGCCCATCTGGGTTGGTCTGATGGACGTGTCGACCCTTCAGGACCGACGTTGCCTTTGCTTCAATCGTATGATCCTATTCCCAATGTGCCATTCAACCCCCCTCACCATCACCAGTACAAAGGCATGAAACACGGAGGCAAGCAAATGTTGCCAGAGCCGCCTCCCGGAAAGATTCCGTTAAGCAAGGGCGGAGGGAAACTGCCGGGAGGCGGCAAGTGGGATGCCGGCGGGAAATTCGACCCTGGCACCAAATTCGGAGGCAAATGGATCGGCGGCAAGACCTTCCGCTAGGCTCGCGCGTGGAATTGACCCCATTCGTGCGGGAGGTGGTCATTCCCGGAGGCCCCGGCGCCATTCCGCGCATAGACGCCCGTGCTGCGCGTTTCCTGCTCGAGTTTCGGTCGTCTCGGATCCATCGCTGGGGCATCTTTGCTCAAGAGCCGATTCCCGCCCGCCGGGTTGTCATCGAGTACACAGGCCAGGTCATCACGCCGGCAGAGGCCATACGCCGCTCACTGCGTCCATCGATCTTTACGTTCTGGTTGAGTCCGCGGCGGCTGATCGATGGCGCCATCGGCGGCAGCGGTGCCGAATACATCAATCATTCCTGCGCGCCTAACCTGATTGCGCGGTGGCGCCGCGGCAGGATATTTCTGTCAAGCCGTCGCGCCATTGCCGCGGGTGAAGAACTCTTGCTGGATTACCAACTCGCCGGCAATCTTCCCCGCATTCCATGCGGCTGCGGATCTCCCGACTGTCGCGGGTACCTGAACGCACCTCGCTTCTAGACAGCGACGGTATCTTCGATTCGCGCCAGAACGTAGGGGCCTTCGGGGATGACGGCCACTCTCGCACCGGGTCCGAGTTGGTCGACCAGCGCATGGACGCCGGATTGCGCATCGTTACAGAGCCGTCCCCAAACGCCGGCGTGATACATCACCGGAAGTCCAGGCGTGTGCCACCAAACCTGTGCCTTTTGTATCACCAGCGCCAGCTTCTCGAGCTGCCACTGATCGATCGCTACGGGCACGCCCTCGAGCCGCTTAAGAAACTCGCCGGCGTCCGGAGCGGTTCGCAACATTTCAGAGAACTCTGCCGCTCCCGCTCCTTCGGCGCATTCGGCAAGTAAGTAAATCACCCCGCCCGGTTTTACGATGTGCGATGCCGCAGTTACTCCTTTGGCGGCCTGGTAGAAGGTTAGGTCCAGCGGATAGCCGGCCGAAGTTGTAATCACCGCATCCATCGCTTCGGGCAAACGCTCGACCATTTTTTCCCGGACGAACTCGATTCCGGCTGGATGAGCGACGGCGGGCGCGCCGGCGAAGACCGCGGCCACCTTCTTGCCCCTAGCCAGAACAACGTCAACCAGAAAATCGTGGCCCGCCATGCGCGAGATCTCAAGCAGTTCGGCGTGCAGCGGATTGTCCTCGATGGAGCCTTCCACGGCCCGCGGGTCGCGCATGAATGCGGGGCCGTGCAGGGTCTTGATCGTCTCCTGGTAGGCCAGGCCCGGCGCAATCAGCTTCCGTCCTCCCGAGAATCCCGCCATGAGGTGCGGCTCGATGAATCCGAGCGTGATGTGCAGGCCGGCCTCGACATAGCGCCTGTCGATCGCGACCGGCGTCCCTCTCCGTGTCCGGCCCAGGTTTGCGTGCTCGCCTTCTTCGCGTGCGTGGTGGTTCACCACTTTGTAACCGGCAGCGACTTCGGCTCCGACGATCTCGACAATTTCCGCGTCTGTGGCCGGCCGGTGCAGTCCCGTGGCGATGAGAATTGTGACGGCCTCGCGCCCGATGCCGGCCGCTTCCAGTCGTCGCAGGACAAGCGGCAGTATCAGTTTGTTTGGCGCGGGCCGCGTAATGTCACATACCGAAATCGCGGCGGTCTTCTTTCCTCGCGCCAGTTCGACCAGAGGAGAGCACCCCATGGGCCGATCGAGAGACGCATTCACGGCCTCTTCAGGGTCGGATAGAGGCTGTGCCCATCGCGGTTCCAGAATTTGGTAGACCGGACCCTCCGGCAATTCCAAATTCAGTCCCTTTTTTCCGAACGCGAAATCCACTCGCATGATGCCAGCGTATCAATTACGTCGCTAGATCAGATAAGTAGCAACGATCGGAGCTTTCCTAGCGTCGAATACGGTATAGAGCGGATCGTGGAATATGGAGTGCAAGGGATAAGGTGAGAAGTATCGGAGGTCGGTTATGCTGATATCGGGATTGATTGGAGCGCTACTGATTCTGGGGCTGTTTCTGTCCATGCTCTCCTCCTCGCCGAAGACCGACCAGTAGGACCTACCGGGCAGATTCGACACACCTGACGCTACACTGAAACACATGCGATGGCCTCTGGGCCTTGCGGTGTTTTCCCTCGCCGCGATTGCTCAACCTGATTTCCTCATCGTAAACGCGCGGATCGTTGATGGGACGGGTTCGCCGTGGTGGTACGGTTCTGTCTCCGTCGCAGGGGACAGCATCGCCGCAATAGGGCCGAATGTCAATCGCCCGGCGGCTCAGGTTGTGGACGCCCATGGGCTGGTGCTGGCGCCGGGATTCATTGACACCCAT
>Ga0335084_10004912_pt1 | contig 13200 bp, 14 predicted proteins | sample Lox_Sample_44_FD_206721 | JGI IMG/M metagenome (GOLD analysis project Ga0335084, IMG submission 206721) | Soil microbial communities from Loxahatchee National Wildlife Refuge, Florida, United States - Lox_Sample_4.4 | ecosystem: Environmental > Terrestrial > Soil > Wetlands | place: USA... | reverse complement strand
CAAGCCCGACGGCGCCGAGATACGGTCGGTCCGCGGCGGCGACATCGGCCTCATCTTCCAGGAGCCCATGACCTCCTTCAGCCCGGTGCACACCATCGGGGCGCAGATCGTCGAGGCGGTGATGCTCCACAGCGCCCTCGGCCCGAAGGAGGCGCGGCGCAGGGGCATCGCGGCGCTGCGCAGCGTCGGCATCCCGAACCCCGAGCGCCGCATCGACGAGTACTCGTTCGAGCTGAGCGGCGGCTTGCGCCAGAGGGCGATGATCGCGGTGGCGCTTTCCTGCGATCCGCGCTTGCTGATCGCCGACGAGCCGACTACCGCGCTCGACGTCACCACGCAGGCGCAGGTGCTCGATCTGCTGCGAAGGATCCAGCACGAGCGGCAGATGGCGATCATGCTCATCACGCACAACCTCGGCGTCATCGCGGAAATGGCCGACGACGTCGTCGTCATGTATCTCGGCCGGGTGGTCGAGCAGGGAAGCGTCGACGACATCTTCCACGATCCGAAGCACCCGTATACGAAGGCGCTGCTGCACTCGATCCCGAGCATCGAGTCGACGCCGAGGGTGAAGCTGCCGACCATCGCCGGGTCGATCCCCCATCCGTTCAACCGGCCGGCGGGCTGCCCGTTTCATCCGCGCTGCGCCTCGTTCATGCCCGGCCGCTGCGACACCGCGGAGCCGCCTCTGCTCGCGCTCGGGAACGGCGGCAAGGCAAGCTGTTTTCTGTACGCATGACGAGCCCCGGCGACCGCGGCGCCCGGCCCGGAAAACCGCTGCTGCTCGACGTCAAGGGGCTGAAGAAGCATTTCCCCATCCGTCGGGGGCTTCTGCAGAAGGTCGTCGGCCAGGTGAAGGCCGTGGACGACGTATCCTTCTTCGTCCACCAGGGAGAGACGCTGTCGCTGGTCGGAGAGAGCGGCTGCGGAAAGACGACGACCGCCCGCTGCATCCTGAGGGCGATCGCACCGACGGCGGGCCGGGTCCTGCTCTCGCACGGCGGCGAGATGGTGGACGTGGCGACCGTTCCGAAGGCGAGGCTGCGATCGCTGCGGCGGCAGATGCAGATGATCTTCCAGGACCCGTTCTCGTCGCTCAACCCGCGCATGACGCTGCTGGACATCGTGGGCGAGCCGCTGCTGGTGCACGGCGAAGGCACGCCCCGGCAACGAACCGACCGGGTCGTGGAGCTCCTCAGCCTGGTGGGCCTGCCGCCGGAGTACATGCGGCGCTATCCCCACGCGTTCTCGGGCGGCCAGCGCCAGCGCATCGGGATCGCCCGGGCGCTTGCGTTGAATCCCCGCCTGATCGTCGCCGACGAGCCGGTTTCGGCGCTCGACGTGTCGGTGCAGGCGCAGATCCTGAACCTGCTCCTCGACCTGCAGGAGAACCTCGGGCTCACCATTCTCTTCGTCGCGCACGACCTGTCCGTGGTCAAGCACGTCAGCGAGCGCGTCGCGGTGATGTACGTCGGCAGGATCGTGGAAACGGCGCCGACCGAAGAGCTGTTCGCCTCGCCGAGGCATCCGTATACGGAGGCGCTCCTGTCGTCCGTGCCCAAGCCCGATCCGCGCCTTCGTTCCGAGCGCATCGTTCTGCAAGGCGAAGTGGCGGATCCGGCCCATACGCCGCCGGGCTGTCATTTCCATCCGCGCTGCCGGTACGCGCGCGACGTCTGCCGGCAAGAGGCGCCCGTGCAGGAGGAAATATCCCCCGGCCATTTCGTGAGCTGCCATCGCGCGCGCGAGCTTTCGCTGCGCGGCGTCGCACGCTCGATTTCATAGGCGCCACCATGGACATACGCGAACCGATTCACAGCGACCACGCGAAGACGCTCGACTCCGCCGGCCTGCGCCGCCAGTTCCTCGTCGACACGGTCTTCGTCCCCGGCGGGCTCGCGCTGACCTACAGCCAGCTCGACCGCATCATCGTCGGCGGCGCGATGCCGCTTCGCGAGGACGTCGGTTTCCCGCCCGACCTCGCGCGGGAGTTCGCGGTCGGCGCGTTTCTCGAGCGCCGCGAGCTCGGGCTGGTCAACGTCGGCGGGCCTGGAGCGGTCGTCGTCGACGGCGAAACATACGCGCTCGGGCACCGCGAGGCGCTCTACGTCGGCATGGGCGCGCGCGACGTGCGCTTCCGCAGCGGGGATCCCGCGAGTCCCGCCAAGTTCTACCTGAACAGCGCGCCGGCGCACCGCGTGTGCAAGACCCGCAAGGTCACGCTGGCCGAGGCGTCGCCGACCACGCTCGGCGACGCCAGGACGGCGAACCGGCGCACGCTCTACAAGCTGCTCGTCCCCGGCGTGGTCGAAACGTGCCAGCTCTCGATGGGCATGACCGTGCTCGAGCCGGGAAGCGTGTGGAACACGTTTCCCACGCACACCCACGAGCGCCGGATGGAGGTGTATTTCTACTTCGCCCTGCCGCGGGAGGCGGCGGTGTTCCACCTTTGCGGAAGGCCCGACGAGACCCGTCACATCGTCGTGCGCAACGAGCAGGCCGTGATCAGCCCGAGCTGGTCGATCCACTCCGGCGTCGGCACGCAGGCCTACACGTTCATCTGGGGCATGGTCGGCGAGAACCAGGTGTTCGACGACATGGACCAGGTCGCGACCGCGGAGCTGCGCTGATGGCCGTCAGCTTCAGACTGGATGGCCGTTGCGCGCTCGTCACGGGCGCGGCTCGCGGCCTCGGACAGGGCATGGCGATCGCGCTGGCCGACGCGGGCGCCGACGTCGCCGGTGTCGACGTCATCGACCTCGGCGAGACGCGCAAGCGCGTCGAGGCCGCCGGCCGCCGCTTCGCCGCGATCGAGCAGGACCTGCGCGGCACCGCGGCCGCCCGCCGCAGCGTCGAGCGGGCGGTCGCGGCGCTGGGCCGGCTCGACATCCTGATCAACAACGCCGGCATCATCCGCCGCGCGGACGCCATCGACTTCAGCGAGACCGACTGGGACGACGTGATCGACATCAACCTGAAGAGCGTCTTCTTCCTCGCGCAGGCGGCGGCGCGCCAGTTCGTTGCGCAGCGAGGCGGCGGGAAGATCGTCAACATCGCGTCGATGCTGTCGTTCCAGGGCGGCATCCGCGTGCCGTCGTACACGGCGTCGAAGAGCGGCGTGCTCGGGCTCACGCGTCTGCTCGCGAACGAGTGGGCGGGCAAGCGCATCAACGTCAACGCGATCGCGCCGGGCTACATGGCGACCGACAACACGGCGCCGCTTCGCGCCGACGCCGCGCGCAGCGCCGAGATCCTCGGCCGCATTCCGGCCGGCCGCTGGGGCGAGCCGGAAGACCTGGCCGGCGCCGCCGTGTTTCTCTGCTCATCGGCATCCGACTACCTGCACGGATCCGTCATCGCCGTCGACGGCGGCTGGCTCACTCGCTAGGCTCGGAGTGGCGCGCCCCGTTGGCGCCACCAACTCGACCCTTCGCCCTCGCCTCTTATCGAATGAAGAGGTTGGTAGGCCGTGGCGGATTCGAACCGCCGACCAACGGATTAAAAGCTGGCGGACGTATCCTCAACTAGCTGTTTATTGGCCCGCCCTCGCTCGCCAAGACCCGTGGAGACCCGCCAAATCCCCACGTTTTCCCCACGTCTTGAATATGGCCCGACAGAATTGGCTGACCATAGCTGGTCGCGGAACGTTCAGTCTAGTTGTTTGTCGCGAAGGAATTTCGAGAGAAGGTCTGCGATTGCAAGGTTGTTGAGGTCCGAGAAGGCGAAGTGCGTGTTGCCCCGAATGCCCATTTCCGGCAAATGCACGACCGTGACGTCACCGCCCCGGCGATTCACCGCCTCGGCCCATAGCCTAGCCATCGCAAGACGCGTACGCCACGAGTCCTGGTTCGGAGCTGCCACGGGTTGTTCCGGAATGTTGTCGCCGTAGTAGATGACTATCGGAATTTTGGTGAGCTGCATGAACTGCGAAAGAGGTATTCCAACCGCCTCGAGCGTATCGCCTGCGCTTCGCATCGGAGCCGCCACTTCCCCCTCGGGGAACATGAAATTGCTGCCAGGCTCGTAGGCAACAATCGCGCGGACATTCCGGCTCTTGATCGCGGTGAGCCAGCCTGGGCCGCCGCCCTGCGAATGGGTGACCAAGATCCCTGGACCGATCTTGTTGAACAGCGCCGCGCCTGCTTCCGAGATCACCTCCATATCAAAAGGACCGGTGTTCGGCGTCATCTGGCGAAAGTACTGGTTCAACGCGTCCGGATCGCGCGAGAACTGAACGCCCGGAAAATAGTTCGGCCAGATGCCGATGCGGAACTGGTTGAACCACACCTGCTCGTCGGGCGTCGGCGTGATCGTGATCGGTTGCGTGCTTTTCCCTGCATCGCCGCGGCGCGGCTGGTCGACGACATAAACCGCGAAGCGACGGCGCAGGAAAATGTTCTGGAAGCCTTCACGGCCGTCCGGGGTCGTCTCCCAGGTCTTCGAAAACTGCCCCGCGCCATGCCAGAGCACCAAGGGGAGTTTTCGCGCACTCGTCGGGACTTGGTAGAAGACGTACGCATGATCGCCGTGAAACGTGCGCCCTTGAGCATCAGTGATCAGCGTTCCGCCTACCGCAAAGCTGCCTTGCTCTTGAATGCTTAGTGGCTCCCGCATGTCGTTTCGGCTAGTCGTTGCACATGCCGAAACGATAATACTTACTGCAGCCAGAAAATGAGCGCTGGATAGTCTCCGATGCTTCGTAACCATGGAACCCTCCCTGTTCGAGGACACCGCGAGAGGCCATTTAAGCGCGCACCGCGTCCAAGTCGTCGCGCACGCGCTGCGGCTCGTCCTCGAGCGGCATGTTGGCCATGTCGCGTACCGCGTCCAGCGCGCGTGGCGGATCCGCTTCCAGCGGAGCAAACAGCGCGTCGAAGTCCTTCGGCTCTGACCCCTTGGCCGAAATGAGCTCGAAGGTCTTTCGCAAAGCCTGATCGCCGCTCAGGCTCCGAACGAGGACCTGCGCGATCTGGCGTCGCGCGACGGCACCGTCGCTCGAATCCCCGGCCTGACGTCGATCTCCCTGCAAGAGTACGAGGCGGTGCTCGTCCGGGCGGTTGTAGTCGAACCAGCCCGGCCGCACGATCGTATAGGGCAGTCCGCTCGCGCGCACGAGCCTCTCGGAGCGCCGCTTCCAGTCATGCGCCTCTGTCGCGCGGTTATAGGCACCCGTGCGATTCGTGACGCCGATGGTGGTCATCAGCGCGATGCGCGCTTTCCGCGACCCGAGCGCTCGCAGGACGTTGCGCACGCCGCCATAGTCGACGTTCTCCGCGCCGACCTTGCCATTGTCCGATCCGAGCGTGAACACGATCGCTTCCACGTCGGCCACGGCGGCGACCAACGTGTCGGGCCGAGTCACATCGCCGATGATCATTTGTGCTTCGCGCGGAAGCTGGCGCCCCTTGCCGGCCGTGCGCACCAGCGCGCGCACGGCATGACCCTGCCGGATCGCTTCATCGACCACGAGCCGGCCAATGCTTCCCGTCGCGCCGACCACCAGGACGTTCATGCGCCCGTCGCCTGCCACTTACTTTTCGCGCACTTCGGCGATTTCGCCATACCAATACGCGGCGGTCACGCCGCCATCGATGAGGAAGTCGCTGCCGGTGATGAAGCCACCGTCCGGTCCCATGAGCAGGGCGGCAACGGCGCCCACCTCGTCCGGAGTTCCCGCGCGCTTCGCCGTGGATCCTTCGATCATGCGCCGGTATCCCGCACCACGCGGTCCGGAGAGTTCGTCCTTTGCGAGCGGAGTCATGACGATCCCGGGGCTGATCGTATTGACTCGCGCGCCGCGCTTGCCCCAGCGCACGGCCTCGGCCATGACGCGCAGCGAGTTGCCGCGCTTCGACAGCTGGTAGGCGTGCAAGGAGTCCTTCACCTGACCGGGCTGGAGGAAGGGGAGCTTGAGCAATTCCTCCGCCGGCGTCGTCGCCAGCGCCTTGTTCTGCTCGATCGACAGCGCCGGCAGGCGATGGCCGGACTGCGAAGAGATGACGACGCCGGATCCGCCGCGCTCGATCACGTTGCCGAATTCCTCGAGCAGGACCGCAGTGCCATACAAGTCGACGTGCGGGATAGTTTCCGGCGGCGCCTGCGTCGGCGAAACGCCCGCGGCATGGATAAGACCTGTGATCGCGCCGCGGGCCGCGGCAGCCTCAACGACTGCGTGGATCGACTTGCGAGACGAGATGTCGACCGCTGCGGTGCTGACGTCGAACCCAGCGTCGCTCATGACTCTGGCGGCGCGGTCCGCGTTCTCCTGGCGCAGGTCCGCGAGCACGACATGCTTGCCCACGCTCACGCGCCGGGCGATCGCCTGGCCAATCGAGCCAGCGCCTATAACCACGTTTACGTTAGTTACTGCTGTCTCCTTGCGGTAATCAAGGCTTGACCATGACCTTGAGCGCTTTACGCTCGTTCATCGCGCGGTAACCATCCGGCACGCCGTCCAAGCCGACGACACGGTCGAACACGCGCCCCGGCTGGATGCGGCCTTCCAAGATGTCGGGGAGCAGCTCGCCGATGTACGCGCGAACCGGCGCCGGACCGCCGCTCACCGTGACATTGCTGTAGAAGGCGGGTTGGGACGCAGGCGTCGCTTCGTAGTGCGGAACGCCGACGCGGCCTACGGCGCCGCCCGGCCGCGCAATAGCCATTGCGGTGACCATCGCCTGCTCGCTGCCGACGCACTCGAGCACCGAATGCGCTCCATGCCCGCCCGTGAGCTCGCGTACACGCGCCACCGCTGCATCGCCGCGTTCGCTCACGACGTCGGTCGCGCCGAAGTCGCGCGCCAGCGCGATTCGATCCGGGTGCCGGCCGAGGACGATGATGCGCTCCGCGCCGAGCCGCTTCGCCGCGATAACTCCGCATAACCCGACCGCGCCATCGCCGATCACGGCAGCGGTCTTCCCGCGTCCCACGCGCGCCGCTTTGGCCGCGTGGTGCCCAGTCCCCATCACGTCCGACAGCGTGAGGAGCGACGGCATCAGCGCATCGTCCTCGCCCACCGGCAACGGGAAAAGCGTGCCGTCGGCGAGCGGCACGCGCAGCGCCTCGGCCTGGGCGCCGCCGACGTCGCCGACGCCGAAGAAGCCGCCATGCACGCAGGACGTCTGCAATCCTTCGTGGCAGAACTCGCAAGTGCCGTCGGAGTAGGCAAACGGCATCACCACGACGTCGCCGCGCTTGACGCGGCGCACCTGCTTGCCAACCGCCTCGACCACGCCGACTGCCTCGTGCCCCATGCGGCGGCCGCGGTCCACGGGCGCGAGCTCCTTGTAGGGCCAGAGATCGCTGCCGCAAATGCATGCGCGGCTGATGCGAATGAGCGCGTCGGTCGGGTTCACGACGGTCTGGTCAGCGACGTTCTCGACGCGCACATCGCCGGCGCGGTACATCACGGTTGCTCTCATGATTCCTCGCGAGGTGCGTTGTATTGCTCGTCGGTGACCTTCTCCATCCAGTCGACTGCCTTGCCGTTGAGCTCCTCCTGAATAGCGATATGGGTCATCGCAGTGCCCGGCATGGCGCCATGCCAGTGCTTCTCACCGGGAGGGCATTGGATGACGTCGCCCGGTCGAATGACCTTGATCGGGCCGCCCAAACTCTGCACGCACCCGCAGCCCGACGTAACGATCAGCGTCTGGCCGAGCGGGTGGGTGTGCCAGTTGCTTCGCGCGCCCGGCTCGAATGTCACGTATGCGCCGCTTGCGCGCCCGGGCGCCGGCGCCTTGAACAGCTGGTCGACGCGCACCGTGCCGGTGAAGTACTCGGCCGGGCCGCGTGCGGAAGGCTGGGATCCGTTGCGCTTCAGTTCCATGGGTTCAACCCCTATTGCTTGAAGACTTCCCGCGCGACCGAAATCGCCGTCACGGCGCTGGGCCAGCCGGCGTAGAAGGCGAGATGAGTGATGGTTTCGATCATCTGCTCTTCGGTCAGGCCGTTCTTGCGCGCGATCAACAGGTGAGCGCGGAGCTGGTCCGGGCGGTTCATCGCGATGAGCGCGCTGATCGTCGCGAGGCTGCGGTCGCGCGGCGAGAGGCCGGGGCGCGCCCACACGTCGCCGAAGAGCACGTCGTCGGTGAGGTCGGCGAACTTGGGGGCGATGTCGCCGAACAGTTTCCGGCCCTGCGTCGGTTTGCTTTGCATCTGCCTGTGCTCCATCGCCAGTGTGCGCCGGCCGGGCTGGCCGATTAAGTGGGACAATCGGCATGGACTCATGAGGGGAGCTCATGAATGCGCCGTGAAACCGTCAGCGACCTCCTGGCCTTCCTCGCCATCGCCCGGGAGCGCAGTTTCACGAAGGCGGCGGCGAAGCTCGGCGTATCGCAGTCCGCCCTGAGTCATACGCTGCGCGCGCTGGAATCCCGGCTCGGCGTGAGATTGCTGACGCGTACGACGCGGAGCGTGTCGCCGACCGATGCAGGCGAGCGGCTCCTGCAAACCGTCGCGCCGCGGCTGGAGGAAATCGAGGCGGAACTCGACGCTCTAGGCGCACTGCGCGAGAAGCCTGCCGGAACCATCAGGATCTCGGCCGGCGAGCACGCGACCAATACGATCCTGCGACCCGCGCTCGCGAAGTTCCTGCCCGCCTATCCGGACATCAAGGTTGAGATCGCGGTAGACCACCGGTTGATCGACATCGTCGCCGAGCGCTACGACGCCGGCGTGCGCAACGGCGAGCAGGTGGCGAAGGACATGATTGCGGTTCGCATCGGCCCGGACATGCGCATGGCGGTGGTCGGCACTCCGTCCTCTTTCGGGAAGCGGCCGGCGCCGAAGAAACCGCAGGACCTTACCGAGCACAACTGCATCAACCTGCGCCTGCCGACGCTCGGCGGCCTCTATGCATGGGAGTTCGAGAAGAGCGGCCGCGAGCTCAGGGTGCGAGTCGACGGACAGCTCATCCTAAACGGCACGAGCCAGATGCTGAACGCCGCGCTCGCGGGACTAGGCCTCGCGTATGTGCCTGAGGATCTCGTGCAACCGCATATCGGGCAAGGACGCCTCAAGCGCGTGCTGGACGACTGGTGCCCGCCCTTTCCTGGCTATCACCTCTACTATCCGAGCCGCCGCCAGTCGTCTCCGGCGTTCTCTCTCCTCGTGGATGCTCTACGTTATCGAGCCTGACGCCGCTCGCACGAAACAAAAAAGGGCCCTAGCCGAAGCTAGAGCCCTCTATTGTTTGGTAGGCCGTGGCGGATTCGAACCGCCGACCAACGGATTAAAAGTCCGCTGCTCTACCAGCTGAGCTAACGACCCGTACCGGGGAAACCAAGCTGCAGAAGGGGCTGAATTTTATCAGCCCTGACGGCTGATTCGCCAGTATTGGAGCTTCATCGTCGCCGCGGCGCCCGCGACGATGGCGACGAAGGTCATGATCGAGCCGAGCGCGAGGGTGGAGAAGCCGGTGATCGCCTGGCCGATGGTGCAGCCGAGCGCCGTGATCCCGCCGAAGCCCATCAACGAGCCGCCGATCACGTGCATGGCGGTGTCTTCGGCGTCGCGGAAGCCTTCCCAGCGAAAGGTGCGCGTGGCGAGCGCGTAGGCGGCCGAGCCGGCGACGACGCCGGCGGCCGAGGCGATGCCGTAGGTGATCACCTTCGACTTGTCGGTCCAGAACATGAGGTACTCGAGCGTATAGGCGAGCGGCGCGACGAAGGAGAACGATTCCATGCGGCCGGTGTTGGTGCGCACGAATGCCTCCTGCAGCGTGCTTGGATCCTCGGCGACGTGGCCGAGATGGCCGCTCACGTACCAGCCGCCGACCACGACCAGCCCGGTGACCACGCCGCCGAGCGTGTAGTCGAGGGTGGAGCGAAACTCCTTGTCGGCATAGGCGAACGCGATCATGGCGCCGCCAAGGAGCAGGGCAAAAATGACTATCAACGTGCCCTTCCCTGCTCCCACCCAATGAGAAACGAGAGAAGGAAGATCTTGACCTGTGGGGAGCGTAACCGCAGCCTGCTCGAGCACGCCGACGCGGAACGCGCCGAGGATGCCGCGCAGGGTCATGTAGGCGGCGAGGCCGAGGAAGACGTAGACCACCAGCGACTTGAGGTTGCCGGCGCCGATGCGGATCAGCGTCTTCGAGCCGCAGCCGGAACCGAGCGTCATGCCGACGCCGAAGAGGAAGCCGCCGACGATATACGAGAGCCAGCTGAAGGTCGGCGCGGGATAGATCGACTTCGCGAGGTCGATCACGCCCGCGAGATGCAGCGCGCTCGAGCCGACGAGCGCCACCGCGATCGCGAGCAGCCACATGCGCATGCGGCCGAGGTGTCCCATGTTCACCCAGTCGGACACCGCGCCCATGGTGCAGAAGTTGGTCTTGTTGCCGACGGCGCCGAAGACGAAGGCGAGGAGGAATGCGCCGCCTACGACATAGGGGGCGAGCTCGGCAGGCGTGGCTCCGTGCAAACGGCTTCTTACCCGCTTGTTACCGCTTCCCGGAGGCGGCGGCGAGGCGCTGGCGCGCGCTCACCGAGGCCGGGCTGCCCGGGTAGCGGGCGATCAGCTCCTGCAGCGTCTTCTGCGCCTCGCCCTTCGCGCCCATCGTCTCCTGGGCGCTCGCGATGCTGAGCATCGCGTCGGGCGCCTTGGGATTGTCCGGCCAGGCGGCGAGGAGCTTGCGCTGCGCGGCGATCGCGGCCTTGTAGTCGCGCTGGCCCGAGTGCGCCATGCCGATCCAGTACTGGGCGTTGGGCGCGAGGCTGCTGCTCGGATAGGTCAGCATGAAGCCCTGCATCGCCGAGACCGCGAGCGCGTAGTTACCCTGCTTGAACTGGTCGAGCGCCGCCTGGTAGGCCTTGGTCTCGGCGGGCGAGGCTTCGGCCTCGGCGCCGGCCGGGCGGTCCGCGCCGGCCGCGGGCGCTTCGCCCTTCTGCTCGAGCTTGCGCAGCCGCGTGTCGATGTCGAGGTAGAGGTCCTTCTGGCGCTTGTCCGCGGTCTCCATCTGGTTGGCGAGCACCTCGACCTGGCCGCGCATCTTCGCCAGGTCGTCGCGCATCGCCTGCAGCTGGTTCGACAGCTCGAGCAGCGCGCTGCGGTCGGTCGCGGCGCCCTCGATCTTGGTCAGCCGCTCGTCGAGCGAGCGCTGGTTCGCCTCGATCTGCTGGCGCAGCAGCTCGACGCGCCGGCGCGCCTCGTTGTCGTCGAACAGCTGGGCGAAGGCCGGCGCCGTCGCGCCGAGGAGAGCGGCCGCGAAGGCCGCTGCGAGGAAGCCGCGCATCAATACTCGCCGCTGTAGAGCATGTCGCTGCGCCGGTTCTTCGACCACGCGCTCTCGTCGTGGCCTTCGGCCTGCGGCTTCTCCTCGCCGAGGCTGACCGACTCGATCTGGTTGTCGCGCGCGCCGAGCAGGATCAGCATGCGCTTCACGCCGTCGGAGCGACGCTGGCCGAGGCCGACGTTGTACTCGCGCGAGCCGCGCTCGTCGGTGTTGCCCTGGATCAGCATGCGCGCGGCCGGATGCTCGCGCAGGTACTTGGCGTGCGCTTCCACCATCGCCCGGTACTGGTCCTTGACGTCGAACTTGTCGTAGTCGTAGTAGACCGAGCGCTGCGAGAGGATGTTCTTCGGGTCCTTCAGCTCGTTGCCGAGCTCGCTGCCCGAGGGGCCGCCGGTCTTGTCGACGGGCGTCACCGTGTCGGTCTTCACGTCCGCCGGCGGCTTGCCGCCGCCGCCCTGCGTCTCCGGGCTGGTGGTGGCGCAGGCGGCGAGGAACAGCGTTGCGCTCGAGAGGGCTGCGATTGCGATTCTCCGCATGGCGTCACTCCTTTTCGTCATTCGATGAACGGACCCCAGGCCGGCTCGCGCACGTCGCCGCCGCTCGCGGCGCTCAGGCGCTGCTTGAAGCGGCCGTCGGCGGACACGGCCGAGAGCACGCCCCGGCCGCCGGTCACCGTGGCGAGCAGGATCATGCGGCCGTTGGGAGCAAAGCTAGGAGATTCGTCACGGTCGCTGTCCGTGATGATCTGGGTCTGGCGGTTGGCGAGGTCGAGCAGCGCCACCTGGAACTTGCCGTCGTTGCGCGTGATGTAGGCGAGCGTCTTGCCGTCGGGGCTCGGGCGCGGGGTCACATTATAGCTACCCTCGAACGTCACCCGCTGCGGCTCGCCGCCGCTCGCCGGCATGCGATAGATCTGCGGGCTGCCGCCGCGGTCGGAGGTGAAGTAGATCCACTGCCCGTCGGGCGAGTAGCGCGGCTCGGTGTCGATCGCGGAGGAGCTCGTCAGCCGGCGCACGTTGCTGCCGTCGGGGTTGACGGTGAAGATCTGCGAGCCGCCCTCGCGCGACAGGCATACGGCGAGCGTCTTGCCGTCGGGCGACCAGGCGGGGGCGGAGTTGGAGCCGCGGAAATTCGCCGCCACCTGGCGCTTGCCGTCGAGCAGCGAATGCACGTAGACCACCGGCCGCTTCGCCTCGAACGAGACGTAGGCGAGCCGCTTGCCGTCGGGCGACCAGGCGGGCGAGATGATCGGCTCGAAGGAGGCGAGCGCCGTCTCCTCGCCCATGCCGTCGGCGTCGGCGATCTGCAGCTCGTAGCGGTTGCCGCGCTTCACGACGTAGGCGATGCGCGTGGAGAACACGCCCTTCTCGCCGATCAGCTTCTCGTAGACGAAGTCGGCGATGCGGTGCGCGGTGGCGCGCGCCTGGTCCTTGCGCATCGTGTAGGCGATGCCGGAGAGGTCCTGCTGCTTCACGGTGTCGAACAGCTTGAAGCGCACCTCGAAGCGGCCGTCGGGCCGCTGCGCGACCGAGCCGAGCACCAGCGCGTCGGCGAGGCGCGAGCGCCATTCCGCGTAGTTCACCTTGGCGGCCTCGGTCGGCTGCGGCGAGAGCGGCGGCACCTCGATGCCGCGGAACAGGCCGCTCCTCTCGAGATCGGCGCGCACCACCGAGGAGATGCTCGCGGGCAGGCCGCCTTCGCCCGCGAAGGCGGCCACCGCAATAGGGATGCGCTGGCCGCCGGCGCCGGTGATCTCGATCGAGAGCTGCGCGCGCGCGAGGGGCGCGGCCAGGAGGAGGGTCAGGGCAAGGAACGCAAGGCTGCGCCGAAACAAGCTGCTAATCCCGTTGTTCTTGAGTGGTCGCCGATTATAGCCATGCCCTACAGGGCCGGTCTGTCGTCGTCCGGCGACGCGATGTGGTGATCCAGCTATTGGTCCTGCGGATGGAACTTAAGTTCCA